>ERZ1645192.1925-NODE-1925-length-17215-cov-11.992424_pt1 | contig 17215 bp, 14 predicted proteins | sample MGYA00575354_ERZ1645192 | MGnify/ENA primary metagenome ERZ1645192 (study PRJEB40844, sample SAMN11349763) | freshwater sediment metagenome | isolation source: river sediment | host: Sediment | place: India: Faizupur Khadar , New Delhi | collected 2017-02-21 ... | reverse complement strand
ACGAACATTTTATCCGCCAGTTCCATCTGGGTCATATCTTTGGCTTTGCGAAGTGCCGCGATTTTCTTTCCAACTAATTTTGTGTCAAACATGGTTACCTCTTCTTTTGAAATTATAGTTCAGTGGAGCCTGGGATAAGTGATGGTAGACACTTCCTCAACTCTTCTGATTGGATGTAAATATTTACCTGTTCAGGAAGCTCAATAGGTTGGCTACCTGGATGGTGTGAGCCTTATAGAAATCTTCGTTTCTGCTGATGGTGATCCGGTTATCTTTGCCGATCTCTTGCGGCGCAATCGCGGCGTGATCTTTGATGCTGCCTGCCGCGCGGGGCTTGCCTGAAAGGATGGTAAAGATCTTCATTTTTTTGGTGTCTAACATTTCGAACTCCTTTTCTAAACCTACCTGGATTTTAGGAGAAAAGAGCCCAGAATCCTATCAACCAGCGCTTGAATTTGCCCATTTCAAGCGTTAATTGAGTTCGCTGATCGAGGGAGATTGCACCTGTTTGTTGGTGGAGAGTAGGGTTGTCAGTATGCTTAGGCAAAAACCGCTCCACATAAAGACCAACAACTTTTTTGAGTTCCCACATACCTTATGATCGCCTCTTTTTTAATTGCCTTCACTGCAACTACCCAAAACACACGCAAACAGATAAAATAGAATGGCTGTCATGTGATCGCGTGACGGTGGAGAAAATGTGAAAATAAAAAGCTCACTCATTCTGCTCGGTTTAGTGCTTGCCTTAGGCTTAAGTGCTTGCGGGCGTATGGCACCTGCCGACCCGACCGCCACTCCTGTTCCCCCCACAACTACCTTTAACCAACCAACGGTTGTCTTTGTGGACGGTACGCCTCAGGTTGTCGTGGAGCCGGCTAATCCAACCCCAACTCCCGATTTGGTCAACCCAAACCCCGTCCGGATTACCGAGCTGGACTACGTTCAGACCGGCTCCGAACTGCGGATTATTGCGAAATTATTCAACACCCTCACCGATGCTATTCTGCGGGACGTGCAGGTGGAAGTTTTGGCGCTGGATGCCAACGGGAACCGCATTGCGAATGAAGTACGAACAGTGCGCTACCTGTTCCCCCGCGAAACGACTGGGTTGGTGCAGGATTTTACGCTGCTTCCCGGGTTGCAGGCTGGTTCTGTTGAATTGCGTGTGAAGGAAGGGCTTAAGGACCGTCAGCTGCGCTATTCCCAACCGCTGGTCGTAAATAACGCCTCCTGGGTGGAAGCGGAAGATGGCATCCGGCTTAATGGCTGGATTACTAATACCGACCCCTATACCTACACCAAAATCGAACTGAACGCGATTGCCTATAACGCGAATGGTTTAATCATTGGCGGTGGACGGGGGGTGATCGACTTTGTACCCGAGAAGGACCGTACGGGTGTCTCCATTTTGGCAGATATCACGGCGGATCAGGAAATCGCGCTGGTGGAAATCTACCCCTGGATAACGGCTCAATCCGCCTCCCTCGAGGGTGGGAGTTGGTGGCAGAACATTGAAGTCCGGCAGTGGAATTTCATCGCGGATGACTATCTGCATGTATCCGGCGGGGCACTGCTCAGGAACCGCACCGATCGTCTGTTAAAGGAAACCTATTACCTCCTAACCGTTACCAGCAGCTCGGACCAGGTTTGCCTGGCGAAGCAGGGCTACATCGACCTGATTTGGCCTAATCAGGAGTTGGTTTTCTCACCAGGTGTGCTGGAACTGCCGGTCGGTTGCACTGCGCAGCAGGTGGATTTGATCATCGTGCCGGGTGAGTTTGGAGAGTTCCAGCTTGGCTATGACCCGCTGGAAGCGAGCATGCCGGTGATCAATGAGGCAGGGGATTCCGCCAGCGTAAACGTCATCAACAACTTAAACGCGGATCTATCCAGCACGGTGGTTTACGTAGTGATCACCGACTCGACGGGCAAAATCGTTGGAGGCGGTTCCGCCCAAAGCGGCAGTCTGCGTGCCAATAGCTCTATTACTGTGCAAATCCCGATTGTTTTTATCGGAACAATCGAAAATCTAAAATTGAACGCTTCGGTCGGCATCCCTTTGGATGTGACTGTAGGACCTTGAACCAAGGAGAATATATGTGCGCATTGACTCAACACCCTGAACATAAGAAATTTGTCCCAACACCGCTGCACCCTTTATCCCCTGTTCCTGCGGATATTGATATTGCCCAGGATGCCACGCTCAAACCAATTCGCCAGGTGGCGGAAGAGCTTGGGCTGGAGGAGAGCGAGCTGGAACTTTATGGTGACTACAAGGCGAAAATCAAGCTGGAAGTGCTTGACCGCCTGGCAGACGCGCCGGATGGAAAGTATATCGACGTCACCGCCATCACTCCCACGCCGCTGGGAGAAGGAAAAACCACCACCACTGTTGGCTTGAGCCAGGCGCTTGGGGCACACCTTGGCAAACGTGTGATCACCTGCATCCGCCAGCCAAGCCAGGGTCCTACCTTCGGGATTAAGGGCGGAGCTGCCGGGGGAGGTTATTCCCAGGTGATCCCAATGGAAGATTTTAACCTCCATCTAACCGGCGATATCCACGCCATCACCGCCGCAAATAATCTGCTGGCGGCTGCCATTGACACCCGCATGTTCCACGAATCCAGCCAAACTGATTTGGGTCTTTTTAACCGGCTGTGCCCTAAAGACAAAAAAGGTAAACGTCATTTCTCCGTGAGCATGAAGGGCAGGCTCCAAAAACTGGGCATTACGGAAACCGATCCGGACTTGCTGACGGACGAACAGAAAGCGCGTTTCGCTCGGCTTGATATTGACCCCGACACAGTAACCTGGCGGCGGGCAGTGGACGTGAACGATCGCATGCTGCGCGGGATCACTGTTGGACAAGGTGAGGCTGAGAACGGCTTTGAACTCAATACCAACTATTACATCAGTGTCGCAAGCGAACTGATGGCGATTTTGGCGCTGGCAACCAGCCTGAAAGACATGCGCGAACGAATCGCGAATATGGTGATCGGACAGTCGCGCAAGGGTGAGCCTGTAACGGCGGATGACCTTGGTGTGGCTGGCGCGTTGACCGTGCTGATGAAAGACACAATCAAACCGAACCTGATGCAAACTCTCGAAGGCACACCCGTGCTTGTGCATGCTGGTCCTTTCGCCAATATCGCCCACGGCAACAGCTCGATCATGGCGGATAAAATCGCTTTGAAACTGGCAGATTATGTGATCACGGAATCCGGCTTCGGCGCGGATATGGGAATGGAAAAATTCTTCGATATCAAGTGCCGCTACTCGGGCAACATCCCAAGCGTGGTGGTGTTGGTGGCGACGGTGCGCGCGCTCAAGATGCACGGAGGTGGACCAAAGGTCACTGCTGGCGCGCCACTGGCTGCAGAGTACATCGATGAAAACCTTGAATTGGTTGAAAAAGGCGCGGCAAACCTCCTGGCGCATGCCAGCATCGCGCAGAAATTCGGCGTGCCGGTGGTTGTGGCGGTTAATCGCTTCCCAACCGACACCGACGCTGAGCTCGAATTGGTTCGAAAAATCGCGCTCGAGCACCCCGGTGTGGCAGACGCGGTTGTCGCGGATCACTTCAGCCAGGGCGGGGCTGGGGCTGTGGCGCTGGCTGAGGCGGTCGTTAGAGCTTCCGAAAAACCGGCGGACTTCAAATTCCTCTATCCATTGGATGTTCCGATCAAACAGAAGATTGAAACAATCGCCCGCGAAGTGTATGGGGCGGACGGCGTGGATTACAGCCAGCTGGCGGAAGAGCGTATCGCGGAATACACCCGCATGGGCTACGATAAACTGCCGATCTGCATGGCAAAGACTCACCTTTCGCTCAGTCATGACCCCGAGCTGAAGGGCGTGCCGAAAGGCTTCCGGATTCCAATTCGGGATGTCAGCGCGTCGGTTGGCGCCGGCTTTGTTTACCCACTGCTGGGAACGATGAGCACTATGCCCGGTTTACCCACCAGACCGGCTTATTACGACATCGATATCGACTTTGAGACTGGTAAGATTTTGGGGTTGAGCTAACCCTGTGCCTCCTTAAAAAGAACGGCTGCTTTTCGCGCAGCCGTTCTTTTTGTAACGCGGTCAATCCTACGCACAAAAAGACTGAAACATATACCAGATATATATAATCCATTAATGAATAAGGCATATGATTATTGTTATGATAAGTCGAAAATAAACGACAGCATCCATAAAAGGTGAAATATGACCAAACAAAACAAACTACGAACATTTTTCTTACTATTGTCATTATTGGTTGTTGGCACAGCGTGTTCTTTGACCCGTGTGGAGCAAACTACCACTGAAACCACGCCCGAAGCTCAAATCCAACCGACTGCGACAACTCAAGCGCAAAGTACCCAGATAGAAATCGTGGGCGAATATGCTGCTCTTGAAGGCAGCCTTGAAGCTATCTATGAGCAATATAGCCCGGGAGTTGTTTCGCTGCAATATTCTAATGCCGAGGGATCAGGGCAAGGAACAGGCTTTGTGATCGATAAAGAAGGGCACATCGTCACGAACTACCATGTCGCTAATGGCATCGAGCAGCTCGAGGTGCACTTCTCCTCCGGGCTTAAGGTCTATGGGCAGGTGGTCGGTTTGGATATGGACTCCGACCTGGCGGTGATCAAGGTGGATGTGGACCCGGAGGAACTTGTGCCGCTGGTGTTTGGCGACTCAAGCCTTGTCAAGGTTGGGCAGACCGTGGTGGCAATTGGTAACCCATATGGCTTAAGCGGCACGATGACCGTCGGAGTTGTTTCAGCCAGAGGGCGGGTGTTGGATTCGATGCGTCAAACTGCTTCAGGTTCATATTACTCCTCAGGCGACACCATTCAGACCGATGCCTTGATCAACCCGGGCAACTCTGGCGGACCGCTGTTGAACCTCAACGGAGAAGTGATTGGTGTAAACCGGGCAATCCAAACGGCTGGCATGAGCGTTACGGGTGATGCCATAAACACAGGTATTGGCTTCGCAATTTCGTCCAACATAGCGAGCAAGGTTGTGCCTTCGCTGATCGCGAAAGGCAGCTACGACTATCCCTATCTTGGCATGACCAGTTACTCGAGCATGTCATTGGCGATGATTGAGGTTTTGGATCTGCCTCAGTCCACAGGCGCCTATGTGTCCTCAGTGGTGAACGGCGGACCTGCGGATGTTGCTGGGATTAAAGGCGGATCGGTGCCAACTTCGGTTCAGGATGTCTATAAAGGCGGCGATTTGATTGTTGCGGTTGATGGACAACAGATCAAAGATTTCAGCGAGTTGCTGAGTTACCTGGTTGTAAACAAAAACCCCGGCGAGACAATTACATTCACCGTCATTCGGAATGGACAGACGCTGGATGTGGACGTGGTCCTGGGAAGGCGCGAGTAAACTGACTGATTGATAATATAGAGGCGCAGTGTGTTGAGCACTGCGCCTCTTTTGATTATGCGGTGACTGCTGCAGAAAGGTTATTCGTACCTGAGGGCTTCGACTGGTTCGAGGTTGGCAGCTCGCAGGGCTGGATACCAACCAAAGAAAACTCCAACAGCCAGTGAAAACAGTGTTGCCAGGAGGATCGAATTCAGATTTATCTCTGGCGTGAGGGGTGTACCGGTGTTGGCGGCGATAATTCCGACGATTTTCCCCAACAGCCAGCCGAGCCCGACGCCGATGAGCCCACCAAACACGCTTAGCAGGGCAGATTCTGTCAGGAATTGCAGTTGGATGTCAAACTTCCGTGCCCCCAGGGCTTTGCGCAACCCAATTTCGTGCGTGCGTTCAGTCACGGAAACAAGCATGATGTTCATGATGCCAATTCCGCCAACCAAGAGCGAGATACCGGCAATCCCTGCCAGGAAAATCGTAAGGATGTTGGTGATGGAGTTGGCTATCGAGAGGATATCTTCCTGGTTGGTCATTGTAAAATCATCTGGCTGACGGCTTGAAAGCCGGTGAGAAGTGCGCAGGATGGTTTTCGCCTCCTGCATCGCCAGCTCCGTTGATTGAGAATCCTGAGCCTGAACAAGCAGAAAGTCCACGGCATTCGGAACACTCTGCCGCCGCACACGAAGTTGCATGGTTGTGATCGGGATAAAAGCGTCCATATCCGGGCTTGAAAACTGGCTGCCACCTCTGGCGGTTGTGATTCCAACCACGCGGAAGGGGTAGTTATTGATTTGGACGGTTGTGCCAACCAAATCGGTGCTGCGACCGGTGAGCCTTTCGGCAAGCTCCGGTCCGAGCACAACGACTGAACCGCGGTTAGCGACGTTACTTTCGGTGAAGAAGCTGCCTTCGCTTAGTTTGAGGTCGGTGACTTCGGCGTAATTTTCCGGGACACCCATGATGGAAGTCTGGACGCTTTCATCCCCAAAACGAACGCGGCTCTGACCAGAAAGGACAGAGGCGACATTGAGGATGTGCGGCGCGCGGGTGCGGTTGGAAAGGGCATCAGCGTCTGCTGTGGTGAGACGGTTGGGGTTGGTCACATCTTCCGCGGAGTTTCCCTGAAAAACGTAGATCACGTTTGTTCCAATCGACTCAATCTGCCCGATGATGCTTGCTTCGGCCCCCTGCCCGATCGAGAGCACGCCAATCACAGCCCCAACGCCGATAACAATCCCTAACACTGTCAGAACCGCGCGGGTTTTATTGGCTGAGAGGCTCGCGATTGCTTCTTTTAACACTTGCAGGAATTTCATGCCGCCACCTCCGGGCTTTTAATCAGACCATCAAAGATCTGTACAGTCCGCTGGGCTTGGGCAGCCACCGAGGGGTCGTGGGTTACAAGCACAACGGTGGAATGCTGCTGCTGGTTTAGATTAAGCAGCAACTCCATAATTTCCTTGCCGGATTGAGAATCAAGGTTCCCTGTGGGTTCATCCGCCAGCAGGATCGCCGGTTCGTTCACCAACGCCCTGGCGATTGCCACGCGCTGTTGCTGACCGCCGGATAGTTCGTTGGGTTTATGGTGCATGCGGTCTCCCAACCCGACAGCCACAAGCGCGGCTTCCGCCCGCTGGCGCATATTGAAGGTGTTTTCACTGTAGCGCAGGGGCAGCGCAACATTTTCGATCGCGTCCACCCGAGGCAGCAGATTGTACTTTTGGAAGACGAAACCGATCTTTTGGTTGCGAACAATCGCGAGATCGTCATCTTTAAGATCAGAAACCAGCAGCGTATCAAGGTAGTACTCACCTGAGGTCGGTGAGTCCAGGCAGCCTACCATGTTCATCAGAGTCGATTTGCCGGAGCCGCTTGGACCCATGATGGCAACCATCTCGCCTGGGAAGATTTGCAGGTTGATGCCGCGCAGCGCCTGGACAACGATCTCACCAAGGCGGTATTCCTTGGTTAGGTTGCGCACGTCAATCACAGGCTTTAAAGCCTGAGTTGTCTGGTCCATTGCTACCTACCCATACGCATGAATGAGTCCATTAATGAAACGGGCGGCGAAAGCAGGATTAACTCACCATCCTGGATGTCTGCTTGCAGGACTTCAACCTTGCGGCTTGAATACGCGCCGATCTTCACCTCGACCTCGACCGGTTTGCCGTTACGCAGCACGTAGACAAAATACTTACCGCTGCGGCTCACGATCGACTCGGCTGGCACTGTGTAGGTATTGGGTTTTTCTTCCACCAGGATATTCACGCCAACCGTCATGCCGGGTTTGATCTCAGGGTGGTCGGAAGCAAGCTGAATGGTTACGTTGTAATTGACTATGCCGGCGGTATTAACGCCAACGCTTGCCACCTCAACAACCGACCCCGTAAAGGTTTGGTCAAAGAAGGCGTCAAAGACCAACTCGGCATCCTGCCCAACTTTGATTTGGGGGATGTCCACCTCCGACACGGGCACGTCCACGTAGAGTTCGGATAAATCGGCGATCTGGGCTGCCAGGCTGCCGGCAGAAACCATGTCGCCAGCTTTGAAGCTCAGCGAAGTGATGGTGCCGCCAAATGGCGCCTTAACCACCTGGTTTTCCAACTGTTTTTCCGCGAGTTCGAGCTGCAATTCGAGCTTCGTCTTGGTGTCCGGGTCGGGACCGTTGGCAACCTTTGCCAAATCTGCCTGAATGGAAGCGATATTCTGGTTTTGCAAGTTAATCTGGCTGGTGAGCGAGCTCTTTTCGCTGGCGATGACGTCTGGGTCACAAAAGTCGAGGTCCGCCCGGGCAACCAAAACCAACTGCCAGCGTGCCTGGGTTGACCAGGCGCGGTAATTCTCGAGGGCGTCATCGTAAGCGGTCTGCAGGTTGGTCAGCCTCCAGTCCGTACATTCGCGGTCAGTCAACGCGAGCAAATTTTGCTCAAGAGAGGTGAGGGAGCTCTGCGCGGTTGCCAGGTTGTTTTGCAGGGTCACACGCTGCAGGTCCGTGTCTGATTCCAGGTTTTGCAGGCTTGTTTGGGCGGTAAGCAGGTTGAGCTGCGCCTGCAGCATCTCCACGGGCAGGCGGGAGTCATCCAACTGGTAGAGGATGGTGTTCACCGCGACTTCATCGCCAACTTCGTGTTCGGCTTTTCCGACAAAGCCCGAGGTCTGCCAGTAGAGCACGGCGGATTGGCGCGGGCGGATCGTGCCGGCGCCGCTGATGGTGGAGGTGAGCGTTTCACGGGCGTATGGAACGGTCTCCAGATCCGCAAGCGCTTGTTCGTTTTCGCTGCGAACGCGTGCCTGGTTCAGGAAAAATGCTCCAGCAACTAACGCCAGCAGAATAATAATCACAAGCAGCCTTTTGCCTGCCTTGTTTTTCCTCTTGATTTGAGGTTTGTTTTCAGTTGTCATTAAATTCCTCCAAAATAGTGTCAATAAATCATAGCCTCTGATTGTAAGAGTTGCATTAAACAAGCTTAAACAAACGGGCGATCAGTCCGGTGCTATATAAACTTATAGAAAATCAAAAAAACCCGTTTACTTGATTAACTTCGAGATAGGTTTGAAGGCTGGGTGGTGGGCGGAGCGGAGCAGGGAGAAGAGCGCCATCTCGACGGTGGTCAGGTGAACACCCTGGCTGGAAAGCTCCTGCAGCGCGATGGTTTTGTTGAATGGGTCACGCGAGGAGACGGCATCTGCCGCCAGGTACACCTCAAACCCCTCGGCGATGAGATCAAGGCTGGATTGGTAGAGGCAAATATGCGCCTCAAAGCCGCACAGCAGCAATTGCCGCCGTCCGGAGCTGCGTATAGCCTTTTGAACGCCTTCGTCCTGCCAGATGCTGAAATGCACACGGGGCAGGTCTTCCTGGTTCGGCAGCAGCGAGGCGATTTCAGGGATGGTGTGCCCGATCTTTTCGGGCACCTGCGCCGTGAGGAGCACTGGAATCTCCAGCAAACCCATGCCCCGGACAAGCCGCGCCACAGCCTGGATTGCTGATTCGCTCCCGGCAACCACACGCGCGAGATTGCCCTGGACATCAATCACGATCAGAAGGGTGTTTTCGGGGGTTAGCAAAGTTGATGCTCCTGAGTTGAGGTCATTTGTATCTATTATAATCAAGCTATGCGTGTAAAAACTGCTTTTCCGATTATTCTGGATGGGATTAAATTATGGTGGGCAGACTGGGCAAATCAGGTGCTCGTAGGGTTAGTGGCAATTTTGCTCAGCCTGACGGTAGTGCTTTATCCCATGGCGATCTTCGGAGTTTATGAGCAAGCCGTGGACCTGACTCACGGCATCCGGACTGGAATTATCGGCTTTTGGCGGGGTTTCAAAAGCCACTGGCGCAAAAGCCTGCCCTGGGGCTTGTTGAATCTGGTGGTTGTTGCATTGCTTGGTTTCAATGGATGGTTTTACAGCAGCATCAACAGCATGGTCGGATTCGTTTTGATGGTGTTGATGGGGCTGCTGCTCGTTTTTTGGCTGGTATGGCAGTTCTACACCATCAGTTGTTACTTCCTGCAGGAGGAAAAGGGGCTGAAAGTCGCCCGGAGAAATGGGCTTGCGGTCATCCTGATGCAGCCAGGTTACGCCTTCCTCATCGGGTTTGTGATGCTGATTCTATTGGGGCTGTCTGTCACTACCTTTATCCCTCTTTTTCTTGGTTCAATCTCGCTGATGTGCATCCTCGGGTTGAGGGCTGTGCAGGCTACCATAAAGCAGGATGAAAGTTAAGTTGATATACTATTTAAAACAGTGAGTTAAAGCGAGGAGTTATGGCGCAAAAAATCCTAGGCTACATCGAGTTGGTATGGACCTGCGACAGTTGCAGCACAAAGAACCCAGGTGCCATAAAATCCTGCACCAGTTGCGGCGCGCCGCAGCCGCTTGGCGTGCGTTTTGAACATGTGGACCCCAACACCTTCGATTTCATCAAAGACGAAGCACTGATCCGCATGGCACGTTCGGGTCCAGACAAACACTGCCCCTATTGCGGAACGCGCAACACGGCAGAAGCAACCGCTTGTGTGAAATGTGGCGGCGACCTGACCGTTGGCGCGACCTCCCGACCTTCGGGTGAGGTGATCGAACCATACCCGGTTGAGAGCCTCCAAAGCCAATCTCAATCGTCAAAAGCTCAAACCTCCAAAACCCCCACCAGCTCAGCGTCTCGCAAAGTCCCCATCGTCCTCATCCTGGTGCTGCTGGTGATCTGCGCGTTGGGCATCTTCCTGCTAACCAGCATGCTCCGCACCGACGCGGTCACCGCGCAAGTCGATTCAACCAGTTGGGAGCGGGTCGTCGTGGTTGAGTCGTATCAGATGGTAGCTGCCAGCGGTTGGAAGGCGGACATCCCAAGCGGCGCAACCATATTGAGCTGTGATCTCGAATATCGCTACAACTCCGATGAGCCCACCGAGAATTCCGAGGAAGTATGCGGCACGCCCTACACAATTGATACCGGCACGGGGGTGGGGAAGGTGGTGCAGGATTGCTACTATCGTGTGTATGAGGACTACTGCCGTTACGAAGCCATGGATTGGGCGGTCAGCGACACACTGCGCCTAAATGGTACCGACCTGAACGCCGTTTGGCCTGCGGCAAACCTCACAAACACACAGCGAGTCGGGCAGGCAAGCGAGAGCTACACCATTTGGTTCAGCACCGGCAGCGACAGGTATGATTTTCGCACCTCGGATTACAACCTCTACCAGTTAGCCTATCCAGGCAGCGAGTGGGAGCTTGAGGTAAATAAGCTCGGCGCGGTAACCTCCGCAAAGCCGTCAGATTAGAAGTAGCTTCGTAGGGTGCATTCCGTTTTTGAACGCACCGATAATATTGCTGATTAGCCGTATTGATAAGGAAGGGTAAACAAAAAACCCGCCGCAGGCGGGTTTTTGTGTGTATTTACGAACTGCTTTATCGATATGCCGGGATTAACACCCAGCGGTCGCCGTCCCTGAAGGCGTAGTGGGGCAGCCAGCCTAATCCGAAAAACTCCTCGACGATGTCCTTCTTGAGTGGATTGATGGTGACTTCGCGAATGGTACCAATGCTTTCCTGTGCGGAATCCGTGAAAGCAGCCATTTCGTCTTTCATCTTCTTATCCAGCTCCGCCAGTTGCTTATTGTATTCCGCGATCATTTGCTCCGACTCTTCCACGTTCGATTTGGCGGTGGTGGTCAGGCGGCGCTTCGTGAGCGAACTGTTCAGGCTTTTCTTACGCCCGGACACAAGGCTGATCACAGTCGAAAGCCCAGTGTTGGCTTCTTCCATGCGGCGCTGATTGAGGACCTTCTTGTCTTTCTCGAGTTCGATCTCTTCCTTCATTTTCTTGGCTTCGATCGCCTTGCGCAGTTTTTCGTATTTATCCTCGATCTTTTTAACTGAGTCAGATTGCCCTCCCTGGCTCGCCTGGCTGCAGCGGGTTTCGAATTGATCCCGGGTTTCGTCTGGCTTTGAAGTGAGCTTGAGCTTGTCGTTAGTCAGGAGTGTCAGGCTGTTGTCGCGATAGATCCATTCCTGGAAGTCTTTGGCGAGGCTGGCGATATTCTTCTCATCGTCAAACGGATTGCGTAAGCTGCCAAAAGTAGCATTGGGCAGTGGTTTAGATTCGGTAGCCAGCATATCGATGGGGTCATGCTGATAATCGAGCCAGCGAACCAAGCCGCGCCCTTCGATGCCGGGAAGGTTGACTGTGATCGTCTTTTGCTGATCCACGCCGTAGGTGCGATTGGCAAAATAGACCTTTGCCTGCCCTACCAGCGCCGGTTCGTAGTGGTAGCGCTGCTCCGCATTGGAAGGGATTCCCCGTTCCGCAGCCAGCTTCAACGCCTCGCTGAGGCTGACCGTGACGGGCAGATAGGCTACGCTGGCTTTGGAGGACAAGATGGGCTCATTGGTGCTGCCGGGTAGGTTCTGGCTGTTACCTCCCAACACTTCTTCCTTGCTAACCGGCGAGCTGCCGCTGGCGGTGTTTGAAACATGCAGCACATCCGCCCCAACCAGGTGGTTGAGATCCGCGAGTTTCGAGCGCATGATAGGACCGGGGAGATAATTCATTGCCCAACGGGTGGTGAAGATTTCGGGAGCTTTTGTGTGCACACTGTGCAGCAGGAAAACGCGCTTACCGAGAGCAGAGATGGTTGTATCGAAATAAGCACGGTCAAAAGAACCCGTCGCGGTTGCCAAGCCGTCCAAAAGGCGCTGCTTATCCTGATCGGTTTGGAGCTTGCCGATGATCCAGGTTCCGGTGTTCGAGAGTGCCTTGTAATCGAGGTCAATCGGGTTCTGGGTCGCGAGCACAAGACCAATGCCAAACGCGCGGGCTTGTTTCAGCAGGCGCAGGATGATCGGTTTACTGGGTGGGTTTGCAACTGGCGGCAGGTAGCCGACAATTTCGTCAAAATAAACCAGAGCACGCAGGCTGCTGGTGCCGGATTGCGTCCGCATCCAGGTTTCGATCGCGGAATAGAGCAGGGTGACGAAGAACATGCGTTCCTGGTCAGAAAGATGGGCAAGATAAAAGACGGAGTGGCGCGGTTTACCGTCGGGAGAGTAGAGAAAAGCGCCAATGTCGAGCGGTTGCCCCTCCAGCCAGTTTTGGAAGGAAGGAGCAGCAATGAAATTGTTGAGCGCCATGGCAAGCTCGAAACGGTCCTTTTCAGGGTAGAACTTTGCCATCGGAAAAACGCCCAGTTTTTCGAAAGGAGGGGTTTGTACCTGCATAATCAGGGACTCAAGGTCCAGGTCCTGCCCCTTGCTCCAAGCATTTTCAAAGATATTTGAGAGCAAAATGTGCTCTCGCGAGCGAACGGGGTCGATCCCCTTATACCCGACTAGTTCCAGGAGGGCGGTGGCTGTGCTGTTGATGCTCTCGCGCAGGATTTCCTTGTTGTCTTCCCAGGATATTGAGGGAGCTTTGAGGGAAGAGAGGATGCTGACGGTAAAGGCTGAATTGGAGCCCGGGGAATAGATAGCATAATCCACGTTGTCTGCCAGCTTTTGCATGCGTGTCTGGTTGATACCAGAGCGCTCCAATCCTTTTTGCCAGTTTTCCGCCGCCTCAGCGGCAGCCTGTTCTGGTGTTTTGCCTTCCCGGCGAGCGATATCCTCGTCCACCCAGGGGGCAAAGTCGGAAGGCAGAAGCTGTGGGAAGTGCAGCAGATGGTTGGTGAGGTCGCCCTTGGGGTCGATCAGAATGGCAGGAATCCCCTGCAAGGCGGCTTCTTCGAGCAGGATAATGCCCATACCCGTCTTTCCGGAGCCGGTCATGCCGGTTATCACGGCGTGAGTGGTGAGATCACTTGGGTCGTAATAAGTGAGCTTGTCGGGGATGACAGACCTGGAAGCAAGGTCGTAAGCTTGACCGAAGTAAAATTCTGAGGGATTGATTTCCATAAGACCTCTCTTTTATCAATGGTTCAATAGGATTTGATTATAAATCATTGTAAAGCGGTTCCCCTAATCGAAAAACTCATAGATTAATAAAATGAAAGAGTAAACCGCCCGCACTGCGATGCTTTGAAAGAGTATCCTCTAACTTTCCAATAGAACAGTGGAAAGTTTACCTTCAATTAAAGGAAAAGGAGATGGTGAGTAATATTGCCATCTCCTTTTTAGTGCTCCATCCTTTAAATTATGAGTTAAGTTAATTCCTCATCCAGAGCAGGAAAGTAGTCATCCAGGTTTAGCGCCTCAAGACTGGGCAGGATTGCTGTGGCAAGTGAGAAATCAGACCCACACGTGACTTCGTTGGGGACGGCAACCACCCGGATCCCCGCGCGGTGCGATGCCACAACGCCGTTGTTTGAATCCTCGAGCACCAACGCGTTTTGCGGGGCAACCCCCAGGTTTTCGAGCACTTTCAGGAAAATATCCGGTTCGGGTTTGGCATTCCTGACGTCATCGGCGGTGACGATCGTATCAAAGCGTTCGAAAATGCCGAGCCGTTTCAGATGACCATGTACCCATGCGTCGTCGGAGCTTGATCCAACCGCCAGCAGAAATCCTCGCCTTTTAGCTTCGTCCAAAACCTGGAAAACACCAGGTTTGGCTTCCCCAGTAACGATGGATTGGTAAGCTTCTTCTTCTACCGCGGCACGCAGCTCGCGGGCGGTAATGCCATTGTTGAGGTGGTCAGCCAGCACCTGGTGTGGTCGGTATCCGCCAATTACGGTGTGCGCGCCAATCAGGTTTTGGTAACCTGCCATATCAAATGCCAGCCCCACTTTGGCAAACTCGCGCTGCCAGATTTGGCTGTAAATTGCTTCGGATTCAATAATCAAGCCATCCAAATCGAAGATCACAGCCTGTTTGTTGGGATCCAAAGTGTTTTTTGTCGAATTGCTCACCTTCGCACCGACCCAGTTCCCCAATAGCCGCTACGCAGGGGGGTGATGTCCTCAACGGTGATAAACGCTTCGGGGTCAACCTCCAATGCCAGCTTTTCAATCGCGGGGATGTCTTTGCGGCGGACAGATAGGTCGCAAAGCGAGACCGAACCATCCTTACCGCGGGCAGGGATTTCAGTCACGGCGTAATCCATCTTGCGCAGGGCTTCAGCAACTGCAAGTCCGTGCTGTTTGGTGATAATCTTCAGGTGCGAGAAGCCGATCGCGAGGCGTCTCTCGATTGCCATTCCAACCACGTTGCCGGTCGCGAAGCCTGCCGCGTAGCCGATCATGTATAGGACGTTTGAGAGGTCGCTCAGGACAACACCTATGGTGACAACATACAGAACTGACTCAACGAAGCCGAGCACCCACGCGATGCCCTGTTTCCCACGCATCGTGAGCATGAAACGCAGAGTGTCCATGGCGATCGAAGCCACACGCACCACAAAAATGAGCAGTGTAGTCAGCAAGACGGTTGGTGTAAAAATTAGCTGCATGATATGCCTCTATGCCACAGGGGCGTCTTCGTCCCTGGCTGAAAGTAGAGCCGGCAGGTACAGTTCGTTCGTGTATTCCTTGACCATGCGCGTCATGGAGAACTGCGGCGAAATGGTGCGGATGCATTCTTTAATCCGCTGGATCCAGTCTCCTGGCAAGCCGTCGGCAGAACGTTTGGTGTAATAGAGCGGCACGATCTCATTTTCGAGCGTGTCGTACAGGCTGTTGGCGTCGGCGTCGTCCTGCTGGTCGAGATCGTCATAATGGGTGTCATCGCCAATTGCCCAGCCGTTGTGACCGTTATACCCTTCCGCCCACCAGCCGTCCAGAATGGAGAAGTTGAGCGTGCCATTCATGGCGGCTTTCATGCCGCTGGTGCCGGATGCTTCGCGCGGGCGCCTTGGGGTGTTGAGCCAAATGTCCACGCCCTGCACAAGGTGACGTGCCATGTCCATATCGTAGTCATCCAAAAAGACCAGCCGTCCGCCGTTGCGGGCGTCTTTGACCTTGCGGTAGACCTCCTGGATCAGGAGCTTGCCTGGTTCGTCGGCGGGGTGCGCCTTGCCGGCAAAAATAATCTGGACCGGCTTGCGGGCGTTGGTCACAATCCGCAGCAGGCGGTCATAATCCCGGAAGAGCAGATTTGCTCGTTTGTAGGTGGCAAAACGTCGGGCAAAACCGATCGTCAGCGCGGTCGGATCCAGCAAAACGCCGCTGGCAACCGTCTGGACGGGGTGGACGTTGGTATTTTCCCACTGATAGCGGGCGCGAGCGACCATGTAGATGATCAGCTTTCGCTTGAGATGCAGGCGTACACGCCAGATATCGTCGTCAGGGATGTTCTCGACCTTTTCCCACATGGCAGGGTCGTCGAGATGGTTCTTCCAATCCGCGCCGAGGTAACGGCTATAGAGGATGCCGAGCCGGCGGGCAAGCCAGGTGCCAGTGTGGACGCCGTTTGTGATGTAAGAAATCGGAACGTCTTCCGCGGGCGTATTGGGCCAAAGGTAATTCCACATATTACGGGAAACTTCACCATGCAGCTTTGAAACGCCGTTGCGGTAATCCGAAAGGCGCAAAGCCAACACGGGCATACTGAAAACTTCATCCGACCAATCAGTTTTCACCCTGGCAAGGTCCATGAACTGTTCCCGATCAAGCCCGAGATCGGGCCAATAAATGGAGAAGTACTTATCAATCAGCCAGGTGGGGAATTCGTCGTTGCCAGCAGGCACGGGCGTGTGCGTTGTAAAAACGCTGGTCTTTTGGACGGTTTCCTTTGCCTCTTCGAGGCTCAGACCTTCCGACATGAGCTGACGGACACGTTCGAGCGTCAGGAAGGCGGAATGACCCTCGTTCATATGGAAGATTGAGGGCTTGTAGCCCAGACGCTCCAGAGCTCGCAAACCGCCGATGCCGAGCAGCATCTCTTGCGAGATACGCAGTTCGGGGTCACTGATGTACAGGCGGTCGGTGAGCTGGCGATCCTGATGATTGTTTTCGGGGATGTTGGTGTGCATCAGGATCAGCTTGTTGCGGCCGATGTTGAGCTCATAAAGGCGGGCGAATAGCTGGCGCCCCGGCAGCTCGATCGAGATGGTAATCGGCTTATGCTGCTCGTCGTAGAGGGCGATCAGCGGCAGGTCGTTAAAATTGAGCTCGATATTGCGGGCTTCCTGCCATCCATCCTCGCTAATTTTCTGCGAGAAATACCCATAGGTATAAAGAAACCCAACTGCCACCAATGGCAAACCAAGATCACTGGCTTCTTTGAGGTGATCGCCTGAAAGCACGCCAAGACCACCCGCGTAAACCATCAGAGACTCGTGCAGACCGTATTCAAACGAGAAATAGGCGATCTGCTCATCCGTCAGATTGGGGTAGGTTTCGTGGAACCAGGTGTCATCCTTGTTCATGAAGGCATCAAACTCACGCATGATCCGATC
>ERZ1645192.1923-NODE-1923-length-17223-cov-8.236195_pt1 | contig 17223 bp, 16 predicted proteins | sample MGYA00575354_ERZ1645192 | MGnify/ENA primary metagenome ERZ1645192 (study PRJEB40844, sample SAMN11349763) | freshwater sediment metagenome | isolation source: river sediment | host: Sediment | place: India: Faizupur Khadar , New Delhi | collected 2017-02-21 ... | reverse complement strand
TTCGAGGGCGACTCGCACGTGGAGTTCTTCCAGGGCAACTACCGCGAGTACGAGGAAGACAAGAAGCGCCGCATGGGCGACGACGCCGGCCCGCACCGGCTGCGGTTCAAGGCGCTGAAGTGACGCACGGAGGACGTGCGATGGGCCGCCACACCGACCATCGCTCGTCCTCATTCGGTGCTTTCCTGCACCGAAATCGGACGGCGGCCATCCGTGGCCGCCTGCTACGCGACGGTTCGGTGGGCGCCCCTGCAATCCATCGGAGCCCGGCATGACCTTCATCGACAAATTGCGTGCACGCTGGCAGCAGGCCGATTCGCTGGTGTGCGTCGGCCTCGATCCCGACCCGGCGAAGTTCCCGGACGCCTTCGTCGACGACGAGGACGCACTGTTCTCCTTCTGCCGCGACATCGTCGACGCCACCGCCGCATACGCCTGCGCGTTCAAGCCGCAGATCGCCTACTTCGCCGCGCACAACGGCGGCGAGGCCGCGCTGCAGCGGCTGGTCGCGCACATCAACGGCGCGCACCCGGACGTGCCGGTGATCCTCGACGCCAAGCGCGGCGACATCGGCAGCACCGCCGCGCAGTACGCGGTGGAGGCGTTCGAGCGCTACGGCGCGGATGCCGTCACCCTCAACCCGTACATGGGCCGCGACTCGGCCGACCCGTTCCTGCAGTACAACGACCGCGGCTGCGTGTTCCTCTGCCACACCTCCAATCCCGGCGCGCGCGACTTCCAGGAACTCACCGTGCCTGATGGGAGCGGCGGCGGCGAGCCGCTGTACCAGCGGATCGCGCGGACCATCGCCGGCGCGTGGAACGCCGACGGCAATTGCGCGCTGGTGGTGGGCGCGACCTTCCCCGAAGAGCTGAAGGTGATCCGCGGCATCGTCGGCGACATGCCGTTGCTGATCCCGGGCATCGGCGCGCAGGGCGGCGACATCGAAGCCGTCGTGCGCAACGGCAGGACCGCCGACGGCACCGGCCTGGTGATCAACTCCTCGCGCGGGATCCTGTACGCGTCGAGCGGCGCCGGCTATGCCGAGGCCGCCGCGGACGCCGCCCGCGACCTGCGCGACGCGATCAACCGGTTCCGCTGAAGCCGTCCCGGCGACCGCGCCGCGCATGGCTCAGCCAAGGAAACCGAGCGTGCGCTGGTCGAAGTTGCCCAAGCCCGGGAAGATCGCGTCCAGCCCCGGGGCCGACAGGCCGAACCACTGCGCCAGCGTCGCGCCCACCTGGTTGACCGAGGTGGTCGGCACCATCCGTCCGCGCCCCACCGCCTGCCCGCCGTCCAGTTCCAGCACCGGGTAACTGCCCCAGACCCGGCGGCCACGCAACGCGCCGCCGTTCGCCGCGGCGCCCCCCATCACCAGCTGCACGCCGCCCCAGCCGTGGTCGGTGCCGTTGCCATTGCTGTTGAGGGTGCGGCCGAAGTCGCTCATGGTGAAGGCGGTGGTGGCGTTGAGCGCACCGATCTCCGCCAGCGCCTCGCGGAACGCGGCCAGCGATCCCGCCAACTGGCCCAGCAAGGCAGCATGCCCGTTGGCGGCCATCTGGTTCTGGTGGGTGTCGAAGCCGCCCAGGCTGACGAAGTACACCTGCCGTCGGTGACCGATCGCCGGGCCGCGGCTGGCCTTGATCATGCGCGCCACCATCCGCAGCTGCGCGGCCAGGCCGCCGTCCGGGAACACGGTGGCGATGTCCCCGCCGTTGGCCGGGTCCAGCACCGTGCGCAGCTCGCCATTGAGCGCGATCGCGCTCTGCCCCAGCAGCGCGTAGCTGTCCTCCATCACCGGCGCGTACGCGGCATCGACCACGGCGCGCAGCGCCTCGTGGCGGATCCGGTCCGCGTTGCCGCCGTCGTCGCGGAAACGGGTCAGCACCGGCGGCCCGCCTGACGACAGCACGAACGGCAAGGTGCTGCGCCCGGACTGGAACAGGTTGTTGCCGGCGATCGAGATCGAGGGCGACAGCACCTCCAGCCCGGTGTTGGAGGCCTCCACGTAGTCGGAGAGCAAGCCGCCCCAGCCCTGCGCCGCCGGGTTGTCGGCATGCCCGCGCATCCACAGGCGCTGCTGGTCGTTGTGCGAGTACAGGTTCACCGGCAGGCGCCGCAGGCCGCCGAGGACGTCGCTGCGGGTGACCGGCTCGACCAGCGGCCCGACATTGGCGAGGAACGCCAGCTCGCCGCGCTCGAACAGCGGCGCCATCGCCGCGCAGGCCGGGTTGAGGCCCCAGGTCTTGCCATCGACGTCGACGATCGTCGCCAGTGCGTCGCGTGCGTAGCCCAGCCCGGCGGGGTTGCTGGCGGCGTCGTAGGTGCCGCCGCGGCTGGTGCTGTAGGCCTGGTATTCGTCGGCCGCGTGCGGTACCAGCATGTTGAAGGAATCGCTGCCGCCGAACAGGAAAATGCAGACCAGCGCCTTGTAATCGTTGCCCGGCAGGGGTTCGGCCGCCATCGCCTGGCCGAGCAGCTGGAATTGCGGAAGCACGGCGTAGGCGACGCCGCCGGCGAGCAGCGCCTGCATGCGGCGGAGGAAGGCGCGGCGGTCTTCGCGGAGGATGCGGGTCATGGCGGGCTCCTAGCGCTGGATCGCGAATTCGGGGGAGGCCAGCGCCAGCAGCACCAGCGACTTGGCGCGGTTCGATGCGGTCTCGTTGATCGCGGCGAGGCGGTCGAGCATGCGCACCATCGCCTGCTCGGCGGGCGCGCCGAGGCGGCCATCGAACAGCAGGGTGTCGACCTGGTCGACCATGCCCGCATGGTTGCCCGCCTCCGCCAGCGCGACCAACGCCGACATGTCGAGCACCGGCGCGGCGGTGTTGGCGGTCGGCGGGGCGCCGACGTAGTTCCAGGCCATCGCGTCATGCTGGTTCAGCATGCCGACGTAGGTGGCCTCGGTCAGGATCTGGAATTCCGGCGCGTACAGGCCCTGGCTGCCGGCCTCTGTCGGCAGGCGGTAGTCGGGGTCGAAGAAATTGAACACCGAGGGCGCGCGCAGCGAATCCTGCGCCAGCGACTCGGTGAGGTCGCCCGCGTTGGCGAAGCGGAAGCGGATCTCGCCGGTGGCCGGCGGCACGTAACGCGCATCGAACGCCCGCCACAGCGTGGTCAGGCGGACCAACGGCTCCCGGGCCTTGCCGAAGCCGTCGCCCTGCGGGCGGATGCGCGCCTCGTCGTCGAGCAGCAGCGTGCGCAGCACCTGCCCGAGGTTGCCGCTGGTCGCGGTCCAGGTCGCGGCCACCCGGCCGACATAGGCATTGCTGGGGTTGCTGGTGACGAAGCGCTGGATCAGCTGGCGGCTGATGAACGGTGCGACGTTCCGGTGCGCGGCCAGCGCGTCCAGCGCTTGCTTGAGGCTGGCCACGCAATCGCTGCCGGCATCCACCACGATGCCGTCGAAGATCCGCTTCGGCTGGTCGTCGTGGTAGCGCGGATGGCATTCCATCGGCGCGTAGCTAGTGTCGTTGCGGCGCCCGAATTGCGCGTCCGCCTGCCCGGCATAGGTCCATCCGGTGAACACCCGGGCCATCGCGCCGACCACCTGCTCGTCGTAGGTGGGGATGGCCTTGCCCGCGGCATCGAGTTGCAGGGTGAAGTCGGGATTGCGCTTGGACAGGCCGATCGAGAACAGCTGCATGACTTCGCGGCCGTAATTCTCGTCGGGCGTGATGTTCGCGGCAGGATCCGCCTTGCGGTTGCCCGCATGGCTGAGGAAATACCCCATCGCCGGATGCAGGGTCACCTGTTCGATCAGCGTGCGGTACGAGCCGAACGCCCCCCGGGCCAGGGTGTCCTGGTAGTCGGCGATGCGGTACAGCGTGGTGTTGGCATTGGCGACTTCGCGGTCGGAGACCACGAAGATCTCGCTGAGCGCGAACGCCATGCGCATCCGCAGCTGGTCCGGCGCGGTCGCCGCCTGCCACAGCCAGGCGTTGCGGCGATGCTGCTGGCGCAGGTCGTCGCGCGGCACGCCGTTGGCCACGACCTGCTGCAGGTGCGGCAGGACCAGCGTCGGCGGGGTGCGGGCCGGGTCGAGTTGCTCGTCCAGCCAGCGCCGGTAGCCGATCTGCCGCAAGCGGGCGATCTCCGCCCGGGTCGGCCCGAAGGTCGCCTGCGCGAGGAAGCGCGCGGCATCGGCATCGCTGGCGGGGATGTCGGGATAGGAGGCCACCGGCGGCGGCGTCACCGGTGGCGGCTTTGGCGTGCCGGGACTGCCGCCCCCGCCACCGCCGCACGCCCCCAACCCGCCGCACAACACGATCGCCGCGCATGCGGCCGCCCAGCCTCGCCGGATGTCCATCGGATGCTCCCCGTGGTTCTCGCCCCTGCAGGAAGTCAAACGCCCGCGCCACGCACGGGTTGACACGACCCATGCACCGTTCAGCCCGGCCTGCGCAGCGCGCGCAACAAACCCACCGGGAAGCGACCCCAGATCATCGCGAACACCGCGGCACGGGTCATCGCACCGTGGCCCGCCGCATCGAAGCTGCGGTAGTAGCGCCACAGCCCGCGATGCTTGTGCCACTCCACGAACCATGGCCGCGTGCGCGACGACACGCCGCGCACGTGGACCACGCGCACGTCGTTCGCGCAGGCGACTGCGGCACCGGCAGCGCGCACGCGACGGCAAAGGTCGAGGTCCTCGGCGTGCAGGCGGTAGCCGGCATCGAACCCGCCGACGCGCTCGAACAGGGCGCGCGGCAACAGCATCAACGCCCCGGAGACCGCATCGACGCGCTGCAACGGCGCCTCGTCGACGGCGATGCCGAGCCGCGACCGCCTGGGATCGCGCAGCATCGCCGCGAAATCGGGGTCGCGCCGGCGCGCCGCCGCGTCGCGCTGCCCGTCTTCGCCGACCAGATCGGCACCGACCAGTGCGCCACCCGCATCGCGGGCGTGGTCGCGCAGGCGCACGAGGGTATCCGGCTCCAACAGGCAATCAGGATTGACCAAGGCCAGCCAGGGCGCATCGCAAGCCGTCGCGCCCTGATTGCAGGCGGCTGCGAAGCCGGGATTGTCAGGGTTGGCGATGAAGCGGACGCGGGGATCGGCCAGCGCATGCCGCTGCACGATCGCCAGGGTGTCGTCGCGCGAGGCGTTATCGACCACCCGCACGGCGGCCACGCAGGCTGCGGCGCGCAGTCTCGCGAGGCACTCGTCGATCGTCTCCTCGCTGGCGTGGGTCACCACGACCGCGTCGATCGCATCCGCGTTCATGGCACCGAAGCGAACAGGTCCGCCTGCGGTGGCGCGTCCTGCAGGCGTGCGACCGCGGTCGCCAGCCTGCCGCGCAGCGCGTGCAACGGATCGTCCATCAGGAAGGTGGCCAACCGCGCATGCCAGGCCGGCCAACGCACGGCCAGCGCATCCATGTCGCCATCGGCGGGCATGCCCTCGCGCGGGCGCGCCACGAAGGCCTCCGCGCACAGCACGTTGCGCCAACCCATGCCCGCGAACCGCAGCGACAGGTCGACCAATGCCGCCTGCCACGAGCGGAAACTGGCGCCGTCCAGGCCGCCGGCACGCACCAGTGCATCGCCCCGCAGGAACACCGCGTGGCTGACTGCCGCCGGCAGGGGGGCGGTCTCCCCGGCGAGCGATGCGCACGCCCGGGCCAGCCGGGCCGGCGCATCCGGCAACGGCGCGACTTCGGCGCTCCGCGGCCAGGCCGCGACCTCGCCGGCGTTGCACCAGGGCGTGGCGGTGCCGATGCCGGGATCGCGGGCCGCGCAGCCCGCCAGGCGCTCCAGCCACCCGGGCGCCGGGCATGTATCGCTGGCCAGCACGACCACGTCGGCGTCGGCGCAGGCGCGCAAGGCCTGGTCGATGTGCGCCGCTTCGCCGATGGGTGCAGCGCGCCGGGTGTGCGCGGCCTGCAGGCGGGTGCTCGCGAGCCAGCGTTCGATGATCGCGCCGGCGCGTGGACCGGCCTGCGCGTCGTCGGCCAGCCAGACCCGGGTGCCGACCGGGGTGCCGGCGTCCAGCGCGGCCAGGCAGGCGTCGAGCGCGTCTTCGTCGGTGCCCACCGGCACCAGGACGATCGGCAGCGACGCGCCCGCCGGGCTCACTGCTTCGGCTTGTAGATCGGATCCAGCGCGCGGAAGCGGCGGCCGTATTCGTCGGTCAGGTCGCGGGCTTCCTGCGGGTTGCGGATCACCGTCGGGGTGATCAGCACCACCAGTTCGTCGCGGGTCTTGGTATTGGCCTGGTAGCCGAACAGGCCGCCCAGCACCGGGATCCGGCTCAGGCCAGGCACGCCGGTGGAGGATTTCTCCGCGCCATCGCTGATCAGCCCGGCCAGCACCACCGTCTCGCCGCTGGGCGCCACCGCCGTGGTGGTGACCTTGCTGGTGTCGATGCGCACGTTGCCGTTCGCATCCGCCACGCCGGTCGGCTTGCTGACTTCCTGCACGATGTCCAGGAACACCATGCCGTCGCGGGTGATGCGCGGGCGCACCTTCAGGATGATGCCGGTGTCGAGGTACTGCACCGAACTGTAGGTCCCGTCCGTGTTGCCGCCGTTCGGGTTGAAACTGACCGACGCGATCGGGATGCGCTGGCCGACGTTGAGCGTGGCCTCCTTGTTGTTCTGCGCCATCACCGAGGGCGCGGACAGGGTGCGCACGTCGGTCACGTTGTCCAGCGCCTGCACGATCGCCGCGGCATTCTTGCCCAGGAAGCTCCAGCTGAGGACGTTGCCGACCGTGGTGCCGCCATTGCTGACCGGGCTCACCCCACCGCCGTAGCTCGCCCAGCTGTTGCGCCCGGTGGGATACGGGAACCCGGCCTCGCCGACCGCGTTGTCGAAGAACCAGCTCACGCCGTACTGCAGCGCCCCCTTGAGGGCGACGCTGACCACCTGCGCCTCGATGTGCACCTGCATCGGCATCACGTCGAGCCGCTCGATCACCTCGCGGATCGACTTCCACTGCGAGGGATTGGCGCGGACCAGCAGCGAATTCGTGTCCTCGACCGCGGACACGCCCACTTCGGCCCCGTCGACCTTGAGGGTGACCCGGCCGTTGCCGCTGCGCGCGTTCGGCAGGTTGCCGCCATCGCCCAGCCCGGAGTTGACCGCCGCGCTGGAAACGCTCGACTTGTCGTCGAGCCCGCCATCGCGGATCTGCGTGGTGCCCACGCCCGGCATCAGCGACACGTCCTCGCCGGCCGCATTGCCGCGCCCGCCGAAGACCTCGGACAGGCGGTCGGCGAGGTCGCGCGCCTTGATGTACTTCAGTTCGTAGGAGAACAGGCGGCCGTCGCCGCCGCCGCCCTCGATCCGGTCGATCCATTGCTGGACGTCGTCGAGGTACTCCGGCTGGCTGGCGATCACCATCACCGCGTTCGTGGACTCCAGCGGCATGAAGCGGAACATGCCCGCCACCGGGGACTTGCCCTGCTCGCCGAAGACCCGCTCGAGCGCCTGCACCACGTCGGTCGCGCGCCCCGACTGCAGCGGATACACGCCCACCGACATGGTGGCCATCCAGTCGACGTCGAACACCTGGATGGTGCGCAGGTAGTTCTCGAGCTCCGACCGGGTGCCGGCGACGGTGATCAGGTTGCGCGCCGGGTCGACGCCGACGATCCCGTTCTGGCGCGCGTAGGGCTTGAGGATCTTCTCCATCTCAGCCGCGGACACGTAGCGCAACGGCACTACCCGCGACTCGAACCCGCGGGCCAGCGCCGGCGATCCGGTGCGCGGCACCACGCCGCTGGCCAGGGCCTGGTCGGCGGGCACGATGTTGTAGCGGCCGTCGCTGTAGACCATGCGCGCGTTGTTCTGGGCCAGCACGCCTTCCAGCAGGTTCAGCGCGCCCGCCGGGCCGACCGGCTTCTGGGTGGCGATGGTCACCGTGCCGGAGACGCCGGGCGCGATGCTGTAGTTCTGCCCCAGCATGTCGCCGAGGATCGCCTTCACCACCGCCTGCAGCGATTCGCCCTCGAAGTTGAAGCTCGCCTGCCCGGAACTGCTCAGGGTCGGCGGTGGCGCGCTGGCGGCGGCCTGGTTGAACGGCGTCGCCGTCCCGCGCCGGATGACCGGCCGCGGTCCGCTGTCCCCCAGCGTGTCCTGCAAGGGTTCCTGGCGGACGCCATCGCCCGGGCTGTTCGCCCCGGGAAGGCGATCCGCACGCTGCAGTTGCGGCGTCGGCGCGCTGGCGCACGCGGCCAGCAGGCTGAGCGCGGTGACGGCAAGCAGGGGGCGGCAATTCATGCGGGACGACTCCGGTTCAAGGCTGCTCGTTGGACGCCGAGGACGACGCACCAGCGTTGTTCTGTTGGGCGCGGATTTGCGCGCGCCGGGCTTCGATGCGCTTGCGGATGGCTTCGATCCGCTGCTGCTCGTTCTGCGGCGACGTCGCCGGCGCGGGCGCGGCATCGGAGGCGGCCGGCGGTGGCCGTGCGCCCGGCGCGGCACGCGCGATCGCCTCGCGGTCGGCGTCGGAGGCGCCGAAGGTGCGCAACTCCAGGGTGCTCTGCCCGCCGCCGCCTTCGAACACCGCGCGACGCGGCTGCACCTCCACCAGGCGCCACCTGGCCGCGCCCTCCGGCGACTTGCCTACCTGCACCCGCTGCGACTCGCCGCCACCGGTCGGCTGCAGGGTGGCGAGCTGCACCTGCGGGCTGATCAGCACGCCGGTGAGCACGAAATCCAGCGACTGCGCCGGTGCCGCGCCGTCGCTGCCTTCCGGCGAAGTGGCCAGGAACGCGCGCGGGCGGCGGTCGGTGGTGAACAACGGCCGCGCAGCGGCCTCGCCGTACTGCGACAGCGGCCCGATCCGGTCGGGCACCGCGGGCTTGGACACCGGCAGGGCGCCCGGGGGATCCGCCTGCGCGGGGGCGATGTGTCCGCCCATCCCGGCGAGCGCGGCCACCCACGCAAGGATCGCCCAACCCGCGAACGCCGCCAGCAACCAGGCCAACGGCCCCGCCCGTTCGAGGCGCTGCGGCAGGGTGCGCTCAGCCACGCGGCACCTCGCCTTCGCCAGCCGCGACGGCCGGTCGCAAGTAGCCGTACAAGTTGAAGCTGACGTCGAGGCCGCCTTCCTGCGGCAACGCATTCCCGGGGATCGCGATGTAACGCTGCGCGGTGATCCCCAGCGCGTCGACGAACAGGTAGGGGCGGGCGGACTCGAGGGCATGCAGGACCGCCAAGGTCTCCGCATTGCCGCAGCGCAGGCGCACCGCCACCGCGACCTGCCGGTAGCGACCCGTAGCGGCCTCGTCCTGGATCGGGGCGCGGTTGGTGATGGCGCAACCGCGTTCGCCGGGGCTGACCTCGCCGATCACCCGCTCCAGGCGCTGGATCAACGCGGCCGTCGCCAATTCGGTGGTGGGCTCGGCGAGGAACCCGCCGGCGACGCCGCGCGCATCGACCTGGGCAAGCCGCTGCTCGATCTGCGGTTGCTGCGCCAGCAGGCCACGCACGCGCGCATCACGCTCGCGCAAGGCCTCGATCCGCGCATCCGCCTCCTGCAGCGGCCGGGTGAACATCGGGTGCACCACGGCCACGTACAGCAGGGCCACGACCGCTACGAGCAGCCCCAACGCCAACCAACGGTCGCGATCAGCGCGCTGCACGGGGGCGTTCCTCCGGGGTCGCGGCATCGTTGAGCTTGGCGTCCAGGGTGAAGCGATCGCTGCGGGTTCGCGGGTCCTGTTGCAGGGCGCCGCTCAGCGCGGGCGCACGCCATTGGCGCGCGCCTTCCAACTTGCCGACGAGGGCCGCCGCCTGGTTCGACAGGCCGACCAGGGTGAGCTGGTCGCCGTCGACCGACAACTTTTCGAGATAGGTGCCATCGGGCAGCCGACGCGCCAGTTCATCCATCAACTCGGCCACCGATGGTCGGGCATTGCGGAGCCCTTGCAGGTAGGCGCCGCCCTCGACCGCATCCACCAGCCGCTGGCGTTGCTGGGCGACACCGCGGGCCTGGGCACTGCGCTGCGCCACCTCGCGCTCAAGCGCCTCGGCGGCCGCGCGGCGGTTGTCCAGCACCTGGGCCAGGGCCAAGACCAGGGCCAACACCCCCACCCCGGCGAACGCCAACGACCAGGCCCAGCCGACGCGCCGCGTGCGGTGGCGCGAGGCCGGCGCGAGCAGGTTGACGCCGAGCGGCCGACCATCCGCCGCCGCGAGTTCGACCCCCGCAAGCCCGTCGGCCACCCCGGGCAGGCGCCCCATGACGGCATCGAAGCGGTTGCGCGGCACGACCACCAGCTCGGTCTCCAGCTGGCCGTCCTCGCGGGTGCGCAGCAGCCGGCCGTCGTACACCACGTCGGCGGCCGCGAACGGCGTCTGCCGCTCGATCTCGAAGCCCAGCACATCGTGCAAGCGTTCGCGCGCGGCGGCCGGCAGGACCAGCGTGCGCCGCAGTCCGGCCTCCGCCGGCAGCAGGACCCAGCGCGGCAACGCGCGCCCGGCGTCGGACAACAGCGTGGCGAACGGGTCCGCGCTGTTCGACCGGGGCGGCGGCACCGGCAACGCGGCGATGTCGCGGATGCCATCCGCGCCCTGGTGGCGAAGCAGCAGCAGGTCGTCGTCGGCCAGCTGCAGCAGGAGCCGATCGGAGGATGCCGCCAGCGCGCCGCGCCAAGCCGCGGGCAGCCACGCGGACAGGCCCTGGGCCCACCACGCGAGGAAGCTGCGCATGCCGCGCCCCGCATCCTGCAGGCGCACGCGCGTGGCCGGCACCGTGCTCATGGCGCCAGCGCTCCGTCCTGCCAATGCAGGGGCGTGTATGTCGATCCCGGCAATCCGTTTCCCCCCACGCGGACGACGACCGAAAGGTGCGCACGGCGACCATCGGCGAGTCGTGCACGGCTGTCGATACTATACGTGCCGCTGCCACCCGGCGGCACCGCCCGGGGATCGACGGGCGCGCGCGGTGGCGCGCCCATCGCCGCCAGCACCAGCGGATCGGCGAAGCGCGCGTCGGGCAGCGGCGCACCCGTGTGGACGGTCAGGTGCGGGGCCGCCGCTGCATGCAGCGCCGGCGTCATGCCGAGGACTTGCGCCAGTTCGGAGACCGTCTCGAACGGGGCGTCCTTCGCGCCCCACGCCAGGCCGGCCGCGGCATAGTCGGCATCCTCCGCGCCGCCCGCGGGCTGGGTGAGGGGGTCGCCATCGCGCCAATCCAGGATCGCCCCGGCCAGTCGGGTCGCCGCATCGCGGGGCTGGCCGAGGCGCACGAAGAACGTCCCCAGCAACTCGGCGGAGGCTGCATTGAGGTCGATCTTGGCCGCTTCGTCGCGGACCTCGACCTCGACCTCGACCCCCGCGAACGACCACGCGTTGCGCCGGCCGTCGGCAGCCCAGCGGCGCGCCGGATCCGGATCGAGCATCCGCGACACCGCGTACTCGACCCCTGCACGCGCCGCTTCGGTGGCGACCAGCGCGCGCGCGTTGCCATTGCCCTGCATGGACTCGATCCGGGCCGACAAGGCGTAGCCCGCCACGAGGGCGCTCAGCAGGAGCACCAGCCACATCACCATCAGCAACGCGGCGCCACGCGCGTGGGCGGTCATCGGCCGCTCCCCACGCCGTAGCTGGCGGCCATCGGGAGCCCGACCACGAGTTCGGGCCACGGCCCGGCGGCATCGGCGATCCGCACCCGCACTTGCAACGGCAGCGCCTGCACGTCTTCCCACTCGCCGCGCCATTCGCCGGGCATGCCGTCCTTGCCCGGGCCGCGATAGGCGAACTCCACGCGGCGCAACCCGTCGGCCAACGGTTCCGGCGGGCGCGCCCGCGGCTCGGCCACGGTCTGCCCGCCCATCACCATGCGGAAATCCACCTGCAGGCTGGCGTCGGTCGCCGTCAGGTCGTGCAGGTGCGGGCCGCCACGCCCCAGGTAATCCGGCAGGTCGGACACGAAGCGCATGCGTCGCGCATCGCCCTGGAAGCGCCTGGCCTGGCCGGTGGCCGAATCCAGCTCGAACACCATGCCCTGCGCACCGCCGATGCGCTGGCGCAGGAACATGGACACGGCGCGCATGCGCTCGTTGCGGGCGGCGAGCGCCTCGCCGCGCTCGATCGTGGCGCCGGCCGCGCGCACGGTGGCGAACGCGAGCGCGAGCGCGGCCGCGAGCAGCGCGGTCGCCAGCAGCACCTCGAGCAGGGTGAACCCCGCGGCCGCCCGCCTCACGGCGCCACCGCCTGCCCGGGCCGTGGCGTCACCAACCGCAGCGATTCCACCTCCAGCTGGCGTCCCGGGCCACCCTCTCCCCAGGCCAGGGTGAGCCGTACCTGCAGCAGGCGCGCTGCATTCGGATCGAAACGGGCCACGCCCGGTGCGGGCGCCGGGTCCCGCCACGGCGCGACCTCGAGCCGCCAGCGATAGCGGCCACCCTCGAGTTCGCCCGCGCGCCGCCCCGGCTGCGGCAACGCGGCGTATTCCTCGAGCAGGCTGCGCGCATGCAGCGCGGCGCGCCCGGCATCGCCCGCCTGCCGCACCTGGCGGGTGGCGCCGGACAGCGTGCCGAGCAGCAGGGTCAGGCCCAGCGCGAGGATCGCGAACGCGACGATGATCTCGAGCAGCGAGAACCCCGCCGCACCGCGTCGCGGGCCGCGACAGCCGCCGCGCCCCCCGCGCCGGCTCATGGCGCGTCCTGGATGCGATGCACGCGGACCTCGCCGGTGACCCAGCGGACGTCCACGTCCCAACCGCCGCCATTTGCCGCCAACCGCAGGCGGCCACCGCTGGAGGCGCCGTCGGGGAAGAACCGCACGGTGCCGATGCCGTCGCGCGGCTGCAGTTCGCGCGCACCGGTGAACTCGAGGTCCCCGCCATCCGGCAAGCGGCCATGGCGGCCCTTCGCCGCTTGCCACCGCCGCGCCCGCGGATCCACCCGGAAATCCTGCGGCTCGCCGCTGCTGATCGCCACCGCACGGGTGAACCGCAATTGCGCGGCGACATCGTGCGCAGCCGTGCGCAAGCGGATGCCCCGCATGCCGCCACCGAACGCGGCCATCGCCAGCAGGCTGGCCGCCGCGACCAGCGCCAGCACCAGCAGCAACTCCAGCAAGGTGAAGCCGCGAATTCGCTTCATCGGGATCGCAGGCGGGGGCAACCCCCGGTCATTCGTTGCGGATGTCGGCGTCGACGCTGCTGCCGCCAGGCTGTCCATCGGCACCCAGGCTGACCAGCTCGAACGGACGGCCTTGGCCCGGCACGGTGTAGGTGTAGGCGTGGTTCCACGGATCCTTCAACTCGCCCTCCTTGGCGTAGGGGCCCAACCAGCCGGCGGCCTCCGACGGCGCCTTGGCCAGGTCCTCGAGCTTCTGCGGCAGGCGGCCGGTGTCCTGCTCGTACTGGCCGATCTTCTCGACCAGGGTCTGGACCTGGGCCTTGGCGAGGTTGACCTTGGCGCGATCGCCGCCGCCCAGGATGCGGTTCGCCGCGAAGGCGACGATGCCGCCGATCAGCACCACGACCAGGATGATCTCGATCAGCGAAAACCCGGCTTGCGCGGAGGCGGCGAAGGAAGGGGTGGCTCGGCGATGGCGCATGGCGATGTCCGGGTCGGTGTCTGCGTTGGATAGGCCGATTGTCGCCGAGTTCCGCGACGGCTGTCGCGGGCGGGCGTGTTCAGCTAGCCGACGACGCTGGTGAGGTCGTAGATCGGCGACAGCACGGCGAGGATCACCAGGCCGACCACCAGCGCCAGCACCAGGGTGACCGCCGGCACCAGCGCGGCCAGCATCCGGTCCATCGCCAGCGAAGTCTCCTGCTCGAAGGTATCCGCCGCCTTCAGCAGCATCGCGTCGAGCGCGCCGGATTCCTCGCCGACCTGGATCATCTGCAAGGCCAGCCGCGGGAAGCGCTTGCCGCGGCCCAGCGCGGTGGACAGGCCGATGCCGTTCTTCACTTCGTCGGCGGCGGCATCCACGTCGGCGGCCAGGACCCGGTTGTCCAGCACGTTGCGGGCGATCCCGAGCGCGGCCAGCAGCGGCACGCCGTTGCGCAGCAGGGTGCCGAGGGTGCGCGCCAGCCGCGCGGTTTCCAGCTTGGCCACCAGTGGCCCGGCCAGCTTGCGCCGCAGCAGCCAGCCGTGGACACGCAACTGGAAGGCGGGCTCGCGCCGCTTGCGCTCCAGCCAGACCAGGGCCAGCAACGGCACCGCCAGGATCACGATCCACCAGTCGCGGACGATGTTGCCCAGGCCCAGCACCAGCCGCGAGAAGAACGGCAGGTCGGCCTCCAGGCTGTCGTACATGGCCGAGAACTGCGGCACCACGTAGCCCAGCAGGAACAGCAGCGACAGGCCCACCATCGCCAGCAGGATCGCCGGGTAGACCAGTGCGTTCACCACCCGCGCCCGCAGCGCGCGCGATCGTTCGAGGTAATCGGCCAGGCGTTGCAGGGTCTCGTGCAGGCTGCCGCCGGCCTCGCCCGCGCGGACCATGTTCACGTACAGCCGCCCGAACACCCCGTGCTGGCGCTCCAGCGCCGCCGACAGCGACGCACCGCCGCGGACCGCTTCGCGGATGTCGCCGATCGTGCGCCGCGCCGCGTCGTCTTCCGGCAGTTCCAGCAGGATCGTCAGCCCGCGGTCGAGCGGCTGGCCCGCCGCGAGCAGGGTCGCAAGCTGCTGGGTGAACTGCACCAGGCGGTCGCCGGCGAACGGCTTCGGCTTGAACAGCGTGCGCCAGGCCGATTCGCCGCCCGCTTCCGAGGCGAGCCGCGCCTCCACCGGCAGGTGTCCCTGCTCCTGCAGCCGCGCCGCCACCTCCTCGCGCCCGGCCGCCTCCATCTGCCCGTCGAGCAACTCGCCGCGCGCATTCAACGCCTTGTAGCGGTAGAGGGCCACGGACTCAGGCGTCCTCGGTCACGCGCAGCACTTCCTCGATGGTCGTCTCGCCGCGCAGCGCCTTGGCGATGCCGACCTCGTACATCGTCGCCATCCCCGCCTGCCGCGCGATCCGCTCCAGCTCGTCCATGCCGGCGTGGCGCATCACCGCGCGCCGCAATTCGTCGTCCATCACCAGCAGTTCCATGATGGTGGTCCGCCCGAGGTAACCGGTGGGCGACAACGCCGACGGCCGCGGGCGGTAGAGCAGGATCTCGCCCTGCGGCTGGAACCGGCGCAGGCCGAACTTCTCGATCTCCTCGGGCGATGCCGGGTAGGCCTCGGCATGCGTGGGCTCCAGTCGGCGCACCAGGCGCTGGGCGAGGATGCCGTTCACCGTCGAGGTCAGCAGGTAGTCCTCGACGCCCATGTCCAGCAGGCGGGTGATGCCGCCGGCCGCGTTGTTGGTGTGCAGGGTGCTGAGCACCAGGTGGCCGGTCAACGCGGACTGGATGGCGATGCGCGCGGTCTCGAGGTCGCGCATCTCGCCGATCATGATGATGTCCGGGTCCTGGCGGACGATGCTGCGCAGCGCGTTGGCGAAGTCCAGCCCGATCTGCGGCTTGGCCTGGATCTGGTTGATGCCCTCGATCTGGTATTCGACCGGATCCTCGACGGTGATGATCTTGACGTCGGGGGTGTTGAGCTTGCTCAGCGCGGTGTACAGCGTGGTGGTCTTGCCCGAGCCGGTGGGGCCGGTCACCAGCAGGATGCCGTGCGGCTGCTCCAGGATCTTCTGGAAGCGGGGCATGAACTGCTGGCCGAAGCCCAGCCTGGCGAAGTCCAGCACCACGGTTTCGCGGTCGAGCAGGCGCATGACCACGGATTCGCCATGCGCGGTCGGCACGGTGCTCACGCGCAGGTCGAGCTCCTTGCCCTGCACCCGCAGCATGATCCGCCCGTCCTGCGGCAACCGGCGCTCGGCGATGTTGAGCTTGGCCATGATCTTGATGCGGCTGATCACCGCCGCGGTCAGGTTCGGCGGCGGGCTCTCGCCCTCCTCCAGCACGCCATCGATGCGATAGCGCACCTTCAGGCGGTTCTCGAACGGCTCGATGTGGATGTCCGAGGCGCGCAACTCCACCGCGCGCTGGATCACCAGGTTGACGAGCCGGATCACCGGCGCCTCGGAGGCGAGGTCGCGCAGGTGCTCGACGTCGTCGAAGCTCTCCTCGCCCTCCGCACCCTCGACGATGCCCTCCATCGCGCTGCGGCCCTGGCCGTGCCAGCGCTCGATCAGCTCGTCGATCTCGCCGCGCAGCGCGACCAGCGGCCGCGGCACCCGCCCGGTCGCGAGGCGCACCGCCTCGAGCACATAGGGGTCCTGCGGGTCCGCGAGCAGCACGTCCACGCCCGCCGCATCGGCCGCCACCGGCACCGCGTGGAACTGGCGCATGAACTTGATGCCGAGCGCCACGTCCTCCGGCGGCAGCTCCGGCACGTCCCGGGCGCTGCGCATCGGCAGCCCCAGTTCGCTCGCGCAGGCCTCGGCGTGGTCGCGCTCGGACACCAGGCCGAGTCGCCCCAGCAGGAGCAGCAGGCCGCCGCCGTCCTGCTCCTGCAGGCGGCGGGCGCGGACCAGGTCGGCCTCCTTCAGTTTCCCGCGCTGCAGCAACAGGGCGGCGACGCGCTCGTCGGGGCTGGTCGTTGCGGGCTCTGAGAGGACGGCACTCATGGACGGTCGGCTGCAGGGGGCGGGACGTGTTGAGGGTAGCAGGGCCGGCCCGGATGGCGCGATGGCCGGCTGGCACCGATCTTGCATCGCATATCCCGGCGACCCGCGGGACCGGCATGCGACCGGGCGGGGCGAGCAGCGGCCCGCGGCACATGCTGTAATGCACGCGCCCGACGGGCAGGGGACGACCAACCAATGGAGGGGACATGAAATTCTTGCGCATGTGCAAGGCGGTCGCATTGACCGCACTGTTGTCGATTGCCGCATTGCCGGCGATGGCGCAGTCGCTGACGACGACGTATGCCGGCGGCAACAGCCAAGATGGGATCTTGTTCGACCTGACGCCCAGCGTCGACATCACGGTCGACAGCTTCGACGTCAACCTCGGCGCGAGTACCGGCACCCAAGTCCCCGTCGACGTCTACTGGCGCGCCGGAACGGTGCAAGGGAACCAGAACAATGCGACCGGCTGGACGCTCCTGGGTTCGGCCAGCGTCGTCGCCCAAGGCCCCGACACTGCGACATCTGTTCCGATCGGGGGGCTCGGCATGGCCTCCGGCCAGACCTACGGCATCTACATCCGGGTGAGCAACACCTTCGGCCAGGGCAGCATCCGCTACACCAACTCCAGTGCCCCGCCGCCGACCACCTCCAATGCACAGCTTGCGCTTCGTTCGTTCTACGGACAC
>ERZ1645192.1919-NODE-1919-length-17243-cov-8.955143_pt1 | contig 17243 bp, 12 predicted proteins | sample MGYA00575354_ERZ1645192 | MGnify/ENA primary metagenome ERZ1645192 (study PRJEB40844, sample SAMN11349763) | freshwater sediment metagenome | isolation source: river sediment | host: Sediment | place: India: Faizupur Khadar , New Delhi | collected 2017-02-21 ... | reverse complement strand
GTTTTTCTTGCAGGTGTTGCTACCCTAAGCAGCTGTAAGAAGGAAGAGATCCCGGTGGTGACGACCACTGCAGTCAGCGGTATCACGACAACCTCGGCAGTATCAGGGGGTAATGTGACCGATGACGGCGGTGCGGACGTTACGGCAAGAGGTGTCTGCTGGGGTACCTCGGCAAATCCGACAACCGGAGGATCAAAAACTACAGATGGTACAGGCACAGGTTCATTTTCCAGCAACCTTACCGGTCTGACACCGGGTACGAAATATTATGTGAGGGCTTATGCCACCAATGGTGAGGGAACTGCCTATGGAAACGAGGTTGAGTTCACGGCAACCGCTATTGTGGGCGCAACTGTAACAACCGCTGCGGTTACTGTTTTCAGCTATACCACGGCTACAGCAGGAGGAAATGTAACTGCTGCCGGAGGTGGAAATGTTACAGCTAAGGGTGTATGTTACGGAGAAACTGCCAATCCTGCCGTCGGAGGCACAGGAGTTGTTACTACCACTGATGGAACCGGTTTGGGTGCGTTTACCAGCAGCCTTACAAATCTAAAATCCGGAACAAAATACTACGTCAGGGCCTATGCCACCAACGACGCCGGAACGGTATACGGAACCCAGGTAGATTTTACAACACTGGCAATAGGTAAACCTGGTCTTACTACAGGAGTTGTAGCTTCCATAACCGAAGCATCTGCGACTGTCGGAGGCAATGTAACTGCTGATAACGGAGGTGCAATATCTGAAAGAGGAATTTGCTGGGGTACAGGAGAGAACCCTACCCTGGAGGCTGATCATTTTATGGCTGCTGCACTGGGTACCGGAATAGGTGAGTTCACAGCAACTATCACTGGCCTGAATATGGGTACTCCTATTTATGTCAGAGCTTATGCCAAAAACTCTGCCGGGACCAGCTATGGTGAGCAGGTTACGTTCAATACTCTGCTTAAAGACGTTGATGACAATCTTTATGAAGTTGTTAGGATAGGTTCTGCAGTCTGGATGGTTGGGAACCTTGCAACCACTCATTACAATGATAACTCAGGAATACCAACCGTGGCAACCGACGGTGCCTGGGCTGCTCTGTCAGGACCGGCTTATTGCTGGTATGACGATGACCAGGCTGCTAACAAACAACTCTACGGAGCATTGTACAACTGGTATGCTGCAAGCAATGAAGATCTTTGTCCAGTCGGATGGCATGTGCCTACTGACGCTGATTTCATTGCTTTGGAGGTAGCTCTTGGTATGACCCAGGCTGTAGCTGAAGGAACTAGCTGGCGTGGGACTGATCAGGGTACACAGATGAAAAGTGACGAGGGATGGTCCAACGACGGGAACGGTACCAATTCAAGCGGGTTCAATGCATTGCCTGGTGGATATCGTTTTTACCAGACCGGAGAATTTCAGCATGCAGGTAATATTGCATATTTCTGGTCAGTCTCAGCAGGCTCTACAGGTAGGTCAATGATGAGACAGCTCGATTACGCACATGAAAATGTTCAAAGGCAAGATGCTGATAATAGAGCAGGAAAATCAGTTAGATGTGTCAAGAATCAGTAAGCTGAAGTGTTGGAATACCAGAATCTGATAATCAAATGATAAAGAGGCTGTCCAATCCGGACAGCCTCTTTTATTATGATTTTTTCTGAAAGCCCCCCTGAGTTTAATACTTACTGTTGAATCGACCTGTCCTTGTAGGATATGTCAAGTACGGCAACCTGCTTCTTATAATCAATCTTCCTGATCTTATATTTGAGTATCTCTCTGCCAGTAAGGTCGGAGACCTCTTTAAGTATCTTTTGTTTCTTTCCGTTCTTAAGAAGTTCAAGGTCCTCAAGGATTATGGTGTAGGTGGTAGTGTTGTTCCTGAGGGCGAACTCCTCAAGAATAACAGCTGAGACGATTATTACCAGGTTGAAAATTATTACGCCAAGCATCGGAAATCCAACCAGTTTCAGAGAGTTAATAAGGGATATGCCGATAGTGGTGAAGATATACGACATGTCTTTCAGACTGAAATTCCTGGTCCTGAAGCGTAATATCGTGAAAATTGCAAACAGTCCGACAGCCATCCCAAACTCTATGAACACCGATTTGAGCATTGAGCTGATAAAGAAAACAGTTATTCCAAGCATGAAGAAGGTGAAAAGGAATTTTTCCTTCTTGGTGTACCTGAAATAAATCACCCTGATAAGAATAATAAGGAAAGCAAGGTTTATTACAAACCGAAAGAGAATCCCGAAAAAATCGGGATTGTTCAGATTAAAGAAATTGTCAGGCATAAGGCAGGATTTTGATTAGTAAAATTAAGATATTTTATTCCAATGAAACAAGTCTGAAGGAAAATATGTGGGATTAGATTTTTAAGGTTCTTAATAACAAATGACAACTGGCTCATTTCTTGCTGAAATTCACTTCGTTTGTGCAATATACGAAGCGGGAAAGCGTTTAGAATGTATAAAACAAATCCTATTATGAAAGCCAGGAAATCAAATTTAAAAAACACAAAGTTTGTCAGAATTGACAACTCCACCTGGATTGAAACCAATATATGGATACCCGACGAAGTTGCACGATTGCAGTTCCTTCAGAAGATGCAGCTTATCAAACCGGGAGCTTTCATAGGACAGATAAAAACTGATGATCTGATTGTGACAGGCTGAAATTCCTTATATCAGAGGATTATAAAAGCTCAGGGGTGACCTGTTAGTGAGAGACCCGGTTCCATATTAAGAGCCGGGTTTTTTTACAGGCAGACATAAAAAAACCGGTCCTGTTAATAAGGCCCGGTTTAGGCTGGTGGGCGATGACGGGTTCGAACCGCCGACCCTCTGCTTGTAAGGCAGATGCTCTGAACCAGCTGAGCTAATCGCCCTGAAACGGGTGCAAATATAATCCAGATTTTAATCTCTGCAAACATTTACTGATAAAAATAGTATTGACTGTACTCCGGGTCTGCTGCATAAAGCCCATTGTGCCACTTTATTAATAACTCATCTTAAATTGTTGAAAACGTGAAAAAAATGACACATTGTAAAGTATCAAAATGAATAAATTCACGTTTAATAAATTGGTTGGGGAGTTCTCTGTTGGAAGGAGAACCTGTTCCTTTGTTTTGATTGGGTTAATTGTCTGATATACTAGTAGAAGTGTTTTTTATTTCAATTTTCAACCTGGCCTGTATGAAACTGATTGGTAGTTTTTACAGAATTTATTTTCATGTAAAATCTCAACCTCATTTGCCGAAGGCCATCTTCCTTTTGCCTGTTTTCCTGTTTTTTGGAAAGGTGGGAAGTGTTGCCTCGGCTTCAGAAAACAAGATTCCTGTCCTCCCGCCGGTTGCGGTGTGCAGGAATATTACCGTTCAGCTCGGACCGGCGGGTACGGTTGTTATAACCAGTGCCGACGTTGACAACGGATCATACGACCCGGATGGTTCAATACTGACCAGGTCGGTATTCCCCAATACCTTCAGTTGCCCGCAGCTAGGTCAGAATACGGTTGTTCTGACTGTGACCGATGATGAGGGTCTGTCATCTGAATGTGAGGCAATTGTGACTGTTGAGGATAAGATGCCTCCTGTGATTAATGCGAAACCTTTTACACTGGTCCTTGGTGCCGGCGGCTCTGCCTCTCTGACAGCATCCGATATCGATAACGGGTCCCACGACAATTGCGGGGCTGTAAACCTTTCAATATCTCCGACTACATTCACATGCAGCGATCTTGGTGAGCAGACAGTGGTACTTACGGCTACTGATGAGAACGGTAATTCAGCCTCACGTAATGTCATAATAAGTGTGGTTTCTACACTTGATATTACCGGAATGTATCTGAGTTCCTGCGATATGTCGCCTACACTGGCTCTGTTTGACTCCGATACTGAAGGGGGTGATGGTGATTACTCATATTTCTGGAAAGGACTCGATCCGGAAAGCATACCATTCATGGTGATTATACCTTTCCCTCCGTCGCTGCAGTTTTCGGGTACAAGCAATATTGAAACTCCTTTTTTTAATAACACCATGCCTGATGGTTATTATGGAATCCGTTTGTTGGTAACGGATGGGAATGGTTGCATCGATTCATCGGAGATTTTCATCGATAAGACCGGGGCTATTTTCAACAACAGGACTATACGGCATTCCGAAGCCTGCGAAGGGGAAGTCAGGACTTATTCGGTCCATAATAAGACCGACGCAACTTATAACTGGACAGTAACCAATGGAACGATACTTACCGGAGATCTGGATACAAGCAGGATACAGGTAAGATGGAACCTGGGTGTCGTACAGGGAATAATCAAAACAACCATCAGGGAACCCAATAATCTTTTTACCGGAAGTCTTTGTGAATCAGAAATTTTCGATACAGTAACCATAACGCCGATCCCTTCGCCCTTATTCATAAACCCTGAAACAGTTTCCTGCTCCAACGCAGAGATTACATACACTCTTACTGAATCCTATACCTATCAGAACTGGACTGTTACCGGGGGAGTAATGGTTGCCGGAGGGAGTACTTTTGACAATTTTGTGACTGTCAGATGGGGAGATGAAGAGGAAGGGACCATTGAGGTTTCAGTCGGACATAATTCCACATGCACTGGATCGGTGATGATAAATGTTTCCATTTCAGATCTTTCCGGACATCTGGTCTCAACAGGGGATATCAGCTGCAATGGCGGGTCTGACGGATCAGCCACTGCTGCCGTGGATGCCGGTACAGGTCAGTCTCCTTATTCTTACTCATTGGATGGAGGTTCATATCAGCCCTCCGGTTCATTTTCAGGAATACCCCTTGGCAATCACTATATTACCATCAGGGATGCTTTATCATGCACTTATATCATTCCTTTTGTTGTAAATCAGCCGGAACCACTTGAAGGTCTTATAGCTGATCAGGATGATGTTCTTTGCTTCGGTGATAATACGGGCACAGTTACGGTGACTGCCTCGGGCGGAGTGCCTCCTTACAGTTATCAGCTGGGAACAGGTCCGTTCCAGGAAAGCGGCTCATTCAGCGCCCTGGCTGCCGGCAGTCATACCATTACAATCCGTGATGCCAATAACTGTGATCTCATTGTGCCATTTGTCATCTCACAGCCTGATGCAGCAATTAAAGGAACTATTTCATCTTCCAATATTACCTGTTACGGTGAAAGCAACGGATCGGCCGACCTTACTGTTTCAGGAGGTACACCCCCATACAGCTTTCTTTGGAGCAATGGCGCCGCAACAGAGGATATTACCGGATTGCCAGCTGGCAGCTTTTCTGTAACAATAACTGATTCAAACGGATGCAAAGGGACTGCAAGTGTTTCCTTAACACAACCTTCTGCAGCATTAAGTGCTGGAATTGTATCCGTAACTAATGTTTCCGCCTACGGTGAGAATGATGGAAGTGTCACAGTCTCAGGTTCAGGAGGAACAGCTCCGTATATGTACAGGATGGAAGATGGGGAATTCCAGGCGGCAGCGACCTTCGGATCTCTTATGGCAGGAACTTACATCATCATGGTCAGGGATGCAGGATTGTGCCTCTTTGATCTTTCTGTAACTATAACACAGCCCACTCTGCCTCTTTCTGCCCAGATCAGGGATTTGCAGAATGTATCCTGTAACGGAGGAAACGACGGAAGTGTCACAATTGAAGGCTGGGGAGGAAGTCAACCTTATCTTTACTCCATGGGAGGGGGTCCATTTCTTTCTTCAGGAGTATTTGACGGTCTCTCTGCCGGGACTTATACCGTAACCATCAGGGATGAGGCTATGGATCAATATAATATCGTTTTTGATATTGTTCAGCCTGATCCCCTGACTGTTTCGGTATCAGGAGAGGATATAACATGTTATGGAGGCAGGACCGGGAGGGTGACTGCCACTCCATCAGGAGGTACAGGTCCTTATACTTACTGGTGGAACAGTGCTCCGGCCCAGATAACAGCTGTTGCAACCAGCCTGCCTGCCGGCACCTATACCGTAACGGTAACAGATTCAAATGGCTGTACTGCTACAAACAGTGTAATTATTACCCAGCCGGTTACAGATATGGAAATTTCAGTTGATCAGGTTAATGTGACCTGCAATGGAGCAAATGACGGAAGTGCTACGGCATCCGTTACCGGTGGACTTGAACCATATTCCTTCTCGTGGAATACTGTGCCGGAACAAACAAAGGAAAATGTGACTGACCTTCCGGCCGGTGTCTATACAGTCACAGTGACCGACAGTTACGGATGCCTGAAATCGAGGGAAGTGACTATAACCGAACCTCAGCCGATTACAGTGACTCCCTCTGTTACACCATGCTCTTGCCCGGATTCGGAAGACGGAGCTGTGAACCTTGTCATTTCAGGAGGAAATTCACCTTACTTAGTGATATGGTCTGATGGTTTCACCGGCCCGGCCCGTACCGCACTGAAACCTGGTTTATACACTGCCGTCATTACCGACCATAGCAACTGCGGCTCGACTGTTACTGCTGAAGTAGATTTCAGCTTTTCTTTCGGCTGCCTCGTCATTCCGCAGGTAATAACTCCCAATAATGACGGGTACAACGACTTATGGCAGATCAGGAATATAGAACTTTATCCGGATGCTGAGGTCAGGATCTTTAACAGATGGGGCAAACTGGTATTCAGCACAAGAAACCTTGCCGACAATCCATGGAATGGAACAATAGGAGGAAAGCCTGTGCCTACTGATTCGTACCACTATATCCTGTATCTGAATGATGGCTCAAAACCACGGTCAGGTGTGATAAGCGTAATTAGATGATATGAGAAAGATGATAAGATTTAAATATGCCAGGATCGCTTTGATGTTTTTTGGAGCTATATTCCTGACTTCAGGAGTGTTGTATGCGCAGCAGGTTCCAATGTACAGTCAGTACATTATGAACGGTTTTCTTGTCAATCCTTCATTTGCAGGACGGGATGGTTACACTACGGTAAACCTGACCGTAAGGGAACAATGGACCGGATTGGAACAATCGCCAAGCACTTACGCGTTAAGCTTTCAGACCAGGATACTTCGCGACAGTTACATATCCAAATCAACATCAGTAAAGAAAAGGCTGATCAGACCAACCAAGGGAGGTCAGGTTGGTATCGGAGGATATGTTTTCAACGACAAAAACGGAATAATGCGAAGGACCGGCGGTCAGGCAGCTTATTCGTACAATATACCTCTTAGTGATTCCAATGATGAGAATCCCAGGAATCTGGCATTCGGACTTGCCCTTATTGCTTACCAGTATTCAATGGACCTTGACGGACTGATCTATGATCAGGATGATCCTTACCTTAACAACTACGACAAATCTGTCTTTATTCCTGATTTTAACTTTGGAGTCAGTTATTCGACTTCAAAGGTCTATGTCGGATTTGCAATGTCGAACCTCCTTCGAGGATCAATAAGGTTTTCAGATGGCAGTAATGATGAAAACACAGAACTTGGACATTATTTTCTTACCGGGGGAGTCAGGATCCCGCTGGCTTCAAACTGGCTGCTCGAACCCTCTGCCTTCGTAAAATCGTCTGATATGCTCTTCAAGGCAATACAGCTTGACCTTACTTCAAGGATTTACTATAAGAATGATTATTGGATCGGTATGTCGTGGCGTACGCAGGATGCGCTTATAGCTATGCTGGGCTTAAGGTACGACAGATTCTACTTTGCGTACGCTTATGACTTTACCCTGACTGAAATGAGAAGACAGGGACTTGGGACACATGAATTGACTCTCGCTGTCAAATTCGGAACCAACGCCCGCAGGTACAGATGGATTAATGCATTTTAAAATGAATAACCGCTTTAAAGCTGTTGTAATCCTGCTTTTTCTTTGCCTTCCCCGCCCTGTATTTTCTCAGATAAAAGCTGATTCTCTGTCCTTAAGGCTTATGTTTTACAATGTAGAGAACCTGTTTGATACAAAGGATGATTCACTTAGCGATGACATTGAATACCTGCCGGGGGGACTTATGCGATGGAACATTTCAAGGTATAAAACCAAGCTGAATGACATATCTAAGGTAATAATAGCCGCCGGAGCCTGGAATCCTCCCGCTGTAGTCGGTTTGTGCGAGATTGAGAACAAGGATGTTCTGGGCGACCTGGTCTACGGGACGCCTTTGTCTGCTTTCGGATACGGCATAATTCATGAGGAATCACCTGATCCCAGGGGTATCGATGTTGCAATGATCTATAGAAGAGAGATAGTATCTGTCATTGACCATTGTTTATTGATACCTGAAAATGCCATTGGGGAGGAGTTCCGTTCCAGGGGTGTTCTCTATGCAAGGTGTTTGGTTTATGGTGATACATTACACATGCTTTTCAATCACTGGCCATCGAGGAGGGGAGGAGTACTTGCTGCTGAAGGAATGAGGGAACGTGTAGCCATGATGCTTAAAAATTCAGTCGATTCAATCTGTAAAGTATCAAAAGGAGAAGCCAGAATACTGGTACTCGGGGACTTCAACTGCACTCCTTCAGATCAGGTAATGTCAGGACTGACTTCTCATGGAATGGCGGACGGCTGCACGCTTGTGAATCTGACGGATCACAAGATGGCTGAACAGGCCGGAACTTACAGATACCAGGGTACATGGGAGAAGATTGACCAGGTAATTGTATCAGAAAATATGTTGAACAGAATGGATGGTGTAACTACCAGGCCTGAGAATTTCAGAATCTTCAGTCCGGACTTTCTTCTGAAGGATGACCAGAAATTTCCGGGGAGACTTCCCTTTTCTACCTACCGGGGTTACAGCTATCAGGGAGGTTTCAGTGACCATCTTCCGGTTTTGCTCGATCTTGAATTTCATTAGCCGGTCAGCGGGATCAGTCCTAGTTCCTGTCCTTTTTCCAGCATAAGCTGCCGGGCCGCTTCATATTCGTTCGGAATGATTCCATCCAGAATTGCTTCCCTGATCGCGTTCTTGATAATCCCGACTTCCTTTCCCGGCTTGATTCCGAAAGTCCTTATTATTTCACCGCCGTCAACCGGAGGCTTGAAATTGCGCACGGCATCTTTTTCTTCAATTTCCTTCAGTTTCAGCCTTACCAGTTTGAAGTTTTCGAGATGTCTTTTCTTTGTAGCTTCATTTTTTGAAGTAATGTCAGCTTCACACAGCATCATAAGATCGTCAATGTCATCACCGGCTTCGAAAAGAAGCCTTCTTACGGCAGAATCAGTTACTATATCCTGTGACAGGGCAATTGGCCGCAAATGCAGATCCACAAGCTTCCTGACATATTTCATCCTGTCGTTCATAGGCAGTTTGAGCCGCCTGAAAATTTCGGGGATCATCCTGCCACCGAGAAACTCATGGCCATGAAATGACCATCCGGTCACCGGATCGTATTTCCGGGTCGCAGGTTTGGCAATATCATGCAGCAGTGCAGCCCATCTGAGCCATATATTATCGGTTTTCCTGCTTATATTATCCAGAACCTTCAATGAGTGAAGGAAATTATCCTTATGCGCCTTACCCTCCCTTTTTTCAACCCCTTTCAGATTATCGAGCTCCGGAAAGATTATCTCTAAAAGTCCGGTTTTTTCAAGCAGAATAAATCCCCTCGACGGATTTTTGCACATAATGATCTTGTTCAGTTCAATTATTATCCTTTCCGGCGAAACAATTTTTATCCGTTCAGCATTCCGGGCAATTGATGATAATGTTATCTCATCTATGCTGAAGTCGAGCTGAACTGCAAACCTTACCGCTCTCATCATCCTGAGCGGATCATCCGAGAAGGTTATGTCGGGATCCAAAGGCGTCCTTATTATTTTCTCCCGCAGATCCTGCATCCCGTTAAACGGATCGAGTACCTCTCCATAAGTATCCTTGCTGAGGCTTATTGCAAGTGCGTTTATAGTGAAATCCCTCCTTTTCTGATCATCTTCAAGAGTCCCGCTCTCAACTACAGGCTTCCTTGAGTTCCGGTTGTACGATTCCTTCCTGGCCCCTACAAATTCAATATCATAATCTTCATACCTGAACATTGCAGTTCCGAAATTTTTGAATACCGATACTTTGATGCCCGGCCCCAGCTTTCTTGCCACTTTTCTGGAGATTTCGATACCATTTCCAACAACAACAATATCAATATCCTTGTCGGCATGATCCCTGTCAAGAAGATAATCCCTGACATAACCTCCAATTACCCATGCTTTTATTCCCTCCGTTTCGATTATCTCAGAAAGCATTCTGAAGATATTGTCATTTAGGCATATGTTCATATGTAGATATGACAAATTGTTAAAATTTTCATGACAAAGTTACAATTAATAAGTATTTTTAAGTGAAATACTGCCGGCAGCATTTTTGGTACAAAGATTGGTATGTAAAGTAAATAGCTTGAATGATGATTATAAACCAAAAACAAAAAACATGTTAGAGCATTTGACCAGGGAGACTTTTCTCAGTAAGGTATTCAATTATGAAACCAACAAGGAATGGAAGTATGAAGGGGCCAGGCCTTGTATAATAGATTTTTACGCTGACTGGTGCGGGCCGTGCAAAATGGTTGCTCCCATTTTGGAAGAACTTGCAAAGGAATATGAGGGGAAAGTTGACATTTATAAAGTTAATACCGAAGACGAGCAGGAACTGGCTGCAGTGTTTGGAATAAGGAGCATCCCTTCGCTACTGTTCGTTCCGCTCGAAGGTCAGCCTCAGATGGCTATGGGAGCATTGCCCAAGGATACTTTTGTCCAGGCCTTTAAAGATGTTTTTGGTGTGGAGAAAGAAAAGAATCAGATTGTTGATAAATAGTAATCACTTTGTTCGCAAATATGCTGTAATGTGTGAAACATTGCTTATATTTATACGTTATACAATCAAAAGGTAGTAACCTCATGGTTACATGAGTTTTTTTCATGGATTTAGGTTTAGGGTAGTAAAGAAAACCCCGCGGAGCGCCCGTTCCGCGGGTTTTTTCTTTTTATGGCTAAGCCAGGTCTTTGAAGATACTGTTTATTTCCTCTTCAGTAGTTTTAAGCTTCTTCTGACATTGCTTTATCAGCTCTGATGCTTTTCGCACCTCTGCCGAGAGCCTGTCGACATCCATTTCGCCCGTCTCTATTTCCTTCAGTATCCTTTCAATCTCATTTACTGCCTGATTGAACGAAAATTCCTTTTTTGTCATATCAACAATATTTGGATTTATAATTCTTCTCCCGGTTCTCTTACTCACATAAGTGGCATAATTCCTTGTTTCCCAGCATTAACCTGCAATTTCCGATTCTGTTTCCCTAGATTTCCTCAACTACCTTGCTTGAAATAGTTCCGTCGCTGAACCTGGTGCTGATAACATCATCCTTTTTAAGTGATTTTCCTTTCATTACTATTTTCCCGTTTACTGAAGTGATAGTATAACCTCTGTTAAGTACGTTGACCGGGTCAAGTATTTTAAGTGAATTTTTAAATCCGTTCAGCCGGTTCTGAATTGCAGCCATGCTGTTTCGGCTTATGGTAACTGCCAGCACCTGATTATGCTTAAGAATGGTTTCTTTCCTGGAAATAAGGGAATGGGAGGCGGCAGCTATCCTGTGCCTCTGACTTTCAGGTATTGAACCGGCTCTGGCAAGGAAGCTCTTTCCGGTTCTGGTCATTTCTGTTTCAACTGATGAGAGAAGCGCCCTGAATCCGGAAATCATCATCCTTGTGACCGGTGCGAGTCTGAACAACGCAGTTTCTACTTTTCTCCCTGCCTCATCAAGCATTGTTTTTACCATATCGTTAACCGATGCTCCCAGTTCTGAAATAAGATTCTCTGCCTCATTCATTTTCTCAATAAGAAAATCTGCTACTGCAGTGGGAGTCCTGAGTGAAACATTGGCCACTATGTCAGTAACCGACAGGTCTTTATCATGGCCTATCCCGGTAATAACAGGAACAGGGAATTGTGTTATGTAATAGGCTATGGCATAACTGTCGAACCAGCTGAGGTCAGTCTGTGAACCTCCGCCTCTTATTATGACTGCGAGGTCAAACTTATCAAGGTGTCCTGCAATTTTTTCAAGCGCCTTTATTACTCCTGTTTCCGTTTCTTTCCCCTGTACCGGAGTTTCGAAGAGAGCCGTATAGAAAACATATCCGAAGTTATTGTTTTTCAGGTGATTTATGAAATCTGTGTAACCGGCGGCGCTGCCCGATGAAATAACTGCAATTCTCTGAGGCAAAAGGGGAATTTCAAGCTCACGGTTCATTGAGATTACTCCTTCATACTCGAGCCTTCTTATTATCTGCTGTCGTCTGACCGCCATGTCTCCTAAAGTGAATGCCGGGTCAATATCATTGATTACAAGGCTTAAACCGTAGACCTCATGATACTCGACCTTTACCCTGACCAGGATTTTCATTCCTTCCCTGATCGACTCTCCGGCTGAATTCTCAAAAAATGTTTTGAGGAAACGGTATCTGCTGTTCCAGATCACAGCCCTTACCCTTGCCCTGATGTTGATATCGTCGGGATGCTTTTCAATAAGCTCAAGGTAGCAGTGTCCGTTATAGTTTTCCTTGATCTCCGATATCTCCGCTATCACCCAGTACATGTCAGGCAGGGCCAGGTAAAGGGAATCCTTTATTGCAAGCTGAAGTTCTGTAAGTGACAGTTTCTCATTCATCGGGGATCGTCAGTCTTTATTATCCTGTGGGTACTGGCAGAGCCGGGTGTTATGATCCTGACAAAATAAATTCCTTTTCCCGAAAAAGGCAAATTATCAAGGGTCAGGCTTCTGCTTACAAATTCGTCATACACTTTTTTCATCCTTTGCCTTCCAGTCTGATCAAAGATTTCAATAATGAGCTTTTCGGGGCTGACTGAAAAAGTTATTTTTAATTCATTCCTGAAAGGATTCGGGAATAAAACCATTCCCGACGGAGGTTTTGGAAGGTACCTGTCCTGAAGGATGTCAAGTGCCTTTTCAATATCAGGTATCCCGAAGCCGTACAGAGAATCCGGGGCGAGAAATCTGTCGGCGGAGTGACTGAGGGCCGAAATGATATCCATGTTCGAAGCATCCGGAGCAGCCTCCATTATGCAGGCGCACATTCCGCTTATTACCGGACAGGAATATGAAGTGCCGTTTGCCCGGGAGATAATTTCGGAGCTGACCTGTACTGTTACACCGACACCCTGGGCGACGATATCAGGCTTTACCTGTCTGTCGGCGCTTGGTCCGGCCGACGAAAATGATGAAATGATCCTGTAGCCATCGACTGCTCCAACAGCCAGTACAGAGTCGCCGTCGGAAGGAGCAACTATTCTTTTCCAAGGAAGATTTCTTTCATTCCCGGCGCTGTTAACAACCAGAATTCCCTTTGAAGCAGCAATGTCGGCAGCCCTTGTGATGAAGGTCCTGCTGCCATCAAGCTCATGGTACTGATAATCCATCGATGGATCGTCGAAGGTACAGTAGCCCAGGGAAGAAGAAATTATATCGGCTCCTGAACTGTCAGCAAATTCGGCTGCTGCAGTCCACAGATCCTCTTCCATGGGATATTCTGAGCCGGTGTCTTCACTTCTGAGCAGCAGGTAATCGGCTCCGGGAGCGCTTCCTTCAAGTAATCCGGGGATCCTTCCTGCAAGTACCGACATTACGGCAGTCCCGTGGTCGCTGTAATCATAAACGAAGTCAGTCATGTTTACAAAGTCGCGTGTGCCTTTTATTCCCTTTCTCATCCGGAGATGTTCGAGAGCGGGAATAAAGCCTGCATTGGTAAATCCTCCGTCGATCACAGCAATGAGTACTCCCTTTCCGTCGAAATCTGAATTGAGAACTTTTACTCCGTTAATCATGGTAAGTGGATTGTTGTACGGGGTGAGCTCTCGGGTATTATTTTCAATTTCGTTTTTATTGCGTGATTCTCCTTTGCCTTCGATACTCCTTACGGTTTCAATCTCCCTCACGAAAGGCAGCTGAGCCAGAGTTTCAGGTTCAACAGGATCCGATGATTTGAACAGTGCTGTGTTCATCCACCTCGATGTGCAATGGAAAGTCAGTCCCATGGATGAGATCCGGTTTATGTATCCTTGCCATACAGGAATATCCCTGATATCCGGAACATTAGTTCCAGCTTTTCTTCTGCGTTCAATTGCTTTTCCGGAGAGGAGGTCTTCAGGGGCAAAGGCTGAGATTTCATTTTCTCCCTTGTCGGTGAAATGGATCCGGTAGAAATAATTCCAGTTTTTTTCCTGACATTTCCCGGTCTGAAAGGGAATTATGAAAAGTGTCAGAATAGCAAAGAAAAATTTCAGTCTGGCAGGATCTGTGAATCCCTTACCAAATTTCACCTGTTTTTTCAGGATCGGCGATGTTGACTTTGTTCCTTTCAAGCGAATCCATGTATTCTGATTCATAAATGTCAATACTGCGGTTATCCGGGATGCCAGCCGCGTAGTTGGTCCTGAATCTCTGGCTTCCGTCCTTCCCGTAGATTATCCAAAGACCTTCCCTCAGGTTGTTTTTGTATTGTCCTTTTATTTCAGGTTTCCCGTTTTCATGAAAAGCTTCAAACGAGCCGTTAATTTTTCCATTCTCATATATTGTTTTCAGAGTCAGGGTTCCGTCAGGGTAGTATTTAAGACATTCCCCATGTTTCAGATCATTCCTGTACATGAGTTGCTCCGCTACCCTGCCGTCGGGATAATAGTACACCATGCGGCCGTTTTTTCTGTCAGCCTGATAGTCAGCTTCGCTAATCAGAAGATCTTTTTCGGTGAACGAGTAAAACCGCCATGTGCCCTCCTTGAGTTGATTTACATACCTGCCTGTGGATGCCTTTAGTCCGTTTTTGTAGTATAATATGGTTTCCGCATCGCTTCCGTTGTTGCTGAATACCATTAAGGATTTGAGCGTTCCGTCTTCATAGTATCTCCGGAATTCACCATCAGGCTTGTCGTTAATGAAATTGCCCTGGTACATTATTTTACCATTCGGATAATTCTTTATCCAGCGTCCCTGCTTTTTCCCGTCCGGGTCGCTTCTGTTTATTTCCTGTCCCTGAATCCCTGAGAACTGAAGTATTAAAAGGGTAACAAGGAAGTATGAAGCAATGCTTTTTCTCATAAAAGCTTGAATGTTAAGCCTCGCAAAAGTACAAAAAAAGAGGCTGAAAAGAATTCAGCCTCAACTAATTTATCGTAAATCTGGTCTTATTTGACCTCTTCAAAGTCGACATCGGTAACTTCATCGCTACCCGACTGGGTTTTTCCGCTTCCCGGTTGTTCAGGACCAGGTTGGGATGTAGCCTGCCCTGTGTTTTGGGCTGTTTTGTACATCTCCTCTGAAGCTGCCTGCCATACAGTGTTAAGTTCGGAAAGAGCGGTGTCGATTGCTGCGACATCCTGCGATTTATGAGCTTCCTTGAGTTTTGAAAGGGCTTTCTCAATACCGGCTTTTTTGTCAGACGGGATTTTATCACCGAATTCTCTGAGTTGTTTTTCAGTCGAGAAGATCATACTGTCGGCGCTGTTGATCTTATCTACTTTCTGTCGAGCCAGACTGTCGGCTTCAGCATTTGCCTTTGCCTCTTCCCTCATTCTTTTTATCTCATCATCACTCAGTCCTGATGAAGCTTCAATCCTTATTCTCTGTTCCTTGCCTGTTCCCCTGTCTTTGGCGGCCACGTGAAGTATTCCGTTTGCGTCGATGTCGAAGGTGACCTCGATCTGAGGCACTCCCCTGGGAGCCGGCGGTATTCCGTCGAGATGGAAACGTCCGATTGTCTTGTTTCCCATAGCCATAGGTCTTTCTCCCTGAAGTACGTGAATTTCGACTGAAGGTTGACTGTCGGCTGCAGTTGTGAAGACCTCAGTCTTCTTTGTGGGTATGGTCGTGTTCGATTCGATCAGTCTTGTCATCACTCCGCCCATAGTCTCAATTCCCAGCGATAGGGGAGTAACGTCGAGAAGCAGAATATCCTTTACCTCACCAGTAAGCACTCCGCCCTGGATTGCAGCTCCTACTGCAACAACCTCATCAGGGTTGACACCCTTTGAAGGGGTTTTCCCGAAGAATTTTTCTACAAGCTGCTGGATTGCAGGAATCCTGGTTGATCCGCCCACAAGAAGAACCTCATCAATTTCTGAAGCTTTGAGGCCCGAGTCGGCGAGAGCTTTCTTGCATGGTTCGAGGCAGGCCTGTATCAGGCTGTCGCAAAGTTTCTCGAAATTTGCCCTGGTAAGGGTTTTAACAAGGTGCTTGGGGATCCCGTTAACCGGCATGATGTATGGCAGGTTAATTTCTGTGGTTGTAGTGCTCGATAATTCTATCTTTGCCTTTTCGGCTGCTTCCTTCAATCTCTGAAGTGCCATTGGATCCTTTCTCAGGTCAACCCCCTCTTCCTTTATGAATTCTTCTGCCAGCCAGTCAATGATCTTCTGGTCAAAATCATCACCGCCAAGATGAGTGTCTCCATTGGTTGATTTCACTTCGAATACACCGTCGCCGAGTTCAAGGATTGAGATATCAAAAGTACCTCCGCCCAGGTCAAATACTGCGATCTTGAGGTCCTGCGATTTTTTGTCAAGCCCGTAGGCAAGTGAAGCTGCCGTTGGTTCATTAATGATCCTTTTTACATTCAGTCCGGCGATTTCTCCGGCTTCTTTGGTGGCCTGGCGCTGGGAATCGCTGAAATATGCCGGCACAGTAATAACTGCGTCGGTAACTTCCTGTCCGAGATAGTCTTCAGCTGTCTTCTTCATTTTCTGAAGTATCATGGCGGAAATTTCCTGGGGAGAATACAACCTGTTGTCTATTTTCACCCTTGGTGTGTTATTGTCACCCCTGACGACATTGAAAGTTACGCGCTTGATCTCGGTATTCACCTTGTCGTATGTCTCCCCCATGAATCGTTTGATGGAGTATACGGTCTTTTGAGCATTGGTGATGGCCTGACGCTTGGCAGGATCACCCACCTTGCGTTCACCGTTCTCAACAAATGCAACAATTGAAGGTGTTGTCCTTTTGCCTTCGCTGTTAGGGATAACTACCGGCTCATTCCCTTCCATTACGGAAACGCATGAGTTTGTTGTTCCCAGGTCGATTCCTATTATTTTTCCCATTTTCTGATTTTTAGAAATTTCAAATATTGTCATTCTAAACTGCAATGATTATGCCACATCCATAACATCCAAAATTCCTGAAATTATGGCATTCGCAGAGCGAAGGAGCCTGACTGATGTGACAAAACGACATGATGATCTAAAAAGCCATGACATGAC
>ERZ1645192.1918-NODE-1918-length-17246-cov-5.118667_pt1 | contig 17246 bp, 23 predicted proteins | sample MGYA00575354_ERZ1645192 | MGnify/ENA primary metagenome ERZ1645192 (study PRJEB40844, sample SAMN11349763) | freshwater sediment metagenome | isolation source: river sediment | host: Sediment | place: India: Faizupur Khadar , New Delhi | collected 2017-02-21 ... | reverse complement strand
CTGATAGCTGCTCAGTTCCATAAAGATGCCTTCATCTCCCTTGTATAATTAAGTATTGCCTTTCCGACTTGTGGCCTGCTTGGGTATAAGCTGCAGGTGCCGGTGGTAAACCTTTCCATCATGCTCTCCAGTCAGAGTTAAAAACTGGCTGATATGCTTGAGCGCCGCAGTGTAGATATCCTTATCCAACAGACAGCTCTCAGGGTTGAAGGAGCAGAGGCTTGCCTTCGAATCATAGAAGACAGCGAGTACCTTCTGCTCTTTATTCTTTCCAGCCAGCTCCTGAACGAAGGAGAGCATCTCTATAAGCTCTTTGGCTTGTCCGTACCTGCTGCTCAATGTAACGCCAAAAGCGGATAACTTTGGTGGATTGACCTGCTCAGCTTTCTCGAAGAACCAGTTGCTCCCCATCTCTCGAAGCCTCTTCAATAAATTCATTTTACAGGGCCGACAGCAGGCTTCTCTGCGGTTTTTGTCGCAGCATCAGCCTTGATCTTCTCGAATTCCTGTTTCCCCATTCTGTCGATAAAATAGTAATAGACGGTCTCTTTCTTATTGATGGTGTTCGCGTCTATTACGCCTTCAGGAACGCCCCAGATCACAGAAACAGGCCAAGTGACAAGGCTCAGAGCGCCGAAGAGCCACAGGTTGGATTCGTTCGAATCGACAGCCAGGTAGAAGAAGCCAAAACCCGGAAGCACATTCAGGCCAGCTGCCACCGCAGGATGCTTCTTTTGGACTTCAGTCTCGCTGATCCCGTAGGACTGAAGCTCCCGGAGACACGCCTGTTCAGACCTCGAAATGCTCGCGCAGCCGCTGAGAGAAACGAGAATTGCCAAACCGATTATAAAGACCGTGCATTTCCTTGCCATTGTGAATCTCCTCTCGATGAAATGATATTATTGGTGGTTCTTTTTTTGGCTGATGATTTATATGACAATCCCTTCCGCCTTGATCCGCGGGCTCTTGTGAGTGTTGGGTCCTTCTTTTTTACTGGTCTGGTTAGGGTTATAGCCGCGAATAGGGGTATTAAAGACGACAGAACGATCAGGATGACGAGCCCGGCGACGGGGTAGGGCACTGGACTCACAATGCCTATCCATGCCAGCACTGCTGCGATGAGAGACATTCCGCCGTTCTGCAGGATGAAAGTGTTCCTTTCCGCCCAGGTCGCCGGTCTTCCAACGGATTCCTTGAACCATTCTCTTATGACAAGAGAATTAAGAATGGAGGCGCCCAGGGTGGCCAACATGATGTCTGCGTGGATCAGCCAGCAAACCCCAATAATGATGGCGATAGGAAAGAAGAAGCTGACCAGGGAGTATTTCCACATGGAGATCCTGGTCTGCGGCATGGACAAGACACGTCCTGACTTATGAGGATGATGTGGTTTCTTAGAAGGCAAGGCCGCCCCCAATAAAGCACGTATAGTCGAGATCCCCCTCGATCTCGTCGGTGCTGTTGTATTTCCGCATGCCGAACCCGATATTGAGGCCGCTCCCATTGTTTGGAGTAAGCCCGATAGCGAGGCCATACATTATGGTTTTAATGTCGTATTCCTGTTTTACCCGGGGAGTGCCGTCCGTGTAATGAGAGGCCTCTCCGGTAAAGAAACCGAACTCCAGCTTTATGTAGAACCAGCCCCCGAAGGGGTGGACCGGCAGGCCCACGGTAAGCTGGTTGCCGCTGATCTCGTCTTTATCCTCAACAGAGGATTCATCGGAGCGGCTATGCCCCAGGAAGAACGAGTATCGGAGCTCAAGACCGACCGGGCCATACCGTTTCTCCCCGGCAAGATACCCTCCGAGAAGGGTTGCGTCGATGTCCTTAAAGGCTGATCCGCTGATGTCGAACCCGATACCTAAAACCCAGGGGTTAACGATCCCTTGATCCTTCCCGTCCGCGTTCTTTTTGGGCGATAGTGAAGGATCTTTCTTCTCAATCGCAACTTGCGGGATTTTTTGGAGCTCGATGTTGATCACCTCGTCCTCTCCGCCTTTAAGCGACACGCTCCTGGATGCGTTCTGGTAGCCATCCTTGGCGAGGGTCACATACAGGGTCTTGTGGGCCTCGGCGCTTTTCTTGACGAGAGGTGTAACGCCGATCTGGGCATTATTCAGGTACACGGTAGCGCCCGTTGGTTCAGAGTAGACGGAGATAGAGGAGGGCTTCAGGCTGAGAGTAAGGGTGACGGGTTTTATATCGTCCTTGGTCACGCTGGCCTTCGTCGAGGCCTCTTCCGCCTCAGGATGGGTCGCCTTGATCCCCACGGGGATACCGGAGAGGATCTGGTGGTCAATGGGACTGCTGCCAATGAGGTTGCCGTCCACAAAGATCTGGGTGCCCCTGACGGGAGTCGTGTCGATCCGGATCGTCCCCTTCGCGCGACTGAGGGTCTTCGTGACCTTTGTGACCTGGTTTGGATTGATGATGACCTGCTCGTAGACGGTCAGATAATCCGGGTGGTCGAGCAGAAGGGTATGCACCCCGGGGGAGAGCTTCCGTTCGATCTTGAGCGGGGTCTTACCCCATGGTTCGGAATCGATGCTGATGCTGATGTCGTCCGGGGTAGTGATGACCTCCAGGCCGCCCTTCTGCGAGGAGCTCCCTTTCGAGGTAGTGAAGGCCTTCTCTTCCTCAAGGGGCTTGCCGGCAGCAATCCTGGCTTTTTCCTGCTCGATGGTGGCTATCTTGTAACGGTAGAGAACATAGAGGGTCTTACCATCCCGATGCTGAGAGACGATCTCGAAGTCATTGATGAGGGCCTTGGGTATTTTCGTAGTGACCCGCCTGGTCGGAATGACCTTACTGCCGTCGTCGTAGGTCTGGATGGACACCTCGAGGAGGGCGCCGTAGTTTTCCTTCATGGCCGCCTCGGCGGCGTCCTCGTATGCCTCATTGAAGGCTTTCCTGTCGTCGGGCTCAGAGGAACGGCCCACGTAGTATTTATAGGTCCCATCGTCCGGCCTTACCCTCTCCACCCAGTCCGGCTTGCCAGCGGCAGCGGCCGGAAGGGGGAGGGCAAGGGCGGCCAGATAGGAGAGCACTATCCAGCCGGAGAATATCCTCAAGAGAGAGGTCTGCACGGTGGCCTCCCTCCTCCCTTACTTACTTTCTTTCTTATCGCCCGCGGCGGTATCCTGCGGGGCAGGGGCAGGGGCAGGGGCAGGGGCGGCTACTGTCTCCGCGCTCGCCTGGGCCTCACCGACAGGATTGGCCGGAGCCTCGAAGAACTTGGCGGCCTTCTTATTGATGGCCTCCCTGATCCTCGGGTCCAGTGGATCGATCTTGTCAGCTACGGAGCGGACCGTCCTGCCAAAATCTTTACGGGAGATGCCGGACAGGGAGTAGCACTCGACCCGCTCAGTACAATCGCGGCCCTTGCACACTTCAGTTCGCTCCACATATCTCTCCAGGTTCTTGAACCCATAGACCTGGCCCTCATAGCTGGTAGACCTGGTGAGGCCGAGCATGAGCTCCGAATCCTCGGAGATGCTCATTTGGGCGTTGTCCACCGCACCCTTCATGAACGTCTTGATCCCCTGGAGCAGAGCGGCCCGGTTGTCGAGCTCCGCCAGTTCGAAGCACGCGTTCTCGCGCTGGTCCCCACGGATTACTTCCTTCGCTTTAAAGAAGATCGTCTCGTCGGACTCCCAGTTCATTTTGGGCTCAGAAACCCACTTCGGCTTGTCTCCTGAAGTGTCAATGACGTTCTTTTTCGCAATGTGCGAGGTGGAGGAGCAGCCAGTGACAAACAAGGCCACGAGTATGCCGATGAGCAGCTGGGCCGCTATTCCTGCACGAACATTGGTCATTGATTTTCCATTCTTTATTGTCATGATAAAGCCCTCCTTATATTTGTAATTACGCAATGGGGGGAAATCCGACCGGGCCACATAGCCCAGGGAGTGCCATCACATAAAAAGAGGGCCGCGAGACCGGCTTCTCCAACCTCCCCGCGACCCTTTATGAGATACCCCTTTTCGGGACCTGATTGCCTCGTTGCATCCTACTCGACCCCCTCGGATGCCTCCATCCGGGCAAGGGCCTCCCTGGCCTTCGCCAGTTTCTCGTTGATGGGCTTCATGGGAAGCGCAAACTGCGGCACCTTAAACTGAAGCGCCTCATTGGATTTCTTTATCCCCTCCAGCACCTCAACTGCGGCCTGGTAATATCTCAAATCCCTGCGTTTCATCTCTCTCTCCTATCCTGCTCATCTGCCCTGGCCTTAATCACCGCCAAGGGTTCGAGCGTCACGACGACGGTGACCAGGTCTGCCTGGTTCCGCATCACATCGTCGATATTTTTGTATGACCCAGGAGCCTCCTCAAGATCCGCCGTGGTTTTTATGGAATGGATGATTCCCTTGCTGTCCATTCTCCTCATCTCATCTTCCAGCGACAGATCCCTCCTTGCCTGTCTTCTCCCCATCCGTCTTCCGGCACCGTGGGAACACGACATAAATGACTCTCTGCAACCAAGACCGCGCACTATGTAGCTCTTTGAGCCCTGGTCGCCCGGAATGATCCCGAGCTGCCCCTCCCGTGCGGAGGTCGCCCCCTTCCTGTGGACAAGAACATCCTTCCCAGCATGCCTTTCCCAAGCTGCATAATTATGGTGGATGTTGATTCCCTCACTGAAGCCGACGCCAGAGAAAACATCCACAAACACTGCCTTTATCCTCTCCATCATCAGCGCACGGTTCGCCTCTGCGAACATCAGGGCATAATTCATGGCCGCTATGTACTCCTTGGCGTCCCTCTCCTCTATGGGTAAAAAAGCCAAATCCATATCAGGGATATTGGAATGCCAACGCTTGCAAAGATACTTTGCACGCTCTTCATATTCCTTGGCGATTTTGAATCCAAAGTTTCTTGATCCCGAATGAATCATGACCCACACATACCCATCCGATCCCTTCTGAAGCTCCATAAAATGATTGTTGCCACCCATAGTCCCCAACTGGTGCCGTGCGGATTCGAGCTCCCGGTTGATAACCGGTAAATCAGGGGCCTCGGCAAAACCGCTCCATACCTGCGGCTCACTGTGGTGATTAAACCCTGTAGGAACGACCGATTTAATGCCCTCGTGGGCCTTTACCAGATCTTCCCGGCGTACATCGGCTGCAATAAGAGTCGTTCTCACAGCTCCCATCCCGCAGCCGATGTCAACACCAACAGCACCCGGAACGATCACCCTGTCCGCAGCGAGGACTCCGCCAATAGGCATCCCTTCTCCCTTGTGGCAATCAGGCATAAGGGCAATGTGTTTATACGCGAAGGGAAGATTAGAGAGATTTCGAGCCTGCTCCAGCGCGCCTTCCTCGATCTCATCCAGCCACATTTTTATCGGGACCCTTCCGGTGGTATCAACCCTCATGTCTTCCTCCCCATCACCTTTTTCCAAGAGGTACTATATCTATCGGCAGTTATAGTCAAGCACAAAAGGCAAATAATGCCAACAATGCCAACAAAACCAAATATACCAATAAACGAAGGGCAAGTGTTGAATAGTAGAGAATCTCAGGGGGGAGTGTATGGGCCAGACAAAGATAGATTGGACAGACGAGGTTGAGAAGAAGATGGTCGGAGATCAGTAGGAAAGAGAGATTGGAGGCTGACCTCCCAATCTCCACAAAAGCAACATGATAACCTGCTATATTTATATTATATTTCCTTGTCCCAGGTGGGAGTAGGAAATTATTCCTTCTCCTCCTCACTGAGGGGGATTACCCGCTGGTACTCATCCGCGAGGCCCGCCAGGACAGCGGCCTCTTCACCCTGAACCACATTCATGTCCGAGAAGGCCTCCCGAACACTCTTCACGATGCCCTCCAAGGTGTCGATCTCATAACTTCCGTAGGCGGCCTCAGGCCATGTCCCCGACACCCCCGAAAGTTCGGTGTAGAAACGAATCCAGAGGTCGCTCTTTGCAACCTGAATGATGACGACCATCTGCTGTTTGTCGAAGTCGGCGAGGATGATCCCGCCATCCTCCGTGTTGCCGAAGGAGAGGACCGGGGAGTCAAGGTACGGACAATCCTTCTCGGGATCGGGGTCGAGCTGCTGCATCACCTGCCTGTAGTCGATACCTGCCATGTCAGAACCCTCCTTTGAACATCTCATTGAACCGGATAAGGAACCGTTCGGTGCAGTACCTCTTGTCGGGCTGGAACCCGTTCCTTGGACTCCAGATCAGCCTGTTTATCCCGCCGAACACCGCCACCATGCCGACAGTCTGGATACAGAAGTCGTCGGGACACCCGCAGGACTCAAAGATTTCCTGGGCTGTCTCCGCAACCAACGTCCCTATCTTTTCGATCTCCATTTCCATGCTCATAGTCATTCTCCCTAAAAAGAGACATTAGCATTAAATATAATAAGAGTCAAACACAAACAACGGAAAAGCGTGTTAATAATAATTGATGAGGTATTAATATTGCTTGACAACAAATATTTATAAACGATATACAACAGAGCATATGGAACAGGGCATTCAAAATAAAAAATACACAGAAGGAGGAATATTTATGGAGGGCGAGCTTCAGGTCATCCCAACGAGCCAGTTGGTCTTGAACAGCTACAATGCACGTCGCTTTAAGCCTAATGCGGCTTTCACCGAGCTGGTTGCTTCGGTCAGGCAGAAGGGTGTTATCACCCCCATACTTGCTCGGCCTCTGGACACGGGGAAATACGAGGTCGTGGCGGGAGAAAGGCGGACCAGGGCCGCGCAGATCGTTTCAGAGGAAACAGGGGATGATCTCGGCATTCCGTCATTCATAAAGAACCTGAGCGACGATGAAGCATGGGAGTGCATGGGGATCGAGAATTTGCTCAGAGAGGACTTATCGGTTTTCGAGCAGAGCCAGAGCTTCAAAGATTATCTCGATAGGCATGAAGGAAATCCCGAGGCGCTGACGGAGTTGTCATACCGTACCGGAATCTCCTCTGCGGTGATCCAGTCAAGGGTTGCCCTTCTTTCCCTCCCGAAACCCGTCGTGGAGAGTTGGGAGAAAGGGGAGCTTTCCCTCGGTCATGTCGAGGAGCTGACCCGTATCGAGGACGAGAAGGGCATCCTGGCAGCCTACACGGCGATCTTCAAGGACAACCTGAGTGTCGTGGCCCTCAAGGACTACATCAAGAAGCTCTCCCCTGATCTCAACCTTGCTTTCTTCCCCAAGGCTCAGTGCGACACCTGCCTCTCCAACACAGCGACCCAGTGCTCTCTCTTTCCCGACTCCGATGGGAGCAAGTGCTTGAACCCTGCCTGTTTCGAGGCCAAGCAGACAGAGTTCATCACATCGAACTGGGAGCGGAGCAAGCTCAGGGCAAACTACAAGACGAACGGGTTCAAGTTTCAGCACAACGTCCCTGCCGCACAGCGCCGCGCCCTCTCCTCCGACACCCCCGCAGAGCGGTGCCTGGATTGTCCCGAGTTCGTGTCGATCATCACACTTGTAGGCAAGGCCGTAAAGGGCTTCGAGAAATGCTGTGTGGGCGTACAGACCTGCTATTCCGACCTCTATGAGCAGAAGAAGAAGGCAGGTGCATCGAAGGCTAAGGCCGAGGGAGCAGAGGAAGGGAAGGGCGCACAGACCGCCAGCGCAACACCTGCGGCAAAGGGCGACAAGAAGGCCACCGCCAAGGAGGCGAAGCCGAAGGACGAGCTGAACAAGAACCGAGCTCAGACCCACCGCGAGGCATTCTACAAGGAAGCCATCCCGGCGGCGATCTCCAAGGTTGACCCTGAGAGCGTGACAATGCTGAGGCTTGCTTTGGCGGCGATCATGATCCTCGACCACGACTTCCGTTCCGCATCTTCCCTCACCGAAGAGTCCATCGAATCCCTCCAGAGGAAGATCATCCAGAAGGCGGAGAAGGTCATCATGTCCTCCGCGTCGTCGAACGCATCCTCTCGTGACGAAGTGGCGGCTCACATCCTGGGCATCGACCTGTCCCGAGAGTGGAAGCTCAACGATGCGTACCTCAAAGACCTGACGAAGATCGAAACCGTCAAGGTAGGCGAAGATCTGGGCCTGTGGGATCTTCCTGAGATCGCCACAAAGAAGGCGGAGAAGTACAAGAAGAAGGGCCTGATGTCCCTCAAGAACGGCGAGCTTTCCGAACTGATCCTCAAGAGCGGAGCAGACCTCAGTGGTCGTGTCCCGAAGGAGATACTGGTGGCGGGAAGGTCTTCCGGGGCCGTGAAGGCAGGTGCATCCGAGAACGGCGGCGAGGCGAAGAGCATCGAACCGACCATCCTTGAGATGAATTAAGGACATATGAACTCGCTGATAGCACACATCCAGGCCAACATGGGAGGCTTGCTTCCTTACGAGGCTTGCCTCCCTAAGACCGACCTGACCATCGGGGATACGTTGAGGCCCTATGTTGATTGCTTCCCGAGTGCCTCCGAAGAGCCACCTGCGAGAATAATGCAGAACGGATACGACAATGAGGTGGGAGTTTTTGAGCATAGGCGCAGGATGGACAGGAACCCGTACCTGCAAAAGCCGAATTTCTTTGCTGTACCTAAGCGATCCCCCAGGCCGCTCGCCTCCCGCAAGGCAAGCACTCCTCCTCCACTCCATATCACTCAGGGTATGTGGATAGGCATCGGTGCGATTCTCCGCCACTTTGAGGCGACGGGCAGGGACATCAGCGGATACCTTGAACTACCCCTAAACGAGAGCGGCCTGGATGCCGTGCTTGCGGAGCTGGATGAGGAGTGCAGAAAGCGCAACGCATTGCATGGCAGGGGAGGGCTCAAGGCGGCGGTGTCCATCGTGAACAACCATATCGACCTCACTCTGCCATCCTGCTACTGCGAGGATGAACACGCCTACCTCATCGAGATGTTCTTTTTTGGATTCCGCGATAGGGTCATCGACCACCTGGATTGCATGTACGAGACTTGCGATGACGACGAGCCAGGGTATTTCTCGCCCGACGACAGAAAGCTGATCAACGAGGTCGGGTGGGAGAAGATCGTTGATACTTACTTTGAAACCAAGTCCGAGGACAAGAGCTTCGACCTGGATGGATTGGAGAGTGAGCGGGACAGGCTCGGCGAGATCGTAATGAGACATCCCGTTCTGGAGGCCCTCACGCCCGAGATCGTCACGGAGGTCGATGTGTTTTTCAGCCTTCAGGAGCCGAGCGACATCCCGGCATACCTCGACTATACCGAGGCGTTCAACGCGGTGGTGGATAAGATGCCCGAATGGGTTTTCGAGTATGGGTGTTATGGGCACGACGGTTTTATGGACTGGGTAACTGAACTGGTGGAGTTCTACAAGAAAGAGAACGGGATCACTACGGCTGAAGCGCCCAAAGAAGGCGAGGGGAGGTAACGATGGAGGCTCAGAGACAGTTTTATCGCGTGGATGTTTATGAAGAGGAAATTTCGATGACTGTTTACGAGAACGAGACTGAGAGCAGGTTCTTCGTCAGCCCCGAGCAGTTGGGCCTTTTCTTCGCACCCAAGTCGGTTTTCATCCCCGAGAAGGGCCTCGCGTGGGAGGCGAGAGAAAACGGGGTACGCAGAGTCCTGTTCGTTTATCCCAAGAAAAAGACCCCCGTAACCATCTATCAGTCAACCCCGCGCGCTAAGGGCAAGCCCGTCATGCGCCGCTATCCGCTCCTGTTCCCTGCCATAGCGATCAGGGCTAACATCAGCACCTATGGCAACAGAGCATCCGTGAGCAGGATGGATTGTTGGTGCATGGACACTGACATGCTCAAGGCTGACACGAATCTCTTCGAGATGCCTTTGCCTAACTGCACATCCTCCTCGATCTGCCTGGGCAACATTGAGCGGAATATCGAAGGCCCTATCGGTGACGCACTCTGGGAAATCTTCTTCAATTCAACCTTTTCACATCACAACCAGACAGTAGGAAGAGAGAATCTGCCTTTCCCGAAGTTCGCAAAAGCGCACAAAGGGGTCAGAATTTCCACAAGAGAATTGAATAAGATTGGAAAAGGGCGTGACATAATGAATCCATAAAATGCTTAATAATGATGGATAAAAATAGTTGATGGGTATTGAAAGAGCTTGACAAGTAATACATATAACGAGTATATAGAGAAGTATGATGAAGATGATGCAAACGAAAAACTACTTGGTTCCCGAGATCAGGAAAATCGTCCTGGTCGGGTGTGGCGGCACGGGTAGTTATCTGGCGGAAGGACTGGCGAGCATGATCGCCGGGTACAGGATGAACATTATCCTGACCTTGGTTGACTTCGATGTAGTCGAGGACAAAAACGTCTACCGCCAACTCTTCATGCCCTTCGACGCGACCGGGAAGAAGTACAAGAGCGAGGCCCTTTCCGAGATGCTCAATATGCGTTTCGGTCTGAAATCATCCTTCAGCACAGAGAGGATCGAGAAGCAGATCTCGGGAGGCCGCGATACCATCATCATCACCTGCGTTGATAAAGTGAGCGTCAGAAAACTCTTCAAGGACTCCCAGCTCTGGCTCGATCTGGGCAACGACCGCACATCGGGTCAGGCCATCTTCGGGACCACGGCAAGGCCGGAAACCGTCTACGAGGAAAAGCGCAGGTGGAAGAATTCACCTCATGTGAGGGCGCTCCCAAATGTGTATCTCAGGGCAGGTCTGGCCCACCTGGAGGATACCCCGGATGTCCCTTCCTGTGCTGACACGCCTTTCACGGAGCAGGGGCCTCTGGTGAACCGCTGGGCGGCAGGGATCGGTCTGGGCATCATCGAGCAACTGTTGGTTCAGGGCGAGGTAAGGACTCCTTGTTCCTTCTTCGATACCGTGGCGGGGGTTGTGGCCCCCATGAGAATAACCAAGGAATACCTCAATTAGGGAGGAGGGAGACATGGCAGAGATCAGGGTACAGGTTGCCTTTCACTTTACGATAGACCCGGCGGCGCAGATCATCGGTGACATCACCTATCCCGCCCAGGTACAGCGGACGATGGTTGTGGGCGAGGAGATCGACCTTTCCAAGGTGAGCTTCGACTCCGTGTTCAGTTCCGAGGTTTTCAACTTCATCGACGAAAAGGCCAACACGGTGGTCGCGGAGCAGCTCCGCACAGCGAAGCCGGTATCCGCACCCAAGGCGACGAGCGTAAAGAACGTCACGGAGAGCACCCCTTCCAGTGCGTGTGATGACACTTGCGGCGGAGATGAGGTCGAAGAAGAAGACGGCGAGAGCGTGTTTTAAGGAGGGATGACATGGCGAAGGCAACCGACATTTCTATCGAGTACAAGGGCAAGAAACACTATGTCCCCGAAGGGTTCACCGTCGAGGAGTACCGTCAGAGCATGATCTCGGTCTTTCCCGAAGTGGCAACGGCGACCTTGTTTAAGAACAAAGAGGGCGAATACGTTCTCAAGGGCGATTTCAAACAAAAGGCATAGAAAGCCTTTCATCAAGGAGGATTACATATGGCAGGTTCTTTAAATAAGTGGATGGGAATTGGGCGGCTGGGCAAAGAGGTAGACCTTCGGTACTCGCAGGGGGGCAAACCTATTGCGAACTTCTCCATCGCTACGGAGGAGTCCTGGGTTGATCAGACCACAAACGAGCGCAAATCCATGACGGAATGGGTCAAGTGCGTGGCATTCGGGACTTTGGCGACCAACTGCTCCAAGCTGCTTTCCAAGGGAAAGCTCTGTTACGTCGAGGGCAGGCTCCAGACGCGTTCCTGGGACGACAAGGACGGGGTGAAGAGGTACACGACGGAGGTCGTCCTCAACACCATGAAAGTTCTCAGCCCCAAGGACAGCGCAGAGTCGAGCGCAAAGGAAGAGGGTCCGGCGGCTGATGATGTAAGTGGCGGCGGCGGAGATTCCTTTGATGACATCCCCTTTATTCAAAGTGGCTTGATTGTCACGGCTGGCTTACTCGGCAAACTCTTATTCCTTACTACGGGCTTGATTTAAGACACCGGGAGGTGCGGCATGGCAAGGAAAGAACGGGTCACTATAGGGTTCGATGAGGTCGTGAAGGTCATCGAGGACCAGCTCCGGACGAGCAAGAGGCTGTTCGGGACTGCTCCCACCCTCCACGATGTCCTCTATCACCTCAAGGCCAGGAACCTCCTGAAAACCAACCCGAAGGATGAGCAGACCCTCATCGCGGATAAGGATTGGAAGAACGGTGTGGTTCGCTACTGCGGATACCACCAGGAGTACCTCGCGGGGGAACCCCCCGCCGACACTCAGGGCGCGTCGTAGCGACCGCCCTGGCAGGGAGGAGATCATGGCTGATAAATCCCCCACCACCTTTCAGGTGAGCGAGGAGGCGATCAAGTTTTTCGAGTCCAATTTCAAGGCGGTGATGCCCGCCGCCGGGTGGCTGCTCGATGTGTTCCCCGACCTCTACCGGGAGACTTTCGATGAGGTTGAGACGATCCTGCGCGTCGATCAGATCAAGCCCTTGAAGAAGGCTATCGACCAAGAGATGTACGAGCAGTACCGCCCCACCGGACGGTTTTTCGAGAAGGCCCTTCCAAGGATGACACCCCAGGTCAGGGACAAGGTGAAAGACCTGCCTCTCTTCTCGCAGTTTGCGATTGAAGTCTCGGTGTGCAGGGACAGGGGGGCCATTAGTGTCGATCCCGTCAAGGGCGGCAAGAAACGGCTCTACGATCCGAACCCAATGATACGGGGTTTCTACCGGGATAACTTCTTTCACATCACCCAGGCATTCTCTTACATCGTAGACAGGTTCCCCGATTTCTATATAGATGCCCTCGAACGAGCGCCCAAGAAGGAACAGAAAAAGTACACGGATGCCCTGGTGATCGTAGGTGTTTCTCATCCAGGGATGCTCGGGAATGCCCTTGGCCCTCTTGGCGCTTCAATGGGCTTCGACCGCCTGCCGGTGTTCACGCGGGCCTGCCTGGAACTCAAAGCAGGTATCTACTCCAGTGATGTGCCTACCATGCTGACGAACTCTCGGGTCAAGACCTCTGTCATGGAGGATCTCGCCTCCGCCTTCGGAAGCAGCAAGAAGCTGGCAGCAGAAATTGTATTGAACGCTGCCCCTATGCTCATCGAGGCAACCGTGCAGAGGCCTATAGACATCCTGGGCATCGAGACGGTCAAGGCGCTCATCAGCGCCAGGGCAGAGATGTTCGGGACGAAGGGGATCAGTGGGATATGCGGTGAAACGATAAAACGCGCCTGCTGGCACATCCCAGAGGAGGTGCTGAAGAGGATCAAGCAGACAAGCGATGCCATCGCCCGCACCCTGGAGAAGATGTCACCCTTCGAGCTGTTCTGCCTGGAAAGTCTCTCTGAGAAGTATTTACTGGAAAAGATCGCAACAGGGAGGTCCTCGTGAAGAAAAAGCATATCCTGCTCGCCGCGGCCTATTTGCTCATCCTGGCCGGGGCGTGCTTCGCCTGGGAAGGTAGAGTGGTCGGAGTATCCGATGGCGATACCTTGAAGATCCTGCATGATGGGCGTCAGGAACGTGTCCGTTTATGGGGGTGTGACGCACCCGAATCGCACCAGGACTTCGGCCAAGTTGCGAAGAAATTCACCTCGAGCCTGGTGTTCGGCAAGACAGTGAGCGTTGATGTCATGGATACGGACAGGTATGGCCGTACAGTTGCCGTCGTGAGCGTGGACGGGAAGTGTCTCAATGAGGCTTTGGTGGCTTCTGGGATGTCTTGGGTCTACAGGACATACTGCCGCAAGCCGCAATGCGCAGCCTGGATCGAGCTGGAGAAGAACGCGAGGGCATCGGGCATCGGGCTCTGGGCCGGGAAAAATCCAACACCGCCCTGGGACTTCAGGAGGCAGCAGAGGGAGCATTAAATGAGGTGCCCGGCAGGGTCGATGATCCGGGCTTCCTCATTAGGTAATCATGTTACTTACTGCTGGGTGGTTTTCTTCTTAATGGGAATTTTGAAACGTCCACCACCGGGCCGGAAGATGCGTTTCTTTGTCTTCCAGTGGATGAAGGATAGTGGGTAAACATAGTCGCCGGTGATGTCTTCTTCTAGATCTTTCTTTTCCATTAACGTGATCCTCTCTTATCTTTAAATTTGTTGACACAGAGGACCCGGCAGTGGCATACCTAAAAAATCAAAGCGTATGACATCGACCCTTACCGGGGTCCGTGTCTATCATTTCAGGCTGCGCGAACAGCCTGTCATGAACCTGGCCGAAGGTACCAGCCTTCGGCTTTTCACTTCCTACCCCCTACTATATATAGTACCATTACCCTTGTAAAGCACAGCATTTATCATTCAGCAAAATAATCAATAGTCTAAGAAACACATATAGTTGCTTGCGATTAAAGCCGCTGTAATCTGCGATAGAAGCTCCAGTTAGGCGATCATATATAGTACCAATATGCGCATTTCTGCGTATTGATTATTGACGCCGTATCCATTTTCTGAACAAAGCAGGGGGTACGTTCAGTTTTGTAACGGATTCCCGGGTATTTTACAGGGTCTGATTGTCTTTCTTAAGACGGGCTTCCCGATGACGTAGAGGGGTCCTCTTTGATCCAGAAGTTCCAGATACCCTGCGCCCAGGCGAGGGCATAGAAGAAGCTCACGAACAAAACGCCCCACTGTTGGTGAGCCCAGGCGGTGTAAAACCAAAAAGGCTGCCCGATGGCGCCCAGGATGAACCCCCAGCGCCGCCAGTGCTCCCGCCGGCCGAGGAGAAAGATCGAGGAGACGCCAAAGATAAAGATGCAGATTTGAGAGATAAGATCGAGCATATCAGGAATCAATCTCCATAGCTTTGCAGAGATCTGCCCAGGAGCTGAAGGACAAGTCGCCGTCCGAATAGGCCCCGTCAGGCTGCCGGGTGAAGGTATACCCGTCCTCAGTTCTATAGGTTTCAGGTTCGTTGGATATTTTCATCGGATACAGAAAGAGAGAAGAAGGGAAGGGCGCCTGCGGGTCAAGCGCTCTTCCCTGATGGATCAGTCCTTATCGAGCCCCAGCTTCTGGTAGTAGTATGCGATCAGTAAGCGCATCAGGTCCGTGTACTTCCGGATCTCGAGCTGCACCTGAAGCTCGTCAATGATGGGTTTCATTCTCAGGGGGAGCTGGACGCCAGACCTCTTGGGAGGTACTGCTCTAAAGCTCGTCGTCACTACATACTCGTCGGCGAACTTCTTTATTTCCGCAACCTCTCCGAGGCCCTCATCGAGAAGTTTCACGAACACGGCGGGTAGACTCTTCTTACACCCCCAGCTAAAAGCGATCCGGTTGAGCATCTGCATCATGTCCGAATTCAGCGCGTAGTAATAACCGAAGGTGGGCTCCTTCGGATTTTTATCAGGGCTTTCTTCCTTAATCGGAGAAAACATATCATTCACAGTCTTCCGCGCTGCCTGACCCGCTCTTTTGTTAGCCTTAACGAATTCGCCTTTCTTGGCCATTCTCTGCGTGGTGGGTACTCCCGAAAAGCCCCACCCCTCCTTTCCTGTAGATTTTGATACTCTACCCTACGGCTCTCTTTTTACCCTTCCCATCCATCAGGCTCTGGATTTCGAGCGCAAGCGCCGCGTAATCCTTAGCGCCTTTCGAGCTGGGGTCGAATTCAAAGATGTGCATGGCCATCCCCTGTGCGCGGTTGATGGCCTCGTTCTTAGCAATAGAGGTGCTCAGGAGGTCGACCCCCCAGAACTCCTTGGTCTGCTCCTGGATGTTTCTGGACATAACCTTGCGTTCATCAAACTCATTCAGAAGAGCCTTTGCGATGATTCCACGGTTCACCCGGCGCACCCCCTCGATCGTCTCGTACAGGTAGGTAGAGCCCTTCATGGAGAGGATGTCCGACTTGATGGGTATGAGAACCAGGTTCGCGGCCGCAAGGCACATGTTCGTCGTGATGCCCAGGTTGGGAGGACAGTCGAGAAGTACGACGTCATAGTCCTCCAGGTCCTCGATTGCGAAACGGACGAGCCTGTCCCACCCGGGGAAAGAGAACAGCTTAATGTCAATGCGTGCCATCTTCATGTTGGCGGGTGTGTAGTCGAGCTTTCCGCCCCCGGTTTCCCAGCGGTGGACGATAATGTCGCGGAGTTCCGTCGCGGGACCCTCCGGCTTTCCGGTCTTGGTCATGATGACATCGAGGATTGTTATGTCCAGGTTATCGGGATCTCCGCCCAGGGCGGTGGTGAGAGAGCCCTGCTGATCCATGTCCATGACAAGGACGTTCTTGCCCTGCATCGCGAACGCGGCGCCAAGGTTGATGGTTGTCGAGGTCTTACCCACGCCGCCTCTCTGGTTGGAGAGGGCAATTACTAACGGCTCTTTCCGGTTCTTTTTGCTAACAGGCATATCCCCTCCCGAGGATGATATAAGACACGTATTACAGAAATTAAATGTGAATATCAATAAGAAAAAAATGCAAATAAACTAAACAATGCAAATATTGCTAATTTAACCAATAAAGCAAATATTGACAATAGATGTCTTGCATGATACTGGGGCTGTATTGAGGCTTAGAAGATGAAGAAAACAGAGCTTGAAACCGCGGTATTCGATAAGAGCGGCACGCTTGTGGCGGTCACGAAGGATTTCGTAAACTGCTGCCATGCCCTCAGCGCCGAAGACCTGCGCGCCATCAAGTCCTTCTATGATATGAGCGGCATCGAGAACGTCTGTATCGCAGGCAAGGTGATCATCTTTAAAGGCTTCAGCTCCGTGTGTGAGGGAGGGGCACCCCAGGTGGCCCTAGTCTGGAGGGAAGAGCAGCCGGACCATACCATCCCGCTTCTGTTCACTGCGACGATGGATTTCCCCTGGCTTGAGGGCCAGGCCCTTTTCAGGGACCTTAGCGATCACCTTGCGAGACTCGGTATTTGCCTGACTCCGCACATAGACCGTCCCATGAGGGCGTACATTGGAAAAGATTCACCGGGCGAGCCGGCCCTCGAGAACCGCTGCCTCGCTGTTGTCCCGAACGACGTGGTTCTCGACCTTGAAGAAGGCGCACTTATGACAAGAACGCCGGGAAACCTGGCGATATATACCATCTAAAGGAGGCACAGATGAACAAGAAAGAGTTGATAGAGGCCATGGCGAAGACGGCGGACATGCCGAAGACAGCTGCAGAGAAAGCACTCAATGCATTTGTCGAGGTGGTAACGGACACCATCAAGACGGACCCGGTCACAATCATGGGATTCGGCACCTTCACCGTTTCGGAACGTGCGGCCAGGTCGGGCGTAAACCCCATGACCGGGAAACATATCGAGATTCCCGCCAGGAAGGCACCGGTGTTCCGA
>ERZ1645192.1917-NODE-1917-length-17246-cov-6.258333_pt1 | contig 17246 bp, 17 predicted proteins | sample MGYA00575354_ERZ1645192 | MGnify/ENA primary metagenome ERZ1645192 (study PRJEB40844, sample SAMN11349763) | freshwater sediment metagenome | isolation source: river sediment | host: Sediment | place: India: Faizupur Khadar , New Delhi | collected 2017-02-21 ... | reverse complement strand
GGTCTCGTTCAGCCCTCTATTGACCATCCACGCCGAAACCTGCTTGGCGGCCTCGGCGGCGAAAGCATCCAGCGTTTTTTCGGTCTTCACCGCCACCGACAGCGAATGCACCCCGAACACTTTTTTTACGCGGTCCACCGCCTCGGCCAGCCGGTTTTCGGGGACGTGCTCGACAAACACACGGCCCATCATGCGAATCACTTTCACATCGGGAATTCCCGCCAGCGATTCACGAATGCGCGTGACCAGAAGTTTTTCAAAATACGGGCGGTTTAGGCCCTTCAGATGGATTTCCGCATAGCGGACCAAAATCAATTGTTCCATATATTCTTTCTTTCCTTATCTTCGTGTAAACATGCGCAGGAACCGCGCTTCGCTGTCGATGGTTTCCAGCAAGGTATCGACGTCTTCGGCTGTGTTCTCGTGTGAAAAGCTGATGCGCACCGCCGATTCGCCGCGCTCGGGCGACAGCTTTAACGCATCATGAATCCGGTTGGTTCGGGTTTTGGATGAACACGCCGACCCGATGCCGATATAGATGCCCTTGGCTTCCAGTGCATGCAGCAGTGTTTCGCTACGGACCCCCAGCACCGACGCATTGACGATATAGGGCGAATACAGCCCGTCCCCGGTCGGGGAATTGACTACAACTTTTTCCAGCTTGCCGAAGCCCGCGATGAGTCGATGATGCAGTTCAAAGATATGCGCGTCATCCGCGGGAAAGTTTTCGACTGCACATCCAAACGCCGCGATGCCGAAGGTGTTCTCGGTGCCCGCGCGCATGCCCTTCTCCTGCGACCCGCCCAGAATAATCGGTCGGAGCTTGGCGCCGTTTTTAATCAAAAGCGCCCCCGTGCCTTTCAGCGCACCAATCTTGTGCGCGCTGACAGCGTAAGAATCCACATGACCGCTCAAACTGTACGGCACCTTCAAAAAAGCCTGAACGCCGTCCGAATGGAAGTGCACATCCTTTTTTGCCGCTTTCACACCGGCCGCGATGTCATCGATGTCGTTGAGTGCCCCGGTTTCGTTGTTCACGTGCATCACGCCGACCAGAACCGTGTTGCCCTTGATGGCGTCCGTCACCGACTTGGCCGAAACCACGCCCCGCTCGTCGGGGGCAACAAAAGTCACTTCGTGTCCGCTGTCCATCAGCATTTTGGCGCAGGCATAAACCGCCGCGTGCTCGTAGGCCGAAAAGACAAAGTGACAGGATTCGCGCGGTTTCACCGCATCGAAAATCGCCATGTTGTTGGCTTCGGAGCCCGACGCCGTGAATACCGCCTGACGGTCATAGCCGCCGACCGCGTCCAGCAGAGTTTTGCGCACCGCTGCCATATCCGCTTCGGCTTCGGAACTGCCTTTATACAGCGCCGACGGGTTATACCACTTATCTTCCCGATATTCGGTCATCAGGGTTTCCAGCGCCTTAATCGGCCTGGTCGTGGCCGCGTTGTCCAGATAAATGATGCGGGATTCTTTCACTGCGCTCTCTCCCAAATTAAATATCGTTTGCCGAACGACGTGATTTCGGTCAGCGTAAAGGTCATGCCGCCATAATCCCCTTCCAGCACAACCGTTTCCTCATCAAAGTCGGATACCTGCACGCCGAAGTGCCCCTCCAAAAAATACAGCAGATCGGAAAAGTGTGCATCATCGGTCAGGAAAACATCGTTCTCCGCCAAAACCGCGTACTCCTGCCCGCGTTCAATCGCCGCCTTGGCTTTCTCAACTGCCAGCGCGTTTTGATCGGCATAGCGGTCTTCCCAGCGAATGTCCAGCGTGATGCCGAGGCACAGCAACGGTGTCAGTATTAAAAACAGAATCCACGCCTTCTTCATGCGTTTATCGCCTCACTAAACTGCTAAAAATCGAAATCCATGCCGCAAACGAAAATCGCCCGTCCGAGCGATTTTTTGCTTGTTCGTCTTGATTATTTTTGGCTCAGTACGTGTCCATATATTCGTCTGCCGCGATATAGATGGCGTTGGCCAGTTTAATCTGATACGCCTCGTCCGCGAGCAGGGTTTCGTCGTCGGGGTTGGAAAGGAAACCGCATTCCACCAGAATGCTCGGCGCGTCGCCCACTTTTAAGATATAGTAATCCTCAGCGGTCGCGCTTCGCATCCGCGTCGGCTGGACGCGGTGTTCAATTTCGTTTGAAACCATATCGGCCAGAATTTCGCCATGGTTCGATTTTTCATAATAGAACACCTGCGGGCCGGACACCGCCGGATCCGCGTAGAAATTCATATGGATGCTGATGACGATTTCAGCGCCCGACTCCTCAATAATCTTTCTGCGTTTGTGCATATCGTCCAGCTTGGTTTTCGCAATCGCGTTTTCGTCGCTGCGGGTCATCAGCACCTGATAGCCGTTGGTTTCGAAAGTCTGCTTTAAGAACAGTGCCACCGCGAGATTTAAGTCATCCTCATGCACGCCCGTGGATGTGCCCACCGCACCGCCGTCGAACCCGCCGTGTCCCGCATCGATGACCACCAGCTTATCCACTTTTGCCACCGGCTCGGAGGACTCGGTGAAGATGGTCGGCGTGGGGCCGGCCGCGGCCAGCATTTCCTGATACTCCTCGGCTTCCCACATGGTCACGTGTCCGAAATTCTCCTGCGTCTCCTTTTCGGGCAAAATCAATGTGGGTACGGGTGTGGGCAGAACATCAACACCGTCGTCACGCTCCTTGATGGAAGGCAGGTTACTCTCTTTGGTGACGCTGGCACTGGGCGATGCCGAAGCCGTTACCGTACTTTTTGGTTTCTGCGTCACGGCCAGAATGATGGACGCGATAACCACCAAAAGTATGCCGAACACCAAAAGGGCGTATCTGGCTAATATCATCTTCTGTTGTTGTCTGGGTTCGCTCATTTTTTATTTTCCTGCTCAAAATTCAAAGTCATGGAAGGATCGGCGTTCAGCGTCAGGTCCGCTTTCTCCTGACTGAAAAAAGCCGCCGAAGCGATCATCGCCGCGTTATCCGTGCAGTAGGCCATGTTGGGTAAGTACAGCCGTACGCCCTTTGCCCTGGCCCGCGCCTCAAAAGCCGCTCGCAAAGCGCCGTTGGCCGAAACGCCGCCGGCCAGCGCCACCACGTCCATATTCTCGCGCGCCGCCGCCTCAAACGTGTTGTCGGCCAAAACCGATACCACATTTTTCTGGAAGGACGCCGCGACATCGGCCTTGTTGTAGGCTTCGCCTTTCTGATCCATCTGGTGCAGGCGATTGATCACCGCGGTTTTCAGGCCGCTGAAGCTGAAATCCAGATGGCTTTCCTTGCGGTAGGGCACGGGAAAGGAATAAGCGTTTTCGTCGCCTTCCTTCGCCAGCCGTTCCAGATTGGGTCCGCCGGGGTAAGGCAGTCCCAAAACTCGGGCTACCTTGTCAAAGGCCTCGCCCGCCGCGTCGTCCCGCGTCTGCCCCAGCAGGGTATAGCGGCCAAAGTCGGTGACCTTCACGATGTGTGAATGCCCGCCCGAAACGACGAGACAGATCATAGGCGGCGTTAAATCCGCATGGCTCAAAAAATTGGAGCAGATATGCCCCTCAATATGGTTCACTTTAAACAGCGGTTTATCGTTGGCGTAGGCCAGCCCCTTGGCAAAGGCCACGCCGGTTAAAAGCGCGCCGACCAGTCCCGGACCCGCCGTCACGGCCACCGCGTCGATGTCGTCCATGGTGAGCCCCGCGTTGTCGATGGCGGATTTCACAATGACCGGCAATTTTCGGGTATGGTTACGCGAAGCGATTTCGGGCACCACGCCGCCGTAGGCTTTATGGATATCAATCTGCGAATAGATTTCGCTGCTGAGTGTCAGCCTGCCGTCCTGCACCACGGCGGCCGCCGTTTCGTCGCAGGAGGTTTCGATGCCGAGTAGCATCATTCCTGCTCGGCCTTCTTAATCGCGCGGACGCGCGAGCCCGCAAACACCCACAGTGCGGTAAACAGCGCGGCAAATGTGCCGAGGATGATGCCCGAAAGCGCGAGGAAGAATTCCAGCGGGAACATGCGAATCATCCGGTCGGTCGCAGGATTCAAAAGCCAAAGATTGTTGGTGAACAGAATCAGATGGACGTTGGTCCAAAAGCCGTTGAAATCCACCGCAAAGTAGACGCCCAGCGCCGCGCACACCAGCAGAAACACAAACGAAACGCGCGAATGGACGCGATAGATGGTTTTGTGCTGATGGGTGATGAACAGCGCAGTGAACGCCTGAATAGCCATCGCCGCCAGGAAATAGGATATCTGCACACCCGCCAGATACAGGTTCTTCACGTCCACCATATGGCTGATTTCGCGCTCGTTGAACATCTGCTCCTGTGCACCGTCCACAGTCACCGTGACGTCCAGATTATCCCGCACGCCGCGGGTGTAGTCGCAAAACACATCGGTCACATTGTCAAGGTCACTCTGCGAGATGCCGATGTAGTCGGCCACGCCCAGCGGTTTCTGCAGAACGCCGTAGATGGGTTTGGATAATCCGATGCCGAGCACCAGAGAGAACATCAAAAACAGCAAAAGCGCCGTCGATCCGATGGTGGCCACCAGTTTGCTGAATCCGCCGTTTCTTTTCATCTTCTTCGCCCCCTATATCCTGCTGATTTTCGCGCCGTCCGGCGTGTCTTTCACTTCAAATCCCTTTTGAGCCAGAAGGTCGCGAATCTCGTCGGCCCTGCCCCAGTTCTTTTCGGCTCTCGCCGTTTTGCGTTCGTCCACCAGCGCGATTATTTCGGCCGGTATCTCGTCGGCACTTTCCATGTTGAGGCCCAAAACGCCCAGGAACGTATCGATTAGCGCCAGCGCAGCTTTGGCTTCGCCCGCGTTGGCGCCGTTTTCAAACTTTACATTGATTTCCTTGATATATTCAAAGATGACGCCGATCGCGTCCGCCGTGTTCAGGTCGTCGTCCATCGCTTCGTTGAACCGAATGGTATACGCCGCATTGATTCCGGCCACGCCGCTGTCCGGCATATCCTTCTTTGTGTCGATAATAAACGCCAAGTTCTCTTTGAAATTTTTGACGCGCTCCAAAGCGGCTTTGGCCTGCTCCAAAAGTCCGTCCGAGAAATTCACAGGGTTTCGGTACTGCGCGCTCAGCATAAAGAATCGCACGACAATGCCGTCAAACTTCTGGAGGATATCCCGCACCGTAAAGAAGTTGCCGAGGCTCTTGCTCATCTTCTTGTTGTCGATGTTGATATAGCCGTTGTGCATCCAGTAATGGCAGAAATCGTGACCCGTTGCGCCTTCGCTCTGCGCCACTTCGTTTTCGTGGTGCGGGAAGATGAGGTCCTGTCCCCCGCCGTGGATGTCGATGGTTTCACCTAAGTATTTCATGCTCATGGCCGAGCATTCGATATGCCAGCCCGGACGGCCTTCGCCCCATGGACTTTTCCAGAAGGGTTCGCCCTCTTTTTTCGCTTTCCACAGTGCAAAGTCAACGGGGTCTTTCTTCACCTCGTTCACTTCAATGCGCGCGCCGGATTCCAGGTCATCAATCGATTGTCCGCTGAGTTTGCCATACCCTTTAAACGCCTTGGCGTTGTAGTAGACGTCCCCGTTGGCTTCGTAGGCCAGGCCGTTGGCGATCAGCTTTTCAATCAGCGCGATAATCTCAGCGATATGCTCGGTGGCTTTGGGGTGGTGCGTGGCGGGCTTGATGTTCAGCGCCTTCGCGTCCTCATAGTAGGCCGCGATGTATTTATCCGCCAAATCCTTGACCGATACACCTTCCAGCTTGGCGTTTTGAATCATCTTGTCGTCAATATCGGTAAAATTCTGAACAAAGTTCACATCATAGCCGCGGTATTCCAGATACCGCCGCAAGGTATCAAAGGTGATAAACGGCCGTGCGTTGCCGATGTGGAAATAGTTATAGACCGTCGGCCCGCAGGCGTACAGCCGAATCTTGCCTTCCTCGATGGGTTTTAATTCTTCCTTTTGTCGGGTCTGTGTGTTGAAAACTTTCATATGAATATCTTAATCTCCCAATCGTCTAAAAACGATTCTCCCATTTTTATCATATCATTATAATATGCCTGCCTTGTTTAAGTCAATTGATAACCCATGCTCGCGGCCATTCTGTTTCCCTACTTTTCGGGTGACGGAAGCGCGTTTAACTGATATAATTGACGGTAGAGTAAAGATAAGGAATTAATAAGGGTAATCATGGTCTACGACAAAATCATCATCGGCGCCGGGCTGTACGGCCTGTACGCCGCCGAGAAATGCGGGCAGAAGGGCGAAAAGGTGCTGGTGCTGGAATATGACAGCGAGGCGTTTTCCCGCGCCACTTTTATCAATCAGGCCCGCGTCCATATGGGCTACCATTACCCACGCTCATACGCCACGGCGGTGAAATCGGCCGGATACTTCGAACGGTTCAACCAGGACTACGGCTTTTGCGTCCACCGCGAGTTTGAAAAAATCTATGCCATCTCGTCCAAGTTTTCGTGGACATCGGCGGATCAGTTCCAGAAATTCTGCGACAGCGCGAGGATCGTCTGCGACGCGGTCGGCGAAAACAAGTACTTCAACGCCGGTATGTGCAGCGGGGCTTTTAAGACCCATGAATACACCTACGACGCCATGCTGCTGAAAGACTATTTTTTAAATGCGCTGGCGGGAATGAAGAACGTCTGCGTCCAGTACGGCGCGCGGATTGAAAAAATCGAACAGAAAGATAAGCTTTTCGTTCTGACAGTCGGCAGTGAGCCTGTCGAGACCGGCTATCTCTTAAACGCCACCTACGCCAGCACCAATCAGGTTACGGCTTTAGCGGGCTTTGCGCCGTTTAAGATTAAATATGAGCTTTGCGAGATTATCCTGTGCGAAGTCTCGGACAAGCTGAAAAACACCGGCATCACGGTGATGGACGGGCCGTTTTTCTCCATCATGCCTTTCGGCAAAACTGGCCTGCATTCGCTGACCAGCGTCACCTTTACGCCGCATATCACGTCCTACGACGCGCTGCCGGCCTTCACCTGCCAAAGCCGGAGCGGCGGCACCTGTTCGCCCGCACAGCTTGGCAACTGCAACACCTGCCCGGCCAAGCCCAAAACGGCCTATGCCTATATGGCTTCGCTGGCCAAGAAGTATCTGAAAGAAGAATACGGCTTTTCGTACCATTCGTCGCTGTTCTCGGTGAAGCCCATTTTGCAGGCCTCCGAAATCGACGATTCCCGGCCGACCGTCATCCGTCAGCTTTCGGAAAGCCCCGCGTTTGTTTCGGTTTTAAGCGGCAAGATCAACACGGTATACGATTTGGACGCCTATCTATAGAAGAATTCTTTTTACGAGGTAACCTAAAGTGAACGAAAATAGAGAAAAAAATTTCATTTCGGCAGTGGTGTATGTTCATAATAACGAAAACGATATTCAGACGTTTTTGGAGCGGCTCCACGGCGTTCTGGACGATAATTTTTTAAACTTCGAGATCATCTGCGTCAACGACGCCTCATCCGACCGATCGGCCGACCGGATTAAATCCGCGTGCGACCGCTTTTCGGGTGCGCCGCTGTCGCTCATCCATATGGGCCACTACCACGGGCTGGAGCTATCGATGAATGCGGGCGTGGACCTTGCCATCGGAGATTTCGTTTTCGAGTTCGATACCATCGATATGGATTACGATATCAGCCTCATCATGGAAGTGTACACCCGTTCGCTGACCGGATTCGATATTGTCGGCGCGGCACCCAAAAACCGCATTTCAGGCAGCTCCAGGTTCTTCTACCGGCTGTTCAACCGAAACTTCGACGGCCCCAACAAGCTGCGTACCGAGCGGTTCCGCATCCTCTCGCGGCGGGCCATCAACCGCGTACACAGCATCTCCAAGACCATCCCCTACCGCAAAGCCATCTACGCCAGCTGCGGCCTCGCGATGGATACGCTTGAATACGGCAACGCCGCCAATGCCAGAAGAAAATCCCGCGACGAAAACCGCATCCGCCAGTCGGTCGCCATCGATTCGCTCATGCTGTTCACCGATGTCGCGTTTAAGTTTTCCATCACCATGGCCTTCCTCATGATCGGCTTTACCGTCTTCATGGCGGTTTACGCGCTGGTGTTCTTCATCATGGGCAACGCCATCGAGGGCTGGACCACCACCATGCTGTTCATCGCCTTCGGCTTCTTCGGCCTGTTCGGCATCCTCGCCATCGTCATCAAATATCTCTCACTCATCCTCGACCTCATCTTCAAAAAAGAGAAGTACTATATCATGTCGATTGAGAAGATCAGCAAGTGAGAAAAGACGCCATGAAGGTTCTGTATTTAGCCAATATCCCCTCCCCCTACCGTGTGGACTTCTTCGGCGAGCTGGCCAGGTCCTGCGACCTCACCGTGGTCTTCGAACGCCAAAAAGCCGCCGACCGCAAGGACAGCTGGCTGGGCGGCGAGAACGCCGGCTACACCACGCATTACCTGAAAGGTTTTTCGGTAAAAAACGAAACCGCGTTTGCGCCGAGTGTGCTTCGGTTCTTAAAGAAAAACAAATTCGATATCATCGTCATCGGCGGATACGCCACGCCCACCGCCATGCTGGCCATCCTGTGGCTGAAACTGCGGAAAATCCCGTTTGTATTGAACGCGGACGGCGGATTCATCAAGCCCGGCGGCGGGTTCAAAGAAAAAATCAAACGCTTCTTCATCGGCGCGGCCGCTTGGTGGATTTGCTCTGGTGAGGCCACGAAGAATTATTTTGCCCATTACGGTGCAGACCCCGAAAAGGTTTTCACCTATCCCTTCACTTCGCTCGTTAAAGCGGATATCTTAACCGCTCCCCCGACCGACAAAGAAAAGCAAGCCTTAAAAAAAGAGCTCGGTATCGCCGAAGCAAAAGCCGTGTTGGCCGTGGGTCAGTTTATCCCGCGCAAAGGGTTCGATGTGCTCCTGAAAGCCTGGGCGGACATGCCCGAAGGCATCGGGCTGTACCTGCTCGGCGACGAGCCGTCCGAGGAATACCTGACGCTGGTTCGGGAACTCAAGTTGAAAAACGTCCACTTTGCGGGCTTCCGGCCCAAGGCGGATGTGCTGTCCTTTTGCCGCGCCTGCGACCTGTTTGTCCTGCCCACACGCGAGGACATCTGGGGGCTGGTGGTGAATGAGGCGCTGGCTTCTGCCCTGCCCGTGGTGACCACCAAACAGTGTCTGGCTGGGCTAACGCTGGTCGATGACTCGGTCGGGCGGCTGATTGCTGCCGAAGACGTGCCCGCGCTTAAAACCGCGATGACCGAAATCTTAAGCGACGGCAAAAAAATAAGCGCGATGCGAACATCCGCGCTTCACAGGATTAAATCCTATACCATCGAGAATATGGCTTCCCGCCATATCGAGATTTTCAAAACCATTTTAGGGCGATAGTCACTTACCCTATTTTCAACGAAGCTAGCATCATCATCTGATGAAAGAAGATGATGATGCGTTTGTGCCATTTATCTTCAGCCTGATATCATTTCTATTTGGCCGCTTTTTTAACAAAATTAATCCACTTTTGGTGTTCAATCGCAAAGTTTCCGGTCACCGCCTGACCATCCTTGATATCCTTGGTCACCACCGAGCCGATGCTGGCCTTGCTGTGGTTGCCGATGGTAAGGCCGTTGACGATGGACACATTCGGACCGATATACACCTCGTCTCCCATGGTCACGCGTCCGCTGATGACCGCGTGCGCCATGATGAGGCACCGCTGACCGCAGATGAAGTCGTGCGCAATCTGGGCGTAGGAATCGATTTTGGTGTTTTTGCCCACCGTGGCCGTCTTGAATACCGCATTATCAATGCTCACACTGCTCTGGGTTTCCACCCTGTCCTCAATCACCAGTTGTCCCATGGTCACCACATTGATGAGGTCTTCGCCGTCCATATAGAACTGGTAGGCCGGGCCGCCCAGCACGTTGTTGGGGCCGATGATGACGTCGTCGCCGATGGTGACAAATTCGTTAATCACCGTGTTGGGGCCAATCACCGTATTTTCACCGATGACGACATTATCCTTGGCGATAATCGCCGAGGAATGGATCTTGGCTGACAAAGCTATCTTCGTCGTCTTGTTCCGCGCCTCGCGGCTTTTTTTCGCGATGAAGTTATGCGTCTGGTAGTAGAACGTTTTAGGTGCTTCCACCACGATGACGCCGAACCGTTCGGGCACAGCGCCCGCAATATTTTCAGTGGTGATGAGGCAGGTCACCGACGGATTGCCGACGGCACTGCTTAGGTATTTTAGGTCCGCGCAAAAGGTCATCACCTTCTCGCCCGGGAAACTCTCGGTCGCCAGCCCCAGCCGGTCATATTCGCCGTCTCTTAGGACGACCGCATTGCTGTTTTCCAGTTCTTTCAGCCGCATATTTGTTTTCCTCTTCTAATCTCTTTTTACTTTCGCATAGTCGGTCGCCATGTATTCCAAAACGTCGTCAGTTTTCAGCGCCTCTTTCAAAAGAGCAATCACCGATGGTTTGTTTTCTTCCAGCAGACCGATTTTGAGATGCACTGTGTCGAGATACGCTTGCTCCAGAATCATCGCGCCCGCCGCCGCCAGTTTGGGCTCAATCCTCGCCCATATATCATATTCTACGTTCTGGCGGAAAATTTCGCAAGGTTCCCAGCGCACAATGTTGGCCTGGCCCAATGTTTCGCTCACCGAAGCCGCGTACGCCCGGGTCAGCCCGCCCGCACCCAGCTTGACGCCCCCGAAGTATCGCGTGGAGACAACCAGAATATCGGTCAGGCCGTTTTTCTTTAATACTTCCAGCATGGGTACCCCTGCCGTGCCGCCGGGTTCGCCGTCGTCGCTGGCTTTTTCCAGCGGATTTTCGTGCCCGATGACGTAGGCATAGCAATTGTGTGTGGCGTCCCAGTATTGCTTTCGGATGCGTTCCAGCGTTTCGTTCGCTTCCTCGGCCGTGGCGACGTTCACCGCAAAGCCGATAAAGCGGGACTTATGAATAACGAGCAGACTTTCGGCCTGCCCGTCGATGGTCGTATATGCTTTTTTATTCACCGATGATCACTTTATGGAACACTTTTTTGCCCTTCTTAATCATGGCAAAGCCCTGCGTAAAGTCTTCGCTTTTCAGCTCGTAGAACTCCTCGGTTACCTTCCCGTCGTTCAGCGAAACGCCGTTTCCCTGTATCAGCCGCCTTCCCTCCCCACGCGAAGCGGTGAGACCGCAAAGTATCATCATGTCAATCAGCGTCTTGTTGGCTTCAAACTCTAGCCTTGTCACGGTGGTCGTCGGGATGGATCCCGCGTCGGCGCCTGCGCCGAACAGCGCTTCGGCCGCGGCCTTAGCTTTGTCGGCCTCCTCTTCGCCGTGCACCAGCTGGGTAATCTCAAACGCCAGCCGAACCTTGGCGGCGTTCATCCGCTCGTCCATGTGTGCGGTTAGCTCGTTCACTTCGTCCATAGGCACAAAGGTGAGAAGCGCAAAGCAGGTCTTCACGTCCGCGTCATCCACATTGCGCCAGTATTGATAAAAATCGTACGGGCTGGTCTTTTCGGCGTCCAGCCAAACCGCGCCGCCTACCGTTTTGCCCATCTTCTTGCCTTCGCTGGTGAGCAGAAGCGAGAAGGTCATACCGAAAGCTTCTTTCTGGTCTTTACGGCGAATCAGATCCGCGCCCATCAGGATGTTGGACCACTGGTCGTCCCCGCCCAGCTGCAGTGCGCAGCCGTACCGGCGGTTCAGTTCCAGAAAGTCGTAGCTCTGCATGAGCATATAGTTAAACTCTAAAAAGCTTAAGCCCTTCTCCATGCGGCTCTTGAAGCACTCGGCGGTCAGCATGCGGTTGACGCTGAAATGCACGCCAATCTCACGCAGGAAATTGACATAGTTCAGTTCCAACAGCCAGTCGGCGTTGTTCACCATGATGGCCTTATCGTCCGAAAAATCCAAAAACCGGCCCATCTGAACCTTGAAGCGTTCAGAATTATGCTGAATCTCCTCGCGGGTCAGCATACTGCGCATATCCGTCCGTCCGCTGGGGTCGCCCACCATGGCCGTTCCGCCGCCAATCAGCGCGATCGGCTTGTGGCCCGCGCGCTGCATATGCGCCATCGCCATCAGCTGAACATAGTGTCCCACATGCAGGCTGTCCGCTGTGGGGTCAAAACCGATATAAAAAGTCACGCTCTCCTTGGCGAGCTTTTCCTTCAATCCTTCATGTGTGATTTGCCTGATAAAGCCGCGCTCCTCAAGCACATCGTATGCATTTCTCATGCCATCCTCCGTACGCTAACTTTCTTACACGCTATCTTAACAGTAATTGAAAACTTTATCAAGTTCTATATCCGCGCTGTTCAGCACCGGCCTGCGCCCTTGGTGTTTTCTTTAAGGATGTGCTATAATTCTAGCGGCTTGACAGCCAAAATATCAACCATAAAGGATGACCCCATTTACTATTGATGAATGATCTTTTAAAAGCAAAGCAAGCGGTCGTGGAAGACGGCCTGTCCCTGTCGGTCTATCTGGAAGGACAGTGCCTGTACTGCTCCCATGATGCGGGCATCAAGCCCATGTATCTTGCGTATACGCAAGGCTTCGACTTCACCGGTGCCGCGGGCGCAGACAAGGTGGTGGGTCTTGGGGCCGCTGCGTTTTGGGCCGCCATGCATATCGGCCGCCTGCACGCCGTCGTCATCAGCGACCCCGCGCTGGATTTTCTGATTGAAAACGGCACCGATGTGACCTACGATACGCTGGTTCCCAAAATCAAGAACCGTGAAGGCACGGGTTTTTGTCCTGTGGAAACGCTGGCTTTGGCCAGTGATTCCTTTGAGGATTTCGTGAAAGAAACCCAGGCGTTTCTGACCAGAATCAATCAACTTTAAAGGAGCGAACCCTAACATGAAAAAAGAATACAGCTTACGCCATATCATCCTCTCGGGCGTCTTCATCGCCATCGGCATCCTCATTCCGCTCATCGTCCATGCCATATCGGCCAACGTGGGCGGCAAGATGCTGCTTCCCATGCACATCGGCGTTATGATGGCCGCCTTCTTTCTGCCGCCGATCTATGCGGTGGCCGTCGGTGCCATCACCCCCATCCTGTCCTGGCTCATCACCGGCATGCCGGCGATGGCGCCCATGCCCGTTGCCCTCATCATGATGTTTGAGCTGGCCGCCTACGCGCTGGTTATCTCGCTCCTTCGCAAAGTGGTCTACAAAAGCCGCAAAAACTATTTTGCGCCGTATATCGCGCTGGTGCCCGCCATGGTCGCGGGCCGCATCATCGCCGGCCTTGCGTTTTTCCTGCTGGTCATGCTGTTTAAGGTGGAGACCGGCTTAAGCCCTGCGGCTTATGTATGGGGCGCCGTCACTGCGGGCCTGATCGGCATCGCGGTTCAGTTGGTGCTCATCCCGCTTCTGTACCGTGCTCTGGTCAACGCCCTGCCCGGCTGGAAAAGCAAATAGTTTTATTTCGCGCGCGGGTCTGCTATAATGCTTGGTGAAGCAGTTAAGGAATTTAGGTTTTAGGAGAAATACACGTTTTGAATACATCCATCGATCTGGTCGTAAAAATCGGCTCCATGGCGCTGATCCGAAAGGAAGACAACGACCTCGACTACAATATCATCTCGCGTCTGGGCGCACAGCTTCGTCCGGGCATGATTCTGGTCTCCTCGGGCGCCACCGAAATCGGGCGGCTGGACTACCTAAAACGCAACAACCAGCAGGGGCTAACCGGCAACAGCGACGACATCAAGACCGACTATGCCTCACAGGGGCAGTCGATTCTGATGGCCAATTACCGCACCTATGTGCACGAGCCTTACTCCATCCGTCAGGTGCTGGTGGAGCACAGCCATTTTAATGACCCCGATAAGAGAAAGCACATCATCAATATGCTGATGCGCGCGCCCCAGCAAAACGCCATCCCCATCATCAACTACAACGACCCGGTCTCCTCCGAAGAGAACCGCAAGATGGAGCTGAACCACTTGAAGCACGATGGCATCAGCAACGTGGTGGAATTCATCGACAACGACGAAACCGCCGCCGAAATTGCGCGGCTGGTCAAAGCCAAGACGCTGGTTATCCTAACCTCGGTGGACGGCATCTATCAGGACTTCACCGACGAAAGCACACTGATTACCGAAATTTGCGCGTCAACCGTCGCCGAGCTGAAAAAGAAGGTGGAGGAAGCTAAAACGTTTTGCATCGGCAAATCCCGTGCGGGTTCGGCCGGCGCGGCCGCAAAGCTGGAATACGCCTTGCAGTCGGCCAAAAACGGTACGGCCGTCTACATCGCCAACGCCAAGTACAAGCTGGACGACATCCTGTCGGGCAAAGCGCGTTCCACAAAGATTGCACTGCTGTAAAAGCACAGCAAAAACACTAATAAAAGCAAAAGCCCTTTTCGGAGACGAAAAGGGCTTTTTTACGTTTAAACGTTATATCTTTTCAATCGGCGCAATCGCCGCAAAAATCTTTTTGACGCCGTAGCCTTCAAACGCCACCGACAGCACGGTTTGGTCGCCCGTCCCCGAAATGTCCTTCACTACGCCAAAGCCGAACTTGGGATGCTGGACGCGGTCACCCGCGGCAAAGTCGATGCTGACCTTGTTCTTGGGCGACGCAATGTTGGCGCCCGACGAAAACGACGGTTTTTCGAAGCCCGCAAACGGCGAAGCGCTGCTGCCGATGCCCGCCTCGGCGTGCATCCGTGCGGCCGCGTGGGTCTCCTGCTTGTCGTACAGGCTTTCGTCCACCTCTTTTAAGAAGGACGAGATGCTGGACAGCGTCTGCTGGAAGAATCCGTTCTGGCGTGTGGCGCGGCTGGCGAAGGCCGTCATCATCAGGCGCTTTTTGGCGCGCGTGATGCCCACGTACAGCAGCCGCCGCTCCTCTTCAATCCCCGCCTTGGTGCCCGAGGAAAAGGTGTGCGGCAGAACGCCGTCCACCACGCCCGCGATAATCACGTTGCCGTATTCCAGCCCCTTGGCCGAATGCATGGTCATCAGCGATACCGCTTCGTCGGCCGCCTCCCGCTCCATGTCGGTGATGAGCGAAATGTTATAGAGGAAGTCCTCCAGCGTTTCGCCCCGCGCTTCGCGCTCGGCCGCGTTCTTAATCAGCTCCTCTACGTTCTCGATGCGTCCCTGCGCCTCGGCCATGGTCGGGGCCTGCAGGTACATCTCGCGAAGACCGGTTTTTTCAAACACCAGCGCCATCAGGTCGTTGAGACTGAGCGAATCCTTCTTAAGCCGAAAATCCTCCATCATGGTGTAAAAATCCAACACCGCCTTGGCTGCCGCGGCCGGAAGGACCGCTTCGGCGTACGGCAGGGCTTCGTACATGGACAGACGCTTGGTCTCGGCGTATGCCGCAATCTTGGCAACAGAGGTGTCGCCGATTTTGCGTTTGGGCGTATTGATGATGCGCGTCAGGTACAGGTCGGCATCGGTGTTCACCATCATATAAAGATAGGCCAGAATGTCCTTAATCTCTTTGCGTTCATAGAAGCTGCGGCCGCTTAAGTTCTTGGAGGGGATGCTGGCTTCCACCAGCGCCTGCTCAATCAGGCGGCTCTGCGCGTTGGTGCGGTAGATGACCGCGATGTCGTTTAGGTTCTCGCCGCGCTCCTGTAGATTGACACACAGGGTGGCGATGCCCCGACTCTCGGCGTATTCGTCCTCAAAGACAAACAGCTTGGGCTTATCCCCAACGGCGGCGTCTGAAAACAGCACCTTGCTTTTTCGTCCGCTGTTGTTTTTGATGACCGCGTTGGACAAATCCAGAATCTTCTGGTGTGAACGGTAATTCTGCTCCAGCTTGTACACGGCCGCGCCCGGAAAATCCTTCTCGAAGTTATAAATATTCTCGATATTCGCGCCCCGCCAGCCGTAGATGGACTGGTCGTCGTCGCCCACCACAAAGATGTTTTTATGCCCGTCGGCCAGCATCTTAACCAGACGGTACTGCACCTCGTTGGTGTCCTGATACTCGTCCACCAGAATGTATTTAAACCGATCCTGATACCGGCTTAAGGTATCCCGGTCTTTCGAAAACAGCAGAATGGTCTTGATTAAAAGATCGTCAAAATCCAGCGCGTTGTTCTCCTTCAGGGTGCGCTCATATTCCTCAAAAACGAATGCCGTCGCTTCGTGGATGTACTCGTCCGGGTCAAAGTCATTAAACTGCGTCAGGTAATCATCGGCGGTATAGCCGTCGTTCTTGGCCGCCGAAATCTCATACTTCACGGTTCTGGGGTTCACTTCGTTGTTGTCGTACCGCGAATCCTTCAAAATGCGCTTGATGAGCGCCAGCGAATCGTCGGCGTCGTAGATGACAAATCCCGGCTTGAATCCGATTTTCTCGATATTCATCATCAGGATTTTTAAGCATACCGAATGAAATGTGCCGATCCAGATGTTATCAGCCTGGCTCCCCACCAGCTGGTGGATGCGCTCCTTCATCTCGTTTGCCGCTTTATTGGTAAAGGTCAGCGCCAGAATGTTGTAGGGGCCGACGCCCTCTTCAATCAGCTTGGCCACGCGATAGGTCAACACGCGGGTCTTGCCGCTGCCTGCGCCCGCCAACACCAAAACAGCTCCTTTGGTATGTTTCACCGCCGAAAGCTGCTGATTGTTTAGTCCGTTATATTCCAAAATTCCCTATTCCTCTTTTTCCAGCCTTTGTAGAACGATCTCGTAGCCTCCGGGGCCGTAATGAAAGCATTTGTTGACGCGGCTGATGGTGGCGGTGGATGCGCCGGTCTCCTCGGCGATATGCTGACAGGTCATGCCGTTTTTCAGCATACCGGCCACTTTCAACCGCTGGGCGATCGCGTGCAGTTCCTGTATCGTGAAGATATCCTCAAAAAAAGCGCTGCACTCCTCTTCGTTTTTAAGCGCCAGTACCGCTTGAATCAACCGGCTTCTGTCCTGTTCAAACGTCGCTTTATCGTTCATCTGTGTTTCGCCTTTCGTATAGGTCTTGCGGTTACACAGACATTTTAACACATTACTATCCTAAAATCATCCCGCCATTTTATTCTTTCATCAATTGTTCACGGTAACCCGCAAGGCGGGACTTCTCCTCGTCTGAAAGCTCAGGATAATGCAGGTCAAGGCTTTCCAGCGTTTTAACGATGATGCTTGAGACCAGCTGGCGCGCGTACCATTTGTTGTCGGCCGGAATGATGTACCACGGCGAAGTCTCGCTAGCCGTATGGTTGATGGCGTCTTCATATGCCGCCTGATATTCGTCCCAATATTTTCGCTCCTTGATATCCG
>ERZ1645192.1916-NODE-1916-length-17261-cov-6.932465_pt1 | contig 17261 bp, 10 predicted proteins | sample MGYA00575354_ERZ1645192 | MGnify/ENA primary metagenome ERZ1645192 (study PRJEB40844, sample SAMN11349763) | freshwater sediment metagenome | isolation source: river sediment | host: Sediment | place: India: Faizupur Khadar , New Delhi | collected 2017-02-21 ... | reverse complement strand
GCTGCTTGAAGGGCCATAACCTTTCTTGAATATTTTGCGTATTGATTCCATGTTGTTGAAGGTGATTTAGAGGTACGATATCTTTCAGGATCTTCCTTTTCCTGAATTTGAAATTTTATTTTATTTCTGTAAACTTCTCATTTTCTGAGCTGTTCAAATCCTTTTCCGAATACATCCATGACATTGGCCACAGTGATGAATGCCTTATCATCAATGCTCTTGATAATCCTGTAAACATCAGAGGCCTCATTTTTACGTACGAGTGTAATTATAATTTTCTGATTTTCCTTTGAATACCAGCCCTTGCCGTCAATAATTGTCACTCCCCGGCTCATATTTTCGGTAATCATATCGGCAATCTTGTCGTAGTGGTTTGAAAATATAAGTATCTGAACCGATTGCCTGTTGCCAGTGAGGATAGAATCGAGTGTGTAAGCCTGTACTGCCATTGTCACGAAACCATATACCATTGTTTCAAGTCTTTTTGAAGACTCGATGTCGTTGAGAATAAGATAGGAGGAACCAATAATGAAAACGTCACAAAGGAGTATTATTCTGCCCGGACTTATATTGCGGTATTTTGTAATTATAAGAGCAATTATGTCAGTTCCCCCGGTACTTCCTCCCTGGGTAAAAATTATTCCCAGGCCGGCGCCGCAAAGGCCCCCGCCTATCAGCGCCGACATGAATTTTTCCTGTACAACAGGAGTTGGTATAAGAGGCTGGAGTATTGAAAGCATAACAGCAGCGAGGATAACTCCGTAAATTGTTTTTATGCCGAAACCTTTTCCAAGAACCTTGAGTCCGACTATCATAAGAATAATATTCAGAGCAAAGTAAGTATAACCCATAGGTATACCGGTTGCATAAAATATAATTGCACCCAGGCCAGAGACTCCGCTGCCGGAAATCTGGTGTGGCAGGAGGAAGGCAGTCCATGCTATTGAGAAAATTATCAAACCAAACGATATGACGGAATAGGTTCGGATGTTGTCAATGATTGTACGCATAGCCCGGGTTATTTACAGTGCAAAGGTAAAGTGAAGGCTCAAGAATACCAAACTGATGGTTTGGTGGATGGAGGGGAGATGTGAGTGAGTGTGAGAGTGAGAGTGAGCGTGAAGAAAAAAGAGTGAATGCTTAGTTCATGCATATACCTTAATCTGTTAAATCAGTGAATGTCGTCAGTCAGGTATAGTATCTTTATTAATATATCTGTCTATTGCCTGGGCTGCTTTTTTCCCTGCACTCATTGCAAGAATAACGGTTGCTGCACCTGTGACTGCATCTCCTCCGGCAAAAACGCCCGGATGAGAAGTCATTCCGGTATTTATGTCTGCCTCAATACAATTGTGTTTTGTGGCTTTAAGGTTCCTGGTTGAGTTGATAATCAAAGGATTTGGGTATGTGCCTATGGCCATAATGACTTCATCCACAGGAATTAAAAATTCGCTATTTGCAATTGGTACGGGGGAACAACGGCCAGAATCATCAGGATCGTCTAATTTCATCCGAACACACCGGATTCCTTTCACACATCCGTTATTATCACCAATAATTTCAACAGGATTTGCCAGCATAAGGAATTCAATGCCCTCCTCTTTGGCATGAGTTACTTCTTCGGCTCTTGCAGGCAGTTCCTTCTCACTTCGACGGTAGATAACAACGACCCTCGATCCAAGGCGTTTTGCAACCCTTGCCGCATCCATCGCAACATTACCGCCTCCTACAATGGCAGCATAGTTTGCGTGGTTAATGGGTGTGTCATATTCTTTCAAATAGGCTTTCATCAGGTTGTTTCGGGTTAAAAACTCGTTGGCTGAGAAAACACCGTTCAGGTTTTCTCCGGGGATACCCATGAATTTTGGAAGACCGGCGCCGGAACCTATGAATATGGCATCAAAATTCTCCTTTTCAAACAGATTGTTAATCCCGTCCGTTTTACCGATAACGTAGTTGGTGATTATGTTAACTCCCTTTTTTTTCAGACTTTCGATCTCATGCTTAACAACCTTATCCTTGGGTAACCTGAATTCCGGAATTCCATATTCGAGAACTCCTCCCGGTTTCTGTAAAGCTTCGAATATTGTTATCCGGTAGCCTCTTTTTACCAGTTCGCCTGCGCAGGCAAGGCCTGCAGGTCCGGATCCGATGACAGCAACATTTTTATTATTACCGTGGATTGGATTCCCCGGTTCGAGATAGTTTTCACGTGACCAGTCAGCAACAAAACGCTCAAGCTTTCCAATTGCTACCGGTTCTCCTTTGATACCAAGGACACATTCCCCTTCGCACTGGATCTCCTGAGGACAGACACGTCCGCAGATAGCAGGGAATGCCGAATCTTCAGCTATTATGGCAGCAGCCAGGGTAAAATCCCTTTGCTTAATGGCATAAATAAAATGGGGAATCTTAATATTTACCGGGCAACCTAATGTACATAAAGGCTTTTTACACTCAAGGCAGCGGTGCGCTTCAGCTACGGCCTCTTCTTCATTATAACCCAGACAGACCTCTTCGAAGTTTTTATTCCGGACATCCGGATTTTGTTCCCTTGCTTTGATACGAGGTTCCTTGTTTCTTTTGGTCTTCTGATGTTCTTCAACAGCATTGTCCAGATTGCATTGATGATCCGAAATGCCTGAGTTCTCCTCTTTTTTAAACATGCGGAGACGCCTGATGCACTCATCAAAATCGACTTTATGAGCATTAAACTCAGGACCGTCAACACATGTAAACTTCATTTTCCCTCCAATTGATACTCTGCAAGCGCCACACATTCCTGTACCATCAATCATCAGGGAGTTAAGGCTTACAATTGTTCTGATACCAAACTCACGGGTTAATTCAGAAACAAATTTCATCATTAACATTGGCCCGATGCAAACAATAAGGTCATAGTTTTTACCATTATTTACCAGTTCTTTCAGTTGCATGGTAACATTCCCGTGGAAGCCTTCAGAACCGTCATCCGTGGATAAATACAGGTTATTTGTTATAGATTTGTATTCATCATTCAGGATAAGATGTTCTTTTGACCGGGCACCAATAATAACATCTGGCTTATACCCTTTTTCACAAAGCCATTTTACCTGGGGGAAAACAGGTGCAGCGCCAACACCGCCGGCAATAAAAAGTACACGCGTGCTTTTAAGATCGCTGTCTGATATATGAATTAACTCGCTTTCTGTTCCCAGGGGTCCTACAATATCTTTAATGAAATCTCCTGTTTCAAGTTTCACAAGCTTGCGTGTTGAGTAACCGACAGCCTGAATCACTATGCTTATTGTCTCATCATCTGAATTGTAGTCATAAATCGTTAAAGGGATTCTCTCGCTTTTAACATCTGCTATTACAATAACAAATTGGCCTGGTTTTGCTGCCTTCGATATTGCAGGTGCTTTGACCTTCATCGAGTAGATATTGGGTGCTAGGTATTTCTTATTGATAATTTTAAACATGATCCTTTGTTTTAGCATTTCTTCCCGTGGTTGCAATCAGCTCAAATCTGCCCACGAAAAAAAATACAAAAGAAATAATAAAAACGAGAATAAAATTCTAATCATTAAATCCTTTTAATAAGGTTTGTCTTTTTATTAAGAAATGCCGGCTTTCCCGAAACAGGTACGATTAAAATCAGAGTATAATCAATACTTGATAGTACAATTTCGCCACATGACTATCAAGATATGAATGAGAAGGTGCTGATAAAGACCTTGTCCTGTCGAATAGTAAGCTTGTTACTGAATCGTGAAGAGCCCTCGGCAATATTCAGCATGATACTGAATGATGCCCTTCGTAGCTAGTCCTTTGTAGTTTTATCAAATTTTCCTGAAATAAGGAGTTTTGACACCAAAATGCAAAATGCTTTTGCTTTCTGGTAAACATCAAGCTTACAAAAATCAAATATGGTACAATAAATTTGGTTAACGAGACGGATGCAAATATATGAAGAAAGTGTGAGTGTGAGAGTTAGAAACATAATGGGAGTGCCTGTCGGGCATAGTAATCAGAAAAGGAAAGTGTGAGTGTGAGAGCGAGAGTGAGAAAAAAGAATGAGAGTATTCGCTCTCGCTCCCACTCTCACTCTTTTTTTAGCTCCCCAGGTAAGGCTCGAACTTACGACCTACGGATTAACAGTCCGCCGCTCTGACCAACTGAGCTACTGAGGAGTGTTTCTAAATCAATTTCTTATTTAGAGGCACAAAAATAGTCTCTTTTGATGAATTAAGCAATATATTTGCCGAAATTTTTTTGCATGAAAAAAATACTAGGTATCGGCAATGCCCTTGTGGACGTCATGACAAGGATTGATAATGATAAAGTACTCAGTACTTTTTCACTGCCAAAAGGGAGCATGCAGCTTGTTGATCATATTAAGTCGGCTGAAGTAAAAAGCGGAACGGAAAGATTCAGGCAAAAACTGTCCTCAGGGGGCTCCGTTGCCAATACAATGCACAGCCTTGGAATGCTCGGGCTTAAGTCTGGTTTTATCGGTTCAATCGGAAAGGACGATACCGGAATCTTTTTTGAGAAGGACATGAAATCAGCCGGGGTAAAAACATTTCTGCTTAAAAGAAATACAATGACAGGCACGGCAGTTGCACTTATCTCCCCCGACTCGGAAAGGACTTTTGCCACACATCTTGGAGCTGCCACAGAACTTATAGCTGACGATCTTAAGAAGGATTATTTCAAAGGTTTTGACATCCTGTATGTTGAAGGCTACCTGATATTAAACAAACCTCTTGTTGAGGAAGCCTGCAGACTTGCAAAAGCCTCAGGAATGAAGATTGCAATCGACCTCTCAAGCTATAATGTAGTCGAAAGCAGACTGAAGGAATTCAATGATATTATCAGAAAGTACGTTGACATCATTTTTGCCAATGAAGAGGAGGCAAAAGCCTTTACAGGGAAGAATCCCCTGGGAGCACTTGCTGAAATGGCAGAATTATGTGAGATAGCTGTTGTAAAGGTAGGAAGTGAAGGTTCACTTATCCGCCGTGGTGAAGAGATAATCAGGGTTGAAACAGGAAAAGTAAAAGTGAAGGATACTACAGGTGCCGGTGACTTATATGCAGCTGGTTTCCTGTATGGTTATGCAAACAACTATTCCCTTGATACCTGCGGACTTATTGGATCCATACTTGGAGGAAATGTAATTGAAGTCATTGGTTCAAAAATGACAGATAAAAGGTGGAAAAGAATCAGAGAAAAGGTAAAGTCTGTACTGAGTGAATAAACTTTTTACCAGGGAATATTGTTTCTGATTGTAGTGTAAATAAACAGAATTAAAATAAGTATTGTAATTTGAAATTGATACATGGGACAGATGGTTGTTGAGGTATGGAGTGATGTGGCGTGTCCTTACTGTTTTATAGGAAAGAAGAAATTTGAAAAAGCGCTCAGACAGTTCCCGGGAAATGATAAAATTAAGATTCTCTGGAAAAGCTTTCAGTTGTCGCCTGATCTGAAAACGGATCCCGCGATAAATATGTACGAATATCTTTGTGAAAGCAAGGGGATCAATGTTGAGGAGGCAAAGGAAATGACTTACTTTGCCGGGGAAGCGGCCAGGACTGCAGATATTGAACTGAACTTCGACAAGGTTATTCCAGCAAACACTCTTAACGCACACATTCTTATTCATTTTGCCGGACAATATAACCTGCAGAATGAAATAACGGATAAATTGTTTCGTGCTCATTTTTCAGAGGGAAGGAATATTGACGACAAGACAGTATTAAAGGATCTTGCATCAGAATCAGGACTGGATATTACCAGGCTTGACAAGGCATTCAATGATGATAATTTTGCCGACAAGGTAAGGGAAGATATATATGAAGCCCGTCAGATGGCAATACGGAGCGTTCCATTCTTCGTATTCAACAGGAAATATGCTGTCAGTGGAGCTCAGGACCCTGTTGTGTTCCTGAGAACACTCGAGAAATCCCTCACTGAATGGGAAGCTGAAGTTGCTGCTGAAAAAACAGAAATAATTCAGGGTCCGGGCTGTTCAGCTGAGAAAGGTTGTATATGACCTGCTGTTCCTGTTTTTTCACTTCCGTAAATTTTTGAATCCTTTTCCTTTTAACTTTACATTCTTGTTAAAGTAAAAGGAAAATGAATCTACCTGATTTCAGGAAGAGGTTAACAAGCCCCTTTTCTGTTTTTATCCTGCTGTGGTTAGTAATTAATTCCCTGCAGGGCAGGTTTACCGACCTGAACAACGACGAGGCCTATTACTGGATGTATTCTCTGTACCCGGCCTGGGGTTACTTCGATCATCCGCCGATGATTGCAATAATGATCAAAGCAGGCTATATGATATTTCATAATGAACTGGGTGTCAGGTTGCTTAGCATTATCTTCAGTGCTGCCTCATTAATTATGATCTGGTCGCTTATTCCTGAATCAGACGGGAAAAAGTCAAATTTGCCTTATTTTATAATGCTTGCCTTGATACTCCCTGTTTTCAATATCTATGGATTTGTAGCTACGCCCGACTCTCCACTGATTTTCTTTTCAGTACTGTTTCTTGTGCTTTATAAAAGGTTCAGTGAGAGTCAGTCCTGGAGCAATACTGTTTTACTTGGCATAGCAATGGCAGCCATGATGTACAGTAAGTACCATGCTGCTCTTTTACTTGTATTTGTGATCATTTCCGATCTGAAACTGCTACTGAAGCCTAAGTTTTATGTTGCTTCAATACTTGGCCTTATCCTCTTTATTCCTCACATCAGCTGGCAGGTAGCGAATGATTTTCCATCATTTAAATACCATCTTGTTGATCGGGTATCAGGGCTTAATCCCGGAAATATCCCTGAATATCTTGGGAACCTGTTGGTTTTTCAGAATCCTGTTATACTCATACTTGGAACCTGGCTGATCTTTAAGCGGAAATCAGCCGATGCCTTTGAACGTACCCTGAGGTTTGTTTTTTTCGGTTTTATGATTTTTTTCCTGTTTTCAGCCTTACGCTACAGGGTGCAGCCTCAGTGGACTTCGCTGATGTCAATTCCTTTGATAATAATTGTTTTCAGTTCAATTGATTTCAGCAGGGTAGTAGTAAAAACAATACGATGGACAATGTATATTATGTTTCCTTTAATAATATTGTTCAGGACTGCCCTTGTGTTTGATTTTCTCCCTGTAAAGTTTCTGAAGGAGGAATATCATGACTACAGTAAAAAGATGAAAGAACTTGGTGCACTGGCCGGTGAACGGCCTGTTGTTTTTACAAACTCTTACCAGGATCCTTCAGTGTATACTTTTTACACAGGAAAGTTTGCGCATTCCCTTAACAACCTGAATTACAGGCGTACGCAGTACGATATCTGGGATTTTGAAAACAGGATACATGGTAGGGAAGTCCTATATGCACCCCACTGGCCGACAAATTACATTATGGATAATTTCAGAAAGTACAGGTTTTTCAATGGAGATACCATATACTTAAAGGAATACAATGATTTCAGGTCGGTTCAGAAGGAGATTGCATATCTTGACAGTCCGCATTACACTTTCAGCAAAACCAGGGCTGACAGCCTGGCACTCAGAATTTTAAATCCATATCCATATCCTGTTGATATCCGGCATCCTGATTTTCCGCTTGTATTCTATATAACATTCTTCAGTGATGGAGTGAAGGTGGCAAGATACACGCTTCCCCTGCCTGAGTCGGTCAGCAGCCTGAATCCGGGTGATACAATTACTGTTTCTTCAGGCTTCCTGCCGGCAGATCTGAAAGAGCAGGAATATACTGTTGCCGTTTGCTGTGAAGCCGGTCCCCTGTATGATCCTGTCAATAGTAATATTACCCGTGCGACTGTTACGAAGTAGAAGCATTTTAAGAATCCCGGGATTATTCACCCTGAGATTTATTTTGTCAGATCACGGATAATTTATTAATTTTACATAACTGTCAAATTCCCATGAATTTGAAACGCTGCATAACGTGCAATAAAAAGATGTTATAAAACATGTTTTATCTAAAACTCAAAGCCATGAAACTTATCAGGTATATTTTATTTCTGTGTCTTGCGGTAATTGTTCCGGCAATGCTTTCAGGACAGGACAAAGGTCCGGATAGCCCTATACCTGCTGACCCTTCAATAAGGATAGGGAAACTTGAAAACGGAATAACATATTATGTAAAGCAGAATAAGAAGCCCGAACAAAGGATGGAACTAAGGCTGGCAATAAATGCCGGTTCGATATGTGAATCTGACGGGCAGCTTGGTCTTGCGCATTTCTGTGAGCACATGTGTTTCAACGGTACTAAAAACTTTCCGAGCAATAAGATTATCGACATGCTTGAAAAGATGGGAATGAAGTTCGGGGAGGAGATAAATGCTTTTACGAGCTTCGATCAGACAATATATATGGTAAAGGTTCCCACTGACAAAACAGAATCAGTCAATGCGGGTTTCCAGGTGCTTGAAGACTGGGCTCATCAGGTAAGCATGGAAGAGAAGGAAATTGACAAGGAACGCGGTGTGATAATTGAAGAGTGGCGCCTTGGGCTGGGTGCGGAAGAGAGAATGATGCAGAAGTATCTTCCTGTTCTGTTAAAAGATTCACGTTATGCAGAACGTCTCCCGATAGGTAAGGTTGAGGTGCTTCAGAGCTTTCCTTATGACACGCTGAGAAGTTTTTATAAAACATGGTACAGGCCTGACCTGATGGCAGTTGTTGTTGTTGGCGATATAGATCCTGATCTTGCAGAGGCGAAGGTCAGGGAATATTTCGGAAGGATTCCGGCTGCCCTTAATCCAGCGCCAAGGCTTGAATATCAGGTTCCCGGGAATGATGAGCCGCTTATCAGCGTTGTGACTGATAAGGAAGCATCGGGATATATGGTACAGCTAATGTTCAAACAGCCAAAATCATACCTTACCACGTATAATGACTACAGGAATGCGAGGGTAAGGTCGCTGTTCGTAAGCATGCTTAACAACAGGCTGCAGGAGCTTGTTGTAAAACCTGATGCTCCCTTCCTCTATGCCGGTTCAGGTTATGGAGATTTTATCGGCCGTTCAATTGATGTTTATTCCCTCTTTGTGGCAGCCAAGGAAAATCAGATTGAGAAAAGCATTGAAGTGATACTGGCTGAAAATGAGAAAGTAAGGCAATTCGGATTCACAGCTACAGAACTTGAGAGGCAGAAAAAGGAAATGCTGACATTATATGAAAATGGTGCAAAGGAAGCTGATAAACAGGAATCTGGAAGCTATGCTGATGAATACATCAGGAATTTCCTTGACAGGGAATCAATTCCCGGATATCAGAAGGAGTATGAACTTGTCAGGGATTTTTTGCCAGGAATTACACTTGAAGAAATAAATTCACTTGCCGGAAAATGGACAAGCGACAAGAATATAATTGCCCTTGTTACAGCACAGGAAAAGGAGGGAATAAACGTTCCTTCAGAGCAGCAGGTCAGGGAACTAATAAAGTCGGCCACCAAAAAGAAGGTGGAAGCTTATGTCGATGCTGTTACGGATGCTCCTCTGCTGGCTGAACAACCCAAAGGAACAGGCATTAAGAAGAGAATTGATAACAAGGAATTCGGATATACCGAACTTGTATTCGGAAATGGGGTGAAGCTTGTTCTTAAGCCAACTGATTTCAAGAATGACGAAATCCTTTTTTCAGCCTTCAGTCCGGGCGGAATTTCCATTTATCCTGATCAGGATGTAATGTCAGCATCACTGGCCTCAACAATAATTTCACAGAGTGGCCTGGGTTCATACGATTTTACAGGCTTACAGAAAAAACTTTCCGGAAATACCGCCAAGCTGAGTCCTTATATCAGCGAAATAAGGGAAGGAGTAAGCGGAAGCTGCACACCCAGGGACCTTGAAACGCTGCTTCAGCTCAATTATCTGTATTTCACCGGGATAAGAAGGGATGAGAATGCTTTCAATTCATACGTCTCGAGAATGAACAACATGATAAAGCCAATGAGAGCTGTGCCCAGGGTTATCTTCCAGGATACTCTGTCGAAGATTATTTCAATGAACTCTCCCAGGGTAATAGCAGTGCCTTCAGAAGAGCAGATGACGCAGCTTAACCTCGACAGGATGGTTGCTATCTTCAGAGACAGGTTTGCCGATGCAGGTGACTTTACATATATAATGGTCGGGAATTTCGGTATTGATGAGGTGATACCTATGCTTGATAAATACATTGGCGGACTTCCATCGAAAGGAAGAAAGGAGACCTGGCGCGATCTTACCCCGGATTTTCCGTCAGGAAAAGTTATAGTAAATGTTCCGAAAAATTCCGAGCAGCAGAGCCAGGTGGCAATGGTATGGAAGGGTGATTTAAAATGGAAGCCGGAGATCCGTCAGTCATACACTATCCTTAATGATATTCTTGAGATCAAGCTCAGGGAATCGATGCGTGAAGACCAGAGTGGTGTTTACGGAGTAAATTTTGAGGGTACGGTAAGCAAACTACCCCGTCCCCAGTATACAATTTACTCACAATTCGGATGCAAGCCCGAAAACATTGAGAAACTGACACAGACTATACTTGGTGAAATGTCAAAGATAAAGGCAGAAGGTCCTCTGGCCGCTGATCTTGACAAGGTTAAAGAGACACTAATCAGGGAGAGGGAGACACAGGTAAAGGAAAACGGCTTCTGGCTGAGCTATCTTCAGAATCATTATGTTTCAGGAAACACGATGCTTTCCCTAGAGGAATTCAGATCCTTCGTAAACTCAATTACGGCTAAAATGGTTAAAGATGTAGCCAACAGGTATTACGACACTGATAACTATGTGGAAGTAAGCTTAACGCCTAAGGAAGCAGCTGAAGTAAAATAGTTTTTTCAGAACAGTCCGTGCAGTTCGGCATTTATCTTGTCGATAACTTCGCTCAGATGGTCCTTGTTGTTTGGGAAATTGTAATGATCAGCTTCAACAATAAGGACCTTTCCCAGATTATATGTTTCCATCCAGGCTTCATAACGCTCATTGAGACGTTTCAGATAATCAATCCTGATAGAACTTTCATAATCCCTTCCTCTTTTCTGGATCTGGTTGACAAGTGTAGGCACCGATGCCCTTAAGTAGAGAAGAAGGTCGGGTGGCTGTATGAATGAACTCATCATTTTGAAAAGAGTGGAATAATTGTCAAAGTCGCGCGTTGACATAAGCCCCATTGAATGGAGGTTGGGAGCAAAAATATATGCGTCCTCATATATAGTTCTGTCCTGGACAATAGTCTTGTCAGATTTTCTGATATCAAGTATCTGGCTGAACCTTGAGTTAAGAAAATAAATCTGCAGGTTGAATGACCATCGCTGCATATCCTCATAAAAATCATTGAGATAGGGATTGTCGTCAACGTCTTCATAATGAGGAGTCCAGCCATAATGTTTGGCAAGGAGGCCAGCAAGCGTTGTCTTTCCGGAGCCAATATTTCCTGCGATAGCTATATGCATATTCTGTAAAATTTACTTCAACGGTATAAAAGTAGTAATTAGTGACTAGAGTGCCTAGAGTTTGGAGTGCCTAAAGTTATGAAATCAAAAATTCAGTCTATATTTTTTTAATAACTCTAAGTACTTTAGTCACTCTAAGTACTCTAGTCACTTCCCAAAATAACCCTGTTCAGTTCCTCGATATACTCCCGTGAGTTTGACAACCTGGGCACCTTGTTCTGTCCGCCGAACTTGTTTTTAGAAATAAGCCATTTATTGAATGTGTCTTTTGGAACAGATCTGATTATAGGTCTGACAAGGTTAAGGTTCTTGTGTCTTTTTGCTTCGTAGTCGGAGTTTACTGACTTTAGCGCCGAATCGAGTACTTCAGTGAAGAGGTTGAGGTCAGCCGGTTCTTCTGCAAATTCTATCAGCCATTCGTGTGAGCCTTTAGATTCTGAGCTCATGAAAACAGGTCCTGCAGTATAATCTGTTATAAGCGAGTTAGTTGCCTTGCATGCTGCTTCAAGGGCCTTTTCAGCGTTATCGATAATTACTTCTTCACCGAATACATTTATGAAATGCTTTGTTCGTCCGGATATCCTGAACCTGTATGGATTGAGAGAAGTAAATACTATGGTGTCGCCTATCATGTAACGCCATAGTCCTCCGTTAGTGGAGATTACAAGAGCATAATTCACATCCTTTTCAACTTCGCCAAGCGTGAGTGCCTTAGCAGATGGCGATCCGGCCTTTTCAGCCGGTATGAATTCATAATAAATTCCATAATCAAGCATAAGAAGCATATCGCCTGAGGAAGGATCATCCTGAATTCCAAAGAAGCCTTCGGAAGCATTATAGGTTTCCATATAATGCATTTGTTCGCCCCTTATAAGATTTCTGAACTGGTCCCTGTAAGGAACAAAGCTTACACCGCCATGGAAGAATACTTCAAGGTTAGGCCATATATCAAGCAGGTTTGTTTTCCCTGTATGAGCAAGGATCTGTTTGATCAGGACAAGATACCATGAAGGCACTCCTGCAATGCTTGTTACGTTTTCGTCTATCGTTGTAAGTGTGATCTTGTTGAGTTTCTCTTCAAAATCCTCAATAAGAGCAATTTTTGTTTTCGGAGTACGTATGGCATCCACCCAGAAGGGGGCATTTTCTATAAGTATCGCTGAAAGGTCGCCATAAAGTGCGTCATTGCTGAACGAGTCAATTTTATGACTGCCGCCCAGTGTCAGGCTTTTTCCCAGAAAGATCTTCGTTCCGGGGTATAGCATTGTGTATAATATAAGGATATCCCTTGCAGCCCTGTAGTGGCAGTGTTCAAGGGCATCTGCGCTCATGGGGATGAATTTGCTTTTTGTGGATGTTGTCCCGGACGATTTTGCGAACCACTTTATCTCACCAGGCCAGAGCAGGTTTGCTTCACCTTTTCTCAGCCTCTCAACATAAGGAATAAGGTCTTCATAAGTCTGAACAGGAACCCTTTCGCAGAAATCCCCTGCACTTGTTATTGAAGAGTAATCATATTTCTGACCCCATTCAGTTCCTGCCGCTTTTGCAAGCAGCTTGTAAAGCGTTTCCTGCTGTGTTTCGACAGGATATTTTCTGAACAGCTCTATCTGGCTGATTCTTTTGGTATTAAGCCAGCTTACAATGGAAGGAATGATAGCCATTAAGGGATAAAATTTTCCTCATAAAGATAAAAAAATTGCCATTAATTTTAAGAATCAGCTGAAAACCTCTTTGAGAATATCAAGTGACCTTATGCGGCTCATCCCGGGCATGTGAACATGAAAATACTTAAGCAGCTCGTCAAGAATAACATTCCTCATTGCTCCGGTAAGTGCTATGTCGCCTGCGCTTTCAAATGATGAACTGAAAAGCCTTGTAAGTATTTCAGAGTTTTCGGGATCTGAATACTGTCCATGTACAGGAGGAAGGGCAACAAAGTTTCCGTTTTTCATGTCAAAGAAGATCTCGTTGTCAGAATTTTTGCTTCCGGGTTCAAAGCCCAGGTAACTGCATAATCCTGCAAGGAAGGCAAGATGAAAATTTGCAAAACCCGACCTGCTGCTTTCAAAATATTCAATAGAATTCCCTACAAAATCAAACAATTCCCCGTTCGGACTTTCTTCCTTCAGTACTGAGGTCAAGACTTCTCCCATGAAAATTGCTACTGCAGTTTTTCGTATGTCAGAGTAAATGTCAAAAGGAGTAAAGGCTGATTCAAATTCCTTAATGGTCTGCATTTCCCGTGTTTCCCTGTAGTAGATCTCAAGATCGAGGATGTAGAGAGGCTGAAAAAGAATATTGTGTTTGCCGGTTTTCCTGTTTCGCATGCCCTTAATCATAAATGAAAGCCGGCCATATTCCCGGGTATATATCCGGACTACTATTCCAGTGTCAGTATATTTTATCTGGTTGAGGACAATGCCCCGGGTTTTTTGCAACATAAGAAGTGCCTAGAGTGCCTAAAGTGCCTAGAGTGCCTAGAGTACTTAGAGTTATTTAAATTATCAATCGCTTGTAATATAGCTTGTGAAATGTTTTATAACTTTAGTCACTCCAAACTCCAGTCACTTTAGGCACTTCATACAAAATTATTATATTTACTGTTAAATCTTCTTTGTATGACAGGAATTAACAACGAAGAACTTGTAAAGCGTGTTGCCCGGCTGGCAAAGCAGAACCAGGAGCTTGAGGATCAGATCAAGAAGCTGGAGAAGCAGAATGAAAAGCTTTCCAGGGACTATGAGAAGGTAAAAGCGCTTTATGAGAAATCAACACCTGAGGGAGTAAGGGAAGCAGAAGGTGAAAAGAAGGACAAGTCGCTCAAATTCAACATGGCGACAGTCCTGTTTGCTGATATTCACGGGTTTTCAAAGCTTGTTGAGGGTATGGAGTCGTCAGGTATTATGGATGAGCTTGATGAGATACTTTATGAATTCGATGCCATTGTTGCGAAATTCAAAATTGAAAAGATAAAGACGATCGGCGACACTTATATGTGCGCTGGCGGGATACCTGTTAAAAATATAACAAACCCTGTTGATGTTGTAATGGCTGCAATGGAAATGAGGAATTTCCTTGAGCAATATGAAGCAAAAAAACGAGGGGAAGGACATCGTATCTGGGACCTGAAAATAGGAATCCATACCGGTCCTGTAACAGCAACAATATCAGGGAAGAAGAAAGTAAACTATGACATTAAGGGCGATACTGTAAACACAGCAAGCAGGGTTGAGGCCGTTTCGGAGCAGGGAACAATACTCATATCTGTAATGACATACGAGCTCGTGAAGGAATTCTTTGACTGTGAATATTATGGAAAGCTTCCGGTTAAGTACAAAGGCGATCTGCAGATGTACAGGGTGCTTGGACTTAAGCCTGAGTTTTCGGTTGACGGGCTGGGGAAGGCGCCTAATGAAGCTTTCAGGATTAAATTCGGACTTATTCAGTTCACCGACATACAGGAGATAATCCTTGATAAGCTTGAAAAGGAACTTCCTGTTTATCTGTACTATCATAATGTTAAACACACAGTAGATGTAGTCACGGAGGTTGAACTTATTGGCTGGGGTGAAGGATGTACAGATGAGGAAATACTTCTGCTAAAGACTGCAGGACTTTTCCATGATGTCGGGCATACCGTTGCTTACGACAATCATGAATATCACGGAACAGTGATAGCCCGCGAGATGCTGCCAAAATTCAACTATTCACAGGAGCAGATTGACCGGATATGCAATATCATAATGTCAACAAAACTGCCTCCGAGGCCAACTAATCTCCTTGAGAACATTATCTGTGATTCCGACCTTGATTATCTTGGAAGAAGTGATTTTATTCCTGTTTCCAATACCCTCTATGAAGAGCTTAAAGCCCAGAACAAAATAGGCTCGCTCAATGACTGGAACAAGATACAGGTTAAGTTCATTTCAGGACATCAGTATTTCACTGAAACAGCCAGGAGTCTGAGGGAGGTAAACAAGCAGCAGCAGATTGAAAGGATACAGAGCCTCATTACCGACTGAGCAGCTTATTTCATTACAAGGATTTTTACTGAACATGAAGCCAGTCCGTCACTGCTTGAGCAGAAAGCTATGTAAACGCCTGTGGCAACCCTCTTCCCGTTGTAAGTTTTGAGGTCCCAGGATGCTTCTCCGCCTGATGATACTGTTTTATATACAAGGTTACCGCTGACATCTGTTATCCTGATGTCGGAATCCTTCATTAATCCCGTTATCGTAACATTGCCAGTGAACTCTGGTCTTACCGGGTTTGGGAAAGCATAGACCTCAGTGAATTTTTCAAGACCTTCAGTTGCATCGTTCCTGTAAGATTGAATTCCTTTTGCTGTCCCCAGCCATACATCTCCGGTTTTATTGTCAACAGCTATTGAAGTTATTGTATTTGAGAGGATTGGACTATTGTCGACTGAGAATTTTTTTAACTGCAGTGTGCCGTCCGGTGAAAGCAGGTAAGCTCCTGAATTAGACGTTCCAAGCCATTTTCTGTTTGCACCGTCCACTGCTATTGCTGTTATTGTTTCATTATTGAGCATATAGTCGTAGATGTTTGAACCGTCATTCCTTGGTATCCTTACCCTGTAGGCCTTCAGTTTTTCTGAAAACACTTTTTCAGGATTGTAATATACAACAGGACCCTGGTCAGTTCCTATCCAGATATTACCGTCATTGTCTTCAGCAACTGAGTATACATAAGGGATAATGTCACCATCCGATTCTTCAACATACATTTTTTTAAACCTGTCATCAGTAAATATTTCAGGAGTGTTATTGTCATCAAAGACGAAAATGCCGTTGCCCCCTGGCAGCAGTATCCATTTAAAGCCATTTTTCGCAATAATCAGGTCGCTGGTGATCCGGGCATCAATAGTCAGGGGATTAATAATCCATGATCCGTCGGGCTTCAGTACCTTAATGCTTCCCTTGGTTTCTGACTGGGTGATCCACAGGTTTTTCCTTCTGTCAAGGGCCATACCGCAGATCCTCACATAAGGTTCTCCGGGAATCATTGTCTGCAGGGGTGAATTGTTGTAAGAATACTGCTTCAGGAGCTCATTGTTTTTAAATTCCAGCAAACCTCCTCCCCATGTTGAAATGAATACATGATCAGGATCTTCAGGATCGATCAGCGATCTCATTGCATCCGATACCCCGGGCGCCTCCAGCGAGCTCCAGCCTGACTTTTCATGCGCTGATGCCTGGAATGTTCTCGACAGCGCATTCCATGAAGCGTCGGCACCTCCACCGGTGATCAATGTTTTGCCGTTTTTCGAAAAAATGTGAGATACATTGTTTGTGACCGGTCCCGGGAGTGTGTATTCATTAAAGGATGAACCTGCATTTGACTTAAGGAGCCCTGATATCCTGTCGGCAATCCATAACTCGCCATCACTTTCAACAGCCTGTCTGAAATCAGAGGAGGAAGATGACTGAGCTTCGACAGTCCTGATAAGTGAGCCGTCACTGCCATATAGTCGGACCATTGACTGTGAAGTTATCATGAAGCCTTTTTCAGAAAGTCCGAATGAGCTGTTAAAAATTCCGGGAATATAACTCAGCAGTGATGCAGATTCATCACAGGCATATACCCTGTCGCCATCGGCTCCCGGGGGGGAATAGTTAACATAAAGTTTCCCTCCGGAGTAAACTGCAGCAGTATATCTTCCCGCAGGATCAGGTAATTTGTCAATAATATTCCAGTTTCCATAGTAGGCCAGACCTGTGTTGGACATATCTGCTTCATATACACCTGAAGAAGTGGCTGCATAAATAGTGTTCTGACTGACTGC
>ERZ1645192.1915-NODE-1915-length-17263-cov-6.075604_pt1 | contig 17263 bp, 12 predicted proteins | sample MGYA00575354_ERZ1645192 | MGnify/ENA primary metagenome ERZ1645192 (study PRJEB40844, sample SAMN11349763) | freshwater sediment metagenome | isolation source: river sediment | host: Sediment | place: India: Faizupur Khadar , New Delhi | collected 2017-02-21 ... | reverse complement strand
GGGGATGCCTGATAAAGATAAGAACCAAAAAAATCCGCGTGATAATGAAAATTCTGAAAATGAAACATGCATCTGCTGAGAATCGGTTGAACAACCGTGGATTCACCCTAATCGAGTTGCTGGTCGTCATCGCAATCATCGCGATTCTTGCGGCAATGCTCTTACCCGCTCTCAGCAAGGCCAAGGCAAAAGCGCAGCAGACCAAGTGCATGTCCAACATGCGCAACTGGAGCATGGCGCTTCAAATGTACATAGGCGATAGCAGCGAATGCATTCCGTTCATGGCGGAGTCGATTGAAACGAAGCCTGACGGCACCCGTTGGCCCTTTGTGTTCGACCTGCTCGCTCCCTACGTGGCAAAGGTCACAGGAGGCAATTACAGCGCCTCCTCAGTGTATGACTGGGAAGCCCGCAAATGCCCGGGCGGCAGTTACGGGCCGGAACCCTTCGGGAAAAACACCGGGATCAAAAACTGGAACTGCTGGATCGGTGTGAACTATGGCGGCTATGGCGTTTCGGGAAAGCTGGGAGGAATGTTCTTTTACAGGAGAACGAGTTCCGGCGCCATCAATCCGCCGCTCAAGACCAGCCAGATCCGCAACGCAGCGGATGCAATGGCATTCACGGATACTCTTTGGTATTACGTCTATAGCCCGGCACAGTACAAATTCAACGGAGACTCAGATGGTGACGGCGTCCCCGACACCCTCGCCCAGTACGCACCCTACAGCCATGGGAGACCGACCGTTCACAGCCAGGGCGCCAATGTCGGTTTGTTGGATGGACATGTCGAACGCGTAGCGTTCAAAAAGCTTTGGGCACTCAGAGGGGATGGTCATGTTGCCAATAGTTTTTGGTGGCTGGACGACTGATCTATCTTCACATCGCGCCCGGTTGGAGGCGCCGGTTAAGGCACGGAGCAAGGAAAAACGCTTCCGTGCCTGCTTTTTGGGTGCATCCGCGCCTGTTCCCGGATTCACCAGGCTCCCCGCAATCTCGCCACGGCTGCCATCTCACGACCCCCGTCGCTTCGCGGAATAGAATGAGGGGTTGCCGACACGAGCAGGGAAAGGATTGACTCGAAGGAAGTTCCCCGCATGATTTCAGGCGTATGAGCGCATCAAGCTTCTTCTTTCGTATTGCTGGATTTGCCGTTGCTGGAGCTGTTGCCCTGCTTGCAACAGGGTGCCAAACCTCAACGTCCTGCAAGGACTCCCATACGCCAAAGCCCGAGGCGCAATCGGCCACAGTGCCCGCAACCAACAAGCCCCCGACCACCGCCGCAAAGGCCGCAAAACGCTACACATACACGCCGAAGGTTTACCCCGTGGATGAGCGCGGCTTCTCGCCGGTGGACAAGGCACTCGCCAAGGCTTTCGCTCGCGAAGAGATCATCACAGACGACGAGGAAGAAGCGCTCAATCCGTATGTGATGCGGGTAATCTCCGCCTATCCGCTGGATGGGTCGTACCCCTACCATTGCGGATGGAACCCGCGCGAGTACGACATATACAACGGCGTGACCCAGGACCTGATTTACCAGGGCCTCGTTGTGGCCAAAGCCTACCCGGACGGATCGCGATGCAGCTACTGTTGCGGGTTCACATTCGAGGTTTTCTTCCGCGCAATGCAACTTAGAAACATCCACAAAGGTCTGGACCCGGATGACTTCAACGGCATGAGTTTCAACGACCTCTTCAATGCCCTGCAATTCTGGTATATCGAGGGCAAAGGGGACTGTGAGCGTCGCGCCATCGTCTCTTACGGCCTCGGCAAGGCCATCGAGGACCTCGATCAGGTTCGGCCCGGAGACTTTCTGTCTTACGACACTACTCTCCCCGGCGGGCATGCCGTCATCTTCATTGACTGGCTCAGGGACGAGCAAAACAGGATTGTTGGCATGAAGTATTTCTCTTCGAATTTGTCCGGCAGCAAGGGCGTTGGCTACGGCGAAGGCAAGTTCAGCGACAGCAACAACGGCAAGGGCATCATTCGGAAATCCCTCCGGATTGCCCGGGTTGGCGCAATCAAGGACTACAAGCCCTTCAATCGTCTGGAGATTCCGCGGCGCAACGCCTACCTGCCCACTCAACCGACACGCATCATCTACGCCCCGAAGCCGTCACAATAGAGGACAACGCGCGGAAGCAAATTTACAACGGCTCCCGACCCGCAAAGCCGGCGTCCAGATCGTGCCAATGCTCGATATCCGGTTCGTCTTTCTCCCAGCAGAGGAAGACCTCGCGCCCGGCGATGATGGCGGGAAAATCCACCAGGCCGCGGTCAATATCTTTTAATTGCAATTCGCGGCTGTAGAACTCATAAAGCACTTCCCGCGAGACCGCCAGGGCACGCACCATTTGGTTGACGAGGGGACCCCCAAAGTCCGCTCCGGGAGTCATGAGCCCATCCAGCCTGCGTTCGCATTCCACCACCTGGTCACGAAGCTCCTGCAGCCTTTCCAGCCAGCAACGCACGAGCGGAAGCAGCGCCCGCGCCTCCTCGATCGAGTAATGCTTCTGAAAACGGTGACTCACGGCGCCTCCCCCAAACGCTCCATTTTGGTTTTAATTGCATCCTTTGGATCAAGTTTAAAGGACTTTTTCCACGCCTCCCGCGCCTCCTCTTTCCTGCCCAAGGCATGGCAGATGTCCCCGAGGTGATCGAAAAGCACGGGGTCCGGTTCCCCGGAAAGCTGAACCGCCCGGGTGATGTATTCGAAGGCTTCCTGGTGCCGGTTCAGCTTGAAATACACCCAGGCAAGGCTGTCGAGAAAGGCAGCGTTTTTTGGCTCCGCTTTCACCGCTTTCTCGAGCAGCGCGGCCGCCTTGTCCAGGTTCTTGCCCAGGTCGGCCCACATATAGCCCAGGTAGTTCATCGCTTCCGCAAAGTCAGGGGAGAGTTCGAGCGATTTTTCAAAAGCGGCGGCGGCCTGCTCATGCTCCTTCCTCTGCTCGTATGCCACGCCCAGTTGGAAGTAGAAAAAGTGGTTTAGACGTTTCGGGTCAGTCGCATTGGCGATGACCTCCGCCGCAGTAAAGTGCCGTATGGCGCGGTCGAAATCCCTGGTTTGGATGGATGCCACGGCAGAAAAAAACTCCATGGTGAACCCCACTGCGAATTTTTCCCGGGCCTTTTCGAGCGTGGCCAGGGCGTCTGATGGTTTGTCCATCATGAGTTGCGCATTGGCAAGCTCGTAGTAGGCCGACTCGAAGTCCGGGCTGAGCAATATCGTTTTAGAGAAACACTCAACCGCTTCCGCCGGCTTCTTTTGGTCCAGGGCGATGTGCCCGAGAAAGTAATAAGGCTGTGGGTTCGTCGGGTCGGCGCGGATGAGCGCCTGCAGTTGTTCCTGCGCCTTCTCTTTGTTGCTCGAACGCAAATAAATGTTCGCAAGCCTCGCATGAACGCTCTCCTGCAACACGGGCAAATTGTGAGGGTTCGCGAGCAAGTCGTTGTAAACCTCGGCGGCGGCGTCCCCCTGCCCCAGCAAGGTGAATCCATCCGCTATTTTCATTTTCAACGCAGGGTCGGGCCCGACCAGCTTTTGGGCGCGTTGAAGCAGCGTCAACGCCTCGGCATTGACAGCCTCTTTCTCTTTTGGCGCCTGGGTGCCGTAACTGACAAACAACTCGGAAAGCCCGATGAGAAAACCGGCGTCGGGTTTGGGCGCTTTGGCCGCGGCCTCCAAAACCTCGATGGCCTGGCGGGGTTGCTTGGCCTGCATGTAGTTCACATACAGCGTCTGGTAAGCCGGCAGCGTGGCGGGCGCCTTGCGAATAGCCGCACGGCTCGTTTCCTGAGACTCCGCAGTCCTGCCAAGCTGCGAGTAAACAATTGCGAGGCGGGCGAGCACTGCCCCGGAAGCGTCCGAATGCGCGGCCCCGATGCTCAGAATCTCCGCGGCTTTCTCAAGCTTCCGATGGTGGATGAGTCTGCGGCTGACCTCCAGCATAAGCCACTCATCCGACGGATCACGCAAGGCCGCCTGGCAGAATTCGCCCAGGGCGGTCTCCAACTCCCCGTTTAACTCGTGAATCACCGCGGACGCGTAGAGCGCGTGTGATGCGGCAATGCTGGAAGGATCGGATTGCCTGGCAGGCTTGCGCACAGCCGCCGGCCGGGAACGTGCCTTCGGACTTTCGATCGCAGCTCTCTCAAGTCCGCCGCAGCCGGCCATAAGGATGGCCAGAAGCGCGAATAATGTCAGCTGAATGACACGGCACACGGCAACAAAACCGCTCTCAACTGAAAGACGCAGGCAAGGTTGCCTGCGTCGAGATCGAGCGGCTACTGTGATCACTAAAGGAAGCAATCCCGCAGGATTACTTCTGCCAGGTGCGCTTCTTATGGCGATTCGCGCGCAGCTTCTTGCGGCGCTTATGCTTGTTGATCTTTGCTTTCCTGCGTTTCTTTAATGATCCCATATTCTTTTAACTGCAGGTGTTCACCTGCCGGATACGTTCTTATGGTGGGAAAACTCCCTCACGGGGTCAAGCGTGGGAATTGCAAATCAATACACCACTTTGTTCAGGGGATATTCAATAATCCCCTCCGCCCCGGCCGCCTTTAGGGCCGGAATGAGCTCCCTCACAACATGCTCGTCAATAATTGTCTCCACCGCAACCCATCCTTCAAGGCTCAAGCTGGAAATCGTCGGATTGCGAAGCGCTGGAAGGCTGCGAAGCAGGTCGTCCAGATTCTTCCGGGCAATGTTCATCTTCAGCCCCACCTTGGCTTCGGCTTCCAGGGCGCCTTTGAGCAGCATGGCAATGCGCTCAACCTTCTGCCGTTTCCATGCGTCCTTCCAGCTCTGGTTGTTGACGATCAGCCGCGGTGTCGAAGTCAGCAGCGTATCAACGATTCTCAGTTTGTTTGCCCGCAACGAGGAGCCGGTCTCGGTGATTTCAACAATTGCATCCACCAACTCGTGAGCCTTCACTTCCGTAGCGCCCCACGAAAATTCAACGTCCGCTTTGACTTTGTTTTTCCGCAGATACTTGCGTGTCAGATTCACGACTTCGGTGGCGATGCGTTTGCCCTTCAGATCTTTAACGGACTTTACAGGAGAACTTTCCGGCACTGCCAGAACCCACCGCGCCGGTTGGCGCGTTGCTTTGCTGAACAGGAACTCGCCCACCTCATGCACCTTGGACCCGTTCTCCTGGATCCAGTCGTGCCCGGTGATGCCACAGTCAAGATACCCATGCTCCACATACCGGCTGATTTCTTGAGCCCGGATCAGCCGAATTTCCAGCTCGGAATCATCCACGTAAGGCACGTAGGATCGGCTGCTCACAGAAATGTGAAAGCCGGCCTTTGCCATCTTCTCGATCGTGGCTTCCTGCAAACTGCCCTTGGGCAGCCCGAAACGTAATACCTGCTTGTTTTCCATTTGTATTCTTGACCCGACACGACTGCGCCATGCGGGGCTGCTTTATTTGCCACGTTTACAGCACAAAATCTACTGTTTTCTTTAAAATTGCTTCGGAAAAAGCGCCTCACCAGCCCGAGTGCATACATCCCACGCACCCAATCGCCAACCGGCAGGCAGGCGCATTCATCAGAGGGAACCACCTCCCGGCATCCAAGTGAGCGCCCTCCGTCATCTCATCGCGACGGTGCGCGCGAACACACCGCCAACTCTTCTCTCAGCGCCTGCTCAGGCACCGTGCAACCGTGCTGCACGCGGCCGATCCGACGGGCGAGCACAAACCGCACCTCCCCGGCGCTCACCTTCTTATCCAGCTTCATGACAGCCATGAGCTTCTTCAGCGTCGCTGGCCCAAGTTTGATAGAGGTGGGCAGACGCGCACGCCGCAGGAGCGTTTCCACGCGATCTGCTTCGGAAGATCGCAGGCCCTGCAGCCGACAGGAGAGGCGTGCCGCAAAAACCTGCCCGATGGCGATGGCTTCGCCGTGGAGATATTTTCCGTAACCGGCGGTCGCCTCGATGGCATGGCCAATCGTGTGACCGAAGTTCAGGATCGCGCGCAGACCGGACTCGGTTTCGTCCTGCGCAACCACCTCGGCTTTGATTTCGCAGCAACGCGCCACAGTTCTCGTCAACGCCTCGCTTTGACGGTTATTCAGCTGATCCATGGACTCCTCAAGAAAGCGGAACAGCCGCGCATCGTAAATGATGCCATACTTAATGACCTCAGCCATGCCGGACTGGTATTCCCGCTCGGGCAGGCTGCGCAAGGTGCTCAGGTCGCAGAGCACCAGCTTTGGCTGGTAAAACGCGCCCACAAGGTTTTTCCCGGCGCGCAGGTTCACACCGGTTTTCCCACCGACGGAGCTATCCACCTGCGCGAGCAATGTGGTGGGCACCTGCACAAATGGAACCCCACGAAGCCACGTTGCAGCCGCAAACCCGGCCAGGTCGCCGACAACTCCGCCGCCGAGCGCGACGATGAATGATTTCCGCTCGAGCCGGTGCCGTGCCATTTGGTTGAAACACGCTTCAAGCTGACGGAGTCTTTTTGAGTTCTCACCCGCCGGGAAAGTGATCAGCACCGGTTCGAAACCGGCCCGGGTCAGGGCAGTCATTGCCGGTTCGGAGTAAAGCGGCGCGACCCTTGAATCCGTAAACACGGCACATCGGCGCCCCAGTCCCAAGGCGGAGCATTCCCGCCCAAGCCGCGGCAAAAGGCCTTCGGCAATTTTAATTTTGTAACTCCGTTCGTTCAGCCGAACCTCAACAGTGCGCACACCGTAATGCTAAGCAGACCGGCCCCCAAGCGAAAGAGCAGAGTCTCAGGCGGAGATCTACTCGACCAACTCCACTTTAAAGAACAGCGACGGGCTGGAGTGAGCGGGAATTTCCTGCTGCATCGTGATCCACTCCGATTCGGAAGCTGCGTACTCCGCTTCTGTTTGCCAGGTTACGAGGTTTTCGCTGCGCAGGAGTCTGTAGCGCAGTGCGGAGCCGTGCGCCACTTGCGGCACCTTGATTTCCAAACGAAGTCCGCCCTCCACCCGTTGCAGGCCGGAAGTAATGGCGCCCAGACCCGGCTCGAGAACCAGCAGCGTCAGCGTGGCAGCCGGAAGGCTTAAACTCGTAAGTGGCTGTCCTGTCACATCCATCGAGGTCCAGTCCACATGGATGGCATGTCCGCCCGGCATTTCCGAGGAATAATTTGCCGAGTCGAGTGTTGTCACGCCGTTGACAGCCTGCAGACGGAGCAATGTGGCCCGATGCATCCCTGGCATGTTGCTCAACTGAAGTTCCACGGTACTATTCTGCGTTCCAGAAAAGTTCATCGCCCATACTGCAATCTTCCCATTTCTGCTATCCCGCGTCGTGTAGAGCCGCAAATCCCGGAAAACGTAGGTCGCAACCAGCGTGTCGCCAAGATGATCGCGCAGCTTCTCATAAGTTTTGAACACCGGATATTCCGTACCATCCCAACGGTGGGTGGGCCAGATCCAGTAATGAGATGCCGCCAGACCCAGCCGTGCGTGGCTGAAGATCGTCTCCAGGGTGCCCAGGGCGTGAGCCATCCGCGCTTCCTTGTCCGTGTCATTTGTGTCCCAGTTGCTCACGTTCACCTCGGTAGCGGCATACTCGATGGCGTCCGGGTTGCGTCCGTTGGCGGCGAGAATCTGGCGTGTGCCTTTGTAGAAAACCTCTTGCCGCGCGTGAATATTGTTCAGGTGCACGGATATCTCGGATGCATTCGTCAATAAACCCATTTTTTCGTACGGGTGGTAGGTGACGAAATCGAGGGGCAACGAAGGATCGGCGGCGATGCCCGCAAGGTGATCCGGTTCGCGCTCGGTGTGAACCAGCGTCGGACCCACCTTCACGGTTGAATCTTCGTTTTTAATCGCAGTGGCGACTGCCGCGTAACGCCCCTTGAACCGGGCAGGATCCATCGTATAACTGTTATTCACGCTGAAGGCGCTCACGCCAATCGTAGGCTCGTTGCCAATTTCCCAATACGTGACTTTGGGCACTGCCGGTTCTCCCGGCGCAAGCAGCTTGTCGAATGTGTCGCCCGGAAAGCTGGAACTCCACGTCAGCGAGTTCAGAATGGCCGCATCGGCAGGATCCGTCACCGCGTCGCCCTGCCTGTAGGTCGGAACGATATGGTTGACATAGCGCACCCACTCCGCCGCCATCGTGGCAAGTGTCGTGATATTGGTATCGTAATAAAGCCAGCCGCCGTTTGGATCCGGTTCCACCAAACCGCGAATGTTTGCGCCGAGCCACAGTTCAGCATTGTAATCACGGCTGTAGCGCAGAAATTGGAGCGTGGGAGGCCGGGGTGAATTGTAATTCCTGGTGCGCCAGTCGTACAGATCCGCCGCCAGTCCCGTAGCCACGCCGCGGATGGCGCTTCCGCGAGCGACCCTCAGAGTCATGGGAATTCCCATAACATACTCACCACGGTTGATGGCGACGTCCGCCAGTGCGAGACCACGCACCCCACGGTTGAAACGCGTCCCTGCTGAAGCCAGGTCCACAGAAAAGGGCCCATGGACGCCCATCTCGCCATACGCAACGCCCTGGTACCAGGTTCGCAAATCGGAGTTCCCCGTTGGGAGGTCATGGATATAAACGCGCACCTTGCCCTGAGCGTCTGCGGTCGTTGTGCCCAGATTCGCCGCGTAGAGCGGTCTGCTGGCATCATCCTTAAAGATCATGGGCATGGTTTCCCATGCGAGCAGCCGCGCCTCAACGACGGCGGCGGTCGTATTATTGAACCACGGGTTTGATCGACTCCCGCCAGCGTCGTTCAGGCCCGCTCGCACGCCCCATGTGCCCGATTGCGGACTCCAGAACAACGCATGCACTGCGTATGTCGCGCCAGGCTTGAGGCCTTCGATTGTCGTGACAAGCTCTTTGGTGTTGGTCGGAAGGGTCGTGGTCCCGGGCCCAAGGCTACTTAATACAGCCACATCCCCTTGGGCGCGCCAGGTCCAGTCACTCGATCGCGCAGTATCTGGCGCCGGCTGCAGAATCGAGCCGTCTGCAAACGTGGTGTTGGCGCCTTGCATCACCAGCCCTGTGGGAGATCGCGCGGGGATGGCACGCACATATTTGAATAACTGCGCTTGCGAGGCCGAAACAAGCCCGAGGTATCCGGTTAGCGCGGGGATGAGCAGCCAGCCGGCTGGAGATTTGCGACTAAAGAAACTCATAACGGGGTTCGACACACTTTGCCATATGATTCCTGACCTAAATGAGGTGGCACAAGCCATTTGCCGGTCTGTTCCAACCTCTGCACGGATCATAGTCGCGGTGCGTGGTAATTCAAGAACGCGTTGGGCGTATCTCTCATTTCAGAATTCATCTGCTTTTGCGCCTCCGAAAGCGGATCATTCCGCACGGTTCCAGGTTCCCATTCGAAAAGAATCCCCGGAGCAGAGTGCCAATAGCTCTCAAAACCAAATAAAACGGTTAACTACTTCACGGACCGTCCGCAGTGGCAGCGAGTTGACGCAGGTCGATGCGAGACGTCAGATCCGCACTAATCGGTGTGACTGTCACCAGTCCCTGGTTGAACACCGAAATATCCGAGCCGGGTTCAACCTTGCTGCGATCGAACCCGTAACAGCATTGCGCATCGCCCAGGCAGCTCAGGAGTGTCGGCGAGTCGATTCGGTTGCTGAAATAGGGTTGCCGGGAGAGCCTCGTCCATCGAAAAGGAGTTTCGCTCGTGGCGCCGGATGGAACGTTCAAATTCAGAATGTCCACGTCAGCGGGCAATTTCTTCTCCAGCATCAGGGAAGCAAATCGCCGGGCAAAATGCCGCACTACGGTCCAATCGAGGCGAGAATACTCGTGATGGTCTCCCAATGGAGTCTGCACGGAGACTGCAAGCGCGGGCACCCCGAACGAAGCCGCTTGCAAACCGGCTCCCACAGTTCCAGAAATAGTGATATTGGTGCCCAGGTTTTCCCCATAGTTAATCCCCGAAACCAACAGGTCCGGCTTGCGGTCGCGAAAAAGCACGTCAAAGGCGTGCAGGATGGCCCGCGCCGGGGAACACTCGCAATGGTAGGCCTCCACCATCGTCCCGCTCACCTCATACTCCGTATGCAGGAACCGTTCAGTTTTCTCCCCCATGAGGCTCCGCCCGTAGGACGTCTTTTGGGTGGACGGCGCAACGACAACCACGTCCCCGAAAGGCAGTACGGCTTCCACCAGGGCTCGAAGCCCCGGCGATCGAATCCCGTCATCATTTGTAGCGAGTATCAATCCCATTTGTTCCCGGGATTTTTAAGAATTGCCCTGCCATGGGGCAAGAGAAACAGGGATCCAATAGAGGAAAAAGAAGCCTCGAGTGCTTGCGTCGATCAACAGGACTGTTCGCGTGGATTCACCAGCTTTGCCTCATGTCTGATTGGGACAGTAATGTTAGCTATGTTTTCTTTTGGCCGGTCTCGCCGCCTGCAAGCGCGGCCAGAATCCTGTCAGGATCTTCAACATCAACAACGATGCGCGTGTAAGCTGTGTCCTTCAAGTCGAACACCAGTGTGCCTTTGCGAAAGTGAGTGTTCCAGAACTCCTTTCGACCCCTGCCATAGTAAGTGCCGGCAATGATGACTCCGGGCAAGGCAGTGCCCGGACATCGGCACCACGGCGGCATGAGCTTGCCGTCATGCTTGTACACCTTGCGAATCGATTCTTTCGGGATGTCGAGTGAACCTTTGAAGGACCAAACTTTATCCCAGCCTTTGATCTCGATTCGAACCGCGTTTCTGGAGATGGTGAGCTTGTTCATAATACTGCCTTCTCGCCGAGCCATTGTGGAACCAAGCACCCGTTCGTTGTTCGGAATGCAACGGTTTTCGCGCGGGTGGCTTCATAAGAAGAGCTTTATACTCTGCCCGGGTGGGAGGTCAACCGGCAAAACGCCGGCAAAACAAGTCCTGCAAGTGGGGGCCATTGGGTGGGATCGGGCCATTTGGGCCATTTTTGGAAGTGGCAACCGGCTTGACAGTTCACTCTCTGCGGATATCCTCCCGCGTTCCGGGTCAGGGGGATTCTCTGTGGAAGTTCCCTGGAGAGAAGACTTGGCATTCCGGGCAGAATTTATGAAGAGACAATATCAACCATCTAAGATCAGGCGGAAACGTCAGCACGGATTTCTGAGCCGGAACTCGAGCAAGAGCGGCAAGGGTATTCTGCGCAACCGGCGCCGGGTGGGCCGTAAACGCCTCACCCCGGTATAATTGTGGCAGGCGCATGAGCGCTTTGAGGCCACGTCTGCTTTTGGGAGCGTCCCGAAGGATCAAGCGAAGCCGGGATTTTGCGGCTCTGAAGAGCCAGGGAAGCAGGATGGCTGTGGGATGCCTTGTGGGCAATTGGCGGCGAGGTGGTCCCGGCACGCGAGCGCGCGTAGGCATCATCACAAGCAGCCGGATTGGATGCGCCGTTGCCCGGAACCGCGCCAGACGGCTCCTTAGAGAAGCTTTTCGCCTGCACCAACAAGACCTGTCCGGCCCACTGGAAATTGTGTTAATTGCAAGACCATCGATTGCGCGGAAACATTTCACGGAAGTGGAACGAGATTTTGTGACGCTGGCAATGCGGGCCGGGCTGCTGAAGCGGAGTGCCGAAGCGGAGAAGAGATGAACATCGGACAACACACCGCTTTGCTGATCATTCGCGGCTACCAACTGGTTGTCTCCCCTGCCCTGGTTGCTTTGTTTGGCAGCGGGTCGGGCTGCCGGTTTGAGCCGACCTGCTCTGCCTACGCCGCCGGGGCGATCGGCGCGCATGGAGTGCTGCGTGGAACATGGCTGGCTCTTCGGAGAGTGGCCCGATGCCACCCGTGGGGCGGCGCGGGGAGTGATCCCGTGCCTCCGGGGACGAACGAGCGGAAGCCTTCTTGTGAAGATCAACAACATCATATGCACGCACACGACCGCCACGGGCGGGCGTTTGCATCCGATTAATTTGAAATGGATCGTAAGTCTATAATCATCCTTGTGCTTTGTTTTGCGGCCCTGGTGCTTTGGAAACCGCTTGTCATGGACAAGCTTTATCCTCCGAAGCCGGTTCCGCAATCGACGAATACCCTCTCGGCTGCCACGCAGGCAGGAACCAATGTCGCGGCGAATACCGTGCAACCATCGGTCGTGGCTGCCCCGATACCCGCCACCAATGCCGCTTTGCCCGGTCTGGGTCTTCCGGATGACGCGAAGGAGGAATTGATCGAGCTGCAGACGCCCGACGCCCATTACACCTTTACCTCGCACGGCGGGGGTCTCAAATCCGTGAAGTTGCTCCGTTACAAGGAGGATGTGCCATCGAAGCGGGGACAAAAAGCTTCCCAGGAACCGGTGATTCTGAATGTGCCATCGCGTCTGCCCGCCCTTGCGCTGCTGGGCGCCGAAGCGCTGCAGGGCAACGGCCTCTACACTCTCAAGCGCACTGAGAATGGCGTGCAGGCGGAAACGACCACTTCGAACGGTGTGTCCGTGGTTAAGGAGTTTGTGCCCGGCAGCAATTACCTTCTGGGGGTGAGCATAAAAATCCGGAATGGCTCCGGCCAGCCGGTGGTCACGCTGCCGCAGGAATGGGTGACCGGCACAGCCACACCGCTCAATGTGCATGATGACGGCTCAAACCTTGGCGTCATGTGGTCGGACGGGGCGGATGCAAAGAATGTTCCTGCCTCATGGTTTGCCAACGCGACCCTTGGATGCATTCCGGGGGCTCCCCGGCTCGAATACTCCGGCGGCGAAAGCAATGTGCTTTGGGCTGCTGTGTACAACCAGTTTTTCGCCCTTGCGGTCATGGATAAACAGCCGGCCCAGCAGATCGTTGTTCGGCGTTTTGACCTGCCGGTTCCGACGGCTGAGCAAATCAGCGCGGATTCCCGCATTAACAAGAAGCCCTACGCGTACCAGGCTTCGGTGATTTTTCCGGCGCTGAACCTGGCGCCCGGACAATCCTTTGAGAAACAACTGACGGTTTTCGCCGGTCCCAAGGAATATCGCACGCTGGCTGCAATTGCCGGAGGGGCCAAGAACGACATTGATGCCGTGATGGCATTTGGGGCCTTTTTCGGATTTTTCTCGAAGGCGCTTCTGCTAAGCATGAATTGGCTGCACCATGCGCTGAACCTCTCCTACGGCTGGGCGATCATCGCGATCACCATCATTATCAAGGTCCTTTTCTGGCCACTGACACGCGCGAGCACACGATCCATGAAGCGCATGGCGGCGTTGCAGCCGCAGATGAAGGCGATCCAGCAGAAATACAAGGACGACCCGGCGAAGATGAACCGGAAGACCATGGAGTTCATGAAGGAGAACAAGGTGAGTCCCCTTGGCGGGTGTCTTCCCATGCTGCTGCAGATGCCGGTTTTCATTGGGTTCTTCTACATGATCCGGAGCGCCATCGAACTTCGCGGCGCCTCGTTTCTGTGGGTGGCGGACCTTTCGCGGCCTGACACCCTGTTTTTGATACCGGGCATTGGTTTTCCGTTCAACCTGCTTCCCCTGATCATGGGCGCGACGATGCTCTGGCAGGCGCACCTGACACCGCCATCGCCCGGCATGGACCCGATGCAGGCCAAGATCATGAAGTACATGCCGCTCATGTTCATGGTTTTCCTGTATAACTTCTCTGCGGGCCTCACGCTCTACTGGACCGTGCAGAATCTGCTGACAATTCTTCAAACCAAGCTTACGAAGGATGCGCCGGTGCAGGCCGCACTGCCCGCTCCGGCCCAGCCGCCGCAAAAGAAGAAGAAGGAGGGGCGTCAGGTCTGAATTGACGCCGGCCAAATAATCCATTAGAAACCGTAAAAAGATAGTTATGCCTGCCGAACCAAAAGCCACACTCGAAAAGATCCTTTCGCTTCTCGGATTCACGGCAACTGTTGAAGAGCACCGTCTCGAGGACGGGCTGCTGCTGGACGTCAAGAGCGACGATTCCGGCCGTTTGATTGGGCGCCAGGGGCAAACGCTCTCGGACCTGCAATACATTACGAACCGGCTGCTGTTTCAACAGGACCCGTCTGCGCCCAAGGTCATGGTGGACGTGAGCGGTTACCGGGCACAGGCGCGCGAAGCGCTCGTGAAAAAAGCCCGCGAAGCGGCCGAGAAAGTCCGGCGCTGGGGAGACACCGTGGAATTGGAGCCATTAAGCGCTTTTGACCGGCGGATCATTCACCATGCGCTGAAAGATGATCCGGGGATCGAGACCCACAGCGTTGAAGTCGAAGGCACGGACAAAAAAGCGATTTTGCTGCGCCCGAAGCATTGATCCGGGGGGATGGGCACTGAATTTCAGGCAGTTTTCTGCGTCTATAGAAGCAAGGGTTGTTGTCATTTGGGAGGCATCTCCTTGCCACAACATTGAAACGTGTAATCCAGCATAATTGTATATGAAGTTTGATTCCAAGATCGCATTGATTCTTCTCGCGTCCGTGATTAGCGCATCCGCCGCCAACCAGGCTCCGCCCGGCTTCACTCCCCTTTGGAACGGCAGGGACCTGTCCGGATGGTGGGGAGTTGCCACGGTAAACCCGAACACCTACATGAGCCTGCCCGCCGAGGAGCTTCAAAAGAAGAAGCAGGCCAGCCTGGAAGACATCAACAAGCACTGGTCTGTGCAGGATGGCGAGTTGGTGAACGACGGCAAAGGGCTCTACCTGACAACCGACAAGTTTTACGGGAACTTTGAGCTGCTGATTGATTACAAGACCGTGCCTCGCGCCGATAGCGGCATTTACCTTCGCGGCATCCCGCAGGTGCAGATCTGGGACTACACGGACCCGGGCAAATTCAAGATCGGCTCGGACAAGGGTTCCGGGGCGCTATGGAACAATAGCGAAAAGGCGCCCGGCAAAGATCCGCTCGTGAAGGCGGACAAGCCTTTTGGCGAATGGAACAAGTTACGGATCATCATGGTGGGCAGCCGTGTCTGGATCTGGCTGAACGACCAGCAGACCGTGAACGGAGCCATCATGGAGAACTACTATAATCGCAAATCCCCGGTGCCGGCAAAGGGGCCGATCCAGCTTCAAACGCATGGCGGCGAAATCCGATGGCGGAACGTCTTCATACGGGAAATTTCGTCCGATGAGGCCAACAAACGTCTCCGGGGCGACAGTGATCCTTCGGGCTTCAAATCGATTTTCAACGGGAAAGACCTGACCGGCTTTGCGGGGGCTGTGAAAAACTACACCGTGGAGAACGGTGCGATCACCTGTCTGCCCGGCAAAGGCGGGGTGCTGCACACCACCGAGGAGTTTTCGGATTTTGTCGTCCGGTTCGAGTTCAAGCTGCCGCCCGGTGGAAACAATGGGCTTGCGATCCGCTACCCCGGCAAAGGGAACACTGCATACGATGGCATGTGTGAATTGCAGGTGCTCGACGACGACTACGAGAGCGTTAAGAAATCAAAACTGGATCCACGCCAGGTGCATGGCTCGGCTTACGGAATGGTTGCGGCGCACAAGGGATACCAGCATCCCGTCGGCGAATGGAACTACCAGGAAGTCACAGTCAAAGGCTCGACCATTAAAGCCGAACTCAACGGTACCGTCATTCTCGATGCCGACCTGAAGGACGTCACAGACTTCATGGCCAACAGCGCCCATCCGGGCAAAGACCGCGCCGAGGGCTTCTTCGGTTTCGCTGGCCATAGTGACCCCGTCATGTTCCGCAACATCACGATCAAACGCCTGAAATAATGATTCCAGTTATGAACCACCTGCAGAACCAATCACGCCGCGCCTTTCTTAAAACAATTGGAACGGGAGCTATTATTGCCCCGTTCGTCACACGCGACCTCATCGCGCGCCCGCCGATGAACCGGTTGCGTCATGCAAGCATTGGGGCCAGCGGCATGGCCTGGCACGACATTGCCGAGATTGCGAAGCACCCGGACGTGGACCTGATCGCGGGTGCGGACGTGGATCTTTCCAGGACGGGCAACGTGAAGAAGAACTATCCCCATGCGCGCATCTACCAGGATTGGCGCCGACTGCTGCAGAAGGAGAAAGTAGATTCGGTGAACGTATCCACACCGGACCACATGCACGCGCCGGTGGCGATGACGGCCATGCAGATGGGCAAGCACGTTTACGTGCAGAAGCCGATGGCCCATGAGGTTTTCGAGATTCGGCAACTTGCATCCGTGGCAAAATCCAGGGGCCTCGTTTCCCAGATGGGGATCCAGATTCATTCGACCAATCATTACAAAATGGCCGTGCTGCTCATCCAGGCGGGCGCCATCGGCAAGATCAAGGAAGTGCACTCCTGGGTTCCGAAATCCTGGGGTGACACCAGCCCGAAACCGGATCGCCAGGATCCAGTGCCCGAGACCCTCGATTGGAACGGTTGGCTGGGCGTCGCCGCCGATCGTCCATTCATTGGGGACAAGTATTATCACCCGAGCAACTGGCGCAACCGGCTCGACTTCGGAACCGGCACGCTCGGCGATATGGGATGCCACATTTTTGATCCTGTTTTCGGAGCGCTGGACCTGCGCTCACCCATCGAGATTCGCTCCGAAGGGAATCCCCCGAACGAGTGGAACTGGTCCATTGATTCCAGGATTGTTTACAAATTTGAAGGGACAAAGCGTACCGAGGGCAAGACGCTGACGCTGACGTGGTATGATGGCCGCCAGGGGCCGGGGCAGGACGTCAAAAAGCTGCTCGAAGGAGACCCTCTTCCGAATGCCGGCTCGATCTTCGTCGGCACTCAAGGAACCATGGTTCTGCCCCATGTGAACCGTCCCCTGCTCTACCCGGATGCCAAATTTGAGAGCTTCCTGTATCCCGAAGTCGCCGGCGAAAGCCACTACTTCAGGTTTGTGGATGCGTGCCTTGGCCGGGCGAAGACCACAGCGGGTTTTGACTACTCAGGCCCGCTAACCGAGGCGGTGCTGCTCGGCACCATCGCAACGCGCTTCCCGCAGACAGGATTGAAATGGAATTCGAAGCAGATGAGCTTCGAACAATCGGAAGCCAACCGGCATCTCAAGCGCACATACCGCTCCGGATGGGAAGTCCAAGGGCTTTAAAACCCATTCGATCCAGTTGTTTGGCTGGGGCGACTTCCACGTCTAGTGGGGGCGTTTTCGCAGGCATAGCCACACCCACGATGAGGCCGACAGCCTCATTCAGGGCGGAATACCGGTTCATGGAAAAATCGGGCAGCGACGTTTTCCCCGCATGGTAAGTGCCCGAACGGGTGATCCACCCATCTTGTGGCAGGGTTTCAGTAGGCCCCGATGGCGGCGCCCCTGCCGGTGGAAGACAGGAGCGCCGCTCGTGGCGAGCCG
>ERZ1645192.1914-NODE-1914-length-17263-cov-9.514644_pt1 | contig 17263 bp, 9 predicted proteins | sample MGYA00575354_ERZ1645192 | MGnify/ENA primary metagenome ERZ1645192 (study PRJEB40844, sample SAMN11349763) | freshwater sediment metagenome | isolation source: river sediment | host: Sediment | place: India: Faizupur Khadar , New Delhi | collected 2017-02-21 ... | reverse complement strand
TTATTACCCCGGATAAAACCGGGGCTACTGGAAGTCCAGCCCTCAAGGCTGGATTGTCGCTGTTGCCGTTATTACCCCGGATAAGACCGGGGCTACTGGAAGTCCAGCCCTCAAGGCCGGATTGTGGTAATTTCCCAGGGCAAGTCCAGAGCTCCCGATGGCGATCATGATGGAAGTCCGGCCCTCAAGGCTGAAGAACTGATGTTCCTGGTTATTTTGTTTTAAATAACTCAATTACATATATTCCATTTTTGTTACCTGGGGTGTCATCTTCCGGCAGCACTTTTCGACACTGGAGGTGTTAACTTTTGGCAGCCGTTTTACGACACCTGTGGTGTCGACTTCCAATAGCCCGGGTGACGCCCCGGGTTTGGAACACCAAACATCAAAGACAACCCCGGAGCGGGTTGAAGTCAAAGTATTAAATTAATTTGTTGATTTTCAGCCAGTCTTCCACTTCACGGTCAGCCCCTGATACCAGGCTGCCCCGGATGGCCAGGCCTTTCAATACGATTGAATCCGGACACAAACGCCTGATGTCGTTAATACTTCGTCCCAGGCCGCTGCCCTCATGGGTGCAGAATGGGGCAATCGTTTTTCCACTGAGATCGCAGGATTCAAGAAAAGTAAAAAGAGCCATTGGCATGGTTCCCCACCAGTTGGGATACCCAAGATAAATTATTTCATAATCAGTTACATCCTTAACTGTTCCCTTTATCTCAGGACGTGCATTGTTCCTCTGTTCCTCCCGGGATACTTCGGTAGCCTCGGTATAATCATCCGGATACTTTTTAACCGTTTGGATCTCAAACAGATCAGCTCCCGTAATATCTTTTATTTTACCGGCAATAACAGATGTATTGCCAACTGAAAGATTCATGATCTTCCCGTTTACATAATTTTTTCCGGTACGGGAAAAATAGGCTGTCAGACCTCTGCTCATATTTCTTATTCTTAAAGAGTCACGTTCAAATGGAAATATCTCCGCTGCAGTGCTTTTTGATCAACTAAAATTACAACAAAGTTTTATTGCTCAGTAATGAAGGAACCCAAATCAAGTATCTAACCAGTAACCAGCGACCAGTAACCAGTAACCAGTCACTGCTTGTTCAAATATTCAGCCAGTAAGTGACTTTCAGGTTGATTGAGCGGAACTTCGGACCGAATTCATTGGTGAAATAGTTGTCGTTGTACACAAGGTAAAGGTCTGAAAGAGGGGCAAAACGCCATTGCAGACGTGAATTGATGCCTAGGTTATCCCGCTGGTTGCTGTATTGAATCAGAGTTGACCAGAAAAGCGATTTGGTGAAAGTGACATCCACTTTGGGGGTGAACAGCCAATAATCAGCGGAGGAATATGGTTCCGGAAGACTGATAACATCATATTGAGTTGTAAGGCTCAGCAGAGCCCATGGCTGAAAACGGTACGTCAGAACGGTTCCGGCACTAAAGCTGTGACCATTGAAAAACTGCCCTCCGGATGTCAACAGTGTGAATGAAAAAACCTTGGCAGGATTTGAGGAATAACTTAAACTTGCATTATTATATACATATTCCTGATTTCCGGGGATGGGAATGGCTCCGGGTGTTCTTGTAGGATCGAAGTCAAATGTAAGGAAAGTTAAGTTGTTATTAAGATCGGCACTTAGAGTTGCCTGATTTGTAAAATTGACATTATAGTAAAGGCTGTAAGTATGATCTACTTTCTTCCAGTCGAGGTTTGGCCGCCAGTAATAGAGAGCCATCACACCGGGTGAATGCAGGCTTACCTTGCCGCTCTTCGGATAAAAGTTATAGCTGAAACCATTTCCATTTTTAAAGACCCCGGTGCGTTGTACAAAGCCCAGGTCAGCACGGAAATCCTCGTCTACATATTGGAGGTCGGCTATATATCTGAATTTCCTTGGCTGGTATGTTACTGTCGTCTGCCACGATAAGTTGCCTTTATTGTCACCAGGCTGGAAAGATTTATGGAGATAAAATTTTCCTGTCCAACTGTTATCGGCCGATGCCAGGTTGTAATCAATACCGAAAACCCTGTTGTATTCTCTGGAAGGATCAAGAAAATCATAATCGCCGAAAGTCTGCCTGTTAACTGCGAAAAGACCCAGGCTCGAACGTGAGAACATCTTGTGCTGGACTGCTACCATCATGTTATTATAGGATACAATCTGATTATCGGTATCTGCGGCAGTTTGCATGTTCAGGATACCGAGCCTCCAGTTGTCGCTAAGCTTTCCGCTTAAACGTGCTCCGCCGATTATTCTGTTTTCAATCAGGTTGCCGCCGGCATCACGGGCAAGTCCTATCCTTCGCGAAAAGAAGGGATTTGCAGAACCAAAGGCATCGCCGTAACTGCCAAAAAGATCATTATTATCAATAAAAAACTGGCGTTTTTCGGGAAGAAAAACCTCGAAACGGGTAAGATTTGTGAAAATGTCATCTACCTCTACATTGGAGAAGTCAGGATTGACAGTGATGTCAAGGTTCATACTGTTTCCGATTGCAACCTTGGCATCACCGCCAAATGCAAGCTTGCTGTCAGTTTTGTCATTAACATAGTCCTTTGAAGTCAGTCCGTTTACATAAGGGATTATTGAAAACGGAGTTCTTGATTTTCCCAGAGGATTTTCAAATTCCAGCTGCCCCATGAATGCCAGGCTCGATAGCATCTGGTTCTGAGGTACCCTGGCCCAGGCGCTTTGCTCGTTTGTCTGCATATCCCAGCGGTAGCATTGAACGCGCCATTTCTGCGAACCTTCTCTGAATTTCAGTGATGAGAAAGGGATTGATGCCTCAAGAATATAATGATCTTCAAACATTGTGCTTTCCAGATGCCATTTCTGGTCCCACGACGTGTTAAATCCGTTTCTGTCGGAACCACCGCCGGATATAAATGCCTCTCTCTGGACGCCATAGGGTGTCATACCGAAAAGAAAAGCAGTTGTGCCGTCACTGAAAGTATCAAACATCAACGTAACATTGTCGTTGTTGGTTCCGCCGAAATCGCGTCTTAACGAGGCAACAACATAATTGTCTGATTGCACTGCAGCCCTGATGCCGACATAAATGTTGTGATCATCATACAACAGCCTGAATTCAGTCGGGTTCACGGAAATGGCCGAATCGGTCGGGAAGAACTGCCAGAAATTGCTGCCGCTGCCGGCTGTCTGCCATTCGTGTTCACTCAGGTCTCCATCAACATTTATGGCGCTATTGATATATCTGACTTCAATTTTTCTGCCGGCCTCCTGTGAGTTTAGTGAAAACAGTGACAAAACAGCAAGGGAAAAAACCACTGACAAAAAGTATTTTAACATATAAGCTTCAATGACTGGATAAATGAAATATGATCAAATTTAAGGATGCAAATATGATAATGATTTAACAGACCTTTTTTCAGGTTTCCTGCAAAAGGAAAAATGGATGGTTAATGACGAATTAATTAAGGTATATGCATTGCTTATTCAGGAGATCCCGCATCCCATAAGAAACCGGGATGCGGGATGACATTGGTGCATGGTGATCATAGGGGTGAGGCCGCGGCGAGAGCAGCAATTCTGCCATTTGGGGAATGATTCACTCGCCGCGGCCTCACCCCTAATCCCCCCAAAGCGACCTGTCATCCCTCGCCGGACGATATCGGAAAACGTGGAGAATCCACACATTGGAAAACAATCAAAGCGAAATATGAGTAATCAGTGACCAAGAGGCGAGGGATCTCCATATGTTTTATATTACCCGATCAGTTTTACAGGACCGGCTGAAAACAATTTTTAAATTCAGTTTTCAACTGTTTTTATATAAATTTGTTTTCCAATCCTGAAAATGATGACCGATAAACTGTCTGCCAGCCAAAGGATAGATGAACTTGTCACGCGTTTCAGTGAGCAGTCGGGCTCCTACACCAGTCATTTTTATAATGAAACCCAGACCCGGCGTGATTTTATCGATCCCTTCTTCAAAGCTCTCGGCTGGGACATTGATAATGAACAGGGTTATGCTGAGGCATACAGGGAGGTCATCCACGAAGATAAACTGAAGGTTGAAGGTTCCCTGAAAGCTCCCGATTATTCTTTCAGGCTGGGTGGCGGAAAACGCCTGTTCTTCGTTGAAGCTAAAAAGCCAAGTATTTATGTAAAGGAGGATATACAACCGGCATATCAGGTAAGGAGATACGGCTGGAGCGCCAGACATCCGATAAGCATTATCACCGACTTTGAAGAATTCGCCGTTTATGATTGTTCAAAAAAGCCAGATCCGAAGGACCGGCCATCGGTAGCAAGGATTAAGTATCTCACTTACAAAGAATACACCGGCGAATTTGACTTTTTATGGGATACATTCAGTAAGGAACAGGTTCTTAAAGGCAGCTTTGACCGTTTTGTGCTGGCCGATACTCATAAGAAAGGGACAACATCAGTTGACAGGGATTTTCTTGAGTCACTCGACAAATGGAGAACCTATCTTGCAGTTAATATTTCGTGGAATAACAGGAACCTTACTGAAGAAGAAATAAATTTTGCAGTTCAGCAGACAATTGACAGGATCATATTTCTCAGGATAACCGAAGACAGGCATATTGAACCTTACGGTGCGCTGAAGCATTCACTGAATCATGGGGAATTTTATAAAAACCTTTTTGAAATCTTCCGCAGGGCTGACGAAAAATATAATTCAGGCCTGTTTGACCTCAGGAAGGATATGATTTGTGAATCGCTCCGGATCGATAATAAGGTCATAAAAACAATAATAAATGAACTCTATTATCCCGAATGCCCTTATGAGTTTTCAGTTATCCCGGTTGAGATCCTTGGCAGTGTTTATGAGCAGTTCCTTGGCAAGGTTATAAGGATCACTCCTGCGCACCATGCCAGGATAGAGGAAAAGCCCGAAGTAAGGAAGGCAGGAGGTGTTTATTATACACCTCAGTATATTGTCGACTATATTGTACAGAACACTGTCGGAAAGCTGATTAAAGGGAAAACTCCATCGGAAATATCAAAGGTAAAAATTGTTGACCCGGCCTGTGGGAGCGGCAGCTTTCTGATCGGAGCTCTGCAATACCTGTTTGATTATCATAAGAATTATTACAGTAATAATGGAAAACTGCCAAAAGGGAAAAAAGACAATCCTCTGACACCGGAAGGTCAGCTTACAACAGCGGAAAAAAGGAGAATCCTCATCAACAATATCTTTGGGGTGGATCTGGATTCAAATGCGGTGGAGGTGACAAAACTCAGCCTGTTGCTTAAATGCATGGAAGGTGAAACAGAAGCATCGATTAACCAGCAGTTCCGGCTTTTTAACGAAAGAGTGCTTCCAACTCTCGATAATAATGTCAGAAGCGGCAACAGTCTGATTGACACTGATTTCTACGACAGCCAGCTCGATTTCGGAGAGGAGAAGCAAATCAGGCCTTTCAGTTGGATAAACGCATTTCCTGAAATTCTAAAGAGCGGGGGATTTGATGCTGTGATAGGCAATCCCCCGTATGTAAGGCAGGAAATGCTCGGGAGACAGAAGGATTATTTCAGGGAGCATTACCAGGTATATCACGGTATGGCTGATCTTTACAGCTATTTCATCGAAAAAAGCCTTAAGCTTATCAATACCGGAGGCCTCTATGGGGTCATAGTTGCAAATAAATGGATGCGTGCAAACTACGGTGACCCGTTAAGAGGATTCCTGAAAAGCTATAACCTTTATGAAATTATCGATTTCGGCGATCTTCCGGTTTTTGAAACAGCAACAACATATCCCTGCATTATGATTGCAGGGAAACCGGGAAAGAATAATAATCAGATCAGGCTTACGATTCCGGAAACATTAAAATTCACTTCTCTCTCAGGTTATGTAGAACAAAACCACAGCTTCCTGAATAAGGAATCATTGAACGATGAAGGATGGAGCCTGGCAGGAGATGCGGCCAACGCTGTTATTGCTAAAATCATTAAAGCAGGAAAGCCTTTGGGTGAATATGTGAATAAGAAGATTTACAGAGGAGTACTTACAGGTCTTAATGAGGCATTTGTTATTGACCGGGAAACGAGGGACAGGCTTATTGCCGAAGATCCCGGAAGCGAAGAAATCATTAAACCTTTTCTGACCGGAAGGGAGGTAAAAAGGTACCATCCAATTCCTGATAACCATTATCTCATTTTGTTTCCAAAAGGATTCACAAAAGAAAAAGGGAACAATCCGAAAGATGCCTGGAAATGGTTGCAGAGTAATTATGCTGCTATTGCAGAATATCTTACTCCTTTTGAATCAAAAGCTAAAAAAAGGTATGATAAAGGTGAATACTGGTGGGAATTAAGAACATGCGAATATTATTATGAGTTTGAAAAGCCTAAGATAATAGTACCAGCAATTGCCAATTCAGCTTCTTATGCTTTTGACAATTCAATGCACTATTCAAATGATAAAACTTCAATTATCCCGGTGGACGATCTATATTTGTTAGGATTATTGAATTCGAATCTCCTTGATTTTTTCATCAAGTCAATTGCATCTACAAAACAAGGTGGCTATTATGAGTATAAGCCTATGTACCTGTCCAAATTACCGATAAAAATAATTGATGAATCAAATAAGGCTGAGAAGCAAATGAAAAGTAGTATTATTCAATTGGTTGAACGATTATTAAGCTTATATAACGAGCTCATTTCATGTAAGGTACCTGACAAAATAGAGCAGTTAAAGTCCCAGATTTGTCATTTTGAAACCAGGATAAATGAGCTTGTCTACCGGATATACGGGTTAACGGATGAGGAGATTGGAATTGTTGAGGGAAATTAAATTCAGCCTCATGCCTCCATCCCTCAGGGTGGTGATTTACCTGGCCAGATTTTTCATAATTGGCGCTCCTCATCAGGCCATCAGGTAGTAACTAACTTTCAGATTCATTTCCCTATACTTTAAAATACTCGTTAATTTCCTGGTTTGTGCGGTTTTAACGAGTTAAATATGGTAACTGGCAGACATGTACTCTTTAATGTAAAGGTTTAATGAAAAATTTGGTGTCCCAACCTGATTTTTTCCAGTGCGTGCTGGTTGAATGAGATCCCTCGCCTCATGGTCACTGATTGCTCTTCTTTCGCTTTGATTGTTTTCCAATGTGGGGATTCTACACGTTTTCCGATATGGTCCGGCGAGGGATGACAGGTCGGATTGGGTGGGGTGGGGTGGGGGCGCGGGGCGGGAATAATTCCCAAATGAACAGAATTGCTGCTCTCGCCGCGGCCTCACCCCCATAATCACCATGCACTATGTCATCCCGCGTCCCGGTTTCTTACGGGATGCGGGATCTCATCAACCATTAATGAATTGTCTGGAAAAGAAGTATGAGGGTCGAGGTGTGAGGCCTGTAGTTGAACCTTTTACGAAATTCCAGAGGCTCACATTATAAGTATCTTAGCAGTTATTCTATCGTCTTTTAAAGATTCCGGACAAGACATTAAACAAAAAAATCAACTGGCTGCCTACAAAAACAATAAACAAGATTTGCATTGCATTTCCGATAAAAGCCTGTCTGTCAGCTGATCCGCGATGATCTGAATTGATGCCGGCAAGGAACAGGATCACAATAAGAAGTGAAGAGGTCACTGTGACAATAATGTGTATCCAGGAAATGGTTCTTGAATAAAGAAATCTTGCGGCAACCAGGTAATTTACCCATAGGAATGCAAGAAATAAAGGAATTATCCATCCCATCCGGGCAGCAGGGACGCTAAACAATGTATAGCCTGAAAACCCGGATTTTGTAATCAGCGCAAATGCACTTGCAACAAATAAGACAATTGCAGTATAAAGCAGTAAAGAATGTGGTCTTTCCTTGATATTAAGCATGGTTGCCAGTATAAGTTCAAAGTCTGAATGTCAACGCCTGAAATTCAAATTCAACGGTAAAAGTAATATCTGAAATTGATATTCCATGCAAAGTGTTTGCATCTGCGATTTCTGTCGGGATTTCATGATTCATCAGTGTTAAAACGGAAACAGTTTCAGTCTCAGCACACAATGCTAATTAACAGACCGGAGCACCCTGGATGATTGGTACCAGACTTTAATGGATTTTTTAACCGGAGAAATTGTAATTTTAACCCCGGGGATTTGTTCAGCGTATGTGACTTCAGGTATCGGGAGATCCTGCAGTGATCATAAGAACGAGGCAGTTTCTTGGCCGGGAACAGTAAAGCAGACAGAAATATGAAATTATCAGTTAAATATTAAAAACAGAGATGGCACCAGAAAGAACTGTTAACAGGCCAGTGATATTGTACCTTATTGCAATATTGCAGATCCTTCTGTTATCGTATTCCTGCAGGCATGATCGTACAGGTTTGACGGAGCCTGCAACCACGGCGAAACTCAACGTATATTTTTTCCATCTGACAGCAAGGTGTGAGGCTTGCAACGCGATTGAAGCCAATACAGCAAATGTGCTGGATACACATTTTAAAAACCAGATGAATAACGGCACGATCTTTTACAGGCCTGTAAATATTGAAAGCAGGGATAACAGGGCCCTGGCAAAAAAGTACCAGATCAGCTATACCAGCCTGCTGCTTGTCCGGGCCGATGGTACCGTTACGGATTTAACGATCGACGCTATGAATTATGCATTGATGAACCCGGTGAAATTCAAAGACATGCTCAGGGCTAAAATAGAAAAAAACCTTGAATGACATGAATGGTCTTCATGAACTTCTTAACAATACCGATGCTCCTTTGCTTTACGCGCTTATCCTGGGCTTACTGACAGCAATAAGCCCGTGCCAGCTGGCGAGGAATATCACGGCAATAGGTTATTTAAGCCGCGATATCGGGAATCCCGGGAAGGTGTTTGTAAATGGTCTGTTCTATACCCTGGGCAATGCTGTTGGTTATGTGGCAATAGGGGTAATTCTCTTTCTTGGTGCAAGCAAATTCAATGTATCGAGAATCCTTATTTCATCCGGGAATATTCTGACGGGGATAGTATTGCTGGCAGGCGGGATGTTGATGCTGGATATAATAAAAATAAAAATTCCGGAAGGAGGGCGGCTGATGAAAATGATCCAGGAGAGAAAATTCAGGAGTAACAGCGTTGATTCTGCCCTGCTTGGTTTCATCTTATCACTGTCGTTCTGCCCCTACAATGCTGCGTTGTTTTTTGGAATGCTGATACCAATGACGATCGCCAGTGTAAAAGGATTGTATCTTCCGGTAGTATATTCCATCACAACAGGCTTGCCTGTCGCCATTGTTGCTTTTCTCCTGGCTTTCAGCGTTTCTGGTATCGGCACATTCTACAAAAGGGTAAGGACATTCCAGGTCTGGTTCAATAAAATAGTTGCGGTCCTGTTTATTATTATCGGGATCTATTTTATTTATTTATTTGTATTGCAGCACATTGCATAATGCCCGTATGGACCGTTTCCGGTAGAAGACCATTTTTTCATTTCCTTTCCGAAGTCCCGGATTCCTGGCAGTTCAAGAATTATAACCCGGAAAATATTTTTATTACTAGACCTGCCTGAAAATTCCCGAAGTCCTGATTTTATTTCTATCTTGACAGTTTGACTGAATTATTGCGATCTCAATCAAAATATATAGATTATAAATTACTTAATCCAAATGAAAAAGCCTGTTGCAATCTTGTCTGCCCTTTTGATACTGATTATTCTTGCAAACTTCCGGATCATTTCCCCTTCAGAAGGTGAAGATGGAGGGAACAAATCACCACAGAAGCTGACCTGGTCCGAATCAGGAATCACCCTTACACCTGATCAGGTAAAGGCCAAAAGTGTTGAGACTGCCCGCAAGGTGGTGGCCGAAGGTGTTGTTCTGCTGAAAAACGATAATAATACGCTTCCTCTTAAAGCGATTTCAGGGAAGTACAAGGTAAACGTATTTGGAGCATCCTCGCTCGATCCTGAATTTGCAGGCGGCGGAGGGGCCGACATCACTGTTCCGTGTCTGGGTTTTTATGAAGGACTCTCAAAAGCAGGCATAGAGTACAATAAAGAGCTGTATCAGGCTTACACCGAATGGTATGAGAAATTCAAAACCGAGTCTCCCTATGCCGGAGGCATTGTCGGCGATGAGGGATCAAGCATATGGGACCTTTCAGAGGCCGGAGCGCTGAACGCTGAATGGAACATAGCAGCCGATACCTACAATTCAGACGGTTCCGTAAGGGTTCCGAAAATGGATGGCGGTATACTGGAGCGCGCCAAAAGTTTCTCTGATGCTGCCATTGTATTCCTGACCAGGAAAGGTAGTGAGGGTAACGACTTGAAAGTGAGCGAACTGACGCTGGTAGAGCCTGAAGCCGCCCTTATCTCCTGGGTGACAGCCAATTTCAGGGATGTGATAGTTGTTTTCAACACCTGCAACCTGATGTCGATGGGCTGGCTCGACGGAAAGGGGGCTGACCAGGACATATCTTTCAGCGCATACCGCTATGGCATCGACAGCGGCAAGAGACGCCGTTCCTTCATGGGCGAATCAATAATATATGACTATGTCACTGTTAAATATGAAACTCCGCATAAATATCATATTGGTAATATCAATTCAGCAATGATAATCTGGTCGCCGGGAGCCGAAGGCATGCTTTCGGTTGCGGAAATACTGAAGGGGAGCATCAATCCGTCCGGCAGGCTTATTGATGCAGTCGCACACGATCTTAGCACAAATCCTGCCTATGAGAACTTTGGGAACTTTACGTATGAAGATGATTCAAAAGCTACGTATGTTGCATATGAGGAGGGAATCTATGTCGGCTACCAGTATTATGAGACTTTTGCCCCCGATAAGGTACTTTATTCTTTGGGACATGGTCTGAGCTATTCGGATTTTGAATGGGATGTGACCGGATCAAACATCGGCACCAACAAATACGGCGAAAACACGGTTGAGGTAAGTGTAAAGGTCACAAACAAAGGGCCGTATCCGGGAAAGGATGTTGTGGAATTGTACTATTCCCAGCCGTTCTACAACGATGGAAAATACGGGATCGAAAAGTCGCTGGTTAACCTTGGAGCATATAAAAAGACTTCCCTGCTTGGTGCCGGGCAGAGCGAGGTGGTGAAGCTTGTCCTGAATGTCCGCGATATGGCATCCTGGTCAACCGTTGCCGGCTGTTATGTACTCGAGGGAGGGAAATATGCCATCGAAGTTGCAACCGATGCCTCGGATGCCCGGAAACTCTATTTCGCACCAGACGACAGAGTTATTACCCTTAGCATAGCATCAAAGTCAAAAGCAGACCTGAAGCTGAAGCAGGGAAAGCTGACCAATCCAAATGCTGATCCCGGGTGTATTAAATATGATCCAATCGTTTACGGCGGAAAAAAGATGTATGCAGTCAGGTATACGTCAGATGAGGCAACGGGCACAAAGTACAGGAACTGGTTTGACGACTGCAGCGGCAGGGCAGAAGTTAATGCGGTTTATATGGCGCGTCAGGATGTAAACGGCATTCCTTCGGTGAAGCCGGGCACCTTTCCTCTGTCGCCTGAAAAAGATAAATATGTTGCATCTGTAACAAAGAACAATAAAAAATACTCATCGTATTCGGAGATCAGCTACTGGGCCGACGACCTGAATGACCTGAAGGAAGTGGTGGGAGAGGAGAATTACAGGAAACTTGCATCACCCGTTTTGCAAGGGATTGTTTACAGGAACAATGCAGGAATCCAGGATCACTACACTATCCAGGAGATGTTTTCTGACATCGGTGAAGGAAAGGATGAAGATGATTGCTGGAAGCGTTTTCTTGATCAGCTGTCAATCTTTGAAATGCTTCACGTAAATGACGGATGCGGGTTTCAGTTCCCGGCACTTGAGCAGTACGGGGTTTACTGGAGCTGGGGCAATGACGGCGCTGCACAGGTTGGGCCTCTCAGGATCAGCATGGGAAGGAAGAACCCGGCGCGTGTTCCGGATTATAAGGTTACCGGTTTTCCAAGCGGCACCTGCCTCTGCGCGACATGGAATCCTGAAGTTGCATATGAAATGGGCTTTGCCCAGGGCTATGAGGCTTATTTCCTCGGTCATTCTGCTCTTTATGCCCCCGGTCTGAATCTGCATCGCACACAATCAGGAGGAAGGAATTTTGAATACATGTCGGAAGATACATACCTGGGTGGTACAATAATCGGGCAGTTATGTCATGGAATGCAGAATCCCGGCGGCCTTTGCGCGGGAGTGAAGCATTTCATGCTCAACGACCAGGAAGTCAACCGCAGGAGTGTCCACACCTATTTAACCGAGCAGGCATTAAGGGAGACCTACGGTGAATCGTGGGAGATATGTTTCAAGGAAGGAGGGGCAATGGGCATAATGGGCGCCTTTAACTCCATAGGCTACAACTGGGTCGGTAACAGCTTTGCGCTTAATACGGCCCTGCTGCGTGATGAATGGGGATACAAAGGATACATTGTGTCTGACATAGGCGCAATTCGCAATCCGCTTGGAGGATATTTCAGCTGGGTAAGCTGCATCATTTCAGGTGAAGATTCGCTCGAGGAGACTATAAACTGGAACCGGGAATATGTCAAGGATGCCATCGCCTATTACGAAAAAGGGGGAGAGTATGCCAACATTCTTTTAAATGCGGCCAGGGCAAATACAAGGCATATCTTCAGCGCCTGGGGCATTTCGAACGGATATATAGAAGATGTTGAGGCTGCAATTGCCAGAAAGAATGCCGGAGGATATGATTTTGATCCCGCGACTCCCGATGAGCACGGTTATACGGATATCGGATGGTACGGGCTTGTAACAATCGGGGAGGGAAAGGTAAGTGACGGAAAGACAGTGTTCCCGGTCAGGATAAATGGTTGTAACGGGCTTTCGGCGGCAACCTTCAGGGTAAAGAGCGCTGTTCCGCTTGAAGGTATAGCTGATGAAAACGATAAGGAGCTTGCGTACACAAGGTCATTTGATGCAGAAAGCAATCTTAATGTTTATACCGTTTCATTTAAGGATGCTGAAGCAGCGATAGCTGACAGGGATCTTTTCCGGCTGGTCGTTAATGGAGACAAAACATCCGGGGCAGAAGATTTGAAATTAAGTCTGGAGTACTCTGATGCAACCGACAGGATAGGTCATCCGACAAAACTCTACATTGGTGAACGGCCTGTTCCACCTCCTGCTGATTCGCGGAGGCCGTTTTAATTGAAAATAACAATAAAAAATTATCGTGAAACAATAACCTGGTTATTGTTTCACGATAATTTTTTGCCCTAAAACGATATGCTTTTCGGAGAAAAGCTTTTATCTGGCGACCTTAACACATAAAAGTTTGGTCTGGTCGCGGACAAGAAGTTTGCCATCGGCAAGAGCCAGCGGAGCCCAGTTCTGACCTGTCTCGAGCAGCTGAGCCGAAGCCAGTGGTTTGAAACCGGTTGTATCCGGTTGTATAAGGTACAGATTCTGGTTGCCGTCAGTAGCAAGTATAAGTCCTTCGGCAAGTATCATACTGCCTTTGTCAAAATCAGGCTTACGCTTTGTTTTCCACAGAACCCTGCCATCCATGCTCATGCAGCAAAGGCCGTCGCGACGGTCGTTTGTGGAGAACTGTCCATAGAAATAACCGTTATGCAGGATTGGGGGTTTTGTATGTTCGCCAAAATCGTTGTGATAGAATATTTCTTTTATGCTGTACTCATTGTTTGTTTTCTCAACCTGTATCATAACTGTACCGTTGTCATAGCCTCCGACAACAACAATTTTGCCTTCTCCGGCATCAAGAGGAGGAGCAATCTGGATCACATTCTGCCATTTGTCATACTGCCAGAGAATCTCTCCTGTTTGTGGTTTCAGTCCAACTATCTTTCCCGGCGTTATTTCGGTCTCTTTGTGCATATAAGTGTTGGTTGATGAAAAGGCCATTACCAAATGATCCTCGCCTGCAATTTTAATAATGGACGGGCTGGCATAAGTTTCATTCCCGATTGCTTCAGTCTGCCATACAATGCTGCCTGTCAGTTTGTTATATGCAACCAGCCCGGCATTGGGATCCTGTGAGTAAGACACTATGAGCAGATCGCCGTAAACAAGAGGGCATTGGGATATGGCCCAGACGGGCATTTTGGATCCGCCGAAATCTTTTCTGATGTTCTTGTTCCAGACTGGTTTATTAGTATTGATATCGAAGCAGTACAGGTCGCCGTCGGGGCCGCAGGAATAAACTCTGTCTCCATCGATTGTCGGGACGCTTCTCGAGCCGGGGAAGGAGGATGAGCCCGGGGCTTCATAACTGAAGCTCCATAATTCCTTTCCGTCGTTAAAATCAAAACAGCGCATGATGTCACCTGTCTCTTCTTTCCTGTCAAGCAGATATACTCTGCCGTCCTTTATGACGGGTCCTCCGTAACCCGGACCGATTGCAGCAGTCCATAGTACTTCCGGTCCATTCTCCGGCCATGAACGTAATATGCCCTTCTGACTTGAGTTGCTGTTCCGGTCAGGGCCGAGAAACTGGGGCCAGTCCTGTGAAGGCTGCTGTGCCTGTTTGCAGCTGACAGCCAGGATAAAAAGCAGTAAGGCTGTAAAAAAAAGGTGGGATTTCTGATTCATTTTCCTGTTGAATTTTATGGTAGTAGTTTGGATTAACCGCAAAAATAATTCTGTTGGTGAAAAAACAAAGCGCTCAAAGATATAAAAAGAAAATAAAGGGATTTATCACGAAAAACAAAAGGGTTTAAATGCCAGGGCGGCAATTATTCGCTTTTGGTGCCTTTGTTTTCGTTTTTATCCGGAGAATTAAAGGCATGTAATTTGATGAACTTATTTTGCATTTCCGGGTTTATTTCACATATTGGCCCGGATCATAACCAAAAAAAGAAGACTTATAGATGGAAAACAGAATTAAATCCCGACTCAAATTTGGTTTTATAGCTGTTGTGATGGCAGCTTCATTTGTGGAACTGGCAGCTCAGGACTGGCCGCAATGGCGAGGCCCTGACCGTGATGGTGTCTCTAAGGAAGCTGGACTGAATCTTGACTGGACGGCAAAAAAGCCTCAACTGCTTTGGACCTTCAGGGATGCAGGCGCCGGATACTCAGCTCCTGTTATCGTTGGTACAACCCTCTACAGCCAGGGCGCTGCCAATGGAAAGGATTTTGCTTTTGCACTTGATACCAGAAACGGTAAGTTGAAATGGAAACAGGATCTGGGACCCATGTTCGATATGGACCGTGGAAGCGGACCAAGAGGTTCTGTAACAGTTGACGGAGATAAACTCTATCTTATCCGTGGAGGAGGCCAGATCCACTGTCTGAATGCCGCCGATGGCAAAATGTTATGGCAGAAGGATTTCAGGAAAGACTTTGGCGGAAACATTATGTCGCGCACCGACTGGGGTTTCAGTGAGTCGCCTCTTGTTGACGGCAGCCTGGTCATCTGTACTCCCGGCGGTAGCGGCGGGACTATGGCTGCTCTCGATAAAAGCACGGGAAGAGTTGTCTGGAGGACAAAGGAATACACTGATCTGGGCGGCTATTCCTCACCCATTGCAGCCGATATTGACGGGGTAAGGCAGTATATTCAGCTGACACGTCAGGGTGTTATCGGAGTTTCCGCAAAAGACGGCAGAATCTTGTGGAGTGCCAGTGTGGCCGGTAACAGCACCGCGGCAATTCCGACACCGGTATACCGCGACAATATTGTTTATGTCACTTCGGGATATGGTTCAGGTAGCGCCGCCCTCCGGATATCAAGAAAAGGCGAAGGTTTCACGGCTGATGTTTTATATTCAAACAAGACAATGATAAACCACCATGGCGGTGTCGTACTGGTCGGTGATCACATTTACGGTTATAGTGACGGTCCCGGCTGGGTATGCCAGAACCTGAAAACCGGAGAACAGGTATGGAGTCATAAGGTGTCTGAACCGGGAAAAGGAGCAGTTGTGAGCGCCGGAGGCCGTCTTCTCTGCCTCGACGAGAGAACAGGATCGCTTACTGTAGCGGCGGCATCACCTGCCGGCTGGAAGGAATCTGGCAGGCTTCAGTTCCCTGAAAGGACAAAGGTTCCTTCTCAGGACAAAAGAATCTGGACTCACCCCGTTATAGCCGGCGGTAAGCTTTATCTTAGGGACCATGATCTGGTGTTCTGTTTTAATCTGAAGTAAGATAAAAAGTCTTGCAGGTCTTGCACGTCTTGCAGGTCTTGCAGGTCCGGTTTTTACTTGCAGGACTTGCAGGACTTGCAGGACTTGCACGACCTATTTTACTGTCAACTTAGCAGCCTTGACGTCCCTGCTGTTCGGTCCGATCATTACATCAAAATCACCCGGTTCGCATACATAATCCAGGTCGTGATTATAGTATTTCAGGTCTTCAGTGGTAAGGTCGAAGGCGACTTCAACGCTTTCTCCGGCTTTAAGGAAGATTTTGCGGAAAGCCTTCAGTTCCTTTACCGGACGGGTTGAAGTACTGTAGACATCTCGGATATAAAGCTGGACAATTTCCTTGCCGTCGCGTGATCCTGAGTTTGTTACCCTGATACTGGCAGTCACTTTTCCATTTGTCGTCATTTCCGGAGCAGACAATTTAATATCTCCGTAAGTGTAACTGGTATAGCTTAGTCCGAATCCGAAAGGATAGAGCGGAGAATTGACGACGTCGATATAGTTGCTTCTGAAGCGGGAGTAGGCCTGATCTTCACCGTAGGGGCGGCCCGTGTTCTTGTGGTTATAGTATAACGGGATCTGACCTGCATTGCGGGGGAAAGTTGTTGTCAGCTTTCCGCTGGGATTCACATCTCCAAAGAGTATTCCTGCAATAGAAGTGCCGGCTTCGGAACCCGGGAACCAGGCATTGAGAATTGCAGGAACATTTGCATCTTCCCAGCTGAGAATAAGGGGACGGCCGGTAAAGATAACAAGTACAACCGGCTTGCCGGTGGCAACCAGTGATCTGAGCAGTTTCGCCTGTGGCTCCGGAATATCAGGAATTGAGCGCGATGCTCCTTCTCCGTTCATATTTGAATTTTCGCCCAGGGCAGCTATTACCACATCTGAGTTTTGTGCGAGATCAAGAGCTTCTTTAAGCAGAACCTCCGGTTTACGGTCATGTACCTTTTTTACCGGCATTCCGGGGATTACAAATCCCATCGTCCCGTTAAGCTTGGTCTCGAGGAGTGAGTCGGCCACGAGATCGCTACCCTTTGAGTATTCTACTGTCCCGTTAGCTCCAACGGCAGTTTTCACTCCCTGGTAAAGAGATACTGATTCGCCTGCTTTTCCGGTGAGCGACCAGCATC
>ERZ1645192.1913-NODE-1913-length-17271-cov-9.225139_pt1 | contig 17271 bp, 14 predicted proteins | sample MGYA00575354_ERZ1645192 | MGnify/ENA primary metagenome ERZ1645192 (study PRJEB40844, sample SAMN11349763) | freshwater sediment metagenome | isolation source: river sediment | host: Sediment | place: India: Faizupur Khadar , New Delhi | collected 2017-02-21 ... | reverse complement strand
TTGATTTTCAAGCGTCATGCGATTCATTATTAAACATTCCTGATACTCATATTAAAAAAAAAGTGATTTTTTTTGCAAATATTAATTTAAAATGATATCTTTATGATATCATATTAATATTTATATCATGAAACAGGAATTTACAAAGAAACCTATCTCAGGTTATGTTGGTCTGCTTATGGCATTTATATTCCTCGGCGGATCGGTAGCCGGATTTGTGTTTAACATCATCTGGCTTGGTGTTTTGCTTCTGGTGTTATTTATCTTCACCACCATTGGATTCAAGGTGGTAAATCCCAACAGTTCACTGGTAATGGTGCTGTTTGGTGCATATAAAGGGACTGTAAAGGAGAATGGGTTTTTCTGGGTGAATCCCTTCTTTGTCACGCGTCATATTTCGTTGCGTGCGAGGAACTTCGACAGCGATCCCATTAAAGTGAATGATAAAGTAGGAAATCCGATCAAGATAGGCTTCGTGCTTGTCTGGAAGGTTAAGGATACCTATAAAGCCGTATTTGATGTTGATGATTATCAGCATTTTGTACTAGTTCAGAGTGATGCTGCATTAAGGAAGCTTGCCGGCCTCTACCCTTATGATAATTTCGAGGATCATGAAGCAGTTATTGCCCTTCGCAGCGGTGGTGAGGAGATTAATGACGAGCTCGAAAAGGAGATACGCGAGCGTCTGCAGATAGCAGGGATAGAGGTTATCGAGGCAAGGATCAACTATATTGCCTATGCTGAAGAAATAGCAAATGCCATGTTAAGGCGTCAGCAGGCTGCTGCGGTTGTTTCTGCTAGGTTTAAGATTGTTGAGGGTGCCGTTTCGATGGTGGAAATGGCGCTGGAACAACTTTCTGATAAGAAAATTGTTAACCTCGACGAAGAGAAGAAAGCAGCAATGGTCAGCAACCTGATGGTTGTACTGTGCGGCGATAAAGATGCAACACCTATAGTAAATACAGGAACATTACATTCTTAGCATGAGCGAAAAGAAACCATTTGTTCTCAGGATTGCACCGGAGAAGCTGAAGGCGCTGGAGAAGTGGGCAGCTGATGAGTTCCGCAGTACAAACGGACAGATCGAGTATATTATCGACCAGGCTCTTCGAAAATCAGGCAGATGGAAAACAAGCGAAAAACCAGATGATACCCCTACTGGTTGATAAAGTAAATGGAATGGCAGGCAGCAACGCCTGCCGTTTCTGTTCTCAGTCGGCTCGGACCAAGATGAATATGAGCAAAATTATTACTCAACGCTTCAGCTACCTCCTCGCGGGTAAAATCTCCTTCAGGCCCGATCATGATAACTGCATTATCTCCCCTGAAACACAGATCACTGATCTTTTCCCTCTTCATATCACTGTGGCAATGGGCTATCATCAGGCTGCCGTGGTGATTCCTCCTTATGAAGGAATCAAAAGACTCAACCGGGTTGAGAACAGTAATCTTTGCCTTCAGCGATTGTTTCATTGCCGCGACAATAACGTTCTTTATCCTTTCTTCCTTTATGCCCGTTTTTTCAGTGTTTCTGCATATCAGAGGTGTTACCTGATCAATCCCTATTTCGACAGCTTTTTCAATGAACCATTCAAATCTTTCGGGATTTTTTAACAACGATATTGCAATATGAAGGTTGTAATTCCTCTTTTCAAAATTGCGGATCACTGACTTTATGGTTACTATACAGCCATCAGGATCAGGATCGGAGATAATACCCTCATAAAGATTACCGGATCCGTCGATCATATTCACCGGTGTTCCCGTCTTCATTCTCAGTACCTTTACAGTGTGCTTTGATTCATTCCTGTCGAGAGTGTATTGATTTCCTTCTATATCCGGTGCGTAGAAAACCTGCATAATAATATATTTGTTATAAAATTACTGAAATTAATATTCTTTAAAAATCTTTGTGCATCTTGGAGACTTGGTGTCTTAGTGGCATTCTTTCCAGCCACAAAGACACCAGGGCACCAAGACTCACCAAGAGAATTTAAGTTAATCAAAGTTGAAAATTGGTCTGATCTCCGATACTCATGGCTGGATACATCCACGGATCTTTGAACATTTCAGGGATGTAGATGAAATATGGCATGCCGGCGATATTGGCAATATTGCAACCGCTGATGCTCTCTCCTCGTTCAAACCACTAAGGGCTGTTTATGGCAATATTGATGATGCACGGGTCCGCAGTGCTTTCTCCGGTCATCTGCAGTTCATGGCTGAGGATGTTAAGATATTCCTTACCCATATCGGTGGTTCACCTGGTCATTATGATCATAAGGTTGCAGGAGTGCTCAGGGATGATCCGCCGGGTATTTTTATGTGCGGACATTCACACATTGCGAGGGTACAGAACGATCCTGCCGGGGGATTCCTGTATATAAATCCCGGTGCAGCCGGCTATCATGGTTTTCACAAATACATGACTATCATGACGCTTCTCATCACGGGGAGCCGGATCCATGATCTCCGGGTCGTTGAGCTGGGTGAAAGGGGCAGGGTTATCTTACCAGACCATCAAGACTGACACCATTATCGTCAGGCATTCCGCTGTTTGTCATCCTGTTTATGAACTTGCCGAGCCTGTCTTCGACTGAGATCATGTAAATATATGGCTGACGGACAGTTGCATCGGGATGCTTCCTGTCATTAAGCTTTATAGTTGCTATAAGTGAATTAAATGCATTGTTCCCTGCCTGGGCCATCATATTTCCCCTGATATATGAGAAATAGTAGAATGTCGATTCGTCGGCTTTAAGGTAGATATCGAACATATCTCCTGATCTTCTCCTTTGTAATTCCACAAATCCGTCGACATATACATTCAGAGGCTGGCTGCCGATGAATCCTATTCCTATTTTCCCTTCAGACCTGAATGAGGAAGTAGCCTCATTCCAGTAAAGGTTTACATCATTGAGGACGATTTCGTAATTAAAATCTTTGGGCAGGTTCCGTGATGTGCCGAAGAGGTTGATCTCTTCGCTTATTTGTTGTGCGGCCTGAACACCCAGGAGGTCTTTCATTCCCTTGCTATAAAACTCACTGTTCAGGTTTACCGGTTTTAGCGACGGCATCAGTCTTATCTCATCGCTCATCATTTTTATTGCTTCGGGTGAGAAGAAGAAGTCGAAGGCCAGGATAGCATTTATCTTAATATCGCCTGAGTCGATCCGGTGTATTATCTTGCCGGCGCCTTTCATCCCGACAAGGTCGAAATTAGTCCCGAAGTCAAGTTGTCCCTCTCCGGAAAGTACACAGAAATTTTTGTCGAAAGCAATCAGGCTGCCATGGAGGGTAGGGTCGACAATTTTTTCGAGTGAGCCAAGCAGGTATCTCGACTTTGCCTTATCGAAATACAGATATCCCGACGATTTCACAATTCCCACATCGGTCCACGATTTCTGTGCCGAAAGGAAGGCAGGGTATATATGTATTGAGTCGAGGTTAATGAAGGAACCTGAAAATACCATATTGTCGTTGATATCCCTTGGCTTGTCACTTACGGGTATCATTACGTTAAGAGGATCGATGAAATCCTTGAATTTAAGTGAATATGTTTTAAGGTTACTGCAGTCATGCACTATTCCTGCAGCTCCTGTGAAAGAAAGGTTGTCTTTACGGGCATACAGGTTAACATCTCCTGAGAATGAGAATGCAGGATTAAGCATGAATTTCTGGCTGACTGGTATAAATCCCCTGGCGCTCGTTGCCATGGTGTCGACCGTTATTTCGGTAAAAGCAATCTGCTGGATCTCCTTGTTCTCATCGATATAGTCATATATCCCGTTCCCGGAATATTTCTTTGTAGATTCAATATCTATTTTTGCATCATGTATCAGGTGGCGGTTATTCACTGCCACAATTGCGTTCTGAAGCTGGGTAATCTTTGCTCTTCGCTGTATAGTTATCTTACCCTTGTCGGGTTGAATAAGTGCATCAGCGATATGTATATAGTTTATGTTTTCAGCTTCGATATGTTCGTCTTTCATGTAATATCTTCCTTTCCATGATGAGAAGGAGACAGTGTCGCCGATTACATTGGTTGCAAAGAATGTCGGTTTGTCGAGTTTTCCGAAATCAAGCGCTTTGAGCTTTTCGGGGGGTAGCAGTGGTGTGTCCGATCTCCCTTTCTGTTCCATATCGAGAACCTTGGTGTCCATGTTATATGTAAAATCAGTCATGGTACATATATACTGCATCTCGGGGAACTTGACCACCGAAGTGTCTGTATTGAGCCTGAATGTCGTAAGCCTTGTATCGAAGTTTATATCGGTTCTTGCATTTTCGGCAATGAATGCATAACCTGTTGTAGTGGTAGAGTTAAGGTTATAGGTTGAAGTATCGGCTTTTATGGAATTAGACGTGAACCTGAAAAGATCCGATGTTATTCTCGAGTCGGTAGTTCCCACCACGCCTGACCCGTTTAGTGATCCGGGTTTCAGCTTAAGGCTCCCGGCGAGCATCGTGCCGTTATCATACATGTTGAAGTTTTTTCCTTCAGCATTATATGCCATCCACTCATCCTTATCGGTCTGCCATTCTATCCTTACATTTTCTGCATTCAGAAGAGGATATGTTCCTGATCCGTCCTCTGCAATTTTGAATTTCTGTGCTGTTGTCAGCATTGAGTCGGGAAAGAACCGGAACTCTTCCGAAGTGGTTGTTGAAGTGAGGTGTTTCAGGGTACCGCTCCCGATAAGCCCTTTGTTGCTCATGTTGATGTTATCGAACAGTTTTCCTTTCGATTCATAAACATCGATTCCTTCAGCCGGGATGTTCATGTTAAATCCCAGAGAGTTGTTCTCCTGAATTGTGAGGAACTGCTTCATGGGCTTAAGTATCTTCCCCGCATGGAATTCACCGGCGAGGTTCATATCGACATTCTTATAATGGTCGATGTTTTCGTAGGTAAAGGGATCTATCCTGAAGTAAAAGTCCTGTTTAGGATATATTCCTTCAAGCCCGGGTATATCGTCGTAGAAGATATATGAATAGGTAACTGCATTAATTACAGGATACTGTTTCAGGCTCCTGAGTCCCGATTTATTATTTGGATCGTCGATATAGAGCTCTGCTGTTCCCAGTTGGATAAGGTTGTCGATATCTTTTATCAGCGGATTTCCGAATGCATCCCTGTTTTCTGTTTCCACAGCGATCTTAATAGAGTCGATCGACTGCAGCCTTATTTTAAAAGTATCATAGTCGAATGTGAACTTACGGCCGAAAATAGTAAATAGTCCTGCCTCTACAACACCGTCGAATGACAGGTTCCTGTTCCTGCCTATTTCAACCTGCTGGTTATACGGATAAATTGCCACGCGTTGTGAGTCGCTCAGGAAGATTGAGCTGACACCGTTGACCTTTATCCTGTAGTTCTTCAGGTCGAGAATAGCATTATCGAGTGGTGCTTTTGTTTCGCTGGTAAAGTAGATGACATCATAGTCCTTCTTCTTAACATTAGCCGTAAGGAAGTCGTTAACTTTCTTCTTAAGAGTCACTTTGTTGAGCTTGCGGTCGTAGAAGACGAAGCCCATGTTTGCCATGTCGGAGCAGAGTGCTGTTGTCGATTCTACTGATTTACCCAGCCATGTTGCAAAATCCTGGACCGGGAATGTGTCGGAATAATACCAGTCGGCAAATTTACGGAGCATAGCCAGGGGGTGGTACTGGTCGATTCCTGCCAGTTTTGCAAAGTATGCTGCGTTGAAGAACGACCCGGATTCAAATTCAACCATTCCCTGGGCTGCTCCGCGCGGCCGTGTCATCACTATTTTTGATTCATTCATATCCCATGACAGGAGCTCGAAATACATATCGAGCTGATGAAATGAGTCGAAGTAGGGGCTGCCTGAAACAGGATTGTTTGCCCTGTAAAGGTTTACGAGCTTTTTATCGGCAATGTATGAGAATCCCAGGTTTGAATGGTATATCGAATCCTTGTCGAGATAAAGAGTCATTGCCGTTTCAGCGCTGGCAAGCCCTGTCTTCGTAAATAGATATTCCGACGAGTAGAGTTTAAGGTAGAGAGTGTCGTTCCTCGAGAGCGTGACTTTTGCAGCCACCTCCTCGCTGCCTGTACCTTTCACTGAAGCTCCCTCAATGGTCAGCCCGCCTTCATAATTCATTCCCTGATAGATATTTTCGAGCTTGAATTCCTTGGCATAGGTATCGAAACGGGGGAAATTAGCCCTTTCCTTATTCCTGAAGCTGATGCACTGATCGATCAGAACACCTTTAACAGGGGTTTTGAAGAAACTCTTATATGTAAGCCGGGCTGAATCGATGGTAAAATTGTTTTTTGTTGTATTTATCACATAGTCATCCATTTCGGCAAAGACTTCATCGGCAGCATAACCTGCTTTCTCCCATGTTACCCTGCCGCTTCTGCCTCTGAAGATCATAAGTTCCGGATTGTAAGTACCGGTGACATTATATATTTCAGTGCTGTCCTTCATCGAGTAACATGTAAGCGTGGCATTTTTTATCTCGACGAGGAAGGTGGTGTCGTGTATGAATTCAAGTTCACAGTTTTTGACTTTCCACTTCAGGGAGGCTGTCTCGGCAAGTATATTATCCCTGATCATCAATGATGTATTTTTCACATACCTGTCGATATTATCATTGTTGAGGCGGGGATTGAAGACGGTCTCGCTGAGCCCTGTGAGCCATACTGTAAGCAGTTCATCGTCAGTCTTACCGGTCGCGAACTGATTAAGGGCAGTGATAAGATTATTAAGATGCGGTACGGGCCTCATTGCCCTGCTGTAGAACTGGCTTGTCACGTCCATGATCCTGTATTTGTTTGCATCGCTGAAGGCTGCGCTGTCCCACTTTGTCAGGAAGGTATTCAGATTTGCCTTCTGCAGATCGTTCAGGTTGGGACCCATGAATGTTGTAAGCTCTGTTCTGAACTTAAGAGGGTCGCCTGAGAATGGTGTTTTAGCCTGGGAAAAAATTTCCCGGGGGACAAATATCAGGATCAAAAGACATATGACAGCCTTTTTCATACTGCTTCCACAATTGCCGTGAAATCATCAAGTTTCAGTGAGGCGCCACCAATGAGGCCTCCGTCGACATCAGGTTTTGAGAAAATTTCTGCTGCGTTTGACGGCTTGCAGCTTCCTCCATATAAAATGGTCATATCTTCAGCAATCTCCTTTCCATATTTTTCATTCACCAGCTGCCTGATAAATTTGTGCATCTCCTGTGCCTGGTCTGGTGTTGCTGTCAGCCCTGTGCCAATAGCCCAAACAGGTTCATAGGCGATGACCACTTCGGCCATTTCATTTCCAGAATGGAGAAAGAGCCCGTTTTCAAGCTGCCGTTTTACAACCTCGAAGTGTTTTCCTGTTTCTCTCTCCTCCTTCACCTCACCACAGCAGAAAATTACTTTCAGTCCTGACTTTAGAGCCATGCTGGTTTTCCTGTTCAGGATGGCATCATCCTCATGGTAATATGATCTTCTCTCCGAATGTCCGATGATAACATATTTTGCACCCGTGCTCTTTATCATTCCTGCCGATACCTCGCCGGTATATGCTCCTGACTCTTCCGATGCACAGTTCTGTGCTCCGGATGCTACTTTGCTGTTTTCAAGTATCGCTGACACTCCGCCCAGGTGAATAAAGGGAGTGCATAATATCACTTCGGCTTTTGCCGCCGGCTTATTGTTGAAATAGCGGCTTACCGATTCAGCAAATTTCAGTCCCTCGGCAAGGTTCATATTCATTTTCCAGTTTCCGGCAACAATCTTCTTTCTCATAACGCTGATTAATTAGTTTTTATTTGTTAATAATAGTAATTCTTCATTTTCAGGCAGGCTTGCCCATGACCATTTGTGCAATATTGTACCATTTTTCAGGAGCAGAAATCCCGGGTCGGACCGGACCATTGTTTTAAGGGTTATTTCGTCGACACCGCATAATTTCAGGTCCGAAATATCAACCACAGATTCTGATTCATGCTGTGCCGAAAGCACATAAAAATCGATTCCGTTCTGCATACAGAACCGGCCGGTATTATAGCCAGCCACCAGGGCTTCACTGTTACCCGGATTGAGCTTCCTGGCAACCATAAGAAGTGTGTAGTTCTCTGCCGCAAGTATCATCGGGGCAATATCGGTTCCCTCGTAAGTGAACACAAAATCATGTATCGGGGGAGTATATCCTTTCGACACGAGCACTGACCTTGAGTCGACAAATTTCCATGTGGTATCATTGGCCGGGTAGTCGGTCAGGCTGAATTCTTTCTGCTGCCCTTCCTTTTCATAAATAAACGTAGTCTCATATTCCGGCAGGGGCTTTCCTTCAGGAATTGTCATCTTGCCGGGGATATATGTACCGGTGCTGTAGGGCAGGAAATCAATTACCGGCAGGTACCTTAGATTGTAGAACAGGAATGCAATGAAACAGACACCTGTTATTGAAAGGAGTGACCAGCTCCTTGCAGCAGCAATAGGAGATTTTATCTTTTGACGGTTTATGAAGAGCCATATGGCGGGTGCGAGAAGGATCAGGTTCTTGAAGAAGGTCTGCCAGTTTGTAAGATGAATGGCATCGCCAAAACATCCGCAATCCGAGACCGGGTTTGTGAGCGCCAGCACGAAGGTGAGAGGGGTGAAGACGATCATCAGTAACATGGTTATCCAGATACCAAACCTGATCTTTATATTGAAGAGTACGCTGAATCCGGAGATGAACTCAGCGAGGCAGAGGATGATGGCGAACAGAAGACTGAGATCCTTCAGGGGAGTGAGATTAAATGCAGTAAAATAATCCTGGAATTTATAAACTGTACCCAGCGGATCGATAGCCTTGACAATGCCTGAGAAAATAAAGACGAGTCCGATAATTATTCTGCTTAGATAGTTGATAATCTTCATCTTACAACAGGTTTCTTTGTGAGAGTGACTTAATTATGAGTTCAAAAATATGTTTTTCGGGAAGCATCTCTCCTTTACCCGTGCTGCAATTAACTACACAGATCCGTTTATCGGTTGCAGCAACTTTCAGGTACATTTCCCTGACCTTATTCTGAAAAGTGAGTGACTCTTCGTGAATATCCCTGGTACCATTCAGGTAAATCCTGTCATCGCCTGTTCGTTGTGATAGCAGCTTCTTTTCGGTAAAGGAGAAGGGTACATCGAGAAAGATATTCAGGTCGGGCATTGGTATGCCGAAGTGTTTGAACTCCAGGTCGAGGATCCATTTCATCAGTTTTTGCTGTTCCGCCGTGGAGTCAAGCTTTGCACACTGGTATGCGATATTAGAGTATGTGTACCGGTCGAGCAGCACAATTGTGCCTTTTTTGAGCCAGCCTGCAATCATTCCGGAGGCATCTTTCCTGTCGCCGGCATACAGCATTGCGACGAGGTACGGATCGACCTCTCCGGCAGTGCCGAATTCTCCCCTGAGGAAACGTCCTATCAGCTCCCCGAAGAATGGCTCATCGGTACGCGGAAAATGCAGGTACTCACAGCTGAAGCCTCTTCCGGAGAAGTAGTCTCTCAGCAGTTTTATCTGTGTCGATTTTCCTGCTCCGTCAATGCCTTCAATTACGAAAAGTTTCATCTGCTGTTTTTTGCTGCATCCACAAATGTAATAAGAAAATGTTAAGCTCATCCTTACACTTCGAGGATTGGTGAAAGGATGGTAAAAATTTACTATTTTCGGCAATAAATCTTTTTACTTGATAGCCAGACCCCGGTATATTAATGCAGGCGGCCGTCTTCTCGACCTTTCAGTCCCTATTGTAATGGGGATCATAAATGTCACACCCGACTCTTTCTATGAAGGAAGCAGGGCCGGGAGCGAGAAGGAGATCATCGATAGTGCCAGGTCGATGATAAATGATGGCGCCTCAATAATTGATGTAGGGGGCTGCTCAACGCGTCCGTATGCACCTGAGGTGTCTCAGGAAGAGGAAGAGAAACGCGTGCTGACAGCCATTAGCCTCATTAAGAAGGAAATGCCTGACGCCGTAATATCTGTTGATACATTCAGATCGCAGGTAGCATTAAGAGCTGTCACCGAAGCCGGTGCATTAATAATAAATGATATTTCGGGAGGCGATGCCGATAATGAAATGTTCGGCGTGGTAAGAAGACTGAATGTCCCATATATCATGATGCATATGCAGGGTATGCCCGGCAACATGCAGGACAATCCGGTATATGTCGATGTGGTTGCCGATATTCTTAAGGCTTTCGGAAAGAAGATAGCCATACTTCAGGAATCAGGAGTCAATGATATTATTCTTGATCCGGGTTTTGGTTTCGGCAAAACAATAAAGCATAACTTTGAGATACTGAAGCGTTTCAGCGATTTTACCATTGCCGGTTTGCCGCTGCTGGCAGGGATCTCGCGTAAATCGATGATCTGGAAGACATTAGGCATTACACCTGATGACGCCCTGAATGGCACCTCCGTGCTGAATGCTGTTGCACTGATGGGTGGCGCCGACATACTCAGGGTTCATGATGTTGCCGAAGCTGTTCAGACTATCAAACTGATCGAAAAACTAAAAGACGTAAAAAACGATAAATGTTAATTCCTGTTACAGTCCTCGATATTATTGATATTTTCCTTGTAGCCTTTATCCTGTTCCAGCTTTACAGGATAATCAAAGGTACAGCCGCGATGAGCATCTTTATTGCGGTATTTCTCATTTACCTGCTCTGGCTTATCGTGAAAGCCCTGAATATGGAACTGGCAAGCTCCCTGATGGGACAGGTTATTGGTGTCGGTGTGATCGCGCTGATAGTCGTTTTCCAGCAGGAGGTACGCAGGTTCCTGCTGATGATCGGCAACAGGTATATCAGAAATACAAGATTCTCATTCAGGAGGTTCCTTACCAACGATGTGTATGATAATGCCGGACCTGCAATTGTTGAAGAAATTGTCAGGGCCGCAGAATCGTTGTCGGCAAAAAAAATAGGGGCGCTGATGGTTATCGGCCGACAGACCAGGCTTGGTTCATATACCGATGAAGGGCAAATGCTTAATGCGGAGATAAGCTCCAAGCTTCTCGAGACGATCTTTTTTAAAAATACACCTCTGCATGATGGAGCTGTCCTGATCGAGGATCGCCGTATCATGGCAGCTCGTTGTCCACTGCCTGTCACCGATCAGTTTAAGCTTCCCACAAATCTCGGGATGCGTCACAGGGCAGCTATCGGAATGTCGGAACATACCGACGCAATAGTTGTGGTGGTCTCCGAAGAGACTGGAAGAATATCTGTAGCCGAGTCGGGTGTCATCCGTGAGAGCCTTAAGCTGTCAGAGCTGCGTAATATTCTACTTGTTGAAAAGGTATGGTGACCACAGAGCAGGTAAAAAAAGTTTTGATCACAGGCGGAACCTCAGGCCTCGGACTCGACCTGGTAAACCTGTTTCTTGGGATTGGATTTTATGTGGTTGCTACGGGAACAAGGGATAAGCATCCCTCGGGGGCCTCAGGAAAGCTGTCATACTATAAGGTTGATTTCAGCGACCTCGAAAACACAGCATCTGTTTTCCGCCGGGTCGTTAATGATCATGTCTTCGATATAGTCATTAACAATGCCGGGATTCTCAGCCCGGCACAAAAGAAAGTTACAAAGGATAACAATGAATATACATTCCAGGTGAATTTCCTTGCACATTTCCTTGTAAGCGAGATGATTATGCAGAAACAAAATACTTTTAAAGATATTCGCATGGTCACGATAACTTCGCCGGTATATAAGATTGCAGGCGCCTATATCAGGGAGCCTGAAACCTACAACGGACTGAAAGCCTATTCGCGCTCAAAACTCTTCCAGGCTATGATGTGTGTCCATCTCAGCAAGCTTTACGGAAATGGCAGGAATATTTTCTTCAGCTTCGATCCCGGCACTTTCGGATCAGGCATTTACCGGATGCGCGGTTCGTTTTTTTCGTTTCTCTATAAAATTGCCTTCCCTTTTATGAGGAGCTCCTCGAAAATTGCGAGGGCCCTGGCTGAAATATTAACAGGGGAAGAGATTATACCCGCTTCTATTTACAACTTCAGAAAAGATTTTAAGCCTGTACCTGTTCCTGAAAAAGATGTCGAAGAAGCTTTCTGGCGCGACTGCAGTGAAATGATCAGCATATATCTTTAATAGATTGTTTAATATTATTTAATATTTGCCGGCCCGCGAACATTTTGTAAATTGACGCTTGAAAAAAAGAGGATATTATCGTTGTTTAAAAACACAAAAAAAATAGATCAGAAATGAAAACTTCATTATTTAAAATTATGGTACTGGCATCATTATTCGGATTATTCGGTTGCGGAAATTCTTCCGATCCCTCAAAATGGAACGAAAAACAGGTAAACAGCTGGTTTGAAAAAGGTGAATGGCTTAACGGTTGGAATGTTAAGCCCGACGCATCTGTTAATAAAAAAGAATTTGCTGTTTCTTATTTCAGGCATAAGGAGCGTTGGGACAAAGCCTTCCTTTTTCTTAAGGAAAACGACCTGGGAAGCCTGGAGCTTAAACGTCACGACATCGATGGTAATAATGTTTATGCACCTGTAAGTGAATACCTTACAAAGAATGAAGAAGATGCAAGGTATGAGGCACACCGCAAATATGCCGATATCCAGTATGTTGTCAGCGGCAGGGAACTGATAGGGATAATTCCTGCCGATCAGCAGAAAGATATCCTCGAACCATACAACCCTGACAAAGATATCATGTTCATGACCGTTAATAAGATTGTGAACTATCCTGCACAACCCGACAGGTTCTTTATTTTCTTCCCCGGCGACCTGCATAGGCCCGGACTTAAGGACGGTGAGAATTCACAGGTGCGCAAAGTGGTTGTGAAAGTGCTGCTCGACTAAGGATTTACAGCGATCATATGCAGAAGGGTGCTCCCGGCCATAATGTCGCGGTGAGCTATTCTGCTGTTTTTCAGGATGCTGCCGTTCAGCATTGAGGAGCTGATATCGAAATTGTTTTCATCCATTCCTCTTGATTCAATTGTGAAATGCCTTCCCCCGGGCAGCTCAATGCTTATCTCATTGAAGGCGGGTGAGGTAAGTATATATTCGCCTGAGCCGGGGCAGACGGGATAAAGGCCGATCATGGAAAAGACCAGCCATGCCGACATCTGGCCTGCATCTTCGTTACCGCTGAGGCCTCCCGGACCTGTCCCGTACTCTTCATCGTTTATCTTTCTTGTGAGCCTCCCTGTTTTTGACTGTTCGCCGGCCATGGCATACATGAAGGGAGCCTGCTGGTCGGTTTCATTTCCATGCCAGTAATATCCTTCATCAAAGAATTCGTCCAGTTTCTGCACGAAGGCCTTTTTACCTCCCATAAGTCTTATCAGCCCCGGTACATCGTGAGGAACATACCATGTGTACTGGAATGGTGTTCCCTCACAGATATATGAAACCTTTGAATTTGGTTTAAACGGTTCTATCCATTCTCCTGAAGCATATCTTCCCCTGACATATCCGGTGCTTTTGTCAAAGACATTCCTGTAGTTGCCTGCTCTTTTCTTCAATGCCGTGTAATCGTCCTTCCTGCCAAGGGTCTTTGCAACATTTGAAAGTGCATAATCGTCGAGTGCATACTCAAGGGTCCTTGATACCTGCTCCCTTTTGTGAAAAGCATCCCATACGGAGTCTTCGAGGGGGATATAGCCATATTTTAAATAGCTGTCGAGAGCTCTGCGGCCTTTGCCGTCGATATACTCGTTACGTGGAGGGGTATCGAAAGCGTTTTTCCTCATGTAGAGATATGCCTTTTCGATATCAAAATCTCTGATGCCCTTCATCCAGGCGTCAGCGATCATAGTGGATGCGTGATCGCCTATCATCGCGGCAGTATAGCTTGCCCATGCGGGGAATATTGGCATCCATCCTCCCTGTTCCGCCTTTAATATCAGCGATTTAACCATGTCGGTGGTTTTTGCAGGTTCGAGGATAGTCATCAGCGGGTGAAGAGCCCTGTAGGTGTCCCACATCGAGAAATCGTCATAATAGTCGAATCCTTCAGCCCTATGTATCATGTCGTCTTCAGCGAAGCCGGGATAGCTGCCGTCGATATCGCTGGCAATCCGCGGCAGCTGGTAACAGTGATAGAGAGCCGTGTAAAATTTTACAAGGTCTTCCCGCGATCCGCCTTTTACCTTTATTTTTCCAAGAGTATTGTTCCAGACCTCTTCGGTCTGCCGCCGCAGCTTTTCAAAATCCGGAACAGGGATCTCCTCCATGAGGTTTGCCAGTGCTGCATCTGCACCTGTGAACGAAGAACCAACCGAGGCTATGACACTCGTTTCCTTTCCGAAGGATATCGTCAAAAATTGTGAGCCTGGTTCGTTGCGTATTACTTCAAATGGCTTGTCGAAGCGAATAGCAAACCAGCCGCTGAAGCCGGCGGATCTGCCCCGTCCCTGGTATATCCTGTGTACCGGGTTCTCTGCTATAATGGTGTTGCCTGATACGATAATCTTACCTTCTCTTTCGTCGCTGTTAACTCTTATATAGATGCATGACTTCCCCGGGCCGGGATACGTGAACCTGATAAGTCCTGACCTGACTGATGCAGTAAGCTCGCTTAAAATATCTGAACTGGTGAGAAGGACCCTGCAATATGCTGGAGTGGAGACCATTCCGGATCTATCATATGTTGAAAGGGGTGAAGCTGTCACAGTGTCGGGATTTTCAGAAGCAAACGGCATCAGGGTTATGCTTCCATAATCCTGGGTGCAGCTGCCGCTCATCCAGTGACTGCCCCTGAAACCGCTGATCTCCTTGTCATTAAAATAATACGGCGAAATACACTTTATTTCTGTGGTCCTGGTCTCAGGAGTCCATTGTGTCATGCCGAAAGGTCTCCCCACACCAGGGAAGGTCTGTCCCTTGTCCTCTGAACCCGATTCGCTGTGCCTCTTTGCACTTATTGTCGCTGCTGGTGCAGTGCCTATCAGAGGGTCGACAAAACTGATAAGCTCCTGGCCGGCAGCCTGTACCGTAATTGTGACGAGAAAAATTATTGATAAAAATTTCATTCAGTCCAGTTAGTTCTTATTCAACATATTCAATTTCCATCTCATAATCCCATTTGTCGAAATAGAGATTGCCTCCTTTCCATTCCACTTCGCCTCTCTGGAAATCGAAAGGCTCGCTTCTCATAAATTTCTTTTCAGGAAAAAGAGGCCCTGCGACACCGTCGTTCACTATCATCCTGTACGAGTCGATGCCCGACATATAGAATTGTCTTATCAACCTTTCGTCAGAATCCTGCAGATCATATGATACGTCGGAGGGGACCCATCCCGTGCCTTCAAAATATACTTCACACCAGTCGTGAAGGTTCCTGTTGTCAGGCGGAACCATCCAGCCGCTTTGCCAACGTACAGGTATTCCTTTATACCTGAGCATCGACATGTACAGAAAAGTTTGCATACCGCAATCGCCTCTCATATTCTGCAGCACATATTCGGGGATATTCGGCATCACGGAGTATTCCAGGGCCCCTGTCCATTGGATATTCTGCTTGAACCAGAGGTATATCTTACTGAACATCTCAACCGGAGAATCTTCAGGCGAGGTGATCGAGTCGGCAATCCTTTTTACGTTTTCAGTAAAGCAGATATCTGGAAGCTCCTCGGCAGTATATATTTTATAGGTATTACTTTCCATATCATAGGGAAGGGCATTTATTTTCTCAGGATCAAAGCTTACAGCCGAAGATGTATATCTGAATGTGATAGTGAAAATTGTGGCTGAGTCGCTGACAGCTTTCTTTTCCATATATACCGATCTGTGGATCAATGAATCGGGAGCAATAATATAATCAGGTTCTGATGCAGAAAGAAATTCAACATTATTCTGTCTGGCATGGTTTTCTTTGGGGAAGGGCAGCCAGCATCGTACTGTTTCACCTCCGGGAACAGCATCCGGAAGGACGGTGATAGTATATCTGATGTTCATGGTTACAGGGCATACAGGACTTGTCTTACCCGCTGCTGACTTTACCACCATGCGGGAGTGCTGCAACCTGTTCTTCATGCGCGAGTCGGCATAGGTCATCCTGTCCTGTTCTTCACGGTTTTCATAGAAGTCCCTGAGAAGGACCAGGTTCGATGCAGCCCTGTTGAAATACATTTTTTTCCCGTCGATCATCCTCCATTCAATCCATTTTCTGTCATTCCACGCTTTAAGGGCAGAGTCAGTTTGTTTACCGGTGTTCCTTTCAACTCTTGCGAGAAAATCATTTTCCGTAAGAGAGAAATCGAGTCTTATCCTGTTGTTGATCTCAACCAGTGAGTCGCTCTTCATAATAAGCTGTACTGCATCCGTACAGTTAGCTCGCAGTGAATCAGCCAGTTCAGATGCTTCGAGGAACTCTCCGGCATCTGATTTTGCTTTGATAAGGTCGTACAGGCTGTTGCAGTCGGTTTTTGGCCTGCATCCTGAAAATGCAACAATAAGGGAACAGGCAGAGAGCAGTATGAACTTCTTCATTATGGTTTGGTTTAATTTGACTAATAAAAGTAAAAAATCCTGAGGATGAAAATCAGGTCAACGGATTGTTTTATTTCATTTTTGTTCATAAACTTGTTATAACCAATACCCTTACCTCATGAATAAGCTCTTTTTCGTGCTCATTATGATACTTTTTAACGGGCTTCTGAATGCACAGACGCCCTTTATTGAGAAGGTAGACAGGGGTGTCGTTGCCCTGACTATCGACGGTACACATGCCTTTATCAGCTGGCGTCTTCTGAGGGATGATCTCCCGGATATCTCATTTAATGTCTACAGGAAAGAGGCCGGCTCTTCTGAATACCTGAAAGTAAATAAAGAACCTGTAATCAGCGCAACCAATTTTATCGATGCCTCGGTAAAACCGGGAATGGCATACCGTTACAGGATCAAGTCAGTTGTTAAAGGCCGTGAACAGGAGACGCCGGGAGAGGCAACGGTTTTCATGCTCACAGGCAATCAGCCTTATTATTCAATAAAGCTCAATACCGAGAAGAGGCTGAAGAGACTGGGTGTAGGTGACCTCGATGGTGACGGGGCATACGATTTTGTCATTCAATACCCCGATTTCAATGTTGATCCCTATCATATGCCCGGTTACTGGCAGCGCAGTCCTGAACCATATACCCTTCATGCATATAGTTCAGGGGGGCGCTTTATGTGGAGCTATGATATGGGCTGGGCTATAGAGACCGGGACATGGTATTCGCCTTATATGGTGTACGACATCGACGGCGACGGATCTGCAGAGGTATATGCCAA
>ERZ1645192.1910-NODE-1910-length-17295-cov-5.482657_pt1 | contig 17295 bp, 14 predicted proteins | sample MGYA00575354_ERZ1645192 | MGnify/ENA primary metagenome ERZ1645192 (study PRJEB40844, sample SAMN11349763) | freshwater sediment metagenome | isolation source: river sediment | host: Sediment | place: India: Faizupur Khadar , New Delhi | collected 2017-02-21 ... | reverse complement strand
CAAATTCCAAATTCCAAATTCCATTCGCCAGCTGGCGGACCAAACAAATTCAAAAAACAAATTCAAAAGCCCATTCAACATTCAACATTCAACATTTCAATCTCCCAGCCATTTCAGCACTTCAGGCACATTAACGCGGCTGACAAGTACCTGATCTTCGGCCGGTGGATCAAGTTCAACAAGCAGCCGGCTGTTGAAATATTTGCTTACTTTTTTAATGGCGGTGATCCGGGAAATGTAACCCCGGGTAATCCGGTGATATAACTTCGGATCAAGTTCTCCTTCAAGCTGGTGCAGCGTATAATCCACAATCGCCCGTGTTTTATTCCTCAACATCGCAAACACCACATCATCCTCGGCGTAAAAATAGGCAACTTCTTCCATTTCAACCGACCTGATCTGGTCACCGGTTTTAAGCAGGATCCGGGATTTATACTCCTTGTTCATCATCCTGAGAAGGTTTTCCAGTTGTTTCTGGTCAACCCGCATATCCTGGTTATTTAAAACCGACCGCAAGTCATCGAGCTTCCGGAGTGCATTTTCAAGCGCTTCCAGCCTGATGGGCTTCAGCAGGTAGTCGATACTGTTGACCTGGAAAGCCTTGATGGCATATTCATTAAAAGCTGTGGTAAAGATCACCGGAGAAGTAACACTGACCTGCCTGAATATTTCAAAACTCAATCCGTCGGCAAGCTGGATATCAAGGAAAACCAGGTCAGGGCGTGCGTGCGATTTCAGCCAGTTCACGCTGTCTTCCACGGTATCGATCTCGTCAAGAATTGTAAATTCCCTTCCGGTAGCATGCAGAAGGCGGATCAGTTCTGTGCGGGCAAAAGGCTCATCTTCTATGATCAGGATCTTCATAAGTTTAAATTAATGGAATGACAACACTGAAGTGATTTTCATCATGATTAATCTTTACTTTTCTGCCGGTCAGGAATTCATAACGGCTTGTTATATTTTTCAATCCGATCCCTGTACCTTTCTGTTCGTCTTTCGGCTGAAAATTGTTCGTAACAGCGATCTGCTGATTCTCTGCCCTGATTAAAATCCATAACGGCATCTTACGGGAAACCACATTATGCTTGACGGCATTCTCAACCAGCAATTGCAAGGTCATTGGGGCAATTTTTTTTTCCAATGATGCTTCACTGATTTCGAAACGGAATTCAATCATGCCCTGGAATCGCAAACCCTGCAAAAAGGAAAAGGAGCGAATAAACTCCATTTCATCGCGCAGAGTAACCAGCTCTTTGTTCCTGTTATCAAGCACATATCGGTATACATCCGACAGTTTCCTGATAAATTCAGCCGATTTTTCAGCATCTTCATGCACCAGCGATGAAAGGGTGTTCAGGCTATTAAACAAAAAATGCGGATTTAACTGCAGTTTGAGCATTTCAAACTGGTACTCCGCATTTTCTTTCCTGAATTTTTCCACTTCTGCTAATGATTTTCTATATCTGTCATTAATAAATGATCCCAATTCGGCCAGGTTTAATGTGAGTGTGAAGAAGATGACCAGCAGGAAGATCATGATCTCATCGGTCATGATAATGAGTTCACCCGGCATGATCAGGTAGAAAAAAATAAACCTGACGGCAACGATCCAAAATCCTGAGATAATGATACAGGCCAGATTTTGCAGTACAAACCGCCGGGCCGGTCCAAATTCCCAGGACCGGTTTTTCTCAAGCCAAAGACCGGTGCGGTAAATGGTTTCCAGCATCAGGGCCCCAATAACAGCCGCATATAGGTAATTCCTGGGATTTGCAAATAACTCGAAATAGCGGTACTGAATATTAAGACCCACTTCTACGAGCAACCAGGTCAGCAAACCGGCAAAAATACCAGTGAGCAGACGGTAGTACCATTTTTTGAAAATAAAAAGGTTCATAAGCTATGCCTGGTTGCCTGGTTCCTGATTCTGTCCTTAATCAAAAGTAGGCAAATTTTCAACACGGGAAAGAACGTGATGATTGTTGAAGTATGATCAGTTCAGGATGATGAATTGCTTTCTGACTTCTTCCTGCCCGTTGCGCAACACAACGCAGGTGTATATTCCTGAATCAACGTTATTCATGTCGCATTTGATGCTCAGATCTTTCGAAGATTTTGTCGAACGGTGGAATACCTTTACTTTTCTCTCGTTGTAGATTTTCATCACAACTTTTTCTGAAGATGGATTGGTTACCCTGAAGTTGATCATATGATCACTGGGCTGCACGATCGTTGCTTTGAATTCCTTTTTCTCAGGTGTGCCGGGATTAACTTTATCATCGGTTTTACCTGCATAAGAAACGGTCATCAGGATCATCATGGCGAAGGTTAAGATTGCTGTTTTCATGGTTTTTTGTTTTTTTTTTGTTAAACGATGAAACAAAGATATCCCGCCACATACCGGAAGTAAACGGAAAGATGGTAAACTGAAGAATAAGGAGGGTGAACTTCAATTAAAGTTCGGTCAATTTATAGGTTGAGGGATCAATTTCACCCAGGCCATGATCGTAGGCCTTTTGAAAAGTCAGGATATCATCCGGTAAAAACCCGATAAGCTTTGCGGCAAAAATATCCGTGGCCAGAGCACTGGTCCCTGCAATGATCCTATTCGGTTTTACGGTTCTGCCCGGCCCTGCAGGTCCATTACTGGTGCCGCATTCAATGGCGTCGATGATGCACAGGTCGGGTTTGCGCAACAGGTTCAGGTCAGCAATACATTGGGCCAGGTATTCTTCTTCATCATACGTATACTGTCCGTCGGGCGAATGCATTCCACGGTTGGTATCGGAAGAAGCGGCTCCCATAAATCCCTTGAAATTGCAGGAAAACATCACACCGGCATGGTGTTTCGCAACCGGAATACTGATGAGCACGTCTACATCCATGAAAGCTTTGTATATTTCAGCCCTTTTCAGCATTTTACCTTTGGGAATATCCATGTAGATCATCTCATCACCATACTTCATTTGATCAATGATGTCCTGATATTTGGAATACAAACTTCCCCTTTCCCAAAATGAGCGTTGAGCCGGATGGATACAAATGATCTCCCTGGCGCCGGCCTGAAGGCAAAGACCGGCCACCGCGAGAATCACATCAGGCTGGGTATAAAAACCCGGATTTTTCCAGGGTGAATTGGCCAGCAATCCGACCGATTGTCCGGATTTTACGAAATGACCGATTCCCCCCAGAGGGTCCAGCAGTCTGGCTACGTTGATATCCGGATTATCTCCGGCAATCGTCACAATATCCGGAATTTCACCCGGGGAAGGTGTAAGATATTCTGCCTTGTTTTGATCAGCAAATTCCGCACCTGATAATTGTTTGGCCAGGACAACGGCTCCGCCTGCCATTAAACCTGTTTTGATAAAATCACGACGTTTCAGGGTTTTCATATGCATTGATGGTTTTGGATCCTGCTTTAAAGATAAAGATTATTTTGTTAATCCGATGTTAATTAAATAGTTTCCCAATTACTGACCTTATACTTTTGCCTGTAATTAATCATTCCTAATTCAATATTTTATGAAAAAAATTGCAACTATTCTTTTACTGTTATTAGTAACTTCCATGTTTTTAACAAGTTGTAAAAAAGTAGATGATCTGAACACCGTTAACTTCGATGCGACTTTTTCGGGTGATGTCGACTGCACTACCGCTGGTGGTGGCAAATCATCCCTGAACAATCCCGTATTCGGTGGCAGTGTCGAAATTGTTCCCACAGATGACCCGAATGTGAACATCTACCTGAGCAATATAAAAAACTATGAAATCGAGTCGGTTAAGGCAACCATTACAAGCATGTCCCAGGAAAATGTCACCATTATTTCAGCAGATTTGAACATTCACAATTTCCAGCATGATGCGATATGGACATTTCAGAATGAATTGCTTACCACAGGCAAGACCATTACATTTGGCAATGATAACGGTCAATGGGACACTGTACACGATATTTTAATGGATGGGCAGGAGTTTACCATTATTATAACAGGAGAAGCTGATTTCTCCGGCGTGACGTTTACCGTAAAGGTTGATATTGAAACCAAAGTTGAGGCGAATATTATTTGAAGCAGTCGTCGGAGCAAAAATCATAATTCTTAAAATAATAGTTGACAAACTAATTATTTAGTTGTATATTTGTATCCTTATTCAGATACAAATTTTACAGCGATGAAAGAACTGAAAAGTACCGGGAGGGAGCTTACACGGGCAGAAGAACAGATCATGCATATCATCTGGGAAAAAGGACCGGGATTGGTGCATGATATTTTAAAAGAGTTCCCTGAGCCAAAGCCTGCCTACAATACCGTTTCCACAATCATCAGGATACTCGAACAAAAAGGATTCATCGGTCATAAAGCTTATGGCCGGACTTACGAGTATTTTCCGCTGATCTCTAAAAAAGAATACACGAAAACTTACTTCAGGAGTTTTGTCGCCAACTATTTCGGGAATTCTTACAAGTCGCTGGCCAGTTTTTTCACGGCCGAGGAAAGCCTAAGTGTTGATGAACTGGAAGAAATCCGTCAATTGATGGACGAAGAAATCCGCAAGCAAAAAAAAGAACGCCATGAATAAGATCATCATCTACCTGTTGCAGTCGTCGGCCATCCTTTCCGCCATGTACCTGGTATATTGGCTATTCCTGAGAAAAGACACCTTCTTCCATGTCAACCGTTTTTATTTGATGACCTCGCTCATTTTCGCGTTGATCATTCCGTTGTTTGATATTCATCTTCCGGAAACCAGCCGGGCATCATCACTGATTGTCATGCTCGACCCGGTTTTGATCACGCCGGAAAAGATTGAGAATGTCACTTCCGGGCACCTTTCCTGGATGCAGATCGCGGGGGTGATCTATCTTACCGGGGCGGCGATTTTCACCCTACGGCTGGTGGTCCAGCTAACACAATTGTTTCTGGTCGTAAAACGGAACCGGATTACCCGGCAGGATGGTGCCAACCTTGTATTTGTCGACAAAGGATATTCCCCGTTCTCCTTTTTTAACCTGATTTTCATTCGCAAGGAATATTACATTGATGGAAAACTTACACCGGTCATCGCTCATGAAAAGATTCATATCCGGCAATATCATACCATTGATCTTCTTCTCATCGAATTTGCCATCATCCTGCAGTGGTTCAATCCTTTTATCTGGTTTCTGGGCAGGTCGGTCAAAAGCTTGCATGAATTCCTGGCTGATGAAGGTGTATTGAAGAAGGGATTCCGGGTCAATGACTATCAATCGCTGATTTTGAATGAAGCCATGGGGCTTCAGCTCAATAACCTGACCAATAATTTTAATGTTTCATTACTTAAAAAAAGAATTACAATGATGACAAAAACACGTTCTGCATCATGGACCCTCTTCAAGGTCGGATTTGCACTGCCCGCGCTACTTTTAGCGATGCTTATTTTTGCTGCCGGCAGCAGTAACATTCTTTCAGCACAGGATACACAGCAAAAGACCACTGTTGATCAAAAAGCATTAAATACAGCAGTAACTGCCCAGGAAGACCCTGTATATGAGATTGTCAAAGAAATGCCCTCATACCCTGGCGGAACAAATGCCTTGGTTCAATATCTGGTGACAAATATTAAATACCCCCAGGAAGCCCGCACCAAAGGAATTCAGGGGAAGGTATTTGTCCAGTATATAGTAGAAAAAGACGGATCTGTTAAACAGGTTAAAGTACTCGAGGGTTTTGACAGTGAATGTGATGCAGAAGCCGTGAGGGTGGTCAAGGCGATGCCGAAATGGATCCCCGGTAAAAACGATGCCGGTGAACCGGTCAGGGTTCAATTCGTTCTTCCGATAAAATTCTCCCTGGACGAAAAATCAGACAAGAAACCGGAATAGAGTAAAAATATAGATTCCTGCTCCAACGACTAAAGCCTTTGTTTCCATCTTCTCCCTCCCCCAAATGGGGGAGGGCTGGGGTGGGGGCTGTTACCGACGGCTTTCTATTTAACGATAGTCACCATTCCTTCATAGACCTTTTTGGCGCCTCGCATATTCGTTCCAAAGATCCTGAAAACATAAGCATCGGCCGGAAGCACATTGCCCGACATATCTTTGCCATCCCATATGCATTCAGGAGTAGTGATCGGTGCGTCATATACTTCTGTTCCCCACCTGCTGTAAATGATAACTCTGAATACGTCGATGATATCACTTGTTGTACCACTAATTGAGAAGCAATCATTAAGCCCGTCTCCATTGGGTGTAAAGGCATTCGGCACAAACACCTTGATATCTTCGACGATCCCGATTTCAAGGGTATCGCGGTCCCAGCAACCATGTTCCGTTTCCGTGTACATGACTACCATGTAACTTCCCGGAGCGCCATATGTGTGACGGGGATTCGGCTCGGTAGAAACGGAACTGCTGTCACCAAAATCCCAGTTGATCAAAGCAAACGGAATATTGACCTGTTCAAAGAACTTGATCGTTGGATTATCGATCGTCGCGGCTTCCGGATCGGCGATGAAATCAGCAACCGGTACTTCATAAACCTCAACAAGGTCGTTAATAGTCAATGTATTTGTACAACCCGTTGAATTGGTCACCGTCAGCGTGATGTCATAGGTACCGGGATTCGGGTAAATATGGGTCGGATTGGTTTGGGTATCCGTCGTTCCATCGCCGAAATCCCAGAGATAACTCGGATTTTCGAGGTTTGAAGAAGCATTCTGGAATGAAACTTCGATGGGCTGGCATCCGAAATTGCCTGAAGCGCTAAACGCAGCCAGGGGATCCGGATAGACCTGGTACTGGAAGTAGAATGTAGCTTCGCAGCCCAGTTCTTCGATGTGCAATGAGATATTTTTAAGCCCATCTGTACTCCATACAATTTGCGGCGGCACTGCCTGGTTGCTGGTCGCAGGTACTCCGTCATCGAAAGTCCAGGAATAGGTGGCATCGGGCAACGGTGTGACTGTCGGCTGGAAAGTAATGGTAACCGGTTTGTCGGTGCACTGGAATCCCGGATCTCCCAAAATATTACCCGCCAGTTTAGGCCTGACATTCACCTCAACGGTAGCTGAATCCAGGCAGCCATGGTTATCGGTGATCACGCATTTGTAAGTGGTGGTGACCTGTGGCGTAACGGTAGGTGACGCGCTGGTTTGCTGACCTGCCAGCGATGCATCCGGTGGAGTCGCCGTCCAGTAATAATTGGTAATGCTCACCGGCCCTGTCGGTACAATGCTCAAATCAGTCGGATAATCGATACAAACCGATTCGATCGATGTCGATGCAACCGGGTAGGCATAGGGGTAGACCGTGACATTTCGGGTCAGGGTATCATAGCATCCGTCTTCATTATACGCAATGACAGTGACCGGGTGAACGCCAGCTTCGGTAAGTTCAAGTGTAATCGTCTGGCCGCTGGCTGTGAAAGGTGTTCCGTCATCTTCCCAACTCCAGGCCCATCCATCGTAAGCGTTCAGTTCTTTTAATGAAAACTGCACATTTGGACAGGTATTGAAATTATTGGAATTGTTCATGGTCATGTCCATGATTAGTTGAGACGCAAAGAATGAGAAGCAGGTATCGGCCTGTTCACCGCACTCATTGATGATCGAAACGCAAATGGTATGATTGCCGGCAGTTGTCGGGTAATAATTCAGTGTTTGTGAAGTAGCTCCCGGAATGGGCGTTCCAGGATAACTGTTGTAGTACCATTGATAGGATTGGGCGGGGCTGCAGGTGAGCTGAATAGTGTCATACAAACAGATCAATGGTACACCGGAAATCTCAACCACAGGGAAGAAAGTCGCATTGACCACATCAGAATCCGTATTGCCGCATTCATCGGTCACGATACAGGTAAATGAAATCGTGTTGGGCGCATAGCTGCCATATTCATCCCATGTGACCGTATAAGAGGATTGCGTCCCGACTGTTTCGCCGGTTTCATTGAAAATCCAAACCGTTGTATAATCATCGCCGACATTTGTACTTTGAACGCTAATTACTGATTGCCCGTTCTGGCAAAGCTGGAAATCCGGGCTGGCCTGGATTTCGAGTTTGCTATAGATGATTACGGTATCTTTTCCGGGAATATAATAGGGAAACTGAGGCTTGGTACATCGGTCGAATATGGTACATATCGCATAATCCGGACTATCCATGATGGTCGTCGTAAACAGTTCCGTATTTGCAATCTGGGGCGGATTAGACCAGGAATATGTGTAAGGCGGGATTCCGCCCTCCAGTATATCCGAGATGGTGACCTCAATATCATTACCGCAATGGTAGATGGATGCAGGATCAGGCCCCATTGTCTTTGATGTATTGACAATTGGATTATAATCAAGCACTTTCGTAACGATCTTTCCGGAATAACCGGCGTTGGACTGTCCCAGGGTATCAGGCGGCTTCGGAACATCACACGGATCCATCTGGTAGCGGATGTACCAAAAATCAGTTCCTCCATTTTCATCAATCCCGTCATCTATAGCAGATAATTTCATTGTATATTCATAAGTAACGGGGTCGACGGCTGAAGGCGGAATAAAGATCACACTATCGTTTACCAGGGGAGGATCAACTGTAAATTCCGAAAGACTGGCATTGCCGATTTTCATCAGAATTTGCGTCGTGTCCCACCATTCCGGCATGACACTGAATTTGACTTTCATGATCATATTGGAGCATCCTCCTTCCACCATGCTGGTATCACCGGCAAAATCATTATTATCGATCGCCCCGGTAATTTCCCATTCCTTTCCATAGCCGCTCATCAGGCTGAATGCTTCGAGAAAAACTGCAGAATTGATTTGGTGATTCAGGTGATATTCATCGAGTGTCTGTCCATTAGGATAATCGGCCACACCAATTTTAACCCAGTAGGTCTGACAGGGCACGATTTCACTTTTACCATCAGGATAAGGCCGGATTTGTATTGGAGTCGTTGTACCATCGAAAATAAAACTCTTTTCATTATCATAATTCGGCACATAATAGCCCCAGTTGTCTTCATGGTTGATATATTCAACGGAAACCGGAACCCACCCTACCCCAAGCTGGGCAACGACCGAGGCAATATTGTTCGGATTAGGTCCTTCACTGGGATATTTCCTGAAAAAGATACCCATGAAATCACTACCATCATCAACATCTGTCATGTCAACATCAACGGGCAGGTCATGCTGTGGATTTAGCGGATCTGTCTGATACTGATATTCTTCCGATGCAAAAACATACCGCATCCAAATTGTTGAGTAATAAGGTTTGAATCTGAAGGTAATGACCGTGGGATCAACGGCGGTATCATGTTGTTGAGGAGGTGGAATAGGAGGGCCTGAAATGATGCCTGCCAAATAATCCATATCATCGTCCTGAAGCCAATGAGGCGGCTCTAAATTTCCTCCTTCCTTCTTATCAGGGCCAAGGCTGTCAGCATTGGGTATGCCATCAGCACCGGTTCTCTTTCCTGCTCCACCACCACCTCCACTTCCTTCATAGATGGACGTCAGCACGTGTCCATTGGAAATCATAATGCCTTCAGTAAATCCAATATCATTGCCCGACCAGAATGCCCCAACTCCCTTTGGATTGCCATAAAACGCGACATGAGATAATTTACCTCCGCCAAGTAATAATGAATCGGTGATATAATTCACAAACCGGGCCGTATCCAATATGTTTGGAATCATTTGATCCAGCATAGGACTTATCGTTAATTCCGGACTGGTCTGTGAATAAATTGTTGGGGTTAGAAAACAGAATATAATGTAAAATAAAAGCTTTCTGGCCTTTTTCATGGGATTCAAATTTTAAAGATACTGAAAGTCATCCAATTAGTTTGTTATTTAGTGAAAAAAGAAACTGGTAAAGTTATGCAATCTTTTAAAAAGACGAATAATTAATATGAATAAATATAGTATTGACTGCAAAATGTATTATTTAAATTCAATAAGCACCACAGGGACCTGCCAGGCAGGCTCTATCTTCCTGATCACTTTATATTTAGCTTTGTTTAAATGTTCCCATTGCGCCAGGTAAAGTGCGCCGGGGATTTTTTCAGTTTTAACCTGTGTAATTTCACCTCGAGAAGTTGAAAGGTAATAAGTAAAAATCTCATTATTATAACGATATTGAAAATACGGATCGGGTTTAAAATCAGGGTTCCAATAGACATATAATTTTCGTCCCGCCGTTTGATCCGCCAATTCGTCAGCCAGCTTTTTTGTAGCCACTACCGGGTGGGATTTTTCCCAGGAGGGAATAATCGTATAATTAAAAGCCATCCTGATCACGAGCAATGCAATGGCCAGCCACAAGAGCCGGTATGGTTTCTGTTTCCAAAAGAAATAACTGATGATGGACATGGCCAGGAACAGCAATATTGAAATCAGGAGCAAATGAGGTAAATCACGGGTAGCAGGATGCAATAAAAAACCAATCCCTGCGAAGCCGGCTAACCCGATAATGCCGCCGAAAATATAGTCGACCGCCTGTATAGTCCAGTTCCTGTTTCGCTGGTATTCAAAATACAAAGCTAACATAATGGTCATAGCCAGGGGAACCAGCATGAGGATATACCGGGCATAGGATTCGGGCGAGGTCCAGTAAGGGATAATGTTAAAAAAGAAGACCAGTGCCATGTAGCGGAGCCTTTCATTCTGCCGGATAAATTTCAGGCTTCCTTTCCTGAAGAACAGGATCACCAGCACAGTCCATGGCGCAAAATGGTAAAGGTTTTCGAAAGGATAGGTGAACAAATGGAGGATCGTTTTCCATATCCCGAAACGTACGACCGTTCTGCGTGTTACTTCACCGGTGAGAACATTAAAGACCTGATCTGGATCTAAATTGTTCTTTGCAAAATACAACCAGTAATATCCCCCGAGGACCAACATCAATAAACCAATCCCTAAAAAATGCCTCCAGTTGAACAACATCCTGAATTGTTTACCCTGGATAAACAGCACCAGTAGCGTTACCGCGGTAAAATAAAGGCTCGGTAAACCTTTGAGCAGGTATGAAAGTGCTGTAATCGCATAGGCGACCAGGAACAATGCGAGGTATTTCTTTCGTTTAAAAAAATGCCACGACAATAAAAAGAAAGAGTAAGTCAGCCAGGAAAAGGTCATATCGATCAGACCATGCAGCGACTCATAAAAAATGATCCTGCCATAAGTGACAAAAGCCAGCGCATTGACAAGGGCGAACCGGTTCCCGAATTCTTTCCTGGTGAATAAGAATATGGTTGCTCCAAAGAAAACGATCGTAATAATTACCGGCATTCTGATGACGGTTTCCGAATAGCTGCCAGTGAGCTGGAATAAAGCGGCGAGGATCCAGTTAAAAAGAGGTGGTTTCATCAGGTAAGGCTCGCCGCCAATGGTCGGAGTGATGTAATCGCCACGCTGGATCATTTCGAACGCAACGATAGCCCGGATGGCTTCATCGCGGATCATCTGGACCATATTAAGATTGATCAGGTAAGCCGGAATGAATAGCGCGGCTGCCAGAACCAGAAAAAGAATTAAAAATTTATCAGATCTCCCTTTCATATTCCCTGAACCAATCGATGAATCGCTTCAATCCATCTTCAATGGTTGTTTTTGGCTTAAATCCGGCATAATCTTCCAAAAGCGCCGTACCGGCATAAGTGGAAAGCACATCACCGGGCTGCATTGGTTTCATCACTTTGATGGCTTTTGCTCCAAGGTTTTCTTCAATGATTTCGATGAACCTGAGCAGGTTGACTGGTTCGGAATGACCAATATTGAACAGCCGGTAAGGGATTTTTCCATCCGGGATAAGTTCCGTCACTTTTACAAGCCCATCAATAATATCATCGATATAGGTGAAATCCCTTTCGAGATGGCCATGGTTAAAAACATCGATCGGTTTTTTTTCTTTAATGGCTCGGGCAAATTTGAAATAGGCCATATCCGGACGGCCCCAGGGACCATAAACGGTGAAAAACCTGAGACCTGTAACCGGCAATCCAAATGCTGAGCTGTAGGTATGAGCCATAAGCTCATTGGCTTTTTTGGTGGCGGCATAAAGACTAACGGGGTGGTCGACAAAATCACTTTCTTCTGAAGGTTGTTTCGGGTTATCGCCATAAACACTGGAGCTGCTGGCATACACCAGGTGTTTGACCTTTAGCTTTCGGCAACCTTCCAGGATATTGATAAACGCTTCGATATTGCTGTCGATGTAAACGAAAGGGTCGACGAAACTGTGTCTTGCACCCGGCTGAGCGGCCAGGTTGATCACCAGGTCAAAGGAATGTGATGAAAAAAGTTCGGCCGTCTTTTCCCTGTCCTTCAGATCAAGTTTGATGAAAGTATAGCCGGGAATTGTCCGGCTTAACACCGGCTTGAATTCTTCAATTTCATTTCCTGGAATTCCGCATTCAGCCAGGCGCAAGTACTTAAGTTCCGGCGTATAATAGTCATTGATATTATCGATACCGGTGATTTCACAGCCCCCGGCAGCCAGGCGTTTCACTGTATGAAAACCGATAAAGCCAGCAGAACCGGTGACGAGGACTTTTTTCATGGAAGCAAAGATATTAATATCTTTGCACCAAATCCAAACACAATGCCCAAACTCTCCCTTGTCATCTCGGTTTATAATGAAGAAGGAAATATCATTCTACTGGCTGACAAGATCACGGAATCGCTGAAAGGGCTGGACTATGAGGTGATCTTTGTGGACGACGGTTCGAAAGATCAAACTGTACAACGTATTCTTTCAATTACTGATCCTCATTTCATATTGCTGAGGTTTAAAAAGAATTACGGCCAGAGTTCCGCCTTATCGGCCGGGATCGATTATGCTACGGGAGATTATATCGTGACCCTGGATGGAGAACTTCAGAATGATCCTGCAGATATCCCCATGATGCTCAAAGTAGCTGAAGATGGCGACTGGGACCTTGTGGCGGGTAACCGCAAAAACCGGAAAGATGGCATGCTGATCCGAAAAATCCCGTCGCGAATTGCCAACCGGATCATCAGGAAAGCGACCGGTGTGAAGATGAAAGACCTGGGCTGTGCCCTGAAGGTATTTAAAAAGGAAACGGCAAAAAATATCAGCCTTTACGGCGAATTGCACCGGTTTATCGCGGTGCTCGCCGCTCTCGAAGGAGCAACGATCACGCAGGTGGATGTGAACCATTACCCCCGGATCCATGGTCAATCAAAATATGGATTATCAAGAACCTTTAAAGTGATCAGCGATCTTATCCTCCTGATCTTCATTAAAAGATACCTTCAAAAGCCGATGCATTTTTTTGGCAAATGGGGACTGCTCATCCTTATCCCTGGCGTTATCATTAACATTTACCTGCTTGTCCTGAAGATCCTCGGGCAGGATATCTGGGGCAGGCCTTTGCTGATCCTGGGCATCATGCTGATCGTTGCCGGTTTTCAGATGATCACCAGTGGGATCATTGCCGAGATCGTCATGCGCACTTATTACGAATCACAACAAAAGAAACCATACCGGGTTAGCAATATTTTCAAAGGTGGGAAGCAAGCTTAAACGACTGCTGAATACACTCCTCAAATTTGCCGTCACAGCGGCAGCTTTGTATTTCGTGATCCGGAAAATTGAAATCTCCGAAGTACTGGCCCTGTACAGGCAGTCGAACCTGATTTATATTTTTATCGCGCTTTCATTTTTTGCTTTATCGAAACTGGTTTCGGCTTACCGGCTCAATATATATTTCCGGGCCATCGATATCCAACTGCCCGAAAAAACAAATATCCGGCTTTATCTGCTGGGCATGTTCTATAACCTTTTCCTTCCCGGCGGAATAGGCGGTGACGGCTATAAGATCTATCTTCTTCAAAAACAATATCAGACAGGAACAAAAAAAATACTGGGCGCCGTTCTTTCAGATCGTATTTCAGGGATGGTCGCTTTGGTGGTACTGGCGTTGGTTGGATTTTCTTTCCTGGATTTTGCAGAAACTGGTCAATGGTCAATACTCATTAGCCGAATTTCGATTTTCGACTTTCAATTTTCAATCTTCAACCTGTCATTTTTTTTTATTCCGATAGTCTTCCTGGCGTATTATCTCTTTATTAAATATCTTTACCCTTACTTTCTGAAAATCAACCTGATCACCTTTGGTTATGGTTTCATGGTCCAGTTGTTACAGGTTGCCTGTGCATGGTTTCTGCTGATTGCGCTGGGTGAAACGGAAAACCACCTGGCTTATCTTGTAATTTTCCTGGTTTCATCCGCTGTGGCTGTGCTGCCGATTTCCATCGGCGGAGTGGGCGTCAGGGAACTGACTTTTCTGTATGGTTCCCAGTTGCTGAATGTCGATATTCATGTCGCCGTCGGAATCAGTTTCCTTTTTTACCTGATCACGGCAGTGGTGTCGCTGATAGGGATTTGGTTTGTGTTCAAACCGGTCAGCCTGACCAGCACTACCCCGTGAAAGGGAACCTCTGCTGAATAGACCGAGCCAAACTGCCCCAGGTCTTTTTGCCTCCAGACATCGCGCACCTGGTAAACCCCGCTGATCCCAAGGTCAGACCAGTTGATGGTAAGTGTCCTGGCTGCTATTCCGTTATCCCAGTTGAATGCATCGACCGGGGAATCGACGCCGGTGTTAAACATGCCCACCGCAATGGAGCCGTCGGCCATTGGTTTAGCCCAGACTTCGAATCCGGTGTCCTGACTTACTCGTTTTGCCTGAATACCAAGCTCATCCTGGTTGATCGCCAGTACTTCATCATTGGTCAGCAGGTTCATGGTGAATTCATCCAGCTGGCTTAGATCGCAACCAATCAGCAAAGGAGCCGACAACAGGCACCAGAGGCTGATATGGGTATATTGCTCATCGGGAGAAAGCTTGCTTGGGTGTAGGTTTGGGCCCCAGCCTACTTTCCCGACTACGAGCATATCCGGATCGTTCCATTGGCCAGGTTTCGCATAGGGTGAACAGACGTCCTGTCCAAAGCCGATGCCGGCCATGCTTTCCCAGGTATCGGTGATGTCGCCGGTCGTCCGCCAGAGATTACCGCCAACCTCACCTCCCCATTCCCAGACATTGCCCATACCATACTGGCAAAGGCTGTATACAATATCCCTGGGAGCGTCTTCAAGCATTTTATCCATCAGCAGGTAAGGTTTCTGAAGCTCTTCCAGGCTGTCGTTCAACGCAATTTTACCATATGAGCACCAGTCATATTTCAGGTAATCGATACCCCATTCCGACCAGGTCTTCACATCCTGTTTTTCATGCTGGTAGCTCCCCAAAAATCCCCCGCAGGTCAGCGTGCCCGGGGAAGAATAAATGCCCAGCTTAAGTCCTTTGCTATGAACATAATCTGACAATCCTTTCATATCCGGGAATTTTTCATTGGTCAGCAGTTCGCCTTTCGGGGTTCTTTCAGGGGCCTCCCAGCCATCGTCGATATTGATGAAAGCCCAGCCATGATCGGCCAGACCGGAGTTGATGAAGGCATCGGCAGCAGCACGCACCTTCGGATCATCGACACTTAATCCCCAGCAATTCCAGCTGTTCCAGCCCATGGGAGGAGTGAGAGCCAGTCCCTGGCCGGTGACAATCTTCAGAACGCGAGAACTCTCCCCTTCCCCGTTCTTTACCAGAATATCCACCTTATATTCTCCTTTCTCGGGTGCAATACCGCTGATAACACCGGTGGAAACATCCATATCCAGCGATGCGGGAAGGTTTTTCGCTGTAAAGTTCATCGGCCTGCGTCCTGAAACAGGAATCCTGTATAGGAAGGGTTTTCCGGGAGTCGCTCCATAAACTGCAGGTCCATTGATCCTGGGTTGCTCTGGTACCGGCGGGGTAAGGATATAAGGGTGTGCAACTGGCTGGCTTAGAGCCACCGGGATTTCTTTCCGGTATTCAATGTAAGCTTCCAGCCAGTCGGTGTGATCATAGTAATTATAATCATTGGCGTCGGAAACGTAGAGTGCGAGTTTCCGGACCTCTTCAAGGCTTACCTCAACTTTTCGGGCTTCATCTCCCTTTTTCATGGTCCCACTCTCCCATAGTATCCGCTGGTCACCCATGACAAAAAACTCCACTGAGGCCCTGTCGCCCGCTTCATCATCGACGCCGACCAAAGCAGAGAATTTAACAGCGTCTCCTTTTAAATCGATCATCATTTTGCTGATGGCATGGGTTCCAACGCCCTGTTCATATACCTTTCCGGCAACGGTCAGCTGATTGCTGTCACAACTCAGGTTGGCGCGGACGGTCCCCCAGCCGGTTTCCATTTTTGACAGGTCCATTTCGTGGAGGCCAATGTGTTTGGTGTGGCTATACTTGCAGGAATATAAGGCAAAAAGAAGAATTACTGCTAAAAAGAATCGTTTCATTGGTTTGGTAATATGAATGAAACGTAAAAATAAAAAAGTTTCCGGTTGAAGGTTCGTACTCCGACGGATTGAAAGAACTGTGCTCCGACGGGTTGAAAGGATTGTGCTCCGACGGGTAAATCCGTCGGTTAAAGGCTCTCCCTCCCCCGACTTGGGGAGGGTTGGGGTGGGGGCTGTGCTCCGACGGGTAAATCCGTCGGTTCAATGAGAGGTTTTTCTTCCGACGGGTAAATCCGTCGGTTCAATGAGAGGTTTTTCTTCCGACGGGTAAATCCGTCGGTTCAAACTTTTTTTAATTTTGAAATAATAAAATGATGGAATCTTCAGGTTGAGGTGTTGGTTTATGGGATTGATTTATTCTCACATCGTTTTTGCTTTAAAAAATTCACGTTATGATTGGCAAAAGATCAAACGGAAGAAACCTGCGGGATTTATTGCACCTACTTATTCATTTTTAATTGGAAAAGAAGAAGAATTATTGATCGAGGAATTATGTAAAACCGCGGATGAGATTGATTTAAATATACATTCTTTCAGCTTTTGCGGAGATCATGTTCATGCAATTATTCTCCATGACTCCATGGCCATTTCAAAATTGATGCTTCTCTGGAAAGGCAAATCAGCTTACTCTTTCAATAAAAGAATGTTAACTGGAGATAAAAAAGTTGATGATGGTTCTGCAGGCTCTAAACAAGAAGGACTCTGGGCGAAAAGTTTTTATCATAAGACTATAAAATCGAATGAAGAATATAGAAATGTTAAACACTATATAGAAAATAACAGGAAAAAACATGGACTATCACCGCTGTCTGAAATCTCAGCTGAATTAATCAGATATTTGCTTTCAAAAAATAAAAATGATTGAACCGACGGATTTACCCGTCGGAGCACAAACAACCAACCGACGGATTTACCCGTCGGAGCACAAACAACCAACCGACGGATTTACC
>ERZ1645192.1909-NODE-1909-length-17304-cov-13.269523_pt1 | contig 17304 bp, 19 predicted proteins | sample MGYA00575354_ERZ1645192 | MGnify/ENA primary metagenome ERZ1645192 (study PRJEB40844, sample SAMN11349763) | freshwater sediment metagenome | isolation source: river sediment | host: Sediment | place: India: Faizupur Khadar , New Delhi | collected 2017-02-21 ... | reverse complement strand
GGACGGACGTAGTAATAGATGTTGTCCAGGTCCAAACCGCTCAAATCCGGACCCCAGGTGGGCATCGGACGTTGAAGGTAGTGGTTGTAAGCTTTTAAACGAAATTCCAGCATCCACTCAGGCTCTTGTTTATAGGCTGAGATCTGCCGAATGACATCTTCCGATAAGCCTTTTTGGCTCTTGAAGGAAGATGTTTCTGGGTCATGAAAGCCGTATTGGTAATCGCTGCCCAGTTCGTTCAGGAAATCGTTTCCACGCGCATCAGTCATTGCCGTTTCCCGACTCCCCGTAGACCTCCCGGATCCAGTCATAACCGCTCTCTTCAAGCCGCAGAGCAAGCTCTGCCTGGCCTGTTTCTACGATCCTGCCCTGGTACATGATGTGTACGAAGTCCGGCTTCAGAAAGTTGAGCATGCGCTGGTAGTGCGTGATCACCAACACGCCCAGGTTCTCGCCCACCAGGGAGTTAACCCCTTCGGAGACAATTCGCACTGCGTCAATATCCAGACCGCTGTCGGTTTCATCCAGGATGCCAAACTTTGGCTCAAGCATTGCCAACTGAAGGATCTCAGCACGTTTCTTCTCCCCGCCCGAAAATCCCTCATTCAAATAACGCCCGGCAAAGGAATAATCCATCCCCAGAAAATCCATCTTGGTCTTCATCGCCTTGCGAAAAGAAACCAGCGACATACCCTTTGAATCGGGATCAACTGACTTAAGCTTGGAGTTTACAGCTACACGCAAAAAGTTTGCCAAAGTGACGCCGCTGATCGAGACGGGGTATTGAAATGCCAAAAACAAACCTTTGTTTGCCCTTTGATCGGTTGAAAGTCCAAGAATGCTCTCCCCATCAAGCAGAATATCTCCAGCAGTGACTTTGTAACGTGGATGACCCATGATCGCGTAAGATAAGGTCGACTTTCCTGTTCCGTTTGGTCCCATCAAGGCGTGAATTTCGCCCTGCTGCATAGTTAAATTGAAGCCTTTGAGAATTTCCTTCCCCTCGACTTCAACAAAGAGGTTTTCAATTTGTAATCTAGCCATCATCTACCGTTTTTTTTTGAAAGAAATTATGGGCGGATTATAGCATGCGTGCTCTCGAAAGTCAATTTTTTAGCATATACCTTAACTTATTAACATTCACCTTCGACAAATCCCGGCGCGTTAATCCTCAATGGGATATAATGTTTACCAATGGCGTGAAAAATTCTGTTTTTTACAAGCGCCAAAAACGTCCAACCCGAATTGGGTTCATTAACATAGTTATAAGGAGATAAGAATGGCAGAAGAAAAAGGTTTGTTTGGGAAACTCTTTGGGAAAAAAGAGTCCGCGAAAGAAGTTGAAGAAGCTGCCCGCAAAGCTGCAGAAGAAGCAAAACTTGCAGCCGAAGCAGCCGCTGCAAAAGTAAAACACGAAGCTGAAGTTGCTGCAGAAAACGCTAAACGTGTAGCGGATGCTGCACGGTACAAAGCTGAAGGCGAAGCCCGCCGCTTAGCTGCTGAAGCTGAAGCAAAGGCAAAAGAAATCGCCGAAGAAAACGCCAAGCGCGTTGAGCAGGCTGAACGCTACAAAGCCGAAGGTGAAGCCCGCCGTTTAGCCGCTGAGGCCGAAGCCAAGGCAAGAGAAGCCGCAGCCTGGATTGGGGAGCACACTGTCACTTCTGAAGATACTCTGAGCCACATTGCCCTAAAATTCTACGGGCATGCCACTCCTCCCTATTACAAACTGATCTACGAAGCCAACAAAGCCATCATTGGCGACAACATGAATATCATCGTGCCTGGCCAGGTGCTTCGCATCCCCGCCCTGCCCGAAGAGCTTAAGTAAAAGACTGACTGGTCACCATGGCAAACAATTTTGATCTAAGCACTGTTTTTAAAACGGTTACTGAAGCTCTTAAAGAGAATCAGTCCAATCTTGATGCTGCGGATGAATACAATGGCAACCACGGCACGCACATGGTGGAAACTTTCAATTTGATCCAAAAAGCGGTGAAATCAAAATCTGATAAATCTGCTTCGGAACAGTTGGCATACGCCAGTCAAAAGTTGCGTGCCAGTACAACCAGTGGTTCAGCCCAACTTTATGCTGATGGTCTCGAAGATGCTGCTGAGCAATTCAAAGGAAAAGAATTCAATCAGAAATCTGCAGGTACGCTGATCAATGCCCTCATGGGCAGTAAACCTTCAGCTGAAGGCGGTTCTGGCGATTTCCTCTCAACCCTGCTTGGCGGTCTTACCGGAACCGCACAACCAACAACACAACCTCAGGCTCACCAGCCTGCTCCCGAGCAGCCAGGTGACCTGGTGGGATCGCTGCTGGGCAATATCCCTCAGCAAACTACCAATCAACCCCAGGCCGGGGCTGGCGCAGATCTGCTCAGCACCCTCCTCGGCGGAATGGGTGGAGCTCAGACCCAACAGCAACCCCAACAGGATGCTGGCGGAGACCTGCTCAGCACCCTGCTTGGCGGGATGGGTGGAGCTCAAAGTCAGCAACAACCCCAACAGCAAGCTGGCGGCGATCTACTCAGCACCCTGCTTGGTGGATTGGGTGGCGCGCAAACTCAACAACAACCTCAACAAAGCCAATCTGGCGGTGGGGATCTACTGAGCACACTTCTCGGTGGGCTTGGTGGAGGTTCATCCTCTTCGCAGAGTTCCGGCGAGGGTATGGGAGACCTTCTTTCCACGCTTCTAGGCGGCCAGGGCTCCAGCCAGGGCGGTTCCAGCGGTTTGGATGCCAAAGATCTTCTGAGCGCCGCGCTGGCATATTTCTCTGCCAAGCAAAGTGGTCAATCCAATATGCAGGCGATCATGCAGGCAATTTCAGCTGCAAGTCGGTTTGGCGGCAGCAAAGATCGTGCGCAATCTGGCGCGGTTGTCGTCAACACCATTCTTAACATGATGGGAGCTCATTAGCGCTCATGTATAGTTGGTCTTTTCAAAACAAAAAGCCCCTCTTTAGGGGCTTTTTGTTATCGATAATTTTTCGGTCTTAACCGAGTGGATATTTCTCCGCGATGCGAAGCAGATCCGCTTCGTTATGCACATTATCCATTAAATCCTGGAGCAGATCATCATCTCCCAACATCTCAGCAAGCTGGCTCATGTTGGCAAGATGTTCAGTGGGGTTGCAGGATGCCAGTGTGAAAAACAGGTTGGCATATTTTTCCGGATCGCCTTCCACGAAGGAAACAGGTTTTTCCACTTTCATAAACCCGATTGCGGTCTTAAAGACGCCTTCTGAGCCTTGTTGAGAATGTGGCATTGCCACGCCTGGCAGGAGAACGATGTAAGGACCATACTCCTCAACACATTCTATGACTTTCTTCTGATAACGCTCATCAATAGTGCCGTCGGCCAGCAAAGGTTTGCATCCGATCCTGATGGCGTCGCGCCAATCTGCAGCTTCTTCTACGAAAATGCAGTGTTTCTGTTCCACAAAATCATGCAGTAGTGACATATTGATCGTCTCCTTTTTGCGTTCAATCCACTTTTGCATATCTTACCACTGAGCCCATTACGATGGCACATGTAAAGGTGTTTTGCAATTTTGTTCAAAAAAGCCTCTCAAGCAAAGCTGGAGAGGCATTATTAATAAACCTTGGAGAAAGGTTAGCAGTACACAAGAACCAGGGTTTAGTAAGTTACAACCCTTGGTAATTCTTTTGCCTGCAGCACCCAGTCGGCTACCATTTTGGCGCTCGGTGGGCGGCGAACCAGCTTCTTGGCTGCGTTCACTTCCAGGATTTTGGCATGCAGGTTTTCAGGTTTGCGGGTGGCAAGTTCCACCACGGTATCAACCCCTGCTTCTTCGAGCAGATCAGAATATTCCTGAGCAACACCCTTGATCCGATAAAGATCAGCATGGTTTACCCATTCCAGGATCAACTTGCGATCGATACCAGCTTTTGCAGCAAGTTCTTCACGACCTTTAGGACCAGCGCCAACTTTTAGCAATTGAGCGACACTAGTTACACCAGCCTCGGTCAACTTCTTTGCGTATACAGGTCCAATTCCCTCAATATCCTCAATTTTTGGCATGATATTCTCCTTATATAACTGCATAGAATTTCCGATATTATAGCATAGCTATTCGCCATGGAATATTTTACTTTTACATTTATGAACATCACAACGATCCTTCAGGAAAACTTGCCATATAATTGCAGGCAACATGAAAAACACAAAAGAAAGTATCTTTGAACAGTTGCTTCTGCTTCAGAGCGCGACCATCAGTCAACTCTCCGAACTACTTCACATCAGTGAGATATCCGTCCGCCATCATTTAATAAGCCTGGAGGCAGAGGGAGTTATCAGCTCCTCGGAAGAACGTCATGGCGTGGGAAGACCGCGTTTTGTTTATCGGCTGACCGAGAAGGGTTACCAAAATGCTCCAACCGATTACCGCAAGATATCGGATCAAGCCCTGCAAACCATGAAGCAATTTCTTGGCACCGATACATTAATGGAGTTATTAACGGCGGTCGGCAGAGATCTTGCTGCGAACTACTCAAGCGGAATAAGCTTGCAGGACCACGATCAGGCTCTCTCACAAATTGCCGCCGCCCTCACCCGGGATGGCTTTATTTTTTCCTGGGCAAGGTCAGGTGAAAAGTACATGCTCACTACACACCATTGCCCTTTCCATTACCTTGGACAAGGCCATCCTGAAATTTGTGCCATCAACCACGCTCTGTTAGAATCCCTCATCCAGAAACCTATCAGCCACGAATCGTGCATCTTGCAAGGTGACGAAGCGTGTACATACACTTATGAGGTCCAGAATGGAAAGTAAAACAAAATATACCTGGGAAATTGAAACCACAAATCCAGATAAATACAACGACCTAATTGAAGGATTATCGGGAATCACCGATCCTGAACTGGGTTATTCCATCCTTGAACTTGGTTTGGTTCGGGAAGTCAAATTGACCGACCAGGGAGCCTACGTCCGTATGCTTCTGACCACACCATTTTGCCCATACGGACCTTCGATGCTGGAAGAGACTCGCAAAAAAGTTGAACAAATCCTGGGCGTTCCAACCAGCATGGAATTCGGCATGGAACCCTGGACTCCCGACATGATGGAAGATGATCTTTTCGACCCTGAGTGGGGTCTAATGCCTTAGTTTAGCGTTTCAACAGACCGATCAGTTTCATTCCCAACGCCATGTCGCCAGCGATCTTGATCTTGCCGGTCATGAATGCCATCATTGGATCAAGTTTGCCGTTCAGTAACTTTTCGGCATTCTCTGTGCTAGCTTTCACGGTCAACTGGGGTTGGCTCATAACGCCTTCGCTTACACTGACCTTTCCATCAGACAACACAACGCCCCACTCTCCACCGCCATCACCACTCAGGCTGAATTGCACACGCCCACTCAAACCTTTGGCTTCTTCCGCGTCCACCATTTTCGGTAAGGATTTCATCAATTCATTGAAATCAGTCATTTCGGTTCCTTGTTGTATTAGAGTTTATTTAAATTTTACCCAGTTCTCCTTTTCTTGAGCCGCTTCAGTACAAGCTGATGTATAATACGTATTGTCGAAGCAAGAGCGATTGCTCCTGCAATATTAGTAACAGTTTTCAAGGAGAAAAATGGACAAATACGAATGCATCGCCTGTGGTTACATCTACGATCCAGAAATTGGTGACCCTACCGCCGGGATCGAACCTGGTACCTCATTTGATGACTTGCCCGAAGATTGGGTATGCCCCGATTGCGGTGTTGGCAAAGATCAATTCGAAAAGATCAGCTAACATCAATTATTCAACCAGTAAAACGACCTGAAAGTACAGGTCGTTTTTGTCTTAACCGACACTTCCGGACATTGGTAATAATCCCACGACGATTGGGGTATGCCTGCCGCGAAAGAGGCGACGCTGGTAAAATAGACCTGCAATTAAGGTCATGGCAAATTACATACGCACAACATAAAAGGAGCTTGTTGATGTTCCAAAATTACGAAGAGGCATTGAAATACATTCGGGAAAATGAAATCCGCATGATCGACCTGAAATGGTGCGACTTGTTTGGTCGCTGGCACCATGTTTCTGTGTCGGCTGAATCTTTCACCCCACATATGATGCGGGATGGAATTGGGTTTGATGGTTCTGCTGTTGGGTTTAAACCTGTCACCGCAGGTGACATGATCCTCATACCTGACCTTTCAACTGCTTTTATGGATCCATTTTTCAAGCGTCCAACTCTTTCTTTCCTGTCCGACATTTACGAAGCCGACAGTAAGGCCCGGTTCGATTTTGACCCCCGCCAGATTGTTGCCAAGGCAGAAGCCTATCTGCGCAAAACAGGCGTTGCTGACCGGTCAATCTGGGGTCCGGAATATGAGTTCTACATCATCGACGAAGTCAGCTACGATAATCGTTTGAACACCAGTTCTTACTCTCTTGTCTCTTATGAATCCGACTGGATGGAAAACCCCACTACCAACGGTTACCTCGTTTCCAATCACAAGGGTTACCACCAGATCGCGCCTGGGGATCAGAACCAGGACTTGCGCAATGAGATCTCACTGATGATGGAAGAATTCGGTTACAAGGTTAAATATCATCATCACGAAGCCGGTGGTCCTGGGCATGGTGAGATAGAACCTCCCCTCCAGGATATTTTCAAATCCACCGATGGCTCCCTGATGGTCAAATACCTGGCGAAAAACCTGGCGTTTGGTGAAGGCAAAACCATCACATTCATGCCCAAACCCTATTTTGGCGCCGCAGGCAGCGGAATGCACTTCCACCAATTCCTGGTGAAAGGTGGGGTCAACGTTTTCTACGATGCCAAAGGGTATGCTAATCTTAGCGAGACTGCTTTGTACTACGTGGGTGGCATCCTGGACCATGCCGCGGCTCTCTGCGCCCTCACCAACCCTTCAACCAATTCCTTCAAACGGCTCGCCCCAGGCTTCGAAGCGCCAACCAGCTGCTTCTTCGGCAAGGGTGATCGAAATGCGGCAGTCCGTGCTCCTAAGTACGCCACGGACCCGAGCGAAGTTCGGGTCGAATACCGCACACCGGATGGCACGTGCAATCCCTACCTGGCAATTCCTGCCATGCTCCTGGCTGGGTTGGATGGCATCGCCCGAAAAGTGGACCCACGCACATCGGGTTATGGACCCTTTGATGATGACGTGTTATCCTGGCCGGAAGAGAAACAAAAGCAGATCCGGAAGGTTCCTTTCTCGCTTAACGAAGCCTTGGTTGCTCTGGAAAAAGATCACGATTTCCTGACAAATTCCGGTGTGTTTTCCAACGATTTCATCAGTTTTTGGGTGAAGGCTTTACGCAAGGAAGCAACAGATATCCTCACACGCCCGATCCCGATCGAGATCGAACGCTACCTGGACTGTTAATCGCCATACTACCTGTGAAAGCACCTGCCAAATAGTAGGTGCTTTTGATTTTTAATCTACCAATTGTCGATTTTCATAAGAATTGGTGTCGTTGAGACTCCTCTTTTAGAATTAATTAGCGTATAATGAAGCCACTATACTCGTTCAAGATTGGAGGAATTTCTTATGGCAAGTGTTACATACGATCATGTTTGGAAACGTTATGGTGACGTAGTCGCCGTGCAAGATCTAAATCTTGCAATCGAAGATAAAGAGTTCTTAGTCCTGGTCGGTCCTTCCGGATGCGGCAAGACCACAGCCTTGCGCTGTCTTGCTGGCTTGGAAGAAATTTCTGACGGCAAGGTCATGATTGGTGACCAGGTCGTCAATGACATCGCCCCCAAAGATCGCGACATCGCTATGGTATTCCAGAGCTATGCCCTCTATCCGCACATGTCTGTCTACGACAACATGGCATTTGGCCTGAAACTGCGCAAGTTCGACAAAGCCGACATCGATCGGCGCGTCCAGGAAGCAGCCAAGACCCTCGGCATCGAGAACCTGCTCAAGCGTAAACCCAAGGAACTCTCTGGCGGTCAGCGTCAGCGTGTGGCTGTTGGGCGTGCTATCGTCCGCGAGCCTAAGGTTTTCCTCTTTGATGAGCCTCTCTCCAACCTCGACGCAAAACTCCGCGTCCAGACCCGTGCAGAGCTCTCCAAGCTTCACAAGCGCCTTGAGACCACCTTCATCTATGTCACCCATGACCAGACCGAAGCCATGACCATGGCGAGCCGCATTGCCGTCATGAACAAGGGCAAACTGCAGCAGCTTGACACTCCGCAGGTGCTCTATGATCATCCCGCCAACCTCTTCGTTGCCGGCTTCATCGGCTCCCCCGCCATGAACTTCTTCAACGGTAAGGTTGTCAAGGAAGATGGCAAGTTAATTGTGGATTTAGGTTCCTTCCGCGTCCGCATCCCGGATCAGGATATCGCCCGTTACGAGAGTGTCGCAGGTAAGGACATCATCTTCGGTATTCGCCCTGAAGATATTCACAATCCCGTGTATGCTCCTCCCGGCATTATTGCCGAACCCGTGGATGTCACTGTGGATGTGACCGAGTTGATGGGTAATGAAATCTTCCTCTACCTGGTCAACGGCGCACACAGTTTCATCGCTCGTGTTGACCCCCGTACGCAGGTTCATTATGGCGAGAAGACGCAGGTTGTCTTCAACATGGACAACTTCCATATCTTCGATCCAAGCCTCGACGCGGAAAATCCACCCGTCGTCAAATAATCACTACGAAAAAAAGACCCCTGATCACAAGTCGGGGGTCTTTTTTTATTACGATTTTACTTTCGGTTTACGTTTACGAAAGATCACCACCAACAGGATTCCCACCAGCAGGGTGAAGGTCAGTACCAACGCGAAGGCATCTCGCCAAAAAACAAACGGGAAAAGCCGGATGAGTGTGCTGGACTCGTCAAACAGCCAGGTGCCATCAGCAAAAAAGAGCTGGTGGAAGCGCGTAAAAAGCGTATCAAAACTAACAAACAAAAAGACCAGGAGCGCGCTGATCAACCCCAAGGTCACCCAACCTCCAGCCTGGAAAGCCTGCCGCATCGAGCCCCACTGCCCCATGATCAGGAACCAACCAAGAAATGCCACGCTCAGTCCGATGATGATGTACCAGGCGATCAGGGCACTCTGAACGACCTTTTTGACATCCAGCATATGCGATAGTTCAGATTCGGTGAAGATCTTTTGCCCTTGGAAATTCTGCAAGTTTCCAAGGTAGTCAATCGGTTCGCTGTTGACCAGGTAGCGGATGGAATAACCCGCCCATTGTTTACGTTCCTGGGTTTCCATGCCGTAGGGATCGAGTGGAAAGCCCCTGCGGTCATATTCGATCTCTGCAAACGCCGGGTTCATGATCAATCTTACCCCACCCATCAGGATGATGAAGGGAATGAATAATGCCAGAAAAACAACCAGGATCTTGTTTATTTTCATGAGAATTCCTTTTGTTAAATTCAGGTCAATTATAGCTGTTCAATCAAAATCAAGTTAGTGATGGAAATTGAAGACATCAGAATGGATTGTTCGTGAATCTTTCCTAAATTGTAACCTTGCGTAGTGGCAACCCCCCGTGGTTGCCATTTAGATCAATGCCAAGTAGGTTAGGGCAAGCCCCAGTCCGACCATATTTATCACGTACGGAGGGGGTTTACTCCCTCCGTAATAATGATTTTGGCGGTCACGGCATGCCGTGACCCTACCCTAATGTTCTCCTGTTCTCGCCGGTGTCCTCAGTGCGTAGCCTCCCTGTGGGACCGCGCGAGGGTTTTGACCATGAGGTCTCCCGAGCTTACCTTGGGCGGACATAGCGGGCACGGCGTGCCGTGCCCTTACCCGACAATTTCCTGATTAAACCAAAGAACCGCCACTTTCATGACGGTTCTTTCAATAGCTCAGGCTGGGGGCAATGGAGTCGAACCACTACATACAGATTCAGAGTCTGCTGTCCTGCCATTAGACGAGCCCCCACTAACGAATGCCTATATTACCACATTCCTGCCTTTTCTTACAAGGGTTCTTCCCGAAATTCTTTTTCCTGGCTGCGCATCTTGATATTCTCAACCAATCCAATCCCCAGCAGCATTGAGACAAGCGAGCTGCCACCATAACTGATGAACGGCAGGGTCAAACCGGTCACCGGCAGCAACCTCAAATTCACCCCCACGTTTACAATCGTTTGGAAGCCCATCAACACGCCAAAGCCATAAGCGATCAACGAGCCATAGGCATCCGGCGCGTTTTGTGCCACCTTAAAACAACGCACAATCACAAAAATCAAGGCTGCTAAAACGATAACCGTCCCAACAAAGCCAAATTCGTGTGCCAAAACCGAGAAGATAAAGTCATTGTGGCGGATCTTCAAAAATCGCAGTTGCACTTGCGAGCCCTGCCCGTAACCTTTGCCAAACCAACTTCCCGAACCGATACTAATAAGTGCTTGGTCGACATTATAGGTGTCACCATAACGCGCATCCTCTGCAGGAGCAATAAAATTGGTGATGCGGGCTTTCTGGTAATCCGCCAGGTAGGGAAAATCCAGCAAGAAAGACAACCCAATAAACAATGCGGCAGCGCCAAGCATGATCAGGATATATTTAGTTTTCAATCCGCTGATCCAGAGCATGGTCGCCCAGGTGATAAAGATCACGATACTTGTGCTGAGGTTCGGTTGAAGCAAAATCCAGAGGACGATGCCAGCTGTTAGGGCCAGGCTTTTTCCGATCGTCATCCAGTTATTGATCTTTTCGATGTTACTCGAAAAGAAACTGGAAAGCGTCAGGATAATGGCAATCTTTGCCAACTCCGCCGGTTGGATCGTCACCAAGCCAGTCTCCAGCCACCTGGCTGCGCCAAATCTCGCTCCACCAAATATGAACACCATCAACAACAACATGGCTACCAACACATAGAAAGGTTTACTGAGTGTTTTCCAAATGTGGTAATCAAAAGAAGCGCACAAGAACAACACCGCCAAGCCAATGATCAGGAAAACAACCTGTCGTCTTGGATGCCCCTCCAGGGTGGGGTTACCCGCAATCGCTGAAGAGATCAGCGCAACCCCAAACACACTTAGCAACAACACCACCGCAAACAGCGGGATGTCAAAACGTTTCCAAATCTCGCGCGTGTTCATATAAGTTTAAACTTCCTCGCAACTGCTTCCTGCACGACTACTGTATTGCCATCAAACCAGGTTTCAATCGGACCAGAATTCAGCAGTTTTTTAGGCATTTCCACAAACTGCCCACACAGAGTTATTCCTGTACCAGCATAACGTAAAACACATAGTCGCGAGAGCGTATCCCCGCCGCAGCCAGCTTTCACGCTTCCCCTGATGGTGCCCCACACGATCAGACTGCCAAAGGCAACAACCTCCGCTTCTTCGGGTACATCTCCAATCAATACGCCATTTGCCTTGAAAGCCACTTTTTCGCCCTTTTCCAGCGGTTTGGTATGCCATTCAACACTCTGCTCAATCGTAGTCGAAGGCACGTTTTCTGGCTTTACAGCTAAGGGTTGCGAGGAGATACTGGTCTGAAGTTCGTAATTTCTGGCAGACTCCAATGTAATTTCCGAGGTAGTCAGAACCGCCCACAGGCAGACACCCTCATCAGAAAGATCGCGCAGAAGCTTAAAAAGCTGATCCTGCGACCAATCTGCGCTGCCAACATCAAGGGCAATTCTTCCGCCTTTAAAGAAGCGCTCCTGCGTCTGGATGCGCGAGATCAGTAGATCTCGCTGCTGGTACCAGGGTTTATCCGGCAGGCTGATCAATACCCCACCTTTGATTCCTCGAACGCTTATTTCTTCCATCATCAAGGCCTACGGTGTCGCTGGAGCATATTCGTTTTGCTTCAGATCCTGATCGACCTGTTTCAATTGAAAATACGCATCGATTGTAAATTTTGCGATAGGAGCTGCGACTGTCGAGCCTTCAGCACCATGGTAGACAAAAACAGCCACAACAATTTCTGGATCATCATAAGGGGCATACCCCACAAACCAGGCATGCGCAGGCCATGATCCCGGAATGCAAAGCCCTTCGCGGTTTGCCCAGTCATCACAGAACTCAGCCGTGCCGGTTTTACCCGCCACTTTCCAGGGATTATCCTGGAACTCAAACCAAGCTGTGCCATCATCGCGTGTCACCATTTCCATACCGCGTTTGGCAAGGTCGATCACCCATTGCTCCACAACTTTTCGCTCGTTGGTGCGGTTGTTGCCTTCGTAAGTGGCAATTAAAGGGTCTTTGGTGATATCCCAGAGAACCTTTGGTTCAGATTGATAGGTGACAGTCCCATCGTAATCGGTGATCTTATCGATGATCGTCATCTTGTAGTGCTTGCCGTCATTAATGATCGTATTGATCGAATTCAACACCTGTACTGGCGTTGCCAACACGTAACCTTGCCCGACTGCTGCCAGGTAAGTGTCTCCGGTTGCCCAGTTTTCGCCAATGTTCAAACGTTTCCAGGTGGGATTTGGCAGCAATCCGTCGGCTTCACCCGGCAATTCAAGCCCAGTGGTCTCGCCGTAGCCAAGTGCCGCAGCATACTCGTCCATGCGCCAGATCCCCAAGCCGCCATCAGCAACTTCGCCTTCATAACCGCCGCCAACCTTGTACCAGTAAGTATTGCAGGAATATGCTATTCCATGCAAGTAATCCACCTGTCCATGCCCGGCGCGATCCCAGCAGTAATAGTTTTGGAGCATTCCAATGTCAGTCTCATAGAATTGCTGGCGGAGGGTGATCATGCCCGGATCTTCAACAGTCTGGTAAGGTGTAACGACATCCTCATTCAGGACGCCCAGCGCAGAGACCATTTTGTAAACTGATCCTGGCGGCAACTCGGAGCTGATAGCCTTATTAAGCAAGGGTTTGTGTTCATCGATGCTGAGCTGCTCATAGTAGTCAGCCGGGATAAATGGGGACATGCGATTGTTATCATAGCTCGGGTACGAAACCATCGAGAGGATCTCGCCCGTTTTTGCATCCATCGCCACGACCACACCCATGGTGCTGAGGATCTCGTTCCGCCACACCATATAGCGTTGGTTCCAGAAATCAAGTTCGTTTACCAACGCCGCGTGAGCTGCCTGCTGTAAGCGGTAATCTATCGAGAGATAGACATTTTCACCAGGCACAGGCTCAACAGGCTCCTCGATATCGCGGACGATCTCACCACCAACTGTCACCTCCACCACACGCCGACCGTTTTTCCCGGCGAGCACATCCTGCATCGAGTTCTCGATACCCATGTAGCCCACTTTGTCCCGCCCGGAAACAAAGCCTTGTTCGGTGTAGTAATCCAGCAGCACTTCCGGGATGGGTCCCAGGAATCCGATGATTTCTGCAGTCTGATTCCCGGTGGGGTACTCGCGGATCTGCTCAACTTCCACTTCGATACCAGGCCAATCGATGGCTTTTTCCTTGATCACCATCGCAGTTTGCTTGTCGATGTTGCATTTCAGGCGTGTCGGTTGGAATGGCCAAAGACTATCCGCAATCTCCACCACCTGTTCAATGCCCAGTGTGGTATAGCAGGGGCTGAAAGCACTTGCGGTCTGATCATTAACTTCGCCCTGGCTGACTGGAATGCCGATCAGAGCGCTGAGTTGGTCAAAAATTTCCCGTGTTTTTCCTGCAGAGTCGGGTAAATTGGCCGGAGTGACAGTGACGTTATATTGCGCCACATTCCGGGCCAAAACAATCCCATTCCGGTCAAAGATCATCCCTCTTTCGGTCGGGATGCTAATGACCTTTGTGCGGTTTTCTTCCGCTTGTGCCTGGAACTCTTTTCCCTGCACGATCTGGTAGTTAAACAGTTGCGCGATGTAATAGACAAACACCACCGCGATGATCAGATAGATCCAACGGAAACGCTTCAGATCAATTGTGGGTTTTTCATACTTGCCATTGTTCATATCTGGGCTCCTTGCGGATACAACCAAACACTCAATTCCCGCATGATGGCATGTACCGGAATTGCCAGGAACATGTTGAGGAATACCGATGGCAAGACCACGTTCACCAACGCAATAGAGAAGTTAAAGGGTATCCGCTGAATGAAGAGTACAGCGATTGAAAGAAAATTCACTAGGATGGTCGCGCCAAAAGTCAGCAGGAACATCGCCAAAAGTGGAGTCTGCCATACGCGTTGTTTCAGACCAAAAGATGCGAGATATACCGCCATATATACCACCATCGGTATAAAGAATGGTAACGCAGAAACAAATCCAACCACTCCACCCATGATAAGGATCAGGATCCAGAACCGGCGATGTTTCTGATGCAAGCATAATGCAATGATCAGCAGCAACACCAGGTCCGGGCTGCCGGAGAGGATCATCCAGCGGCTGAAAACGCCATATTGGAGCATCATCGCGAGCACGAAACTCATCCCATACGCCAGGTAGATTAACACAGCAATCCTCAGGGCACCAATGGCGTGATGTCCACTGCCTCAAAGTTAGTGATTACCAGCACCGCGCTTAAAGTGGAAAAATCAACAATCGGTTGAACTGAACCGGTTTGAAAGAGCGCATTTTGACGGGACTGCATCGAAAGGACCTGTCCCACGAAAATGTTCGGCGGGTAGGTTCCACCCAGCCCGGAAGTAAGAATCACCTCGCCAATGTCCACTTGGGACTCAACTGGCACCATATCCAGGCTGACTTCACCTGTGATGGAACCACTCACCTGCCCCTCAACGTTTGCGGTCTTCAGACGCACATTAACAACCGATCCGGCATCCGTGATCAATTGAACCCGCGCGGCATCCGAAATGACCGCGTCGATTCGACCAACCAGGCCTTGTTGGGTCACCACCGGCATGCCGTAGCGGATCCCATTGTTTGAGCCTTTATCGATAATGATGTATTGCAGGTAGGGGCTGATTTCGCGACCGATCACCGTAGCTGCTTCGTACTCATGATCCGGGTTGTTGCGGGCAAAATCCAACAGGGTGTATAGAATGTCAGCCTGGGCCAGGTTTTCCTGCAGGGCGATGATCTCACTTTGCAATTGAGCGACCTCATTGCGCAAGGTGATGTTTTCCTCACGCAGGGTCGCCATATCGCGCGGAGAACCAAAGAAATCCCTGAATGCCAGGTAGCGCCCTGAGATCCAACTTTGAGCTGAGATCAGTGGGCTGACGGAAACGCTGAAAATTGGTGTCAGATAACCCGAAATCGCCAGAATCAGGACACCGGCAATCACGACGATTAAAATCAGGTTTCGCAGGTTTTTAGGAGTAAAAAGATTTCGCATGTCGAATCTGGTCTTCCCAGATGGCAAGGAAGGCTAACCTTGCGTACTTGTGTAAGGATCCCGTTCGATGCCTACGAGTAAGTTTTCGTACAAATCCAGGTCATCCAGCACCATGCCACAGCCGCGTGCCACGCAGGTCATTGGGTCTTCCGCCACCCAGACCCTCACACGTACTTCATTTGAGAGTCGTTCAGCCAAGCCCTGTAGTTGCGCGGTGCCACCTGCCAGGCAGATGCCATTGTCCATAAGATCCGAGAGAATTTCAGGCGGGGATTCATCCAGGGCATCCTTGATGGTATCCACCATCACCTGAATGGAGGGCGAAAGCGCTTCGCGAATTTCTATCGATGAAATTTCAATCGCTTCTGGCAAGCCGGTGATCAAATTTCGCCCGCGGACATCGACTGTTTTTTCTTCTTTCAGCGGGTATGCTGAACCAATGGCAATCTTTACTTTCTCTGCCATTTGCTCGCCAATGAAAAGGTTGTATTTGCTGCGGACGTACTCGATGATGTCCTGGTCGAGTTCATCACCCGCAACACGCAGCGAACGGGAGATCACAATTCCGCCGGTGCTGATGACCGCCACCTCGGTGGTTCCTCCACCGATATCCACGATCATATTGCCAGAATCTGAATCAATTGGCAAACCCGCGCCGATCGCAGCCGCAGCAGGTTCAAGGAGCATGTAGGTTTCCCTTGCCCCAGCGGACATGGCGGCATCGTAAACCGCACGTTTTTCCACTTCCGTAGCACCGGATGGAATTCCAATCACAACCCGCGAGTGTGGGAATAGCACAATACTGTTTTCGTGAGCTTTGCTGATGAAGTATTCGAGCAGTGCCTGGGTGATGTCGTATTCCGAGATGACACCATCGCGCAGGGGTCTGAGCGTGACCATATTGGCTGGTGTGCGCCCTACCATTGCTTTGGCAGCTGCGCCGATTTTTAGCGGTTCACGGGTGCGTTTATCAATCGCCACCCAGGATGGCTCGTTAATGACAATGCCCTTGCCCCTAACATTGACCAATGTATTAGCTGTTCCAAGGTCAATTCCCAGGTCTTGAGAAAGTAACCCTAACAGCCATTTTATGGGGTTGAAGAAAGCCAATGTTTGTTCTCCGTCCAGTATTCCTTGAGAATAATGCAGGCAATTATAACATAGTAGGCTCACACCTGATTGGGCGTAAACCAATAGCATTGAATGTTACAATATCAAAAGACAAGCAGAGACGGAGCGACCATGAACACTTCCTTCACCCTATTTCGCCTTCAGACCCAGGACACCCTGCGGATGAGAATGAATGCCCGCCTCAAAGAGATTGAACGCATTATTGCTGCCGATAGAGAGGTAAACCAGGCAAACACACGCCTGACGCAAGCCCAGGAGATTAACAAATCCGCTGAATCAGCTCTACAAGGTATCATGGCTCAAGTGAAAGAGAAAAAAATCAAGCGTGAACTAACCCAGGCAAATCTCTTTTCAGGCAAGGTTCGAAATCCAAAAGAATTGCAAGATCTACAAGCTGAGACCCACGCGTTGGACCGCACCATTGCTAAACTCGAGGAAGAACAACTTCAGGCAATGATGGCACTTGAAGAAACCACCAGCATATTGCACCAGGCTGAAAGCGAGCTTCAGAAGGTTTTGGACCGCAAATCCTCTCAAAACTCACTGCTCATCGGGGAAAAGCACAAGATTGAAGCGGAAATTCCCCAGGTGGACGCTCAGAGACAAGCGCTACGCGAGCAGTTGGATGAAGCGACTTTCACGATCTACCGAAATCTTCTGAAGAGCAAAGCCGGTAGAGCCATTGCAGAAGTCAACGAGGATACCTGCGGGGCTTGTGGGGTGACAGTGCCACCCGCGGATATCCAGGCAGCCATGTCGCCAAATCTGATCACGTACTGCAAAAACTGCGGCAGAATAATCGTTAAATCTTAGTTACTTAAGCACCAGGGGAAGCAAAAAACGGCGAAGAAGAGATTCAACTAAGTTTATTAACAAGAATAGCACCAAGGGCGTGAAATCAAAACCCCCTATTGGTTTAATGAGCTTTCGGAAAGGGCGCAAAACAGGGTCGATGATACGCTCAA
>ERZ1645192.1907-NODE-1907-length-17312-cov-51.389233_pt1 | contig 17312 bp, 18 predicted proteins | sample MGYA00575354_ERZ1645192 | MGnify/ENA primary metagenome ERZ1645192 (study PRJEB40844, sample SAMN11349763) | freshwater sediment metagenome | isolation source: river sediment | host: Sediment | place: India: Faizupur Khadar , New Delhi | collected 2017-02-21 ... | reverse complement strand
ACAAACGGCGCGAACATGCTCCGCAGCTTGCTGCGGGGTGCGCTGTTTGACTTTGTTTCTACAAATACTGATTGGGCTCCCGAATTACTATTATCACGAATCCCAGGACCCGTAATTTCAGCTTTACAAATACAGTCAACCATGCCGCATCCTATCACGAAGGTGCGCGAGCCCTCGGGAGGTAACAGACACAATTCCAGGTCGGAACCAGGGCTCCCGAATTGCCGCTATCACGAATCCATGTGATCATGCCCACCTTGCCCACGGCATGTCCCCCGTGGCCACGGGGTCAGGGGGCGGTCCGGCCTTGAGGACAGCCCACGTCAGCCCTCGCGCGCGAAAATAGGGAATGCGCGCGGGATCACGATATCAGAAGCGTTCTAGCTACACTCAGGTAGGCGAGTCATCAGATACGACAGACAATACCCTAAGTCGGAACTAGGGCTCCCTGATCACTGCCAGCACGAATCCAAGCAACTATGACGCTTCCTGCCCGATAGGGCAGCGAGCCCTTAGGGGAAATAACAGACACGATCCCGAGACGGCTCTAAGGCTCCATGATTACTATTATGATAAATCCGAAGCAGAGAAATGGGCAAAGCCAAGAGCTATTCTAAAAAAAGTTCTAAATGCCGCCCTGCCAGGAGTATCAGCCATCGTTTCGCCTCATCTATTCAGCGCTGAAATGAACTCCTTTCTCTCCAAACTAGCTTGCTTCATGATTGAGATCAGAGTGCCCTTCGCCAGCTCCGGGTGATTGGGCACTGTCACAACCAGATTTCTCTTCTCGTTCCAGAGATGAATGTGGCTGCCGATCTGGCGATAGACCTGGAAGCCTAAATGCTCCAGAGCCTTGATAGCTTCCTTAGCCGAGACTACTGGGAGCTTGAGCAAATCGTTCGACATCTATGTCAAGAAATGAGAGCTTTCGCCCCTTGGGTACCAGCTCCAGGAGAACTTGATAATGCTCTTCAAGGCCTTTCTTAAGGTTAGAGATCGCTTCATCTTCTGTAAATCCTTGGTCAGCTACATTTGTGATCAGGTCGATCGCCACAAAATATTTCCCTTCTTTATGGATCTGGATTAAAGTCTTCATTTGTCGATTATTTATGCATTTTTCCTGATATACTTGATGCCTAGGATCTAGAAGAATACGGAAAATCTCGAATCCATGCAACCATGCCGCATACCTCACCAAGGGGGCATAGACCTCGGGAAGCGACAGGCATTGACCCAAGCTGAATCCAAGGCTCCCTGATCACTGCCATACCAAATCAATGCAACCATGCCGCATCCCGCCCCAAGGGGCGCGAGCCCTCAGGAGGAAATAGACTCTTGCCTAAGCCGGATCCTGGGCTCCCGAATTACTATCATCACCAATCTCAATTTTGGGCAAGGTTGCCAAAAACATGAGATTTATGGACCTCCTAGCACCTCCTATTTATCCTGGCAGATTGTATCGATTTTCCATGTTCCTGCTAGGAGAGTACTACGAGGATGAGGCCAGGGAGATTGCTGATCACCTCAAGGATGTGGGGATGAAGGTGGATATCCGGATGGTTACCACAAGCTATCTGGATGTCGAGCATTTTCTGGAAGGCCGTATGAGCGAGCTGAAGGGCATACTGGAGGAAGAAGACTATGCCAGATATGAGCGATACCTGGCTGTTCTGCGCAAAGTCATCGCCGAGGGAGCCGGGCCAGAAGATCTGCTAGGTAGAATAGAGATGGAAATGGACCCTCAGATAGACGACAAAAGAAATCAACTTGCAGAGGCATTCTTTTCCGATGAAGATCTAACAGAGGAAGAGCAGCAGGCCAAAGAAGAATCCCTATCAGGCATCAAAAAAGATGTCCTGGATGTATACAAAGCGATATCATTCATCGATCTGCTTATAGATCGAAATGATATCAAGGTCGAAGATGATATAGCCAGCAAGCTTGAAGATCCCATCATCAGGGTAATTGATGATAATTATGATGAGGAGGAGAGCGATCTGGCCCGGATGACCATATCATTTTCGCTTGAGCCCAAGGCTCTGGTCTTTGTGGATGAACTCTCTTCTCTGCTGGCAGAGAAGCTTGAGGAAGAGTTTGAAGAGGAATACGAAAATGAATTTCAACGCCTCTTCTTCCTGGGAAAGCTGATCTCCGAGCTCGAAGAGCCCTCACCGGAAAAGATGGACATGGAATCTTTCCGCAATAAATGCCAATTCGCAATGGAGAAGAAGGGCGACATAATAGAGATCGACGGCAGCGAGGCGGCGGAGGAGCTGGCCCGGTCCCTGGAGAAAAGCGGGATAATAAAGGTCAAGGGCGACAGCATCAAGTGGAAGCGATGAGAGAAGGGCCTGCCTCCCCTGCCTCTCAGCTTTTTTTTTGTTACGCCCTGGCCCCCATGATCTGCCTCAGGGGCATGATCACCGGACGCTCGGAGAGGCTTCTTATCGCCGCTTCCACCCGGTAGACGGAAGCTATGTTCTCCTCTGTGATCACCGATTGAGGCTCGCCCGCCGCCACAATCCTCCCTTTCTTCATCATGATTATGCGATCCGAGTAGTAGGAGGCCAGGTTTAAGTCGTGCAGGGCCATGATGGCCGTGATCTGCTTTTTCCGGACCACATCCCGGATGATGTTCATCACATCCAGCTGATGCCAGATGTCCAGGTTGCTGGTGGGCTCGTCAAGAAGCATCACCTCTGCCTCCTGAACCAGTGCCCTGGCAATCAAGACCTTCTGCTGCTGTCCGCCGGAGAGCTCCGAAAAGTTGCTCATAGCCAGCTTCTCGATATCCAGAAGCCTGAGCACCTCCCAGACCTTCTTCTCGTCCCTGTCGCTGCCCATCCATCCTATGTGCGGCCTGCGGCCCATCAGTATGGTATCAAAGACATTGGTGGGAAAGATTCGCACCGAGCTCTGCGGCACATAGGATAGGTATCTGGCCATATCCATGCGGCTCATCTTGGTCACATCCTTTCGGTCAATCAGAATGCTCCCGCCCTGAGGGGAGGCGATCCGGTCTATGCACTTGATCAATGTCGACTTTCCCGATCCGTTCGGCCCCACTATGGTCACCAGCTTGGAGGGGGAGATCTCGAAGTTCACATTGTCAAGAATTTTATTGCTGGTATATCCGAATACGATATCCTTGGCTTGCAGCTTGATCATCATGTCCAAAACTCCTTTCTCTTGCCCTTCATCATCAGATACATGAAGAAGGGAACTCCCACAATCGAGGTCATGATCCCGGTGGGTATGATGGTCGGAGCTATCAGATTCATTCCCACCGCATCTGCAGACATCAGGACCAGCGCCCCCAGCACTCCAGATGCCGGGATGAGGAAGCGGTGGTCTCCGCCGATGACCATGCGGGCCATGTGAGGGGCAACCAGCCCCACAAAGGCGATGGTCCCCATGAAGCAGACCACCGTGGCAACGAGCAGGCTGCTGACCACCATTATGAATATGCGCGTCCTCTCGGCATTGACCCCAATGCTCTTGGCCGTCTCATCCCCGGCGGTCATTATGTTCAGGTCCCAGCATTTGCTCATCAGCAGGGGAATGCATATCACGAATACCGCCAGCAGTATCTGGGAGTTGGTCCAGGAGAAGGCGGCCAGGTCTCCCATGCCCCAGTTGGTCATCAGCCGCAGCTGCTCGTCGCTGGCGAAATACTTGAGAAGCTGGCTTATGGCCGTGAAAAAGTAGTTCACGGCAATGCCTGCCAGCACCAGATTCTCGGATGTGGCTCCCTTGATGGCGGCAAGGCCGATGATGAATAGAGAGCATATGAGTGCGAAGGCAAAGGCATTGCCGATGATAAAGAACGGCCCGCCCAGAATGGAGATGCCTATAACCGCAGCTATGGATATGCCGAACTGCGCTCCGGCGGTGATGCCCAATGTGAAGGGGCTGGCCAGGGGATTTTTAAGAACGGCCTGCATAACGCAGCCGCATATTCCCAGGCCGAATCCGGCCAGTATCCCGCCCAGAATGCGGGGAAAGCGTATGTTCCAGACCACGCGGGAGGTGAGGGGATCGACAGCAAAGCTCTCCGGCCAGAAGCGGGCTAAAAGCGCGGCATAGGAGTCAGCCACTGATATGTTCAGAGGCCCCAGGGTTATTATGATTCCGGTGAGCAGGATCAGCAGGCCGACGATGCCCAGCACGAAGAAGATTCTGATGAACTTGAACCTCTCGTGAGCCAATTCAGAGCTACCCTTCTTGCCTGCCCTTCTGGACCGGGAGAAGCTCCTATCGGGCTTGCCCCGGAAGAAGAGCGTCCGAAAGCTGGTCATTTATTTCCCGCAGCCGCCTTGGCCAGCCCCATAAGAAGGGGAAGGTCTGAATTATGCCCGTCACCAGATCCAGTGGAGACCACAATCAGGTTCTTCTCCTTGGCGATCTCGGTAAGAGTCTGGAACTCGCGCAGCTTGAGGGCGCTGGGCTTGTTCTCGTACATATCGGCTGCCTCGTTCATCATCTTGGAGGCCTGAAACTCGCCTTCCGCCAGTATTATTCGGGCTCTCTTCTCTCTCTCCGCTTCTGCCTGCCTGGCAATGGCGCGCAGCATGTTCTCGGGCAGGGATACGTCTCTCATGGTGACCATCACCACATGCATGCCCCAGGGCTCGGTGGTCGAGTCCAGTATATCCTTGATCCTTTTGTTGAGGTCATCCCTATCGGAGAGGATGGTGTCCAGCTCATTTTGGCCCAGGATGTCTCTGAGGGTGGTCTGTGCCAGAAGAAGCGTGGCTGCCTCGAAGTCCTCCACCTCGATGATGGCTTTAGTGGCTTCTACTACCTTGTAATAGATGACTGCATCCACCTCCAGCGTCACATTGTCGCGGGATATCACCGTCTGCTTGGGGACATCCAGCTCTCTCACCCTCATGTCCACTCGCACCATTTTGTCCATCAAGGGAATAAGGGCAAAAAGGCCCGGTCCTCTCTCCTTCTTGATCTTTCCCAGGCGAAATATAACCGCCCGCTGGTACTGCCTTACCACCCGGATGGATGAGGCCAAAAGTCCCAGCAAGAGAGCCGATCCGGCCAGAAGGGAAATGGAAACCATCGACCTGTCCTCCTAAGTGGGGAGGGGCTCGCCTTTCTGCCAGGAGATCAGGGCCTGCTTATGATGGCGATGCATGCTTAATCCACTTTCATCCTCGACCAGCCTTTGGGAGATAAACTCCCTCAGGTCAGGCTCCTTCTCTGCTGGCACCTCATACATCTGCTTCCACTCCGCCACAGCCTCATCAAGGCTTGAGAAGTGCTCTGTCGAGTGCCATTGCATTATCCTGATATCGGCGAGAATGCCCATATCAGCGAGCAGATTGTACATCATGAGGTACCCGGCCGGGCCGGCCTTCTGCTTTTTGTGCCTGCCAAGCTCTCCATCCCTGCCATCTTTGCTGCTCCTCAAAAAATCCCTTAAACCGTCATCCCTCTTGCCGTCGACAAAGGTGAAGATGTATACCGCCCTCTTGGCCAGAGAGTCCATCTTGGCCAGGGCCTCTCTCAGGTCATAGACGCCCAGGGAGTTGGAGGATAGGACCACGTCATGAGGTTCCAGCTCATCTAAGGAGACAGCTTGCCAGCTTCTATGGATGCAGCGAATGTTTTCCAGGCCTTCGGCTGCCATGTTCTCCCGCAGGCAGGAGAGCATCCCTGCCGACTGATCAAGAGCAGTGACGCTCTTAGCCCGGCGGGCCATGGGAAGGGCCAGCCGGCCGGTGCCGGCTCCCACATCCAGCACAGTCTCGCTGGAAGAGAGGCCGAGGAAGGCCACCTGGCTCTCAGACCTCTCTCTGTTCTTCATGACCCTTTTATTGAACAACTCGGCCCGGCTGTCCCAGTGGGCGGCCAGGTCCTTGCCGTGATGACCAAAGCCGTTGGCATGGGTGGCCTTCCACAGCTCGTCCCAATTGATGATTCCCGGCATGAAGAGCATCCCTACTTCAGGCGGTCCAGGTACTCTCTGGGCCAGACCAGATAGTCGGCATATTCGGTAAAGACGCCGTCCACTCCCAGGAAGGCCTTGAATATCTCATTGCCCTCTTTTTCCAGATCAAGATCCTTGAACTCCTCCGGATGAAGCACCTTGGCCATGTACATCATGTTCAAGAGGTTCCTGTCCGGGGGTGTGCCTCGGCAGTGGGGGTAGAAGCAATTGTAGACATTGCCGTTCTTGATGGCATTTATAGAGGACAGCTCCGGGCTGTTCTTGATGAACTCCAGGCCGGTGTTGTTTCCAGCATCGCTGTTGGATATGAATATAAAGTCGGGATTCCAGGCGATGATCTGCTCCAAAGCCACGTTGACGGTCGAGCCGTTGATCTCTGAGGCGATATTGATGCCGCCCGCCATGCTCAGTGGATCATACTTGGGCTCGGTTCTGGTGAAGTCCCTGCCCTCTTTGGGATCATAGAATCCGGCTCCAGCTCCGCGTGAGGCAAAGTAGACCTTGGGCCTCTCTTCCGGCTTCAGGCCATCTGTTACTGATTCTATCATATCCACCTTGCCCTTGGCAAAGGCGATAAGTTCGTCGGCCTTGTCTTCGGCATCCAGAGCCTGGCCGGCCACACGGATGCTGTTGTAATAGCCGTCTTCCCCGAAGTTCCATCCCTGTCCGCCCAGTACCACTACCGGGCAGCCGATCTTGTCCTCAAAAGCCTCGGCGTCCTTAAGATTTCCGCAGAAGATCAGATCCGGCTTAAGAGCGGCGATCTTCTCAAAATAGATATCGTATCTGGTGCTGATCTCGGGAAGATCGGGCATTCGACCGTCGATGATGCTCTCAAAGCAGTCAATGCATCCTTCGGCGGTGTTGTCGAAGGTCATGGGGCAGAGGCAGGACTTAGTGGCCTGCTCGCCTGCAATCAGCTTATCGCCGTAGCCCAGGGCGATCACAGTTCTGGCCTCGTCCGGGGATCGGGTGATTATCTTCTCTGGGGCATTATCCAAAGTGATCTCCCGACCTTGGGTATCGGTGATGGTCTTGGGATAGGAAGCCATTGCAGTGAAGCTCATAAAAAATATAGAGCATATTAATAATATTAACAAAGATCTACTCAACCTGTTAGCTTTAGACATTCATCTTCCTCCTTATAGTATAGGCTATCCTCTCGGATATCATTATACTCCAAACTAATAACGAATAGTGCTAATTCTAATAAAGTACTTAAGACTTTTCGTTAAGAAAAAGAAATTATTAATACTGAAAGCAAATTATCTTTATAATGTAAAAATTTTATCTGGCCCCGCTAATACTGAACCAATCCGCCTTCCGCCTTTACTTTCATAACTGCCCTATCGAAGATGAAAAGGCTAAGGGGAAGCAGTGCCAGAGAGAAAAGTACCAGAGTCAATATGTCGGGAGCCAGCTCTGCCAGAGAGTATCCCTGCAGCAGGGCATGCCTCATGCCGTTTACCGAGTAAGTTATGGGCAGGATATGGGATATGCTCTGCAGCCAATCCGGGAAGACCTCAATGGGAAAGAGAACGCCACCAAAGAGCTCGGATGTGCCCATCAATAGCATATTGATAGGATCGCCCTTTTTAAATACCATGATGAAGCTGGCCGACAATATGCCTATGCTGCTGAAGCATATTATGGTGAGAATCAATATCAAAAGCGCTCCGCCAATATTGGCTCGGCTCATATCCACTCCTAAGATTACGCCTACCAGCAGATAGATCAGGACCCGAAAGGAGGCGAAGATAAAGCTCCAAAGAGATGAAAGGGCGATGATGCTGGAGGTCCTTGTAGGCGTGACCAGCATGGCCTCTAAAGTGCCCATCATCTGCTCATCGCGCACGCTCTCGGAGAAGCTTCTCAGAGAGATCATGAGATAGCCGGAAAAGGCCATGCCTATCAGCACAAAGGAGAAATAGTCCCCACCGTAGGGCTCGAGGTACTGGGCAGCCGCATCTCCCATCATCTTGGCTATAAAGTAATAAGTCAATATATTGAAGAGCATGAAGAACAATCTCAATAGGAAATCGAACTTGTAGCTCATCTGCAGGAGGTAGCCCCTCTTTATAAACCAAAATGCCTTTTCAAAAAGCATCAGAATCCCTTTCTCTTCATTCCCATTCCCAGGCCTCGTCTTCTTCTTCCTGATCCCGGCATGGAGAATGGAGACGAACTGGAATTTTCTTCTGAAAAATCCTTACCGGTAAAAAATGTGAAGACATCACATAAGCTGCCGCCTGCCGGGAGGCGGCTCTTCAGATCCGCCGGGCTTGAATCTGCTTTTATCCGTCCTTCATCCAGTATTGCCACTCTGTCGCAAAGCTGCTCCGCCTCATCAAGCTGATGGGTGGATATGAAGACAGTCTTGCCCTTCTCCTCAACAATATGCTCTTTTATAAAGTCCCTCAAGCTCTTCGCCGCACCGGGGTCCAGGCTCCGGGTCGGCTCATCCATGAAAAGGACGGCCGGATCATTTAAAAGGCCCCGGGCAATGGCCATGCGCTGCTTCATCCCTGCCGAGTAATTGAGAAATGGCTCATCAGCCCGGTTTTTAAGGCGGACCACATCCAATAGCTCCTCCACTCTGTCCCTGGCGATTGACTGGGGCAAATTCTGCAGAGTGGCAAAGAACTGCAGGTTTTCTCTTCCGGAAAGCCTCCAGTAAAAGCTCCTCTCATCCGTGGTGATGAAGCCTATGCATGATCTAACCTTTTGGCCTTCCTTCACCACATCAAAGCCGCCGACATAGGCATTTCCTTCCGAGGGCAGTATGAGAGTACACAGGATCTTTATCAAAGTGGACTTTCCTGCCCCGTTTGGTCCCAGGAGGCCCAGAACCTCACCCTCTTGAACCTTGAGGTTTACCCCATCCAGAGTAGTAATGACGTCTCTTTTTCCAGGATTTCTCACCTGATCCAGGAGGCCTCTGTCCAGCACGAATCTCTTGGTGAGCCTTTCTGTCTCAATGGAATAAATCCCGATGCTATCACATCCGCTCATCTGACATCATAATAATCACATAAACTACCTTTAGATTAATTGGAATAATTAAGATTGATTTAAATCTAGCGACTATTAACTGATACCTTCATTGTAATAGATCAATAATTTGATTTAGTAATAAAAATTCAACCATAAATCTTAAATAAACATATGATCTATGAATCTGATTGGAGAAATTAAGATGAGAATTAGGTCTAAAGTGTTAGCACTGCTACTTCTCCTGGCCTTGGTTCCCGGGCTGGCCGTAGCGGACAGTGCAATTATGGAGGAGCTGGGAAGCAAGGCGGCAAAGAAGGCCATGCAGGATTTGAAGATGGAGAAAGGAGACGCTGATCTGCTGATATTGACCAACGCCGGGCATGCCATCGTTGACGGCCAGACCACCCAGGCTGCACTTAAGGGGCTTTCCGCCGAGAGTGGAAACAGCATTGGCGACGCAAATCTCTTCCAGGTCCTGCGGCCTCACTGGAAACCGGTATGGTTCTACTTCTTTGACAAGGCCACGGGAGAGGCAGTCTTCCTGCAGGCGGACAGCCAGGCTCTGAGCGGAAGCCAGGACGATCTGGGAGCCCTCCCGGAGGAGAAGCTCTTTAGCAAGATCTCAAATGCCAATGTGGATATCGACTATCTGAGGAATAATACCGACGAGGGCAACGCAACATTCGATGGCAAGGCCTTCAATGGAAATGAATTCTCCCTGGCCGGCATCTCCAATGTCTGGGCGCGGGGAGGAGCTTTCGACTTTATTCAGGCTACCTGCTTCCACGATCATCTCTGCCCTGGCGTGACCAGCGGACTATTTCTGGCTAAGTACGTGGAAGAGAAGCTGCCCATAAACAACATCAGCGCTGAGAGCTACAAGGTCATAGCCTGCCCCAACTGGTGCAAGGACGATCTTCTCCAGATGCGCTGGGACGCCACTCCCGGAAAGAGCAGCATGTTCGTGATGGCTCTGACCGATGCGGAGAAGAAGGCAGTGCCGGGCATCGCCGGAATTTACATCCGCTGGAATGATACCGTCAAGGAGGGCGATGCTCTGGCCCTGGGCTATAACTTCAGTGCAGTGGAACTGCCTCAATGGACCGGCCCTGCCTGGGGATCAAAGCTCTACCAGGACATTGTGCTCATGCCCTATGTGGATACGCCGGAGGCCTTCATAACCGTGCTCAAGGAGTTCAAGGTGGATGCAGCAAAGCTGGCGCAGATGCAAAACGCAGGCATGCATCCTCTCAAAGTGGCGGGAGTGATGTAGCTTAAGATGGAAAATTGCCAAGAGGAAAAGATGGTGCCTTCTGGCATCAACTTTCTCCTGGTAAAGCCTAGAAAAGGCTCATTGGCAATTGCAGGAGACTGCTATGGCAGAAGGATTCATCAGGAACAATTTCGCTTTTTCAGAGCTGCATCCAGAAGATGCCTATCATAATTATTCATGGATCATAAATTCTATGAGATTTATGATAACGTGGCTTAGAATCTGGGCTATTTAAAATATCAATGATGACAGGCATCTCTTTGATTAATCCTAATTATTCTAACAAATAGAAAAGTTCTTAAAACAAAATGATATTTCAATTCTCAGAATGAGATGTGAAGAAGGCATCTTATCTCATCTGGAGGACTGGCAAATGAAACTTGTAATATGCGGCAAAGGCGGCAGCGGAAAGAGCACTGTATCGGCATTGATGACCAGAGAGCTGGCTGCTCGGGGAGAAAAGGTTTTAGTGGTGGACACGGATGAGTCCAACTTCGGGCTATACAAGCAGCTAGGCCTGCCCCAGCCCAGGGATTTCATGGACTCTCTGGGGGGAAAGAGGGGACTTGGAGAGAGATTGAGGAAGTTCATGAAATCAGAGGGAAAGGAGAAGCTCTCCATTCTCCAGGATTTCTCCCTGGCGGATATTCCAGAAGAGATGATTGTGGGTGAGGACGGCATCAGGCTGGTGGCTATAGGAAAGATCCACGACTACGGCGAAGGCTGCGCCTGTCCCATGGGCGCTCTGGCCCGGGAGTTCATTGAGAAGCTCAAGGCAGATGGCATGCACGTGATTGTGGACACGGATGCCGGCATAGAGCACTTCGGCAGGGGTGTTGAAGCTGGATGCGACAAGATAGTGGTCGTAATCGATCCGAGCTATGAGTCGGTGCAGCTCTCGGAGAAGATCTCAGAGATGAGCGCAAAGATCAATAAACCGGTCTTCTTTGTTCTCAACCGAATGAATGAGGATGCTGCTGAGCTGGAGTCTCTGGTGGATAAGACGAAGATAATTGGGAGCCTTCCATTCGATCGCAATGTCTTCAAGGCCTGTCTGAAAGGCAGCAGGGTGCCGGAGATGGATGAGATGAAGAAGATTGTTGATCGGCTCCTGGCCAATTAACCGGTGATAGAAGAATGATTTTGAAACCAAATCAGAGATCGCAGATCATGCCGCTGCCCGTAGTCCTCATATCCACGGTCTCTGAAGGCGGAATTCTAAATGCTGCTCCCTGGTCCTGTGTGACACCGGTGCTACGTCCTCTGGACGAAGTGCTCATAGCCTCCTGGCTGAAGAGGGATACCCTGGATAACATACGGCAGACGGGAGAGTTTGTGATCAATGTTCCCAGAGCGGGAATGGAGGAGGCGGTGATGATCTGCGCCAGAAACTATCCTCCGGAGACGGATGAATTTCAGGAAGCTGGGCTTTTAGCCCGGCGGTCGTCGGCGGTCAAGCCTCCTGGAATTGAGGGATGCCTGGCCTGGGCCGAGTGCCGGCTGGAGGAGGAGATCGCCCGAGAAAAGTATGTCCTAATTGTGGGGCGTGTGGTGCACCTGGAGGTAGATGACAGGTTCTTTTCCGAGGTGGATGGAATGGACTACGAAAATGCCATGCCCCTCTGCTCTATTGGCGGGCCGAATGGTATGCAATTTGTCCGCCCGGTCTCCACGGGAAAGGGGGACAGATATACTTCAATGCTGAGCAGCAGCCCTAAGCAGTGACTTAATTGTTGAGACCTCTTTGAGACGAAGAAAGACAAGGGCTGAAAGCTCTGGATTATACTGGCAGGCTGATTTATGATAGACCCCAAGGATATCGACTGGAACCTCGTTTGGAAGAGCCAGGTGGAGGAGAACCGGGCAAGCAGCCCGGGCCGGGACTGCGCCCGTATCTGGGAGAGCAGGGAGAGCGCTCTCCGGTTCTGGAACATGTGCCGAAAGGAGAGAAGTCGCATTGACCAGACCGTATGGGAGACGGATATGAGCCCTAGCTCCCGCGTCCTGGATATAGGAGCCGGGCCGGGAACCCTGGCCATTCCCTTTGCCCAGAAGGCAGCACATGTCACTGCGATTGAGCCGGCGGAAGGCATGTGCAGCGTGATGAAAGAGAAGATGGACGAATTTGCAGTCTCCAATATCGACATAGTGCAGAAGCGCTGGGAAGATGTGGATATTGCATCTGACCTTTCCGGCCCCTACGATGTGGTGATCGCTTCTTTTTCCCTGGGAATGGGGGACATCCAGTCGGCGGTTGAAAAGATGGTGGGGGCTCTGTCTCCTTTATCACTTCGCTGGCCCTTCATCCTGGGATATACAATGGCAGATCTTATGGCCAAGACTGCACGGCAGGCCTTACCGGCCCGGCCCCAAGAGCGATGTGCTCTACAATGTGCTTTATCAGATGGGAATCTACCCCAACATCAGATCTTTCCGGCTGGAGCACAACCAGCCCTATGGTTCTCTGGATGATGCTATGGCAGCCCTTGCTCCCCAGGCCCAGGCGGAGAGCGAGGAGCAGAAGGCAATATTGAGAGAGTATCTGAGAGGCGCGCTGAGGGAGGAGAACGGAACACTTGTGATGCCTGGATCGTCGATAAGAGTGAAGATATGGTGGGAAAAATAGGATGGCAATCTCCTAAAGCTCAACCGTTGCACCAGGGACCTCCAGATTTGCTAATAGCTGAGATCCTTCCTTTTTCCATCAATGCTATTTTGTTTTAAATATTTGCGGATTTCTATTCAAAAAAGGACTCTTGCCTCACGACGCCTGACGCAGCTCAAAATATTCATCAACCAGCCAGTCGCCTACCTCCTTTAGATATCTGCGCCTGCGTTCGTCTTCAGCAATTATCTGAAAAACATCTGAGAGATCTTCATCCATCATGACCGCCGTTTTCCACTGGTTCGATTTAAACCTATCGAAGCCCCCCCGAATTTAAGGAGGGCTATTCCTCTGGCTATACTTATTACTCTGGCCATCGGCCCCTCCCCCGGGCCAGGATCATCGCCACGCAATAGGGCTCGTCAACTCGTTTCAGCCTTCCGGCATGTATCGGATGGTCTCCGCAGATGACCAGCAATGTCTCTTCGTCAGCCAGAGCCATGATCCGACCTATGCAGCTGTCTATGAGCAGTGCTGCCTCTCTTATGCCTTTAAGATCGGAGCCCAAATGAGCATTCTTATCGATTCCGATGAAATAGGATACCAGAAGATCCGGGCGGTCCAAGAGTGCCTGGCAGGTGAGCCGACAGGCCTCATGGTCGAACTCATGAGGAGGGAGACTGTCTTTTATTCCATATACCTTCTGGATCAAGCCCTGGTAGACCTCCGCTCCGTTCTGCTCCATTATCACAGCGCAGACCTCTCCTGCAGATGCCGCAATCTCCGGCAGGCTGAGGATGCTCGACTCTTTTGCTCCAGCCTTGTCCAGGATCTGATGATGCTCGGGAAGCAGACCGGAGAGGATGCTGGCAATGGCCGGGGTGGTGCGATTGGAGACTGCCTTGGCCGGGAGGAGTAGGCCATCCTGGCTGAGGAGATTCATGTTCGCCATTTGCGGCAGGAGATGAATCAATAGATCGTAACCCAGGCTGTCTACGATGATCAGCGCTGCCTTCTTGCAGCCCCAGTCAGCCACGGCCTTTATTGCCCGTCCATCCTTTTCCGGCAGCTCCAGTCCCAGAATAGAGGCTATGGTCGGTGCTATATCCAACTGGCTGAAAGCGGGGGTGTTAGATATGTCTGTCGCGATAATCACTCCTCTCTGCAGGCGCAATAGCCGCGGACTTATGGGTCGGCACATGTCCTGATGGCCAAGCTCTTGATGATGCCACAGGATTAAATAAGGAATGGTGAGTAGAAGGGGATATATCGAAAAGGCTCGGAAAAGAGACGGGCAAAGGTGCTATGAGAGATGTTTGGGCTAATTCAGCCCCATTAGGATGGAAGATGCTCTGCTGGGTGATTATAGCTGCTCTCTATATAATTATGACAGCTGCATATTCCTCACATGCGGAGGTGGATATCGATTACAGCCATAACCTGATGGGCACGGGAACGGTTATGAGCGATTTTAAGATGGGATCAAAGGATGATACCCTGGCCGCAGGAAGGGTGAGGGGAAGCGGAGAGGTCATGAACAGATACGCCTTTCTCATCAACGACTCTAAGAATGTATCCATAGAAGACCAGTTTATCTTCCAGAAGCTGCCTGAGGCCGCGGAGATTGATCTGCCCGCATATCCCCCCATGTCCGAAGCTCCCATGAGCCTGCGCTTGCTTGGGACAAGCTGGGCGGCAAGGATCAATCTTACCGGGCTTTAGGATTGCACCTTCGCCTCGCGGCAAAGTTTTATCTGATAGCCTGCCAGATTTAAAATGGATATGCAAAAAGTTCAGGATATGTCCGGTCCATTCTCAGGGCTTTGTGAGATGTGCAGGGAGCCTGCCCAGGAGATCCGTCAGAAGAAGGATCTGCTGGTGGTCTCTCACATTGATGCCGATGGCCTGACCTCGGCAGCCATCATCTGCACTGCTCTGGAAAGAGCTGGATTGAACTATAGGCCTATTTTTTTCCGGCAGCTTGATGAGCCGGCTTTAGATGAGATTTCAGACTATAATCCTGATCTGGTTATATTTACCGACCTTGGCAGCGGCATGATACAGCAGATATGCGATCGCGCCCTTGCTGCGGTGGTTGTCGACCACCATAAGCCTGCCTCATCCCAGGCCCGGCCCATGGCTCATATCAATCCCCACCTGGTGGGTGCGGATGGAGCCCTGCATCTTTCCGGCAGCGGAACCTCATTTCTTTTAGCGAGAGCATTGGCCGCCACATCAGAAGGCAATGACGATCTGGCCGCCCTGGCGGTGGTGGGGGCGGTGGGCGATCTGCAGGACATGGCCCATGGCCGGCTTACAGGAATAAACCGGCATATCCTGGAGATCGGCTCGAAGGCAGGAGCTGTATCCTTCGGCCGGGACATCAAGCTCTTCGGCAGGCAGACCCGTCCCGTCTACAAGATGCTGGAGTACTCCCAGGATCCTTATCTGCCTGGTCTGTCGGGAAACGAGGACGCCTGCATAGCCTTCCTTAGAGAGATAGGAATACGTCTTGGCGGTGAGCGCTGGCGCAGATGGATCGATCTCAGCCAGGACGAAAAAGCCAATCTGGTCTCGGCCATAATCAGAAAGGGGCTGCGCAGCGGTCTGGCAGCTGCCAAGCTGGAGAGGCTGATAGGAGAGGTTTATGTTCTTTTGTCGGAGCAGGAGGGAACGGAGCTGCGGGATGCCAGCGAGTACTCCACTCTTCTCAATGCCACAGCCCGTTATGGCCATGCCCAGATTGGACTTTCTGTATGCATGGGGGACAGGGACCGGGCATTCTCCGAGGCGCAGAGGCTCCTTTCCCAGCATCGCCAGAATCTGGTAAATGGCCTCAAGCTGGTGGCGGAGAGGGGAATCACCTGCCTGCAGAGCATCCAGTATTTCGATGCGGGAGAGTCTATCCAGGACACCATCGTAGGCATTGTTGCCGGCATGAGCTTTCAGATGGCAGACCGCTCCCGTCCCATTCTGGCCTTCGCCCGGACTGAGGGCGGGGATCTCAAGGTCTCAGCGCGGGGAACCCAGGATCTGGTCAGATCCGGGCTGGACCTGGCCGACGCCCTCTCGGTTTCAGCGCGGGGTGTGGGTGGAGTGGGCGGGGGGCATAATGTGGCGGCAGGAGCTACCATCCCTGCTCCGGCGCAGCAAAAGTTCCTGGAGCTTGTGGACGGGGCGGTGGGAAGGCAGCTTGGATTGTAAACTCTTCCATCCCCTATTCAAAATAGCCATCCTTCAAATTACCAGTTCAAAATAGCTATCCTTTAAAATACCAATCTCCAGATTTGATGGAAAGCCTTTTAGCCTTTATGATGATGGGCATGTGTCACAAAAGCTGCCAATAGTCTTTTAATATGTATAATGAGCATAATTCATATATAGCAAAGAGGCAGGAAAAAGAGAAAAGAGGCGCCAAAAGCAAATGCCCAGCGTGAGATATACCAGGATAGAGATTACGCCAGATGCTTATAGATCTTTAGAAGCAGAGGCCATCTTGCAGGGAAAGACCCTCAAGAAATTGGCATCAGAACTAATACTGAAAGGCGTCTCCAAAAAGGCATTGGATTTTGTTCAGGAATTGGAAGAGCCAACAGTCGCGGTCAAGCCTCGCATGGATTTGAGCGAGGAGATGACCAAGGTTATAAAAAAGATCGGGGCAACGGGCATACATATCAACGAACAGACATTGCTTGTGGTCAAGGATGCCATTTTGGATGAAGGATATGAGCAAGCAATGCTCTATGTAGCCCAGCATACCGCCTCCATGGAGAGGGACGAGCTGCACCGGGTGATTGCTATATGCCGGCGCTATAAGCTCTCGGAAAAGACTGCTGCCTATCTGGTGGAAAACCTGAATGAGATCGAGTCCGGCAACTGGATATGATCCTCGGCATCATAGATTGATGGATTATTTCCAACCCCATCAGGCCTCATTGCATGATAATGGAAAGATACTCACTTTTTTGCCATCTGTTTGATCTTGTCCCAGCCCGTTCCCCCTGCCCGGAGGGGATTGTCCAGGATTACATCTATGAATCCGAAGATGATGGGAACATAGACGGCATAGAAATCGCGGGCAAAGGTTATGGCTTCAGATAGATCCAGGAAGTGTCGGCTCTCTGTCGCCTCTCCCGTCCTGGTGATAACCGTATCGATGCTGCTCTCAGCAACGAAGCTGGACATGCCGCAGGAGGCCTTTGCTGGCTGCAGGGCATCGATATTCACAGGCACGCCCCCATAGCACTCGTAAGCATAGCGCAGCATTTCTTCTGGGCCATTCAAGCCCTCTGCTCTGGCCTCCTCCAGTATCTCCTCATCCATGAATTCAAGCTGGGGGATGAGGCTGGCCTCGATGATGTAGGAGAAATCCCTGCCTTGGGGGGAGAGATCCACTGCCTCCAGAACCATTCCTAATTTGACCGGCTCCCCCCAGCCGAAGCTGCACTGCCAGCGCTCGCTCTCAATATAGATCT
>ERZ1645192.1905-NODE-1905-length-17316-cov-8.096518_pt1 | contig 17316 bp, 13 predicted proteins | sample MGYA00575354_ERZ1645192 | MGnify/ENA primary metagenome ERZ1645192 (study PRJEB40844, sample SAMN11349763) | freshwater sediment metagenome | isolation source: river sediment | host: Sediment | place: India: Faizupur Khadar , New Delhi | collected 2017-02-21 ... | reverse complement strand
CTGAGCATCGATACGCTCAGCGAACTCGACATCAACGACTCCGTTCTCGATTTCGATTTTCCGATCGGAAACCTGTATACCTATCCGCTCCGGCCGTCCGTCCATTACGACGACGACCTTATCGGGTTCCACCTGTCGCACCTCCGGTCGGGGCAGACGAAACTGTGCATGACGTGCGCGTATGTCGTGTACAGGAAACTCCGCGAAATGGGATTCCCGGTCTTCCTCATCTCCCCCACGATCCGCGCCATCCGGGAGGCGATGACGTCGTCGCTGAAGGTTCTCGAGTCCTCCGACGAGGACCACCTGAAGCTTGTCGTCGGCCTTTTCGTTCCGGAACTCTCGTTCGTTCCGGACGACCAGCGGGAGGAGACGGAGCACGCGTTTCGCAGGGCCGTGTTCGCCTACGCGAAGCAGCGCGACCTCTTCGTCTTTCAGCGCAATCCGTCGACGCTTCAGAGCGTCCAGACGTACAGCCGGTTTCTGGGCGAGACGGATAACTTCAGGAAGACGCCCATCGCGAACGCGGGCGCCGGAATGACGCCCGGGCTCCGTCTCCGGATCGGGTACGGAGTCGCGTCGAATGTCAAGATCGCCGAGATGTACGCCGAGAAGGCGCTCGACATGGGCCTCCGGAAGGAAAGCGCCGCGTGCTACCTCTTCGATGGGGAGAACGGCTGGGCCGTCGGCGAGTTGAAGCCGTCCTTCGTTCTGGCGCAGCCGGATCCCGGTTTCCGGGAGCTGTCGCAGCGGATCAACGCCACGCCGTCGACGCTTTCGCGGTACCTGAAGGCCTTTCGTCTGCTCGACGCGCCGTTCAGCGCCGCGGAGTTCTCCAGCGTTCTCGACATTCACCCCAAGAGCGCCCGCAAGATCCTGGCGCGTTGCCTCAACGCGGGGTTCATCCGGATCGAGAGCACGCGGGCGCCGCTGCGCAAGGGGCGCCCCGAGAATCTCTACGCGTGCGATCCGAACGTCGGGAAACGCCTGAATTGCTGAGTCGCCCGAAATTCGGGCATTGCGGCGCTGCCGGATAGAGACGTTTGAAGTCGGCTGTCGGATGCGGCGAAAGGGGGGAAAGATTCTCATCCGGGGGAACAAAAAATCTGAAGGGGGAGTCCAGAGATGAAGTTCACAGCGAAATTGTTCGTTCTGGCAAGTCTTCTGTTCGCGGTTGCCTTTTCGGCGCCGGCGAATGCGGCCCAGACGGTGAAGCTGGCGTTGAGCATCAACCCCGATATGAGCGATCCCTGCTACGTCATGGCCGTCATCTTCAAGAACTACGTCGAAACCCGAACGGGCGGGAAATATGTCGTCGAGCTGTACCCGTCGAACGTCATCGGGAAGGAGCGCGAACGCCTCGAACTCATCAAGGCGAACGGCATCCAGATCAACTTCGGGTCCATCGGCGGGCTCAGCAATATCTACAAGCCCGGCATTCTCCTCAACACGCCCTTCATGTATTCGGGCGACAAGGTCGTCCACGCGGTTATGGAGAGCGATTTCGTGAAGTGGCTGTTCGAGGACATGTACAAGAAGACGGGCATCCGGTCCATCATGGTCTTCGATATCGGCGGGCTCTCCTGCTTCACGAACAACGTCCGCCCCATCGCGACCGTGGCCGATATGAAGGGAATCAAGTTCCGCGCCATGGACGACAGTCAGGTCGAGATGTTCCGCGCCCTGGGCGCGAACGCGGTCCCGATGGCGTTCGCCGAGCTGTATTCCGGTCTTCAGACCGGCGTCGTCGAGGGACAGGTCAACCCGATCAACATCACGATCAGTTCGAAGTTCTTCGAGGTGCAGAAGTACATCACGATCAGCCGCACGATTCTCGGCAGCCAGTGGGTGACCGTCAACGACAAGTGGTATTCGTCGCTTCCGGCCGAAGACCGGAAGATCTTCGACGACGCGTTCCATTACGGCAACGTCGCCGCCAGGGGACAGAGCCAGATCATCCAGGCCACGGGCATGAAGTTCCTCGAGGAAAAGAAGATGACCGTAACGCCCATTACGGACGAGAACTACAGGGAATTCCAGAAGATCGGGCGTACGGCCGTTCTCGACTGGTGCAAGACGAAGATGGATCCCGAGATCGTGGACCGTTTCCTCAAGACGGTCGACGAGATCGAAAAGAGCGTTCAGGGGACGAAGTAGCGTCTCCCGAACCGGAGCGTTCCCGAAGGATGACAATCTTTCCATGAAGGCCGGAACGCGCCCTCGTCAGCGGGAGGGCGCGTTCCGACAACAGCGAGGAGGGGGATCCATGCCGGGCGGAGAACGGGAAACATCCGTTTTTTTCGTTGTGATGGAGCGGTTCGAGAAGTTTTTGACCGGCGCGTGCGCCGTTCTTCTGGCTTCGATAACCGCCATTGTTCTCGTAAGCGTTTTCTTTCGTTATGTCCTTGGCGACGCGCTGAGCTGGTCCGAGGAGGCCAGCCGCTTTCTCGTCGTCTATGTCGGCCTTATCGGCGCCGCGACGGCGCTGTACCGGGATGAACATGCGGCGTTCACGGCCGTTCTCGTCCTTTTTCCGAAGCGGCTTCAAAAAGCCTGTCATATTCTGAACTATCTCCTGATCGGCGCGTTCGCGGGCGTGATGCTCGTCTACGGAGTCGGGCTCGCCGCCGATTCCGGAGCGACGGCCGAGATCATCCCTATCCCGATGTGGATTCCCCTCATGTCGGTTCCGCTCAGCGGCGGCGTCCTGCTCCTCGTGTCGCTGCTGAAGATCGTTTCGGAACTGTCCCCGAAGGCGAGGTGAGGCGCGAATGTTCGCATGGATCGCCCTCGCGTTTTTCGGCATGGTCCTGATCGGAATGCCCATCGCGTTCGCGCTCGGGATCACCGGCCTCATCGGCCTCATGCTGACGATGGGGACCAGCCTCCTGATGCTTGTGCCGCAGCAGATCTTCTCGGGGATGAATTCGTTCGTCCTGATGGCGATTCCGCTCTTCCTGCTCTCCGGAGAGCTGATGAACGTTTCGGGGATCACGGAGCGCATCGTCGCCTTTACGAACACCCTCGTCGGCCATCGCAAGGGGGGCCTCGGGCACGTCAATATCGTCGCGAACATCTTCATGGCCGGAATATCCGGCGCGGCGGTCGCCGATGCGGCGGCCCTCGGGACGATGCTGATCCCCGCGATGGGAAAGTCCGGATATTCGCGGCCGTACTCGTCGGCGCTCACCGCGGCCGCGTCGATCATCGGGCCGACCATTCCGCCGAGCATGGCGATGATCGTCTACGGATCGGTCGCGAACACGTCCATCGCCGGGCTTTTCGCGACCGGGTTTCTTCCCGGCCTTCTCATGGGAACCCTGTACATGATTCTCAACCACCGCATTTCGAGCAAACGCGGCTACCAGATGCAGGCGGAAAAGGCGTCGCGGGCGGAGGTCTTCAAAGCGATGAAGGACGGGATCTTCGCCCTCTTCATGCCGGTCATCATTCTCGGCGGAATCCTGTCGGGGATCGTCACCCCCACGGAAGCCGCCGGCGTCGCCGTTGGCTACGCGCTCTTCGTCGGCCTGTTCATCTTCAGGACGCTGACGCCGCGGAATATCTGGGAGGCTCTGAAAAACACGGTCGCCATTTCGGGCGTGTCGCTTCTCCTGGTTTCGGTCGGAGGCATCCTGAGCTGGGTGCTCACCGTGGCGCAGATCCCCCAGACCATCGCGTCGACGATCCTCGGGATCACGACGAACAAATACTTTTTCCTCCTGCTCGTCTGCATTCTGCTTCTCATCGTCGGCTGTTTCATGGACCTGACGGCGTCGATCATCATCCTCACGCCGATTCTCGCGCCGATCGCGGCCCAGCTGGGCATCCACCCGCTTCATTTCGGCATCACGGTCGTCCTGGCGCTCAATATCGGACTCAACACCCCGCCGGTCGGAGCGGTTCTCTTCGTCGTCGCCTCCATCGGGAAGGTTCCGATGGAGAGCATGCTCCGGGAGATCTGGCCCTTCCTGATCTGCCAGATCGTCGCGCTTGCCGTCGTGGCGTTCATTCCCTGGTTCAGTCTGGCGGTCCCGGCCCTGCTCGGGCTGTATTAGGCGCATCACGTTCCGTAAGGAGGTTCTCCCGTGTACGATCTGTTATTGAAGAACGCAACGATCTTCGACGGCGGCGGCGGTCCCTGGTATCGCGGAGATGTCGCGATCCGGAACGGACTGATCGCGGCCGTCGGCGCGCTCGATTCCGGGGACGCCGTCGAGACGATCGATCTTTCCGGCGACGCGCTCGCGCCGGGATTCGTGGATGTCCACTCCCATTCCGATTTTTCGGCGGTTATGGTCAACGATGTCGACGGCAAGATCACGCAGGGCGTCACGACCGAGGTGGTCTCGAACTGCGGCCTCGCGCTGGTTCCGGCCGTTCCGGACAAGCTGGGATTCCTGCGGGATTACATGCGTCCGTACATCCCGGAGGGGATCGATGCCTCCTGGGAGTGGCGGACGCTCGAAGACATGATGGACCGGATCGATGCATCGAAGTACGTGACGGACCTCGCGTTTCTCGTCGCGCACGGTCCCGTCCGTCTTGCCGCGATGGGGTTCGACAACCGCCCCGCGACGCCGGAAGAGCTGGAGCACATGAAAAGCCTCGTCGCGGACGAAATGAGCAGCGGGGCCGTCGGCCTGTCGAGCGGCCTCATCTATCCGCCCGGCTGCTTCGCCGGGACGGAGGAACTCGTCGAACTCTGCAAGGTCGTGGCGCGATACGGCGGCGTCTACGCAACGCACATGCGGAGCGAGTCCGGCGACCTTCTGAAATCCGTCGCGGAGGCCATCGACATCGGACGGCGAAGCGGCTGCCCCGTCCACATCTCGCATCACAAGGTCATGAAGCAGTTCGAGGGGGACTCCGAAAAAACACTCGGGATGATGGAGGACGCGCGGCGGGAAGGAATCGACGTCACCTGCGACGTGTATCCGTATACGGCCGGCTCGACGATGATCGGCGCGCTGCTGCCCCCGTGGGTCAACGAGGGGGGCGTCGACCGGCTGATCGGGCGTCTCGAAGATCCGGAAACCCGGAAGCGCATCACGGAGGATATGAAGAAGGGGCTTCCGGGCTGGGACAACTTCGCGAAGGACTCCGGACTGGAGAATATCCTCATCTTCACGGCGGAACGGGACAAGTCACTCGAGGGGAAGACGGTCGGAGAGGTCGCGGCGGAGCGCGGCGGCGACGTGCTTGAAACGTTCTACGACATCGTCGTTTCGGAGCGCGGCAACAGCACCGTCGCGATGTTCTGCCAGTCGGAGAGCGACAACCGCCGGATCATCGCGCACCCGCTCTCGATGATCGGCTCGGATTCGCACCCTGCGGCGACGAGCGGCGTCTACGCCTCGCGCAGGTCGCACCCCCGCGCGTTCGGGACCTTCCCGCGCGTTCTCGGGAAATATGTCCGGGAGGATCACGTCCTGCCGCTGGAAACCGCGATATGGAAGATGACGGGGTTCCCGGCGCAGCGCTATCGCCTTTCGGACAGAGGGCTGATCCGGAAGGGGCTCGTCGCGGATCTCGTCGCGTTCGCCCCGGATGCTGTCCGGGACCGCGCCGACTTCCGGGACACGAACGTCCCCTCCGAAGGCGTCCGCTTCGTCTGGAAACGGGGAACGCTCGTCGTCCGGGACGGCAGGATGGTCGCCGGGCCCTCCGGAATGTGCCTCAGGGCGACCCGGGGCTGAAAACGGAAAAAAGGGCGGGGCGTCCCCTTCCGGGAGGCGCCCCGCTCTTCGTATCCCCGCCGGTCCGGCGCGTCAGCAGGAGTAGTACAGCTCGTACTCCTTCGGCGTCGGGACGTCGTTGACCTCCTTGGCTTCCTTGCGCTTGAGCGTGAGCCAGTTCTCGAGGAAGGACTTCGGGAAGACGTCGTCCGCGAACAGGAAGTCGTGGTCCTTTTCCAGCTCGTCGAGGGCTTCGTCGAGGCTCTGGGGCAGCAGGCGCAGGCCCATCTTCTCGACGTCGGCGTGGTAGATGTCCGTCTCGACCGGCCCGAAGCCCGCCTTCGCCGGGTCGATGGAGCGGCGGACGCCGTCGAGCCCCGCCTGGAGCAGCGCCGCGAAGAGGACGTACGGGTTCGCGGTCGCGTCGGAGGAGCGGAATTCGTACCGCCGATCCTCGGGGGCCTTGGCGTAGCCGGGGATCCGGATGATCGCGGAGCGGTTCGACGTCGCGAACGCCACGCAGATCGGGGCTTCGTAGCCGCGGACGAGGCGCTTGTAGGAGTTCGTCGACGCGCTCGCGACGGCGGAGAGCGCCGGAGCGTGCGCGAGAATTCCGCCCATGAAGTTCAGCGCGAGGTCGGACAGTCCGCCGTAGTTGCTCTCCGGCCCGGCGAAGACCGATTTCCCGTCCTTGAACAGCTGCATGTGGACGTGCATGCCGTTTCCGGCCTCGCCGTAGAAGGGCTTGGGCATGAACGTCGCGGTGCAGCCCCGTTCGGCCGCCATGTTTTTGATGAAGTGCTTGATCAGCATCGTGCCGTCGGCGAGGAACTTGGCCTCTCCCATCGCGACCTCGATCTCCTGCTGTCCGGGGCCGCCGACCTCGTGGTGGTGGTACTTCACGGGGATGCCGAGCTCGTCGATCGCCGCGGCCATATCCGCGCGAAGGTCGCGGGACGCGTCCGACGGGGCGTCGAGGTGATAGCCGCCCTTGCGGCGGACCGCGAGTCCCAGTCCGTCCTCGTCGCTTGAACGCCACTCGGCCTGGAGCGAATCGACCTCGAACCCGGAACGGTTCAGTTCGTTCCAGTACGAGACGGAGTCGAGGATATAGAACTCGTATTCCGGGCCGACGAAGAAGGAGTCGGCGCATCCCGTCGACCGCAGCGCGGCGAGCGCCCGGTCGAGAATGGCGCGAGAGTCCCCCGCGTACGGACGGAAGCCGTCGGGAAGGATTTCATGGACGGTCCCGAGGAAGCTCAGCGTCTTGCGCGACCAGAACGGATCGACGAACGCCGTCCGGAAGTCCGGAATGAAGACCATATCGCTCGCCTCGATGGTCGCGTAGCCGTAGTTCGATCCGTCGAAACCGAAGCCCCGAGTGAAAAGCTTTTCCGAAAGCGCCGATGCCGGGACGCTCAGATGCCTCCACGAGCCGGAAAGCTGCGTGACCTTGAAATCCAGGGTCTCGACGCCTTCGCTCTCCACGTAGCGTTGCAGTTCCTCGAAAGAAGTGAACATAGTACCGCCTCCTCGCGTATTGTAGTGCTCGCCGGCGCATACCTGCCGGTGGTATAATCAATGCATAGTAAAAAAATCGGGTATTCCCGAAACAGGGGAGAAACGGGGGGAAAACGATTATGCCTCTTCTGGTATTTTCCGTTCCTGACATGTCATGTCAGCACTGCGTGAAACGGATTCGGGAAGCGCTTTCACGTGCGGGATTCGAAGCGGACGTGTCTTTGGAAACGAAAACAATAACCATAAATGCAGACGATCCCGAACAGATCGTCCGCATTCTTGACGATGCGGGGTATGACGCCCTGCGGCAGTGATCGTCACCAGTTCAGAACGTTCACCGAATCCGCGTTGAGTCCGTCGGCCTGAAGCGCGACGCTTCCGAACGGATCGGCCGCGATGCTTCCCTGCAGGGCCGACAGGAGTTCCCGTGCGGACGCTTCGCTCTCGAGCCTGTTGTTCACCGGAGCCAGACGCCGGAACGTCCCGGTTTCTTCCGAAACGCCGGGCTGACGCCGTTGGGGCGATTCGGTCCGGCCGCGACGGACGGTTCCGCCGGCGACATCGGGCGGAATGCTTCCGAGGCCGCGAAGACCCTCGTTTTCAATGGACATTTTCGTGGTCCTCCTTTCACCGGCCTCCATTTGGAGGTCGAGTGCGTCTATGTATTATACAGGAGGTTCGGCCGAATGGATCAACATGTCGAAAAAGACAACGCGACGGCGCGTCCGAAGGTGAGCTTTTCGGTCACGGGAATGACGTGTGCGACATGCGTCCGCATCGTCGAGCGATCCCTGAAGAAGGTTCCGGGCGTCGCCTTCGCGGCCGTGAACCTTGCGACGGAAACTGCCTTCGTCGTTCTCGACCGCGACGTTCCGTTCGGAGAACTGGAGGCGGCTGTGGAGAAGGCCGGTTATCACGTCTCCCATGAGGCGCCCGAGGATGCGGAGAAAACCCGCTATGCGGCGGCGCGGCGGACGGTCGTGACGGCGTGGGCCGCGACCGCGCCGCTGATGGCGCTGATGGCGCTTCACATGGCGGGGCGTCATGTTCCGTACTATCTTCCGCTCGAAGCGCTGGGCGGCGCGGTCGCGATATTCCTCGCGGGACGCCGGACGCTCGGGGGCGCGTGGATCGCGCTGACGCACGCGCACGCGAATATGGACGTCCTCGTCTCGCTCGGGGCGATCGCGGCGTGGAGCACGTCCCTGCTGTCTCTGGCCGGCGTGGATATCCAGTCGTTCGGCGCGATCGGCGCGATGATCGTCGCGCTGCACGTCACCGGCCGGTTCATCGAGTCGCATCTTCGCGACCGGGCGGCGAAGGCCATCAAGTCGCTCGCGGCCCTGCAACCGCGTGAGGCCCGCGTTCTGGACGCTTCCGGCGCGGAAATCTCCGTGCCGATCGGGGCGGTCGCATCCGGCGTCACCGTGATCGTTCGTCCGGGAGAGCGCATCCCGGCCGACGGCGTGATATCGCAGGGGCGAACGTCCGTCGACGAGTCGATGATCACGGGCGAGCCGATCCCGGTGCTCCGTGGACCGGACGAGCCCGTGACCGGAGGTTCGCTGAACCTGTCGGGCGAGATCCGCGTCTCCGTGACGGCCGCTGGCGAGGACGGCTTTCTCGCGCAGATGCTGTCGCTGGTGCGCGAGGCGCAGGGCGCGAAAATCCCGATCCAGGCGTTCGCCGACCGCGTGACGAATGTCTTCGTTCCCGCGATTGCGCTGATCGCGCTCTTCAGCGCGCTCGCGTGGTTCGTCCGGTCCGATCGCCTGATCCCGCTTCTCGACCGGGCGGCGGAATTCATTCCGTGGACGACGGCCGTTCGCGATCCGGCGTCGCTCGCGGCGTTCGTTTTCGTCTCGACGATCGTGATCGCGTGTCCGTGCGCGCTCGGCCTGGCGACGCCGATGGCGCTGATCACCGGGACCGGCGCGGCTTCGAAGCTCGGGCTGATCATCCGCAACGCCGAGGCGATCCAGACCGCGCGGGACGTCGGCATCGTCGTCGCGGACAAGACGGGAACGATCACGGAGGGGCGTCCGTCCGTTTCGGCTTCCGGGATCGCCCCGGCCGACCTCGAAGCGGCGGCGGCGCTCGAGACGCGGTCGAACCACCCGCTCGCGCGGGCCATCGCGGCCCTCCCGCACGGCGATGCGACGGTCACGGAGGTTGAGGAAGTTGCGGGCGAGGGGGTCGGCGGCCTCGTCGACGGCGTCCGGTATTTCGTCGGGCGTCCGGAGGACGCGGGAAAGTACGCGAATGAGCTGTCGCAGGGGCGGACGGTCGTCGAGGTTCGCCGCGACGGCGCGTTCGCGGGCTGGATCTCCGTCGAGGACCGGGTGCGCGAGGATTCGCGTGAGGCGGTCCGGAGGCTGAAGGAAGCGGGAATCCGCGTCGTGATGGCGACGGGGGACGAAAAGACGACCGCCGAGGCCGTGGCGCGCAGGGTCGGGATCGACGAGGTCTATTCGCGCGTGCGGCCGGAGGAGAAGCTGTCGCTCGTTCGGCGGTTGCAGACTTCGGGGCGCAAGGTGCTGATGGTCGGCGACGGGCTGAACGACGCGGCGGCGCTCAAGGGGGCCGACATCGGCGTCGCGATCGGCTCGGGAACGGATCTCGCGATCGAAAGCGCGGATATCGTCATCGTCCGCGGCGGGCTCTCGCTCGTCGCGGACGGGATCGCGATTTCGCGAAAAACCTTTTCGGTCATCCGCCAGAACCTCTTCTGGGCGTTCGCGTACAACGTCGTGGCCGTTCCGCTTGCGGCGCTCGGGCTGTTGCACCCGCTGATCGCGGAGTCGGCGATGGCGATGAGTTCGATCTCCGTGATCCTCAACTCGATGCGGATCCGGTAGGCGGGAAATAAAGCCGGGGCCGGGGGAATTTCCCCGGCCCCGGCTTTATTTCGTTCCGAAGCTCAGTGGCAGCTTCCGCTACAGCCGGAACACCCGCCGCCGCAGCCCCCGCCGCACGCGCCGCTCTGAAGATCGCGGATCACCGGGAGGAAGACCTCGACGATTCCGTGCAAGTGCTCCAGCCCCTCGTCGCCCTCCTGCATCCCCAGCGTCTCGCGGACGTTCTCCGCGCTGTCCGCGCCCTGGGCGACGCTCATCACGACATCCCTCAGCGTAATCTTTTTCGCCGCGCAGATCATCGTATCCGCGGGCATAGAACTCCAATCCATCGAATGTGCCTCCTACAATAGTGACGTTCTTGGAACAGTGCTATTGTACCGAAAAAACGTCAAAACCGCTATTCGGCGGCGACGAGTCCGGATTTCCGGTCCACCGTGAACTGCCGCAGGAGCGTCTCCATCCGCCCGGCGCCTTCCGCGATCTTCTGCGCTTCGGTCGCCACGCCGTCCGCGGCCTTGGACGTCTCGCCGACGGCGCTCCGCACCCCATCGACCATTTCCGCGATCCGGACCGTGGTTTTTGCAACCTGATCGATGGAACGGGCCATCTCTTCGCTCGACGCGGCCTGCTCCTCCGAAACGGATGCGAGCCCGTGGATCGAGTCCACGACGCCGGCGATGGCCGCAAGGCTCTCCTGGAGGCGTTTCTGCGCGCCCTCGGCCTTGACGGTGGTGCTCGTCATGATGGAGCCCGCCTCCTGCGTCGCGGTGATGGACTGCTCGGAGTTCGTCTGAAGCGTCGTGATGAGCCGCGCGACTTCCTGCGCCGATTTCGCCGATTCCTCGGCGAGCTTGCGCACCTCGTCGGCGACGACAGCAAATCCCCGGCCGGCGTCTCCCGCGCGCGCCGCCTCGATCGCGGCGTTCAGCGCAAGCAGGTTCGTCTGGTCGGCGATGGAGGTGATGACCGTGACGAATCGGGAGATTTCCTCGACCGAGGCCACGAGCTGTCCGATCTTTTTCGCGCTTTCCTCCGAACGCGAGCCGACCTTTCGGATGTCGCCGATGACCTCGTCGACCTGTCCGACGGCCTCGCGCGCCATCTTCCCGGCGCCTTCGCCGAAGGACGCCCCGTCCGTCGCCGTCTTCGCGGCGCTCTGCGTGCCGGACGCGACCTCTTCGATTCCGGCGTTCGTCTGCTGGATCGCGGCGCTGTTGGATTCGGAGAGGGAGGAGACTTCTTCCACGGTCCCCCGGATCTCCTCGACGGACGCGTTCGTCTCCTGCGAGAGCGCGGCCAGGGATTCCGCTCCCCTGGCGAGTTCGCGCGCCGTATCCATGATCCGCCGCACCGCGTCCGCCTGCGCGGCGACCATTCCGGCGAGCGCGTCCGCAAGAACGCCGATCTCGTCGCGCGAGTCGTAGTTGAAGTCCTCCCGCGAGATCGTGAGGTCGCCCTTCCCCGCCCGTTCGGCGAGTCCGACGGCGTTGCTGAGCGGCCGCGTGATGACGCGCGTGATGAGGAAGGAGATCAGCAGCCCCGCCAGAATCGCGAAGACGATTGCGCCGACGATGACCTTCGTGGCGCCGGACGCCTCCGCGACCGTGAAATTCGCGATCTCCCCGGCGCGGGCGACGCCTCCGTCCGTGACCTTCCGGGCGGCGGCGAGGACGTTGCCCGCGCTCTGCGCGCGTTCCACATCGAGGGACACGAGTTCGGCCCAGGTGCTCTTGTAGTTCCGTATGGCGAGGTCGTAGTTTTTGGCGGCTTTTTCGACTTCGTCGATGATGTCGAGGTTGGCCTTCTGCGCCGTGACCTTCCGGAGGGCGTCGAGCGTCGGGTAGATTCCGCCGATGATCTTCTGGACGCGATCGAGCTGCGCCGGTTTCCGGGACAGGATGCCCGTGTATGTGAGGATCCGGGCGTCATTCACGGCCTGTATGGCGTCGTTGAGCATCCGGATCTTGTCGAGCCTCCCGATCAGGGCTTCGGATTCCTTGAATTCGTTGACCTCCGTTATGAACGTATCGTACTGCGTCCGCAGAAAGTTGTTCGACATGCGAACGAACGTCTTCCCCGTCTTGTCCGCGTTGCGCATTTCCTCGTCCATCTTTCCGAGGACCGTCTGCGTCGCCTCGAAGCGCGAGACGAAGTCGTCAAGCCCCTTGGCCGCGACGTCGGCGTTGCCCTTCAGGGTCGTCAGGCCCGGGTATTTCGCCGCGAGGTCGGCGGCCTCCTTCAAACGGGCGCGGACGCTCGCGACATGCGCCGTCGCTTCTTCGACGTGTTTCGGGTCCCCGGTCTGAACGAACGCTTCCGTTTTGAGGACGATGTTCAGGGACTGCCGCTCGATCTCCGCGGCGATCCGGACGCTCGGGACGTACTGCTCCGAAAGCGACGTCGCTTCGCCGCTCAGATCCGAGAGTTTGCCGCTGCTGACAAACCCGACCGCTGCGAAAATGACGAGGAGTACTCCAAACCCCGCCGCAAGCTTCATTCCGATCCTGAGATTCCTCATTGCGCTTCCTCCTTACGCTTCGGATATGTTCGCCGCCCGCGTCCGAAGCGCAACGCGACGGCGTCGGAAAACATCTAGCGAAGCCGGTACCGGTTGACGGGCCGTCCGGTGGCGTGATATTCGAGATCGATGGAGACGCGGTTTTTCTGGACGAGGTGTCCCAGATAGCGGCGTACGGTGGCCGGAGCGATTCCGGCGGACGCCGCCGTTTCCTCGCAGGTGACGGCGGTTCCGAGGGAACGGAGCGTTTCGATGATCTTTTCGAGCGTTCCTTCCTGGAGCCCCTTGGGAAGCTCGCCGATCGATTCGTTGGTGTCGCGGAGCGTGCGGAACGAGAAGACCCCGTCAACGACCTCCTGGGAGAGCGGCGCTCCGGACGCCAGCGTGTCGAGCGTGCGGCGGTAGATCGTGTAGGAATTCAGCGTCGAACGGAAGCGGTCGAAACTGAAGGGCTTGATGAGATAGTCGAGCGCGCCGAGGCCGATGGCTTCCTTGAGGTAGCGGCATTCGTCCGCCGCCGATATGAGGACGACATCGACGACGTTTCCCCTCCGGCGAACCTCGCGGAGCGCCTCGATTCCGTTCATTCCGGGCATGTAGATGTCGAGGAGCATCAGGTCGATATCCCGGTCCTCGAGAAGGCGCAACATGGAGTCGCCGCAGTCGGCCGTCCCTGCTGAGACGAAGCGCTCCATGCTCGAGAGGTAGCGGAGGTTGATCCGGCATATCATCGGGTCGTCGTCGACGATCAGGACGCGGTACGGAATCAGGATTCCCTCCTCTTGAGAAACTCGTTCGCGAGGTCGAACAGGGAACGCATTGTCGCTTCCAGCGCCCTGGAGTCGGACAGCGCGTTTTCCATCCGCCCCTCGCGGGCCGAGGCCTCGAGTCGCGCCGCGATCTCGGAAGCGCTCCGGTCATCGAAATACGAAGCCTGCCCCTTCAGTCGGTGCGCCGCCTCTTCCGTCCCGGCGGCGTCGTTTCGCTCGACGCACTCCCGGAGCGCGGCAAGATGCGCCGGAGCCACTTCGACAAAGGCGCGCAGGATGGGCGCCATGAACATCGGGTCGTTCCCCGCGAGCCGGGCGATCGCCGAGAGTCCGGGCATATCGCATCCGTTGTCCGAAGGCGTCCCGCATCCCGATGCGACCCTTCCCGCAATTCGGAGGATATCCTCGCGGTGAACGGGCTTCGAAAGATAGTCGTCCATGCCCGCCGCGAGGCAGCGCTCGCGGTCTCCCTTCATGGCGTACGCGGTCATCGCGACGATCGGCGTCCGTTTCGGGGCGTTGCGTTCGAGGGCGCGGATCTTCCGGGTCGCGTCGAGTCCGTCCATGACGGGCATCTTGACGTCCATCAGGATCAGGTCGTAGGTCGCGGACCGGAACCGCCGGACGGCTTCCTCCCCGTTCTCGGCCACATCGATGGTCCAATTCGTGTTCCGGAGCAGTCCCAGGGCCACTTCCCGGTTCATCGGCTCATCCTCGGCGAGAAGCACGCGCATCGGGGTTCCGGACGCGCCTCCGGTCTCTTCGGGGTGTGCAGCCCCCGACGCCGTCCCGGACTCTCCGGAGTCTTCCGCGACGTTCACGGGGAATTCGACGCGGAACGACGTCCCCGTTTCGCCGCTCTGGACGGAGATATCGCCGCCGAGGAGGACGGCGAGCCGTTTCGCGACCGGCAGCCCGAGGCCGCTTCCGTGACGGCTTTTCGAATCTCCGAGCTGAACGTAGCTTTCGAAGACGCGGGGCAGATCTTCGGACGGGATCCCGACTCCGGTGTCGGACACCGTAATGATCACGTTCATCGCGTCCTGACGGCCTTCCTTCGCGGATGCGCACACCGACACGGAGATGGAGCCCCGAACAGTGAATTTCACGGCGTTGTCGAGGAGGTTGTTCAGAATCTGTTCCACCCGGAAGGCGTCTCCCAGAACCGCATCCGGGAGCGCTCCATCCGTCCGGAGTTCCAGGACGAGCCCCTTTTCTTCGGCCGCGGGCCGGTGATACTCCAGAACGCGCGCGACGGGCTCCATGAGAAAGAAGCGTTCCTCCTCAAGCGTCATGCGCCCCTCTTCGATCTTCGAGAGGTCCAGAATGTCGTTCACCAGCCGGACGAGCCGGTTTCCGGACAGCTGGACGGACTCGAGGTACGAACGCTGCTCTTCGTCCAGTTCGGTGTCGAGCGCCAGGTTCGTCATGCCGATGACGGCGTTCAGCGGCGTGCGGAGTTCGTGGCTCGCCCAGGAGAGGAACTCGCTCTTCGCGAGGTTCGCGCGTTCCGATTCGTCGCGCGCGAGCCGCAGCTCCCGTTCCAGGATGCGTCGGCCGCTGATCTCCCGTTCCAGATTGGACATTGCGTCCCGCAGCTCCCTCGTTCGCTGCTCCACCTGGGACTCGAGCCCCTCGTTGAGAACCGCCAGCTCCTGTTCCATGCGCTGTCGTTCCGTGACGTCGTGGACGATGGCGTACAGGACGCGCCTGCCGCCGACCTCTGAGGCGGAGCTGTAGACGTCCACGGGAAGCTCCCGGCCGTCGGCGAGACGATGCCGGAAGAAAAATCGGGTTTTTTTGCCGGAGGCCGCATCCAGGAGATTTTTGTGAATCCGGTGCTCGCGAAGCGGGTTGATCTGCGAGATATTCATGGAACAGAGCTGCTCGTGGGAATACCCGTAAAAGGCGGAAGCCGCGGCGTTCGCGTCGAGGATCGTCCCCTTCTCGGGGTCGAGGAGCAGGATCGCCTCGACGTTGTCGTCGAACAGCGCGCTGTATCGCTTTTTCGCGTCCGAGAGCGCTCCGAGGCAGGAACACAGGCGGGAAACGACAAGATAGACCACAAGACTTCCGGACGCGATGCCGAGAATCCACGGAAATGAAAGGGACGGTTCGAGGATGCGTTCCTTCATCAACAGGATGAACCCCGCGTGGACGCCCCCGATCGCAAGCGCGACAAACACCGTCAGGAGAACATATTTCAATTTTCGGGGCACCGAGAGGCCTCCTTTGCGTATCCGTATACACGGAAGCATTATCCCAAAAAAAGCGAAAGAATGCACCCCGCTGCGCGTTTTTTGTGGCGGGACCGCGACGGATGTGATACACTACGTTCGATGAGAAAGGTTCTTTGTTTTTCCATACGAATTGTGCTCGCACTTGTGTTCCTTTTCTTCCTTGCGCCCGGAGAGTATGGATGCAAGGAGGTTTGTGCTTGGGAGGAAATACGGTACGGAAGGGGCAAGTCCGTCGCCCTGACGTTCGATGACGGTCCCCAGGCGGGATATACGGACCGGATTCTCGATATCCTGAAGCGCTATAACGTCAAGAGTTCTTTTTTCGTCGTGGGCGGCAACGCGGCGAGTGAATCGGAACTTATCAAGCGGACGGTCGCCGAAGGGCATCTTGTGGCGAATCATTCGCAGTATCACAACAACCTGACGAAATTGCCGCCGGAAAACGTACATATAGAGTGGGACATGTGCCAGGATACGATTCGCGCGATAACGGGATCCTACCCGGCGTATTGTCGCCCTCCCGGAGGGCAGTACAACGCACACGTTCTGGAACTCGCGGCGAAACGGGGCCTCGTTTCGGTCTTCTGGACGGTGAACCCCGGAGACTACGGAGCGAAGGATTCCGCGGAAGACCTTGCGCGGAAGGTTGTGCGGCAGATCCACCCGGGAGCGATCGTCCTGCTTCACATCGGCGTCGCGCCGACGGTCGAGGCGCTTCCCGCGATCATCGAAGGAATACGCAACAGGGGATACTCGTTTGTCACCGTAGATCAGCTTCCGCGCCGGGAAACGGCGCGATTGCACCATACCGCCGGAAAAGGCCAGTAACCTTCTCCGGTAACTCCTCCGACACGAGAAAGCCGGAGCGGTCTTTCCGCTCCGGCTTTCTCGTGTTCTGTCGCCAAGGCATGATAGAATGAGCGCGAAGCCTCCCGGAGGACACCCGGGCGGGGTATCAATCAGTATTCAATGATGACGAATCTACGGGGTGATACGGTGAATCTTTGCTATATGGACGGGGTGTTCCGGCCGCTGAACGAGACGAAGCTCCCGGTTTCCGATCTGATCATCCAGCGCGGCGTCGGCGTGTTCGAGTCCATTCCGACCGTCGACGGCCGTCCGCTGTGCATGACGGCGCATATCGAGCGCCTGCTCGTCTCGGCGAACGCATCGACGATAGACCTGCCCGTCGCTCCCGACGAAATGAAGTCCATCATCCGCGAGGGGCTCTCGCGGCTCGCGCGCATGGAGCCCGGCCGGGAGACCCTCATTCGTCCGTATATCACGGGCGGAGACGATTTCGATGAGCTGAAGGGATTCCTGCATCCCCGGTTTTTCATTCTCTTCGAGAACGCGAACCGTCCGCCGAAGGAACTCTACGAGAAGGGCGTCCTTCTCTGGCCCCTCGATATGGCGCGCCGCTCCCCCGAAACGAAGAGCGTCGACTATATGACGTCGTATTCGCTCGAAGCGCGGGAAAACGGCGCGTTCGAGGTGCTGTACTGTCCGGGCGGAGAGATCACGGAAGGGGCGCACAGCAGCTTCTTTCTGGTCCGGGACGGCGAACTTGTCACGGCGCCGCTGACCCGCGTGCTTTCGGGAACCACGCGCCGGATCGTCATCGAACTGGCGCGGCGGAACGGAATCCGCGTCCGTGAAAGCGTCGCGCTCCTGGCCGGACTCTCCGGATACCAGGAGGCGTTCATCACAGGGTCGCTCAAAGGCATCCTT
>ERZ1645192.1904-NODE-1904-length-17318-cov-8.742107_pt1 | contig 17318 bp, 20 predicted proteins | sample MGYA00575354_ERZ1645192 | MGnify/ENA primary metagenome ERZ1645192 (study PRJEB40844, sample SAMN11349763) | freshwater sediment metagenome | isolation source: river sediment | host: Sediment | place: India: Faizupur Khadar , New Delhi | collected 2017-02-21 ... | reverse complement strand
TATTGTGGTCTCCAAATCGGAGGCTCTTCCGGCCGGTTTTGAAAACCAGATCTCCGCCTACGGTGAGATAGTGAGCTCCATGCCTGCTATTGGACAACTGGTCGTCAAACCAACGACAACCGACTTTGAGAAAAAAGTAGCAAAGCTTGGTAACGTACTTTCGGTTTTTCCTGACTTTAAAATGAGATGGATAGAGCCAGTAGGAATTCTCGGACAGGTTGGTTATGAAATCATCGGCGACAATGAGAGTTACTTCGCATATCTGTGGAACATGAGAGCAATAAACGCTCCTGCTGCCTGGGATGCCGGATACACCGGTGAAGGCGCCAGAGTGTTCATCCTTGACGCAGGCATCGACGCAGATAACCCTGAATTCAGCCCAAATCTGAACCAGGAACTCAGCGCTTCCTTTGTTCCCGGGGAAGAATTCAATGTCAGAAGCGGAAGATTCTTTAATCACGGCACCCATGTGGCAGGAATAATTGCAGCTGCCGACAACAGCTGGGGTGTTATAGGTGTGGCGCCCAATGCAGAAATAGTTGCAGTAAAGGTGCTTTCCGAATATTCGGGTTCAGGAGACTTCAGCTGGATCAACCAGGGTATAGTATACGCAGCTGAAAACGGTGCAGACGTTATAAACATGAGCCTCGGCGCCACCCTGAACAAAAACGGCTTCTATGTCGACGAAGATGGCGTTCTTCAGAAAATACCGGCAGTTTATATCCAGCAAATAATTCATGCCCAGCAACGCGCAATCGACTATGCCTGGAGAAAAGGGGCAGTAATTGTTTCATCTGCCGGAAACAGTTCTATAAATTTTGACGGCGGCGGCCCGACAATTAAACTTCCGGGTGGATTAAACAACGTTATAACAGTTTCGGCAACAGCCCCGCAATGCTGGGTTACTGCAGATGAACCCAATTTCGATCTGCCGGCAAGCTATACCGATTACGGAAGATCGTTCGTTGAAATTGCAGCTCCCGGCGGCGATGAAGTATGCGAAGAAGGATCACCGTATGACCTGATTCTGAGTTGCGGAACCGGCAACTATCCTTCCTACGCATTTTACTTCGCAGGCGGCACGAGTATGGCTTCTCCCCACGTGGCAGGAGTTGCTGCTCTTATTATAGGAAAGAACGGGGGGCAGATGGATCCCTTCGAGGTTACCAAGAAATTGCTGAACACAGCTGACAAGATCGACGGTCAGGGTATCTCACCCTGGTACGGAAAAGGAAGAGTAAATGCTTACAGAGCTGTGACTGAATAACTACATGCAAAAAGCTGCCCGGGCCGGTGTATAAAACCGGTCCCGGGCAGCTTTTTCATTTCAATCAGAAAGTAATAGCCGTGTACTTTACAAAAAGAACTATTACACAGGCGAGCAAAGCTATCCCGATTGCAATTGAAATCCAGAAAGCTACCGTGTTCCTCTTTGGGTATTCGTTGAAAATATGCTGCGGCATGATATTGCTTTTATTCAATTAATGCAATCAAAGTTAGTCCAAGCTCTGACCAATATCAAGCTTTTTTGCCTTATTTTGCCCAACACACCCTGCTGATTGGTAAACAAATGATTACCGTTGATCAGGGGCCTGATACCCGGTTGGCAGCTGGCAGTCAGAAACTGTATTCAGTATTCAGTATTCAGTATTCGGTATTCAGTAAGTCAACACCTGAAGCCCTGAAAATCTGAAACTTGCAACCAGCAACCAGTAACATTAAACCGCCTTCATGGCTTTACATCATACACAAACAACCTGTCGTCATGCCTGATATAAAGCCTTCCGCCGCATACGACCGGATGAGCCCAGCACATTCCCTTTCCGCCTTCCGGAACCCTGAATGACCCTGCAGCCTCATATTTCTCCGGAGTAGCTTTTACCAGTGTCATTGTACCCCTCTGACCAAGCAGGTAGATCATCCCGTCGGCATAGGTGATGGCAGCTTCCTCACCGGTGGCCTTCCACTTTTGCTCGCCGGTAAGAAAATCCACACAAAACCAGCCCTTCGACTGACTGCCTGAACCGTAAAGATTACCTTCGTGAAGAATGACACCGCCATGATGATTGTCAAATGGTTCAAATTCCCACACCTTTTCAGGAACAATGCTGTCGCCTGAAACATTGAGACTGAACATCATACTGCCCCTGCCATAACCGCCTGTCACAAAGACGTGCCCCCCGCTTACAACTGCATCTGTAATATTGCATGCATGCTGATTGATAAAATCCACATTCCATAAAAGCCTTCCTGTCGGGGCATCCACTCCGTAAAAACCCACCGAACTGGCCCCGATCACCTGGCGGTAACCCCCGAAATCATGAACCACCGGCGATGAATAGCCTTCCACACCCGGAATATCCGTATTCGCCCAGATAAGACTTCCATCTCTTTTACTAAGGCAAACCTTGTAGCCTTTCTTCCCGGCCGGACGCACATACAGACGGTCCCCGTCGATATATACCGATTCTGAATAACCATATTCCGTTGGAGGAGCATCGAATTCCTGAGCAAGCTCCTTAACCCATAATTCCTTCCCTGTTTCAGAATCCATAGCCGACAATCTTCCCATCTCCCCGAGGTAATAAACCACTCCTTCGTCATATGTGGGCGTACTGCGGGCCCCTGTATAGGAACTTGCATAGGATGCCGTGGTCGACCAGGAACCGCCGGCAGGAGTCTTCCATACCTGCTTGCCCATAAGATCAAATGCAAACACATAGGGTTGTTTGTCGACTGTACCGGATGTAAAGATCATGCCGTCAGCAATTGAAACGGAACTGAATCCCTCGCCCAGTCCGCTCACCGTAAACAACAATTCCGGTCCACCCTGAGGCCATTCCTTAAGAAGACCGGTCTCAGGCGATTTGTTGGTGCGGTCTGGGCCATGGAAGGACGGCCATTCGTTTCCCGGCAGTTCCTGGTCAGCACAACCAACAATAAATGAAAACATTACAAATACGCCCGCAGTCAGCAGTGATGAAGCGGCTGAAATACCGGGCAAACCGGTAACGGACCGGCGCTTAAGTGTCGTCATAGATCTCATCGTAAAAACATTATTTTTTGAATTTATTAAACTCTGGAGGCGGGATTGGGTATTATGCACAGGAATTCAAAATCCTCGTTGAAGGGATTCCTGAACTGATGCATTGCATCCGGACTAACGTAAAGACTCTGCCCCCTGGCAATCTCTGTTTCGTTTCCGTGATCGTCAACCGCAATTCCCCTGTTGGCCTCAACCTTCACAACATGCTCGTAATTATGCTGATGAAACGGAGTGTGGCCTCCCGGAGCAATGGTGAAATGCCTCATGATTATATTTTCCGACCCGTCATCCGGACCAATCAGTATTTTCATCCTGACATCCTTTGCCCCTTCCATGGTAACCACTGCTGCGGCTATCTCATTGTTGTTGTTTATCTTCATTGCGTGTCGCTTTTAGATGAGGCTAAGATAAGAAATTATGCAATATGCATTGAACTGAAAGGGTGAGGGGGAGAAGAGGTGAAAGGTAGAGTGTGGTGCCTTGAGCCTCGCTTATTGTGCCGGGTGAAATTAAAAAGCCGGTGTTTCATACACCGGCTTTAGCTTTCCTGTAATTACCTTATCTCAATTTTCCTGGGAGGCCTGGGTTTGGCTTCCTCTTTCTTCGGAATGGATATCTTCAATATTCCATTCTCATACTTAGCTCCGATCTTGTCGCTGTCGGCTGAATTCGGAAGTGTGAAAGACCTGCAGAACGACTGGTAGCTGAATTCACGCTGAGTGAAATGCTGTCCGTCTGCTGTTTCATTGCTTACTTCCTTCTCGGAAGAGATCCTTAAAAGTCCATGTTCAACTTCAATCTTGAAATCATCCCTGTTAAGGCCCGGAGCAGCTACCTCAACCTCAAAATCTTCATTGCTTTCCTTTATGTTCACAGATGGCAATGTAGTGTTGGTTGCTGAAAAGTTACGGTTCGACCAGTCAAACATGTCATTTTCGAACAAACGGTCGAATACTGAGGGATAATACCCTGAAAATCTTGCTAGTGCCATGGTTAATCCTCCTTATTTTTAAGTTTTACAAATAGTTTTCTGATACCGGATATTTCAAAATAAGTACCAATCCGGACCAGAAAAATACCTGCCCAAATTAAAAGTCTGAATATCTGAAAGATAAATAAAATACTGGCACTAATAAACCATGCCAGATTGTCACATATTAGGAAATTTAATGTGTCATTCTGGCATGTCTGTACTAAGGGATCTTAACCCTATCCCTTCGCTTTCCCTTGATCAACAAGGGAAAGGATGTGCCTCCTGCCCCTTGCACGATCTTTTTCCTCCCCTTATGTTTAAGGGGAGGGTCAGGGAGGGGTTTGTCTTTGTAAAAAAGGGTCCGGTCATATGACCGGACCCAATTTATTCTACAGGTGATACGGCCTTCTGTATTCGTAATGCATAAGCCTGTGGCTGCATGCTTCCTTGTCGTCAATGAAGGTATAGGTGGCAGGATCCCATTTAACGGGTCTTCCCAGTTCATTGGCTATGTTGCCTATACAGCAGGTGATTGCAGTACTGCAACCTACTTCTATTGAAGCGATAGGCTTAGTACGTGACCTGACCGCATCGATAAAATTCTGCATGTGAGGCGAGCTGATCTCGAACTGAAGTCCTTCGCGGGTCGGAGCAGGGCGCTGCTGCTGCGGCGGGCGCTGACCTGCCGGACGCTGCTGCTGGCCTCTTGGCTGAGGACGGGTACCTGCAATATCTGCCGGAATGAGCGAAGGATCGGAACAGCCGATATAACCCCTTGCAACCTCTATCCATCCCTTTGTACCAATGAATTTGATACCCTGTGCGCCTGGGTTGTCCTCAAGGTACGGCTGTTCGGTCATAACCACGCCGGTCTTGTATTTAAAGGTCATGTACTGAGTACCGTTGTATCCCTTCGGAATTACTTCACAGGGAGCCGAGCCGTCCATGCCAATAGCTGCCTGGGCTATGTCGAACATATGTGCGCCCCAGTCGGCAGTGTAACCGTTACCCATTTCAAGGTACCAGCGCCATGCACCCCAGAGAGTTTCATTCTGCACCGGATCGAGTGTGATCTGCGGTGCAAGGTCAGAGTGGTAATGTATCTTGCCGTCATTGAGCGGACCTAACCAGAGATTCCAGTTAAGGTTGCCTGGTATCGGCATTTCAGGAAGATCGAAAGGCTTGGGCGGATCACCAACCTTTGCATAGATCTTCTCGATATGACCTATAGCACCTTTCTGAACCAGTTCAATAGCTTTCTGGAACTCTTTGCTCGAACGCTGCTGGCTTCCTACCTGTACAACTCTCTTATTGTCGTTGGCAACCCTTGTCATGACAAGAGCTTCCTGAATTGTGTAGGAAAGAGGCTTCTGAACATAAACATCCTTTCCTGCCTGGCAGGCATGAATGGTCATAAGCGCATGCCAGTGGTCGGGAGTGACAACCTCAACCACGTCGATGTCTTTGCGTTCGAGAAGCTGCTCATATTGCTCATAGGTGTCGCATCTTGGAGAAAGTCCTTTCGATTTCTGCCATTCTTCTACAGTCTTCTTGTACCTCTGCTGCTTGATGGTGTCAACATCGCAGCAGGCAACAACCTGCAGACCTGAGGCGCCTGCAAAACCCCTGAAATCGGAAAGAGCCTGACGGCCAAGACCGATGGTACCCATAAGTACCCTGTCGCTCGGGGCCACCCTTACTCCGCTGATAACATAGCTCGGCAGAATCGTCAGGCCTGAAAGACCTATTGCCGACAATCCAAGGAAATCGCGGCGGTTCATGCCTTTGTTACTCGTCTTTTTCATTTCAATTTATGATTATGGGTTAGATTCATTAAAACGAGGCTAAAAATAACCATTTGTTTGTCATGGGAAGCTCACAAAATCTGAATTTTCATGTTCCATGCTCTGAAACATGTTTCAAATACACTGAGGAAAGTTGATCTGTTTCTTCCATTTTATTTATATATTGGCAAAAAGGCAGTATTCATAATAAAAAAATATAATGATGACAGGGTACTTATACTTGCTACCGCTTGCAGTTCAGCTGATAACCGGATGTGCCTCCGGAACAGGCAATCCGGCGCCTGCTGCTGAAAAAAGCGCTTATAATCTGAGCGCTCCCGACAAGGTCTACAACCTTCCTCCTTCACTTCATGAAATATCCGGGATCACGGCAATCGACGCTTCCACCCTTGCCTGCATCCAGGACGAACACGGTCTGCTGTTCATCTATGACCTTGACAAAAACAGCATCACCCGCCAGATCCCTTTCGGAGCCGATGGCGATTATGAGGGTGTGGCCAGGGTTAACAGGGCAATTTACATTCTCAGAAGCGATGAGGTTCTGATAGAACTCACCGATTATACTTCATCCGGATCTCCCATAAACTTTTATGAAACAGGAATTCCTGGAAGGGATGCCGAAGGCCTGTGCTACGACCCTAAAAACAACAGGCTTCTTGTTGCCCCCAAAGAGATATCATCAGATAACCCTTCTGCCCAGGCAACACGGCATATTTTCGGTTTCAACCTGGCTTCGAAAACCCTTATCAAAGGCACTGTAATGGATTTTGACATCAGAAAAATTGAGGAATATGCAGTCAGTAACAATGTTAAGGTTCCGATGAAAGGGAAAAAAGGGGAAGTGAAGGTACCCGACATCAACATGAAAATCTCCGCCATAGGCATACACCCCATTACTTATAAGCTCTATGCCATATCCGGCCCCGAACGACTCTTTTTTGTCTTTGATATGAATGGGAATATTGAATCCCTCGTGAGGCTTGACAAGGATCTCTTCGCCCAGCCTGAAGGCATTACCTTTATGCCGAACGGCGACATGCTTATCTCCAACGAGGGAGCGAAAGGGATCCCAACGATCGTGAGATTCAATTACCGGCCGAAATAGAGCCGGATTGCTTCGCAGCACAGATCATGCGCCCTCCTGTTTCCCCCTGCTGGTAAGGTGCCAGAAGCCGCAGACATCACATCTGTAGGCGCGTATGTTCTTTGTCACACGTGTTTCATTTATGTGCCTGATCATATCCTGAGCATCCTCCAGGGTAAAGTACGCCTCTTTCCTGCAGGGCGGCTCTATGGGATTTGACCTTTCCCTTTTCGATGGAGTGTATTTCATTTCATCGAAAAAATACTTGCCACAGTTTATCCTTCTCTCCTTCTAAACCTTCTCCGGCATGTTGTAGGGTTTCCTTCCACCGCCGGGACGCGACAGGTAAGAATTGGCTTCAGTGTCGCTGCCAAAATTCTCAGCCTTGCCATCGAAGACGAGCTTTCTGCCTGTACGGTAAGCGATGTTTCCGAGGTGCATCATGGAAGTCGAGATATGCCCTTCCTCTATGTCTGCAATCAGGTCGCTGCTTTTCCGGCTCTTCACACAATCGACGAAATTCTGGAAATGATAGTCGATGCCTGCCTTCAGTATCTCATCCCATCTCGGATCAGGATCAACATCGTCATTGGTCAGAGTGATCGTAGGCTTTGAAGACCTGTCCTGCTGCATACCCGTGCTGAAAGCAGCAGTGCCTGTCTGGCCGCCGACTGTGGCCGGACCGTTGTTGCTCTGGAATATCAGCACCTGGTTGTTGCCCGATGTATAGGCATAGCCCTTTGTTCCAAGCCACAGGTAACCCCAGGGATCGTTAGGCGTTGGCAGACTCCTTACTTCAAGTTCAAGAACTGCGCCGCTGTCATATTCGAAAGTGGCAACCTCAAGGTTCGGAACATCCTGGTCCGAATCATTCTGATAGGCAAAAAATCCGCCGCAGCAGGCTATCTTCGAGGGATGACCTGTTATGTTCATAGCCTGCCTGATTATATCCATGGCATGTGTTCCGTTGTTCCCGAACTCGCTCGTGCTTGTATCCCAGTACCAGTGCCAGTTATATATGAAATGATTCTCATTGAACGGGATCATCGGAGCAGGTCCTCTGTAAAGGTCCCAGTTAACTCCGGCCGGAACAGGTCCGTCGGGCTTTTTGCCTATGCTCGGACGCGAACGGTAAACAGTACCGCGTCCCATGTAAATATCACCTATGACACCTTCGCGAAGAACCTGGATAGCCTTTCTGTTCAGCCTGAAAGCCCTTCTCTGGGTACCTGCCTGAACTATCCTGTTGTACTTCCTTGCAGCCTGAACCATCTTCCTTCCCTCGTCGATGGTGTATGAGATGGGCTTCTCAACATAAACATCCTTCCCTGCCTGACAGGCATGAACCGTCATCAGTGCATGCCAGTAATCGGGTGTGGCAATGGATATCACATCCAGATCCTTGTTCTCAAGCATCTTTCTGTAATCGGAATATGTCGAAGGTTTCTCACCTCCAAGCTTTTCAATATCCTGGATGGCTTTCGGCAACAGGTAGTCGACACAATCGCAGATGGCTGCAACCCTTGTCTCCCTGATCTTCGTGAAACTGGCGGTGTGGCCCGAACCGCCGTAGAATCCGCCGCGGTCGTTAATGCCGATAACACCCACATTTATCCTGTCGCTCGGTTTCGTCTGAGCAAATCCCCTGATGTACGCGGGAGCCATCGCCAGTCCGGCCGAAGCCAGAACTGATTTCTTTATAAAAGTCCTTCTCTTTTCGGTTTTCATATAGCGCGTGATTATTGGATTAGGTCATTTCAGCTCTGGTCTGTCCCGCTTCTTCATTTGAAAAGAAGAGGAGCAAAATTATTAAGGTAAATCCTCCAGTTCGTCCAGGTATGTCCTCCGGAATTGACGAAAAAGGTATGCTTCATACCAAGACGTGTAAGAGTGGCGTCGAGTGTTTTTGCCGACTCGATAAGGAAGTCTGAATCGCCGCAGGCTACCCAGTAAAGCTTGTAACCGGCTTTCTTCACTGCCCTGAATTCAGCGTCGTACCTCGCCCTGTTCTCATCATTTACACGGATTCCCATACTGAGAGGACAGATGTACTGGAAGAACCCGGGGTAAAGATTGGTGCAGGAGATGGTATGACCACCTCCCATCGACAGGCCGGCAATAGCCCTCGAGGCCGGTTTGGCAATTACCTTGTAGTTTTTTTCAATAAAGGGGACTATATCCTTTACTATGCTGTTCACATAGGCATTTGCCACACCCGGATTTGCACGGTCGAAAGGCTTCTCGGGAATAAGCTGGGTGCGTGCTGCCTGCTGACCGGGATTGCCGTTCGGCATCACAACCAGCATCGGTCTGGCAAGCTTCTTCTCTATAAGGTTGTCCATTATCTGACAGGTCCGGCCCATGGTGCTCCATGCATCCTCGTCTCCGCCGGCGCCGTGAAGCAGGTACAGAACCGGGAACCTGGTCTTGCTTGTTTCATAGCCGTAGGGCGTATAGACAAACATCCGGCGGTTCATTCCGAGAGTCGGGGAATCATACCATACCTGCGACAGGTTACCGCGGTTCTTAGCTTCGAAATAATTGGCAGTAACATCTCCCGGAACCAGCAGCACACTCAGGTAACGTGTGCCGTCCCTCTGCATAAGCACGTTGTTTGGGTCAGTGGCCGAGAGACCGTCAACGATGAAACTGTAAGTGTAAAGTTCGGGCGTCGGGGTCTGAATTGTGACCGACCACAGTCCGGTCTCATCCATTGCCATTTCCACAGTCGACCTGAAATCGGACATCCACGACCCGTAAAGCCTTACGGTATCGGCATAAGGGGCTGTTAATCTGAATGTAACCTCACTTCCCTTAATCTCCGGCGATATCACCGGCTGACGTCCCATGAAATTTGCCAGCTCCTGGGAAAACAGACCGGTAAAGGCCAGCATGCATATTGCAATCAATGTAAGTCTCTTCATAATGATTTCTTATAAATGGTTTTATGTCAGTCACTATTATCCTATCTGAACAACAACGGGGCGAAGGTATTGAGGTAGATCCTCCAGTTCGACCAGGTGTGTCCTCCTCCCGACACAAAGAAGGTATGCTCCATTCCGTTTCTGGTAAGCGCCTGATCGAGAAGCTTCGCTCCTTCAAAGGTGAAATCCTCGTCACCGCAGCCTATCCAGTAAAGCTTATAACCTGCCTTCTTTATACCCTGCAGCTTTGCGTCGATGTCGGGCTGATCCGCCCTTATACCCATGCTGAGAGGAAGAATGTAACCGAAGGTGCCGGGGTACTCGTTGGTGACGCTCATGGTATGACCACCTCCCATCGACAGACCGGAAACAGCTCTTGCTTCAGGACTGGCTATAACCCTGTAGTTGCTTTCAATGTAAGGAATGATATCCTTTACAATGCTGTTAATATATAAGTTTGCAAACTTCGGATCCCTGCGATCGTAAGTTTCCTCAGGAAGAAGAAGCGTTCTGGCAGCCTCCTGCGTCGGATTACCGTTGGGCATAACGCAGATCATAGGCACTGCAAGCTTTTTCTCAATAAGATTATCAAGTATCTGGCATGCACGGCCCATGGTAACCCATGCATCCTCATCCCCGCCTCCGCCGTGAAGGAGATACAGTACAGGATACTTTTCAGTACCGGTTTCATAGCCGTAGGGAGTGTAAACATACATCCTGCGGGCCTTGCCAATTGTTGGTGAGTCGTACCATACTTTGTGAAGGTTACCACGCCTGCCGGCTTCAAAATAATTCTCCGTCAGCCCGCCGGGAACCAGAAGTACGCTCAGGTAACGGGTACCATCCCTCTGAAGCAGTACGTTATTGACATCATTCACACTAAAACCGTCTACAATAAAATTATAGGTGTAGAGCTCGGGCTCAGGTTTGGGTATGGTTAATATCCAGATACCGGCAGTGTCCTTGTTCATGTTCACCGACGAATCAAAGCTCCGCATCCATGAGCCGTAAACCCTGACAAGCTTTGCCTGCGGAGCCAGCATCCTGAATGTAACAGTCTTCTCCCCTATCTCGGGAGAAATGATCGGTGTACGCCGGAAATTCGCCAGTTCCTGTGAAAAGGTGACAGCAAATACCGACATGCAGATAAGTGAGACAAATAGTTTTTTTTTCATTCTATAGAGGTTTTTTTGGTTTTAAAAATCAGGCCCGGCCTTTGCCTCTAAAGTAATTATTAAAAGCCTAAAAAAAGAGGCTTTAACATTATTTATGATTAGGGTTGCCGGCCCTTTGCATCACCTTTTTGAAGGGAGCAAGAAGCGTGTTCCACGGAAACTCCGACAAAACCATAAGAACCAGTATGGAGGGTGAGAAATATGAAACCGCAAGAACAATAGCAAGTCCGTTGTTCATGTATGCCGACCCCACAGCCACCGCAATCCTGCTCTCGCGGCTCTGACGCGGACATGAAAAATAGCCTATTACATGAAGGAGGATAAAAACCAGGTAAAGAGCGGCAAGCTTCCAGATTACTCCCGCAGGATTGCCCAGAATTACCTCTCTCTGCGACGAAATGGTTATGTATACAAATGAGAAAAGAATAAGCACATTGAATGATGTGAAGAACTTCTGGGACTTCTCAACCGTGCGTGGAAGAAATTTCTTGATACCCTGGGAAGCGATCATGGGTATAAAAACAAGGATGGCAATATCCTTCAGGATCAGCAACTCGTTAATGTCCACCGAACTGACATCGAGAATAAAGAAGAGAAAGGGAACTGTAAAGGGAGCGATCAGCTGGGTAACAATTGCCAGACTCATCGACAGAGCTATATTCCCCCTTGCTATATCTGTCAGCACCGGCGACGAAACACCGGCAGGCATGGATGTCAGTAAAAGCATGGCAACTGCAAACTCCCTGTCGAAAATCAGGGCGGTGAAATAGAAAGCTAAAGGGATGAGCACCATGTAAACAAAGGTTATCCATGATATCAGCCTGAAATTTTTCATGCTCTCGATGATCTCAAGAGCATCAATTTTAAGAAAGGCAGTGAAAAGCATCATACCGAGCAGAAGCTTCGGAACAACAGGAGGCGCATCAAAATCGACAGGTGGCCAAAGGCCCAGAATTATACCTGCCAAAAGCACTACCCAGAAATGCGTCTCGATAAGTCTGATTATCCTCATCCTTTATTTAACTGATTGCCCTGCTGTTTCGTCTGCCCGCAAATATCACTAAAAATGCTGTTGCCGGCGCTTCCTGAAGTTAAATTTTACAGGATTGCTGTCAGGGCAGAATTTTATTTGTTCAAAATCCGGCTTAAATTTGTTCTCTTTATAAATAAATCCGATTGAATTCTGTTTTAGCATGGCAGGAAAAATGAAAATTACTGTTCTCGACGGATACACAACCAACCCGGGCGATCTGAGCTGGGATGAGATCAGCCGCCTTGGCGAGCTGACTGTTTACGACCGGACTCCCCGGGAACTTACAGCGGAACGGTCGGCCGGCTCAGAGATCCTTCTTACCAACAAGACGGTTCTGAATAACGAATTGCTGCGTTCCCTCCCCCGTTTAAGGTATGTGGGAGTACTTGCTACCGGATACAATGTTATCGACACCGACGAAGCACGACGGCTTGGAATAACAGTTACCAATATACCGGCCTACAGTACAGGTTCTGTAGCCCAGCTTACATTCGCCCTGATACTGGAGCTCTGCTTTCATGTTCAGCGCCACAGCGATTCGGTGATGGAAGGTAAATGGACCGGATCCGTCGACTTCACCTTCCGTAATTACCCGCTTACGGAACTTGCAGGCAAGACAATCGGAATAATCGGATTCGGGAATATAGGCAGAAAAGTATGCGAAATAGCGATGGCTTTCGGAATGAAAGTGCTTGCGTCGTCAAGGTCAGGGAAGGATACTCCCGAATACCCTGGTTTTGAACTGACGGATACCGATGATCTGCTGTCGCGTTCTGACATTGTAAGCATCCATTGTCCGCTAACCCCACAAACAGCCGGGATGATAAACATGAACAGATTGAGGCTGATGAAGAAAAGCGCCTTTCTGATAAATACATCCCGCGGACCAATAATTGTGGAGAAGGATCTTGCTGATGCACTTAATGAGGGATCAATTGCCGGAGCCGGTCTCGATGTAATGGCTGAGGAACCTCCCCGGGCCGGCAATCCTCTTCTGACAGCAAGAAACTGCATCATTACTCCCCATATAGCATGGGCCACAATCGAATCGAGAAAAAGACTTCTGGATCAGGCGGCAGGGAATATTAAGGCCTTCCTGTCGGGGTCGCCGGTAAATGTGGTGAGTAAATAAAGTTGGCAGCAGGCAGTTGGCAGTTGGCAGTTCGTGCCCTGAGCCTCCTCTGCTACTCCTCATCCTCCTCTTCCTTCCGGTATTCCAGGATATTCCCCGGCTGGCATTTCAGAGCCTCGCAGATGGCATCGAGTGTGGACAGCCTTATCGACTTTGCCCTTCCGCTCTTGAGGATCGACAGGTTCGATACCGTTACGCCAACTATCTCCGACAACTCATTAAGCTTCATCTTGCGCCTGGCAAGCATAACGTCGAGATTAATAATTATTGCCATTGTCTGATGTTTGGGTTTCTGATAAATATACGAATTTTTATCGAATAACAATATCTGAGTTATTGTTATTCGACAATTTTTTTACCTGAAACAATAAGCTTTTCAGAACCCTGGTCTCATTTTCAGGGCGCCTGACACTCTGAGTAATAAACCATTTTTATTGACGTTCTATATCAGGTGATCAGTCAAAAAGGAGTAATATGACAAGAAAACTGATAAAACCGGGGTATCTCCCGGTAATACTGTTATGTACCGGGCTGATGACAGTCTTACAGCTGCCGGCCCAGACCGCGGCCACTGCTGCAAAGCCGAAGACGACCACAACGCAGAAAACAACAACTGCTCAGCAGAAAACTACCTCTACCCAGCAGAAAACAACCACTACTCAGCAGGAAAAGACAACTACGCCTCAGAAAAAGACAAGTACGTCTCAGAAAAAACCTGCCCAGCCGGCAGCCAGGCCTCAGCCGGTGAAAAAAGCAGTTGAAGAGGGAACCGTGAAAATCGGATCGCAGATATGGGCTTCAGCCAACCTGAATGTGATTACCTTCAGAAATGGAGATACCATTCCTGAGGCTGATACCAATGAGGAGTGGGTTGCTGCGGGACAATCGGGAAGACCTGCATGGTGCTATTACAAAAATGACCTGAAGAACGGTCCGGTTTACGGCAAGTTGTACAACTGGTTCGCAGTGAACGATCCGCGGGGTCTTGCTCCGAAAGGCTGGGCTATTCCTTCTGCTGCCGACTGGGCACAACTGGCCGTCTTCCTCGGAGGACCCGACGCTGCAGGGACCAAAATGAAAAGCACTTTCAGATGGACCGAAGGCTACAGCGGATCGAACCAATCGGGTTTCAACGGACTGCCCGGAGGTTATCGCGTCGAAAACGGAAACTTTCTTAACCTGGGAAGCATAGGAACCTGGTGGAGCGCCACCGAAGGAAAATCCGGGACAGCTGTCGACCACTACCTCGGAGAACGGGGATCGCTCGGAAGGAGCAGTAACAACCGTCAGCGGGGCGAATCGGTGAGATGCATCAAAAAACAGGAATAATCCTGTGTTCTTATCAGAATGATTACATTTGCCGCATAATCATGACGGCGGCATCAGTCTGCCTTTATATATACAGGGCATGGTAATAGGAATCGACATCGGAAGCACCACCACAAAGGTTGCTGCGGTAAATTCAGGAAAAGACATAATAAAGGTAAAAACCAGGGCTGTCGATCCGATAACTTCGGCAACAGGAGCCTTCGGTAAACTGCTGGTCGAGAATCATCTTAGTCTGGGAAATATTGAAAGAATAAACATCACCGGAGTCGGCGCCTCCAGGATCCCGGGCGACCTTTTTGGCATAAGCACCAACAGAATCGACGAAATGACTGCCATAGGAACCGGAGGCAGATATCTTGCAAAAAAAGACAGGATCATCATATCGAACATTGGTACCGGAACCGCCATTCTGGAAGTTAACGGAAACAGGATAATACACCTGGGAGGAACCGGAGTGGGAGGCGGTACAATTATCGGACTGGCACACGAGAGCTGAACACCTCCGACTATGATACCATTATGTGCCATGCATTAAAGGGCGATGTAAAAAATGTAGATCTTCATATCGGTGATATAGCCGAAAGCAATATAGGCTTCCTCAACAGGGAGTATACTGCATCCAACTTCGGAAAGGTCCTCGAAACAGCTACAAAGGAGGACATTGCAGCCGGGATACTCAACCTGACCTACCAGGTGATCGGAATGGTATCGGTGTTCGCCGCTAAAAGCAAGGACAACGATACTGTTGTTGTAACCGGAAACGGCAGTAAAAACGTAATAGGCCAGAGGATACTCAATTCAATATCTGAGATGTACGATATTCATTTCGAGTTCCCGGCTGACGCCGAATTTGCTACCGCCATCGGGGCAGCAAAAAGCTGAGAAAACCTCTTCTTCATTTCAGTACCAGGTAAGCTGCCTCTGCTCAAACTGAGAAAGTCCGGTAGGGAAGTATTTGATGTTGCCTTCTTCGGTGACTTCCACTTTCAATGTGCTCCTCCCCCTGTCCATCAGCAGGTAAATGATCCCGGGTATTATGAAAAGCAGCAACAGGACTGTAAGTACGCACCCGTTGGGCTTTCTTCTTTTCACCAGAAGGCATTTGGTTTCAGAACGGTGAGCTACCCTCCAGCCGTGATTAACGAGCCTGAAAATATCCTTATCCAGAATGGATTTCCGTTCTTCAATAGTTTTCATGTCGGTCGGGGTAGAACCACTCAAATGTACAAAATTCCCGAAACTTCTGTACCGGCAAAAGCAGATGCTTTTGATGATTCTACCCGAACGGTATTTTATATATCTTTGTCGCTCCGGGACGTTAGCTCAGTCGGTTCAGAGCGCTTGCTTCACACGCAAGAGGTCGCTGGTTCGAATCCTGCACGTCCCACATAGAATATGAGAGAGTAATAACAATACCGACTCTTTTGTTTTATTAGATTGCAATAAGGTTGCAATTTGCCTGGTATACCCTGCCTGTAACCTAACCATATCAGCGCAAAGGGAACAACCCGAACACCGCTGACACCCAAGACCGCTATTCATAAATCCTGATTTTTCCTCCGGCTCGTATTATCATCTTACCTTTTATCATATAAGATGTCAACTAATTGGTGGGTTAGTCGGTACACCTTCGATTTGTCCGGTGTTGTTTAGTAGCTTGCTGATTGGTATTTTCATTATTCCTCCACCTTCGCTTCTTCTGGCAAGTATGTCTTGACTTCTCTCGCCCATACTTTGCTAGATTTCCTATTGATCTTAGTTATGATGTACTCGGTGATGTTCCCCTCATAGTCGAACCTTAATAGTTGGCCGGTCTTTATTTTGGCCAATCCTTTTGGTGTAAATACTTCGCTTATATCTTCACTTACTCTGCTTTGGTTCATTGTCGGCCCAATCTTCTATGTAATGTTATTGTACCACATATATTATTAGCCCCGCTAATAGTCTGGTCGTCATACTGGTTGCGTTGGTTAATGAGGTCTCGTCGTTCTTGGGCCTGTGTGGTCTCATAACTTATCACCTATTATTATACCAAGTAATATTGTCCACTCGATTATTTTAGGGAGCATATATATCGTTAACCCGACGGCTAGTATCGCTATCGTGCCCTTTAGACTTATGTGTGAGGTCTCGTCGTTGATTAGTTTATTAAGTGTCTTTGTTATTTGATTGCTTTAATTCTGCTTTTAGTTGTGCGATACGGTCAGGTACATACTGCCTCATATTTCGCCAGCCATTATTCTGGGGCTTCATATCTTCGAACCAGAAGTTTATACCGTTATCTATGTTAGCACGTTCTATGCGTATTAGCTCATCACTCTTAGCTTTCACCGGCTCTTTTTTGATGAGGGCGAGGATGTTTTTAACGATAACATCTCGCTGTTTCATCTGTATGTCATAAAAACGAGCAAAGATGATTGTTGCTATCTTCTCTTCTAGTGTCATAATTCCTCCAATGCTTTTAATAGGTTCTGCTCTTGTATGCGACGAGCTAATAGCTCCAAGTCTTGAAAAACGTCTGCGGCGGACTCGTGTGGCGTGTCTATTACCATTTGGTCAAATCTATCAAGCTTCAAATCTCGCAGGTCTTTAGCCAGTACTCGGAAGTTACCGACAATATCACCAGTTTCAATGTCTTCTGTATACTCAACCTCAACCATTACTCTGCCCACTCCTTAGAATAATAATTGCTCCAAGTATGCAGATGGCTGGCTTGTTTAACCGCATCATCAATCATAGATGTACCTAGCCCATTATTGATATTTCGTAGTAGCTTTTTACGCCACCACCATGATTTATTCGATATAACATACTTTA
>ERZ1645192.1903-NODE-1903-length-17335-cov-6.411285_pt1 | contig 17335 bp, 6 predicted proteins | sample MGYA00575354_ERZ1645192 | MGnify/ENA primary metagenome ERZ1645192 (study PRJEB40844, sample SAMN11349763) | freshwater sediment metagenome | isolation source: river sediment | host: Sediment | place: India: Faizupur Khadar , New Delhi | collected 2017-02-21 ... | reverse complement strand
CGCGAGGCGCACCCAGCCCCAGGGCGTCATCATAGCGCCGGACAAATTTACCCCCCGCCACATCGCCCCGACCCGCGCTGTGACCAACACCGCGGGCGACCGATTGTGGTTCCAGGGCTTTGAGAGAACGTTGCAGAACGGGGTGCAGATCCCCTTCCCCACCGTCAACTCCGCAACCAATTATTATCAGAATCTGCCCTACATCGCTTTCAACCACCTGGGCCAGTTGGTTTCCGGACAGGACGAGATCATCCCGCTGGCTCTCGGCAGCGCGGGATTCCGGCGGGACACGACCCGCCAGGTCACGTTCGACCCCGTGACGCCGATCGAAAACCCGCCGAACAACGCGGTGGATAGTTACAACATCGTGCGCATTGACTGGCTCACAGGCCGTGCGCGCCTGGAAAGACAGGAGATCCAATGAAACTGCGCATTCATTTCCGCAATTCCATGTTCAGCCCCAGCGTGAATGGCAGCGTTGCGCGCCCCCCGAAAAGCCGGCCGGCCGGAAGCCGCCGCCGTTCAGCCCGCCCGCTGGCAACGCTCAACCGCTTGTCCAGCCCGCGACCGGTTCGCGCGCCGCGGCTCCATCAGCCGCATCTGCGCGCCTTCACCATGATCGAGATCGCGATCAGCCTTGCGGTGATCGGTTTCGCTCTGGTGGCCATTATCGGCATCCTCCCGGCGGGTATGAACGTTCAAAAGGAAAACCGCCAGGAAACCATCATCACCCAGGACGCCAGCGTGTTCATGAACGCCATCCGAAACGGCGAGCGCGGCATTGATGACCTGACCAATTACGTCTATGAGATCCGGAAATACACCACCGATCTCGCGTCCGGCGCCTTTGTGACAACCGTATATACGAATGCGGGCGGACCCTACCCGCTCACCAGCGGTTTGCGAATCGTCGGTCTGTTGAGCACTCCGAAATACTACGGCACCCTGAGCAATTACGTCGTTGCCTATGTCCGCTCCATCAGCGGCCTGGCCAGCGAGAAATTCCCCCAGGACAACAAAGACGCCCGGGATTTTGCGCTGAACTATCGGATGGTGGTGGAAGTGCTCACGGCGCACACCAACCATTTTGAACCAAGCTGGACCAATTTCACCGACAGCACCATCTCCGGTGATACGAACCTTGTGGTGGCAAGATCCAACCAATGGAGGCACGTCCGCAACCTGCAGGCAAACTTCCACGATGTGCGGCTCCTTTTCCGCTGGCCCTACCAGGGCGGCAATACCGGCAACGGCAGGCAGGTGTTTCGAACGTCCGTCGCCGGGAGCATCTACGCCACCAACGAGCCGGGTTTCAATGGCAACGACTTCCGGCTGTTCTTCCTCCAACCTCGCAACTACGTGCAGGTGAAACCATGAACACGCCCTTCTTAAGCTCCACTCAAAACCGACGCTTCCCGCGGAGCGCTTTCTCGCTGGTCGAGATCCTGGTCTCGATCTCGCTCCTGTCTTTCATCGTGCTCGGACTGCTGTTGATGTTCAACCAGACGCAGCGCGCCTTTCGCGGCAGCATGAGCCAGACGGACATGCTCGAGTCAGGACGCATCGTGACGGATATGCTCGCCCGCGAGATCGAGCAAACCTGCCCGGCAGGAGACCAGCCCTACTACGGGAGCGGGATTTATGATCACGCGAACTTTTTCGCGGAGCTCTCCCCCACCATTTCGACGCCCTTCGAACAGAAGCTGCCCGGATCAGCCGCATTGCGAATGAATGTTGTGCACCGCTTCTTCTTTGTAAGCCGCGAGAACCAGGATTGGATCGGCACCGGCTACGTTGTGCTCACAAATCGCCAGGGCGGCGAGGTGGGCACTCTCTACCGGTTCTCCTCCAGCAGGCGCCCTCCGTTTTCCGACTACGACCTGGCAACCAACTTCCTTGGAAATATCAATGTCGCCCTTGACGCCCTTCGAAACAACCTGCCCGTGACCAACCTGAGCAGAGTGGCCGAGGGCGTGGTGCATCTCCAGGTGCGCGCCTTTGCCCCCAACGGGCGCCCTTTGCTGCCATTCATCAATTCCAGCAATCTCGTCGTCCAAATGCCCAACGGCGCCTATGCCGAGGTGGGCGGCACCTACTGGAACCTCCCCGCAGGCATGACCACTCGCCCTGAACTCGCAGGCTGCTACTTCGCAGACCGCGCCGTGCCCGGCTCGGTCGAGATCGAGGTCGGCATGCTTGAGCAGAACATCCTGGGACGCTACAAGGCGCTGGCAGGCAACACCGCCGCGCAACGTGATTACCTCTCCGACCGCGTCGGCAATGTTCATGTCTTCCGGCAACGGATTCCCATTCGCAACGTTAATCCCTCTGTTTATCCATGAAGCTCGCATCATCCATAGCCCGATTCGGGCGTTTAACAGCTTCGGCGCGGCGCTCAGACGGCGTAGCCCTGGTGGTCACGCTGATTCTCCTGGCTGTCATCACGTTCATGGCCATCGCTTTCCTGGTCATCAGCCGCAGCGAACGTGGCGCTGTCGCCACAACAACCGACCTCACCATCGCGCGCCTCGCCGCCGATGCCGGAATCGAGCAGGCCAAAGCGGACATCCTCGTGCCCATCATGGCGCAGGACAACCCGTTCCTGGTGGGGCTAATGGTTTCGACAAACTTCATCAACGATTATGGGTTCGTCCCGGGACTGCGAAATCCCACAAACGTCAATTTCGATTACGTCGCAGCTGGGGGACCACTGAACGCCGCGCAGCAGCAGGAGAACATGGCCAACCTCTTGTTCCGGCCTCGCGTTCCTGTGTTCATGCGGGATTCGCGAACAGGCAACCGGGTTTTCCAATACTACCTGGATGTCAACCGCAACGCACGCCCCGAGCCCTCGGGCCTGCTCGTTGTCACGAACGATTTGGATCAGCCCGTGCTGGACAATAATGGCGTCCCCATCGTGCAGCAGTTCCAGGGCGATCCTCATTGGATCGGCGGCCTTGAGTTTCCGGACCGTCCGCACTCCGGCACGAACCGTTTCACATGGCGGTTTGCCTATATCATCGCGCCGGTGGGGCAAACGCTGGATCTGAACTACATGCACAACACTGCGCGGCAACCCACGACACCCCCGGCGCAGGACCGCTTTGCGCGCAACCAGGGCGTCGGCACCTGGGAGATGAACCTGGGCGCTTTCTTCACAGATCTCAACACGAACATGTGGTTCGTTCCCCAAGCCCTGGGCGGCCTGGGCAGCAGATACATCTATAACCCGAATTTTGACCAGGAAAACTCCGGCGCAGGCTTTGCCGATGCCACAGCGCTGCTGCGCTACCGCTACAACACGGCCACGCTCTGGAACCCGGGCCAACTCTTCCAGAATCCCCTTCGCCTCCTGGCGGACGGCTTCGACACATTCACCGGCGGAGCGCCCGATCCCATAACCAGCACGCGGGGCGCATTGAGCAGCCCCGGCACTTACAATATTGATCCGGACATGGCCATGAACCGCGGCGGAATGCCCTGGCCCGGCTCCTATAATCCGAATCTGTTTTACAGCCCGTTTGACCTGTTTGAGCGCTCGAAGACCGCGATCGGGGTCACAGGAACAGGTCTCACGGATCGCCTCGAAGAGGCCGGACGACGCAATAGCTCTTACAACCGCTACACATTCCACAGGCTGCTCGAGCAGCTCGGAACCGAGTCGCCTCCCGAGGAAGACCGCATCAACGTGAACTACAGGAATGTGCAAAACGGGCGGATTGTGCCGAACGCGCAAACCAATTTCGTCACCTGGGCACCGACGGATTTCTTCACCAACGCCGCCGTGCGACTCCTCGACAACGCGGGATTCACCTTTGGCATCACCAACATTCAGATCTGGCCGACGAACAATTACACACCCAGCGTTCACAGGGCGCTTCAGCTCGCAGCCAACATCTACGACGCCACCACGAACCACACCCACCCGACGGTTTTTCGACCCATTTTCGAGAAGCGCCCGATTGGCGGCGGCACGAACGGCGTCTTTATTGCCGGCTACAGGCGCGTCGCCAACATCGGCGATCTCGGCATCACGACCTGGCGCGACCTGCTCAGCGAACCCGACCGCAACGCCCTTGCGGCCGAGGAGCTGGTCTGGGGTGTTCCATTTGTCGTCGGAGCCAAGAAGGGCCTTCCCAACTTTAACCAGTTTGCAACGGACACCCGGCTGCAAATCACCCGCAAGCTCGAGTTCAAGCGGGCTGGGGCCAACGACAGCCCCATCGTGCGCACCAACCAGTTGTTCACCTTCTCGCTGGTCAATTCTCTCGGCCTCGAGGCGTGGAACTCGTACCTGCATACCAACGGGAGCAACCTCAGGATAAACGCCCGCGTGGATGTTTTCCCAAGCATCACAAACCGCTTCGGACAACTGCTTTACCCGGGCGCCGTCACGACCAACGTCCTCAGCCTGGCCACCAACATCAACATCCCCCAGGGCCAGTGGCGGGGCGCGCCGGGCACAATTAGAACGGCCGCATCAGACCGCTCTGTCACGAACATCTTCATGAACACCTTTGTGCTCATGCCCGAATCCCGGTTTTCGGATAGGTTCCAGCAGTTCATCGCACCCGCCCGGGACGCCTTCGACGAGCAGAACGGGACTTTCCCGCTGCCGGATTGGACGCTGAACCTCCGCACCCGCATCTATTACAGCCTCGTGGATATTAACACGGGCGAGGTGCTTGATTTCGTCACGCTCACGGACTTCAGATCCGTCCTCCTTGCCGACCTGCTGCAACGGAATGACGATACGCGCATGCCGGAGACAACGTGTGGCGTCATCTGGAATGCAAGCGGAGCACCGGGCGCAATGTGGTGTACAAACCGGCCGGGCTTGGTGCTCGACGAGCGCGTTCCCACATTCGGAGTGCTGAACCAGATTGCCGCAGGCCTCAGCGAAGTGACGGCCACCCAATGGCCCGAGCGAACGAACATTTCCAAAATCAACTTTTTCCGGGCTCAATTTGATGGTTACAGCCCTCTCGCCGGAGGCAAAAGCGGCTACTCCAGGACAAACACGTTCTACGCCCCCTACAGCCCGACGCGCGAAGTCCATATGTTCATCAAGTGGCAGGCGAATGATCCGCTGGTTCATTACACCCCGGGCGATCTGGCCGACCAGGGAGACACAGTTGATTGGGATTTCAAGACCAACACCTCGCAGATCGTGAACCTGGGCAAGGTGAACAGCCGTTATGAACCCTACATCCGGGGTGTGGACTCTTCATCTCCGACAGCCCACGAACCGGGTTTGAAGGATCCGCTGGTCTGGCGTTCAGACAGTTGGGATTTCCCGACCAACAAGTTCCCGAATATCGGCTGGATTGGCCGCGTCCACCGCGGCACGCCATGGCAAACAGTCTATCTCAAGTCCAAACTCGTGGACACCAACATGTGGGTGAAATGGGCCGGAAGCGAAGTCAAATTCTACAACCAGGGACAGGTCAAATTCAGTCTCGTGGCGTCCAACACCATGGTCAACGACTCGATCATGTCCATGCCGTTCCAGGATTGGGCAGTGCCGGAAATCTTTACCGCGGCAGTGGTGGATAATGCCACGCGCGGGCAGCTCTCGATCAACCAGCCAAACCTTGCCGCATGGTCCGCAGTGCTGTCCGGTGTTCCGGTGCTTTCCAACCTGACCACAGGCGCGCGCGGAGAACTCCTGGCCGCTACCAACATTCAACCGGCCGCAGTTGACGGCGCCGTGCAATTGATTGTGGACGGCATCAACCGCGCCCGCGACAAAATGCCCGGCGGCGTGTTCCGAAGGTTGGGAGAAATCTGCTCCGTTCCCGAGCTGACACTGAACTCGCCATATATTCAAAACCCGGGACGTCGGGGCGACGACAGAAGGGATCTTGTCAGTGACGCCGTTTATGAGCGCATCCCGCAGCAGGTGATGGGATTGTTGCGTTGCGAGTCCACACCGCGTTTTATCGTCTATTCGTACGGCCAGGCGCTGAAACCCGCCAGGGAATCGGTGCTGACTTCCGGTCCCTACACCGGCATGTGCACGAACTACCAGGTCACCGCCGAGGTCGTCACCCGCGCCGTGATCCGCGTCGATGGCGCCCCCGATAAACCCGAGGTCATCGTCGAAAACTTCAACGTCCTGCCGCAGGATTAAGATGCTCTCGCTGCGCAAAGCTACCTCCCGCGTCGAGACGACTTCCACGTCGTCCCTGATATCCCGCTTTGCGAGACATCCCGTGAAAAACATCCCGGACGTGGTGGAACACAACCCTGCCAAAAGACAACTCATGGATTTCCATCGTATGGACCCGCTTTATCTGGAATCTCGCAACACGTTGTGATTAAATAAAATATCTTATGCGTCGCAGACCCCTTCTTTGGCTCGCGATCAGCCTCGCCTGTTTCGCAGCCGCAGTGTACTTTTGGAACCTGGGCAACAAATGGGCGGGCAGATCCGCCGCGCCTGCCACCACCCCGGTGCAGACGAACCAGGCCAGGGGATTCCCGCTGACTTCCCGCACGGGCAACCTGAACGCCGCTTCCACGCCGGACCCCGTCCTTTCACCGACAAATCGCGCGTTGCGTTTCGCCTACCGGCTGAGCAACACCCAGGCGAAGATTGGTGAGCTGACACGCACGCCGACGGCCGTGCTGCTCGAGAACGCGTTGATTGATACCCGGGCGAACCTTGACCTGCCGTTTCCCGCCCACCTGCGCGCCAGTGATGAGCCCGGCGCATGGATTGTTCAGGCAAAGGGGCAAACCACACCGGAATTTCGATCGATGCTGACGGCGGCGGGAGCACAAATCGTTTCCTACATTCCAAACAATGCCTACCTGGTGACAGGCTCGAAAGCCGTTGCTGACTCCCTGCATGGCAAGGCGCAGGCAGTGCTGGCCTACGAACCCTACTACAAACTGAAATCCTCGCTGCTCAGATCGGCTGCGCAGATGGAACTGTTGCCGAAAAACACCCTTCTGAGAGTGCTGCTTTTTCCCGGTGAGACCACTCCCACGATCAACGCGCTTGCCGGAATGGGCTCCGAAATCGTTGATGAGACTCGTTCTCCGTTCGGCCCGATCGTCACGGTTCGTCCCCAACCGAATGCCCTGCCGGGCATCGCCCGCATTCCGGGCGTGCAGGTTGTCGAGCTGGCCCGCGAACGCATTCCCGCAAACGACAGGAGCCGCGTTGCAATTGCAATTTCCACAAATACCGTTACCACAGAAAACCACTTCGGGCTCACCGGCGCCAACGTGCTGGTAAACGTCAACGACACGGGCATCGACGCGAGTCATCCGGACCTTGCCGGCCGGGTGATTCCGGATCCGTTCTGGACGGACCCGGGCTTCCTGGTGGACAGCAACGGGCATGGCACCCATGTGGCGGGCATCATCGCCGGCAGCGGCATTAACTCCACCACAATCACCAATCCCGCAGGCTCTGTCACCCCGGTTGTCGCCAGCCAGTTCCGGGGCAAGGCACCCGGCGCAAAACTTTTCTCGATGCCGTTCTTTGCTCCGGATGTTTACCTCCAGGAGACTGCCGCGCGCACAAACGCATTCGTTTCCAACAACAGTTGGCAATACCGCAGCGCTTACGAATATGACCTGGCCGCAGCCAGCTATGACGCCGCCGTCCGCGACGCCCTGCCGACCGAGACCGGTTCTCAACCGCTGCTTTTTGTGTTTCCGGCGGGCAACAGCGGCGGTAACAGTTCGGCCAGCGCCACGGGAAACGCCGACTCGATCGTCTCGCCGGGCACAGCCAAAAACGTGATCACGGTCGGCGCTGTCGAGCAACTCCGCGGCATCACAAACGAAGTCTGGGAATGCTACGATTTCCAGGGCCAGGTTGGCTGCCAGACAAACCGGCCCTGGGCAGGCGAAACAGATACAGAGGACGAGGTCGCGGGCTATTCCAGCCGCGGAAACGTCGGCATAAGCATCGAGGGCGAGGATGGCCGGTTCAAACCGGACCTGGTCGCCCCGGGCGCCATGGTGATTTCAACCCGGTCCGCCAGTTGGGACGTTGACACTTACTACAACAAGACCAACCGCGAATCGAGGACCTTCTCGGAGCTCGTTGTCGAGCCCGGCGGTCTTTGGGGCAACGGCCTTCGAGTGCCGGTTAATGCGGTCGAGCTTCGGCTGAGCATCGGGCCCGGCATTGATGGCTTTGTGCCCAATCTCCCGATTTATGTCCGCCAATCCACTCCTCCAACCAACTCGCCGGGCGGTTACGATGTGATGGGCATGAACGAGGTAGTGCTCCCGCGCGATTACCCGCTGGTGCCGGATTCCAACTACTACTACGCGGTGGGCAATGACAGTTCGAACCTTGTATCGTTCTCGATTACACAAACCCTCGCAACGACCAACAGCAGCAACTATGAGGAAGTGCTCAAGGGACTCAACGATCAACTCGGACCCTTCTACCGCTACGAATCGGGATCGAGCATGGCCGCCGCCCAGGTCGCAGGCACTCTCGCGCTGATGCAGGAGTTTTTCGAGCAACGGCTCGGCAGAACCAACAGCCCCGCTCTCATGAAAGCGTTGCTCATCAACGGATCCAGACCCATCAATAACGACCTTTACGACCTGCACCCCAACACCGAGTTGAACTCTCAAGGCTGGGGAATTGCAAATATCACGAACATCCTGCATGGCGCGCTGGCTGATTCCGCTGCAACCAATACATCCTCGCTTCTGTACTTCGACCAGAACCCGGATACCGCTTTGGCCACGGGCACGAGTCACACCTACCCGCTGGTCGTGAACCCCGACGGCGAGCCGGACTCGATCAGAATCACTCTTGTCTGGACCGATCCCCCCGGCAACCCGGCCGCCAGCATCAAGCTCGTCAACGATCTCGACCTGATCGTCACCAATCTCGATACCGGCGATGTCTATTTCGGCAATGACATTCCCAAGCAAAGCATCTTCAACCTGCCCTGGGACACGAATCTTCCCCCGGTCATCGATGTGGTCAATAACGTGGAAAACGTTTATCTGCCCGGCTACACGGGAACAAACCTGAGTGTCACGGTCCTGGGCAGTCACATAAATGTGAACGCCGTGTCCGCCCACACCAACGATGTCGTCCAGGACTATGCGCTGGTGATTTCGTGCGGCAACGGCTATGCCACCAATGGCATCACCCTCGGCGCCCGAAACACCATTTCACAAACCACGCCGTACGTAACGGTGGTCACAAATGCTTTCGAGGGCAATCCCGACTACTCCGGCAACGTCCTTTACGGCCAGCACGCTGGCGCAAGCACCCCATTGCTGGGCACAAACCAAATCGCCGCCCCGGTGGCTAATGGTGTGATTACGCTCGGAATGACCAACCAATGGCATTTCTACGCGATATCAAACATCTTCGGCTTTACAAACGCGGCTTTCATGACGTTCATCCCGCCCAATCTCGCCGTTCCGAGAATGGGCGCGACGGAAACCGAGGTCGAAAATGCCTCTCGTGTCGAAGCCGACATCGACATGTACGTCTCCACCGACCCGGCGCTGACAAATCTCGATCCGGCTGTGGTATCGCAATCCATCAAATCACTCGGTCGCAATGGCACCGAAACCATCATCCTGAACGACGCGGTGCCCGGGGTCTATTACATCGGTGTAAAGGCCGAAGATCAGCAGGCGGCCGAATATGTTTTCGCGGGTGTTTTCAGCCGCTATCCCTTCTCCGAGGAAGACGCCCTTGGCAACCAGTACGTCCGGGGATTCCCGGTGCCGCAGGCCATCCCGGACGCTTTCCTGAATACCGCCGGAAAACTCGTCGCCGGTGTGGCGCGCATCCTTGCCTTCTCGGTAGGCCCGGATCTTGTGCGCAGAGTCATCGTCACCAACAGCGTGGCGCACGAGTTGATCGGCGACCTCACAGGCACCCTACGGCATGGTCGCGATGCCGCCACACTGAACAATATCACTGCCACCAATGTCCCGGCACCGCCGATCTATGACATGGTTGATGGCTACGGCGTCCGCTGGCCAGCCTACATCTACGATGATTCCGGAGAAAACAATGTGCCCTACGCGCATCAAAGCGACGGCCCCGGCACACTCGAAGTATTCGGCGGCAAAGAAGGCTCCGGTCAGTGGATCTTCAGCCAGTCCGATGGCGCTGTGACTCAAACGGGCACAAACGGCCCCTTCAGGATGTTTATCGAAAGACAGCCGGACCTTGAGGACGGCATCATCGTGACCATTGAACCGGGCGCATGCAGAACGGATTACGTGCGTGTGCCGGCCGAGGCCACAAACCTGACCATCGAGGTAACCATGCTGGCAGGCACAGGGCCGGTCTCCGTGCGTGTTTGCCCCCTGGACAATCCGCTCGGATGCGAAAGCACCGAGATCACCAACGGCATTGGCGGCTCTGTCACGATTGACATCCTGGATGATCCTCCGCTATCCCAGGGCGTCTATTCCGTGCGCACATGCAACCTGGGCGCTGACCAGGTGACGGTTCGCATCGTGGCCCGCATTTACCGCGGCGCCCTGTTGCGCGAGACGCTCTCGAACTCCTCGGGCCCGGTGGACCTGAAGGATGACGCCATCACCTACGCCTACATTACGAATCTGAACGGCATGCGCATCTCCTCCCTGGATGTGGGCCTGATGTTCAATCACCCCCGCATTTCGGATATGGCCATCACGCTGATCAGCCCCAACGGCACGCGCATCCTCTTGTTCGAAGATCGCGGCGGCCTGACCACAACCGGAATGGGCAATGTTACCGCCACCACCAACGGGCTCGGCGAAGTCACCTACTACTACACGACCCTCAAGCCGTTTTACACAAACAGCTTTGACGCCTCGACCATCGGGCTCTACGCCCCGGGCGCAAGCTTTGAAGGCTGGGACGTTCTGACCAACTATGCCACCGTGCTGCAGGACTGGAGCCTGCCGTGGCTGAGCAATAATGTGCTGTCTCTCGAGGATTCAACCGTCCAACTGGACTTGCCGACGACCAACTCGCCCGTTTACAACCTCTCGTTCCGCGCAAGCCACGCGCCTTACATTGCCGGCACAGTGGGATGGTGGCCGTTTGAAGGGGACGGCCAGGATATTTTCGGTGGGCTTAACGGCCTCCTGCTGGGTGGTGGAAACACGACGAATTTCACCATGTTCTCCCGGGGCAGGGTTCACAACGCATTCTATGGCGATGCCGTGCGCACCAGCGTGCGCGTGCCCGCTGCGCCTGAACTCAACGTTGGCACGAATGGATTCACGGTCGAAGGCTGGATCTATCCGGTGCCGCGGAGCACAAATAATGTGGAAGCGGGCACCGTGGCCCTGGCGGAAGGTTTCGAAGCCTTCCCCGCAAACACGCTTTACTCGATCACAAACATCGGAGGCTGGGCACTAACAGCAGGATCCATTGACGTGCGCAGCACTTATTTTGGCAGCAGCCCTCACTCCGGCCAAAGGTATATCGACATCAATGGCTGGCAGCCCGCTACCCTGTCCACCAACCTGACCCTCGTGCCAAACCAGCCTTATACGTTAAGCCTGGCCTTTGCCCGTAACCCGGACAGCGTCCAGGTGAGCGAATACCCTGTGGCCGCTGTGGACATCGGCGGGTTCGACATCGTTACCCTCGCGCCCAGCGCATCGAACAGTTGGTCTGCGCTCGGGTGGAACACGACATCAATCGTGTTCACCGTCAGTGCTCCGTCCACCACCCTGACCCTTCGAGGGGTCAGCCCCGGCCCCAGGGGCGTGCTCCTTGACAGCCTATCGATCGAGGCCCGGGGACCCACACCGGACACGGCTCCTTTGTTCGAGTGGGTCGAAAGATCAAATAATGTCCCCGGCGTGCAGTTCTGGATCTCAGGGCTTTCCTGGACCAACCCGCAACCCGGCGCGCTGGTCGCTGCCTTCGGCACCAATGGCACACAGGTTATCACCACACCAACAAACATCCTGACCGGCAAACGCTGGCAGCACGTGGCTCTCACTTACGACGCGGCCTTCCGGCAGGCGCGGGTTTACGTCAACGGCCAGGTTGCCGCTGCGAATGCTGTCCCGGCAGGGATCGACCCGGTGACCTCAGGCGATCTATTCTTCGGTTTTCATCCGGCCAACTCGACAAATGTGGCCTCTTTCAAGGGTGGCATAGACGAGTTCGGTCTCTACAGGCGTCCGCTCACGGATTGTGAGGTCAACGCGATTTATACAGCCGGTTCCGGCGGAAAATACGGCACCAATGCGCTGCGGTGTCCTGTCGCCTTCGAGGTCACGGTCAACACCGACACGACCAGTGTCTATACCATCACCAACGGCTACTCCTGGTGGACCAATGGCCCGGCCTGGGAGTGGAACTCGATTGATTTTACAAATCCGATTCTCACGGCCGACACCAACAGCCCGGGCACCAACCTCGCCGGAATCACCATCCGTCCGCTGACGCCAAACGTAGCGCTGGATGCATTCGTTCTCTCCGGGCTTGTCTCAAACAAGATTAGCGGTGTCATGCAATTCACCGAAAACACCAACACCGCCCTGGTGCCCATCAAGTTCGCACCGGCGCCATATTCCGTCTCCAACTTCCCGCCCACAGCGGTGTTCACAAACAACTTTACCTCGGCAACCCAGAGTCTCTACGCCGCGGGCGCAACCATTCCCGGCATGGACCCTCTTATCGGGCGAGACTGGCTTGTGGCCACCGGCAGCGTTGCCGTGATTAGCGATCGCTTGCTGAACGAGGCCAATACGAATTCCTTAGTGCTCGGCCAGGGCACTGTGCAATCCACTCTGCCAACGATTCCGGGCCACCGCTATGAGTTGACCTACCGGGTCCGTGGCCCCGGCGCTGTCTCGTGGTGGAACGGCGACCTCAATCCGTTGAGCGGCCGCGCCAGGGATTTGATCGGCGGCAACGACGCGGCCCTGATCAACGGGGCAACCAATGCCGAAACCGGCTTCATCCTGCAGCCCAACACGCCAGACACGGCGCTGGTGTTCCGTCTTCCCGAGCCGGATGGAACCAACGAATCGCCCAGCCTTGCGCTTTCGCCGCGCGCAGAGCTTTCGGATCCCGAGAACCTGCGACTCACCAACGCACTCACGATCGAAAGCTGGGTTTATCCGCGCCCGCCCGAGACGGACGGACGCTCCGGCCTGCAGCAGATATTCTATCGCGGTGACGGACGGGACTGCCTGGATCCATATTACCTCGCGCTTTACTACAACCAGCCATCGAGCAGTTACGACATCGTGTTCCATGTCGAAGACGCCTCCGGCCGCAACTGTGGCCACGATCTCTGGTCAACGAATCAACCGGTAAACGCGGGCGCATGGCAGCACATCGCCGCGGTCTTCGAATCAAATGTTGCCGTGCCGGGAATCCCGCATCTGACCAACCAGGTCAGCATTTACCTGAACGGCCAGCGCATTGCCGCCTCTTACACCAGGCACGCGCCATTCGCAGAACTCGATCCTTCCTTCACCCCGGGCGCATCCATCGGCAACCGCAGTCGTTACTCACGCTCCTCGGGCGGCTTCACGGATGCCCAACCGTTCTCGGGCAGCATCGATGACCTGACGGTTTACGGCAGAGCGCTCACCGATGCTGAGATCTCCGGCATCTACGCCATGAGCGCTCTCGGCAAGACTGACCCCACAGTGCCCGGCTCGCAGGCATTCGCAAAAGTCCAGGTCGCGGTCGATGGCGTGCAACTGGAAACCGCAAATGGCGAGAACGGACGGTTCACACCCCGAACGGTTTATTTCACCGCTGCAGGCACGAACGCGACAGTACAGTTCAAGGGCCTGCTGCCAGGCACAATTATTGATGGCCTGCACCTCACGGATGTGCCCGCCGCATTGAGCTACCTCCCCGAGGAAAACCTCAGCGCGCTGATCGGCGAGAACTCATACGGCATTTGGACCCTCGAGATGTGGGATACCCGCGGAGGGGGCTTCGGCACAAACGACACCCTGAAACTCCTGGATTGGCGCCTCGATTTTCAACTGGCGCCCACGAACCCGCTGCCCGTGATCACGCTTCAGCATGGCATTCCTTATGAGGGATTCCTCCTGGCCAACAACGTCCAGCACTTTGTGGTCCCGGTGCCGCAATGGGCGACCAACGCCACAAACACGCTTCTCTGGACCGTCAATCGCGTCACCGGCACGCCCGGCGAAGCAGGTGTCCTGTTCAGCGCCACAAACCAGGCCCCGTCAGACGTGGCAGACGCCCTTATCTGGCCTCCGGCAAGCTCGGGGACTGTTGTGCTCGGGACGAATACTGTGCCGCAATTCATCATCCCCGGTCAGAATTACTATCTGACTGTCACGAACCCGGGGTCACAGCCGATTTCGTTCTCCTTCGGCGTGACGTTTGATATCGAGTCTCTCACGAATTGCCTGCCCACGGAAGCCCTGGCCAATCGCGCTGGAATCCCGAAATACTTCCAGTTCGATGTGCCCGCAGATACCAACGGCGCTTCGCGGCAGGTGGTAATCTCGCTAACCGGCGCAGAGGCAGATTTCACGCTGGTCGCCAGCCAGAACCTGCCCCTGCCCGACCTGGCTCGTTATGATTATATCAGCCGCCAGCCTTCCACCCGCGGCGAAATGGTCATGGTGCTCACCAACACCACCCCCTACCCGTTGACCCAGGGACATTGGTACGCGGCAGTTTACAGTTCGGCGCCAACCAACATGCCCTTCACGATACAGGTTTGCCAATCGGCGGACCCCGCAATCACGCCGCGCATTATCCCGCTGACAAATGACGTGCCGTTTGTCGCCAGTCGGGACGGAGACTTTGCGGCGCCTCCTGGGCCACCACGTTGGATGTTCTACGAATTCGACGTGACGAACATGGTTCACGGGATTCTCTTCGAGTTGTACGGACTCACAGGAGACGCGGACATGATCGTGCAGCGGGAAGTCCCCTCCGGCATGGCGCCTTACTTCGACGGCAGCTTCAAGCTGGGCCGCGATCCTGAAAGCGTCGTGGTCCGCATCGGAAAGGAGTTGGCCGACCTCAGAGGCAAGTGGTACGTCGGCGTTTATAATAACGAATCCACAAACGTCGGTTACACGGTTGAAGCCTCTGTGACCGATGCGAGCGGCCGGCTGAACACAGCCCTCCCGCTGATGATCACCATCGTCCATGCTGCCGGCCCGCACGGAGTCATCCTCGAATGGAACAGCATTCCCGGAGAGGTCTATATCATCGAGCATGCTCCCAACGGATTCCCGCCGATTTGGGAACCGCTGGCCACAGCCCAACCCATCGTGGCAACCACCACACTTACAGCCGTGGAACTGCCCATCGGCGCCTCGGGCAGTGACTATTACCGGATCTGGCACGTTGCCAGAAGCGCAGCACTGGTGCCGCCAATGTCCATACGACTGCAGCCCGACGGTCAGGTCCGGGTTTCATGGCCGACCAGCTTCGGTCAGTTCGTGGTCCAATCCACCACAGACCTGTCTTCGGGCCTGTGGCTGAACACAAACGTCGAGATTGTTCAGGAAGGATCCGAATTTGCCTTTTACTTCCCGGTAGGACCCGGCCAAAGGTTCTTCCGGCTGGTTCCCTGATTAGGACCATATTTGCCTCACGGCTGCGGGATTTCGGCAGGATCGATTCCCGCAGCCTTTTTTGCTTAAGTAATTCATCAAGAGTTACTTGTATAGATTAATTCCAGTCGGCCTCCAAGGGTGCCATCCTCCTTGGACAGGCTTTGCGCCATGGAGTATCTTTCATCATGATTTTAGCCGCCGACACACCTCAGAAGACTTCTGAATTGAGGGCTGCCCCGCCGGCTGTAAAACAGTACATCGGTGAGGTTGTTTACATCTATGCCTTTGATGTGGCGTATGATATGGACCACTTCCCCCAGGAACGCCTCATGGGCCAACCAGTCGCCCAATTCGTGGTGGATTCGAGCAAACGCAGCCCGAGGCAGTTGTTCATGCATCGTCCTCAGATGGTTCGATTGCCGCCTTGGGAGCGAATTGGACCAGCGGGACCAATGCGAATGTCACGGACGATCAAGTTGCTGCCGGTTGGGGCCGTCAGCATCACCGTCCGGGTGCCGTTCCAGGTCTCGCGTATCGAAGATCTTGTCAGTTTCCATGACCTCCAGTTCTGCAACGGTTCGCTGCACGACGAAGTCCGCGCGCTTGCCGAGGAGGTGCGCCGCGAACTGGCGCCCCACTGCATCCGTCCGGCGTCGAATGTCTCCGAAGAAGAGGCCTACACCGTCTTCTGCCTGCAATCCCCGCTGCTCCTGGAGGATGGCACAACCATGCGGTCCGAAATGTGGCTCAAAGCCAATCGCCGCGAAATCGCCGCACTGCTCACGCAGGAACCCGATATTGACCACCTGTCGAAACAGGAATCCGACGAATCTACAGGAAGATTTCTCAGTTATTACGAGCACGACCTGATCGTCGTGGACTGGGATGCGGCACTGATCCTGGATGAGTCGCGGAACTTTGACGAGATTCTCTATGTCATGGAGTTGGCGAATCTGCAGCTTGCGGAACTCGAGGCGTACGATCGGCTGCTGGATGACGCCCTGGATCGCGCCTATCGCGACCTGAGCGTGCGCCGTTTGCGGTGGCGGCCCGCAGTGTTGAGGGAGTTGAGAGAAATACGCATTGACCTCGCCCGGTTCAACGACGAGCTCTCAAACATTACCAAATTCTTCGGCGACTGGCACCTCGCCCGGATCTACGAAACCATCGCAAGCCGCTTTCACCTGGGAGACTGGCATCGCAGCATCGAAAACAAGCTGCGCACCCTGGACAACATGTACCAACTCCTCCATCACGATCACACCAATCGCCTGATGCTCATTCTCGAGGCAACCATCGTGCTATTGTTCATTGTGGACCTCGTGGTGCTGGTTCTGGGCATGTAGTGGCCGGCGCACCTCTTGCCGCCCGGGCAGTAAGCACCCGGGCCGAGGCTGGAGAGAGCCCATGCCGCGCCCGTCAAAACTGCCGACATTGGCCAGCAACAACATAATCCGATTCCGGCCTACTGGAATTTTTTCCAAATCCGGATATATAATCTTCTCATGGACTTGGAGAGGCTCACAATAAAATCGCAGGAAGCGCTCAAAGAGGCGCAGCACATTGCCGCCCGGCACTCGCACCAGGAGCTGGATGCGGAGCACCTCATGCTCGCGTTAATGACCCAAGGCGACAGCATCATACCCGAACTGCTGCAAAAGCTTGGCGCGCGCAATCCGCAGCTTCAGGCAGACCTCGAAAAAGAGCTCGCCCGCCGCCATAAGGTCCAGGGTGCCAGCTCATCCGATGTGTTCCTGAGCTCCGATCTTAAGCGCGCCCTGGACTCCGCCCGGCAGGA
>ERZ1645192.1897-NODE-1897-length-17371-cov-6.885770_pt1 | contig 17371 bp, 14 predicted proteins | sample MGYA00575354_ERZ1645192 | MGnify/ENA primary metagenome ERZ1645192 (study PRJEB40844, sample SAMN11349763) | freshwater sediment metagenome | isolation source: river sediment | host: Sediment | place: India: Faizupur Khadar , New Delhi | collected 2017-02-21 ... | reverse complement strand
GCGCTGGTCATCCAGCTGATGAGCATGGGAGGGGATAATGAGACCGGTTGGAACTATATGAGCAATTTTGTAGAGAATCTGGAAGGGAAGGATGCATACAAGGGGGGATCGATGCATCGGTGGTCCTGATCACCTTTGTGGTTACTCTGATGAACGCTTCCTCCTTGAGAGGCCGACAAGCAAGGCAACCAGTTGTACAAGAGTGACAAGCCTCTGAATCTTATTGGAAGATACCCATCACCGGCAGCTCCAACAGCGCCGTGGTCCACACCTCGGCTTGCTTGGCTAGCGGCTCTTCACCATAGATGAACAGCCGCTTGATGCAGGCTGTCGGCTTCAGAGCTTCCCTCCAACGCAGCGGGATTCCCTCTACACCGCAGAAGGCTCCCGCCAAAGCCCCATAGATGGCTGCATTGGTATCGGCATCGCCAGCGCGCATGGTAAGGTCGACCATCCCCTCTTCAAAGCTTTTTGCGTGCAGAACAGTATAGAAGGCAAGCTGGAAAGCGATGAGAACCCACCCTTTGAGACTTCCATCAATCCCCTCGGGTGGTGCATCTTTTGCATTACTCAGGGCAACCAACACCTCTTTTTCAGTCACATAGGAAGGAGCCGTCTCAACAAGGTAGGAGTAAACCTCTTGGGCGCTCCACCCTTTGCAGATGGCAAGGCTGAGGGCAAAGACAAAAAGTCGGTTGCAATCCCTGCAGACGGGGTGCGTGTGGGTGATGGCGCAGTCGAGGTCGGAAAGCTGCATCAAGGCCGAGGTGGAGAGCTTGCAGCCAAGGATCCCCAATGGAGTGGTACGCATCAGAGCTCCGTTTGCCTGGCTGTTGGGGTTCATCCTCCCATCGAGAGCACCGCAGATGGTGATACCGATGTCCTCAGGCCCTGCATTGCGCCACCGTTGGTAGGATTTCCGCACCAGGTCTTGTGAATAGGAGCCATGCTTGAGAATGCTTTGGATCATCATGATGGCCATCTCACTGTCGTCGGTGATCTCGCCGACGCTTCCCACCGAGCGCGGGCTGTCATCCATCTCATGGATTCCATCAGGGTGCTGCCTCAGAACATCCTTGGCACGTTTGAACTCGGTCTGGGCTCCAAAGGCATCACCGACAAAACTGCCAAGCAGTGATCCCAATGCCCGTTCATAGAGTGTCGACACCTTTGAATCTCCTTTGGGAGAGTATACCACCAACAGAGGCTAACAGGCAATTTATCCTTACTTTCTGAATAGATTTCTTCGGAATAAAGTTCAATGATCGGTCGTACCTATCACAATCGGATGCTTGGCCAGGACCTCCCAACTTGTGTGGAGAACCTGGTCCTCACACCCGATTCTCCTATTGTGCTCCAGCAACGTGAACTGTCGGGTGTGGAACCTTCGATGGCAGGAAGGGCAGAGACACAGCAGATTGGCAAGGGAGTCGGGGCCCTCTTGGGAGAGCGGCTGGATGTGGTGGGCATCGGCATTGAGATAGCCCCATTGCTCCTCACGGCTCAATGTCTTGATCCAGCCGGGACGATAAATCCTGGTACCGCAGATCTGGCACTGAAAGTCATAGAGGCATTTGACAGCCTGCTTGAGAGCGCCCTTGCTGTAGAAATAGCGCTTCGAGCCCAGTTTTATCGTCTGGTCGGAGGTGTTGACCGAAAGAAGACTCAAAAGTTTCTGATCGATGCTTGCCTGCGGAGCCTTGGCCAAAAGCGTCTCCCGTATCCAGTAGGAAGCCTCGACATGGTCGGTATGGTAATCCGGGTCCTTCTCCTTGACCAGTTCCTCAGTAAGGTTTCCTGACTGCGGATGGGCGATGAACCAGTCACGAAGATAACAATAAATCAGGGCGAAGGATTGATCCTCCCGTTGGTGGGCAAGCAAGGTGTTCAAGGCATAGGAAGGCAGGGCTCCTTCAAAAAAGCCGTGATGCGTTCCATCGAGGCCCAGATAATGGGCGATGCCCATCGATTGCCAACCATGGCTTTGCCTGCCATCCAAGCCAAGGCAGAGGGTATCGAGTTCTCGAAAGCCTTTCCTGCTGAAGAGCCAATAATACACAACAGCTGCGCGCTCTTGATCGCCATACAGGGAAAACTCCCGTTTTCTTGTGCGTTTGTTCAACGGAGGAAACTCATACATAATCCTATGGTAGCAGCCTGGCAGCGGAGGTGCCAGTGCCGAGGCTCATGCTTTTCTGCATAATTTCTTACCAATTGTTCGCAAAATGCTAGCAATCATACTCCATCGTATGGCCATCCAGTTAGTTTGTTGGAGGAAATCATGAAAAAACGATTGATGATGGTGCTGTTGCTCCTTGCAGCGGTTTTGGCAGGCCTTACGGCACAAGCAGTAGGGGAGAATCAGGGTGCAACGGCAGTGTCGATTGAGACACAGGCCAAGCCCAAGTACGTCTTCATGTTCATTGGAGATGGTATGAGCCATGTGCAGATCAACGCAGCACAAATACTGAAAGGCAGCAATGAGAAGGGCAATCTCTCGCTGAAGCCGCTGACCTTCACCGAGTTCCCGGTAGTCGGACTGCAGACCACCTTTGATGCAACCTCCTTCTGTCCCGACTCGGCATCCACGGCCACGTCGCTCTCAAGCGGGTACAAGACCCACAGCGGCACCATCGGGCTCGGAATCGACAAGCAGATGGTGGGCAAGACCATTGCCGAACAGGTAAAGCAGCAGAAGGGGTGGAAAGTTGGTTTGGTTTCTACGGTTACCCTCAATCACGCCACTCCCGCCGCCTATTATGCCCATGTGCCGTCCAGAAACAGCTATTACGACATCGGCGTCCAGATGGTTGCCAGCGGCTTCGATTACTTTGGCGGCGGGGCGATCAGCAAGCCGGATGACGGGGGAAGGAAGAGTATTTACAACCTGCTTCTGGAAGCCGGTTATCTGGTTACCGACAGCAAGAGTCAGATTCTCAACCTCACCTCGGCAAGCGGCAAGGTGTACGCCCAGAACCCGAGGCTTCAGGACAGCGGTTCCATGCCCTATGCGATGGATATGAACGAAAACGATGTAAGCCTTGCACAGTTTGTCCAGAAGGGCATCGATGTACTGAACAATCCCGAAGGCTTCTTCATGATGGTTGAGTCGGGAAAAATCGACTGGGCCTGCCATGCCAACGACGCTGCAGCGGAAATCTACGACCTGTTTGCCTTCGATCAGGCAATTGCGGTAGCCCTCGACTTTGCAAAGGCACATCCCGAAGAGACCTTGATCGTTGTCACCGGAGACCACGAGACCGGCGGCATGACCATCGGCTATGCCGGTACTGGTTACAATACCGCCTTGGACATCCTGTACAACCAGAAGCTTTCCTACGTCGCCTTTGATGAGAAGTTCTCCAAGCTGCAGCAAGCGAATCCCACTATGGGATTCAACCAGGCGCTCGCTCTGGTTGAAGCTGATTTTGGTCTGGTCGCCCCCGGCAAGAGCACTGCAAACAAGGCCTTGGTCCTCTCCGATCTTGAATACGCAAAGCTGGAAGCAGCCTTCAAGCAGGCGATGCTTCCCGCAAAACAGCGCGATGGCAGCGACCAAGCCTACCTGCTGTATGGTGGATACAATCCGTTCTCTGTCACACTGACCCATATTCTCAACAACAAGGCAGGTATCGGTTGGACCAGTTACTCCCACACCGGAACCCCGGTCGGCGTATACGCATACGGCAGCGGCAGCGAGCTCTTCAGTGGTTCATACGACAACACCGAAGTCTATGACAAGCTGAAGCAGCTGACCGGCGTTGTATAACCAAGACAAGAACCTCTTCTCCTCCTCTCCCTCCAACCGGGGGGAGAGTTTTGTAAAGGAACCTGTGATGAAAATAACGTTGGCCGTTCGTGAACGTATTCTGATCGTTGGATTGCTCATTCTTGCTCTTATCTTGTTTGTAATCCCCACCGGTTTTGAACGGGAACTTTACAGCAACGCCTTGGGAACAAAAGCCCGCGTCGTTGCAGTGAACAACTCCAATCTCTTCAAGAAAGGGGTCGTGAACATGGGAGAACAGGTGGTCACCGTCCGCCTGCTCTCATCTCCCTATAAGCAGAAGGAAATCGATGCTGTCAACTTGCTGGGAGGCAAGATGGAATTCGATACCGTCTATCAGGAAGGCGATTTGGCCTGGGTGTTGGTGGAGCGGGCTGAAGACGGAGAAATCATCTTTGCCAACATGGTAAGCCTCTACCGTGTTTCCAAGGAGCTGCAGCTGCTTGGGCTCTTCGCCCTGCTGCTCGTGTTGGTCTCAGGAAGGAAAGGGCTGCGGACCCTGCTCTCCTTCACCCTTGCCTTCCTCTTGATCTGGAAGATTCTTATTCCGCTCTGCCTGAAAGGGTATGAGCCGATATTCGTCGCCCTGCTGGTAGGGGCGGTCTTGACCGTCTCCTGTCTGCTTCTGGTTGCCGGCCTCACCAGAAAAGCCTACTGCGCCATTGCAAGCTCCTTGCTGTGCTCGCTGGTCACCTGCCTGCTTGCCATGGCCGGCACCTCATACTTTTCCATCCATGGGGCGGTGATGAGCTGGTCGGAATCCCTGTTGTTTGCCGGGTTCGAGCAGGTCAATCTGACCAAGCTGCTGCAAGCGGCCATCTACCTTTCCTGCAGCGGTGCCATACTCGATTTGGCCATCGACATCAGTGCAGCCTTGGACGAGGTGCATCTGCATAATCCACAAGTAACACGCAGACAGCTGTTTGCCAGCGGCATGCACATCGGCCAATCGGTGGTGGGCAGTCAAACCACCACCTTGCTGCTTGCCTATCTCGGCAGCTACCTGACCATCATGATGGTGTACATGGCCCAAGGAACCCCGCTGATGAGCATTCTCAACTCCCAAAGCGTGGCTTCAGAAATCCTGCACACCCTTATCGGCTGTATAGGATTGGTGTTGGTAAGTCCTCTGACTTCAATGGTTTGTTCCTATGCGTACACCCAGAAACATGCAAGCGAGAAAGTTTCATAAAAAAACAATTGACAGAAGTAAAAATGTGCTTCAGAATTAATTCATAGTTTGAACGAATTAATTTAGAGAGGCTTATGAACAAATCTCAGGAACGTTACCAAAACATGTTCGCTCTCTTTCAGACCCTGCGATTGGAAGGCACCCTCACTCAGGCTGAACTCAAGGAAAAGCTTCATGTACAAGCTTCAACAATATCGTATCTGGTCAACGACCTGAAAAGGGAAGGGCTGTTGCAACCTTCTTCCCAGGAGAACAGCGCTGCAAAAGGCAAAGTCGGCAAACCCGGCCAATACCTTGAGATTGCCAATGAGCGTGCATATTTTCTCGGTCTGTACTTGGAAGAAACCTTCATCGATTTGCATGTAATCGGGCTTGCAGACCAAGAAATCCACTTCCAGCATATTCCTTTGGAAAATCCTACCCCCCAAGAGTTGACGCAAAAGATCATCTTGATCATCGACCACTTCACCAACGTGTATGAGAATATCAAAGGGGTGGGTATCGCCGTCAAGTCGGTGGTGGACAATGAAGGGAACCTCTCCTCGTTCAAACGTACGATCGTCGATCGAGAAGTACCGAAAATTTGGAAAGTGGAAGGTTTTACCGCATCCATCCGATCTGCGTTTCCCAACCTGCACGTAGTAGTTGAGAATGATGCAAACTGTGCCGCTGTGTACTACCAGACTGCCAGCAAGCAGGAAAAGGCCTCCTCCATGGTCTTCATCATCAACGAAAAACCCTTCGGCATCGGAAGCGGCATCATCATTGATGGGAAATTGTTCAAAGGTTGCAACGGTGCAAGCGGTGAAATTTTCTTTTCCGATCGTCATATCCAGAATCTGGTTGAACAGAATGCACTGTATCAAGACCCGGTTCAGCTTATGGGACTCTTGGAGGAATCAATTCTGAAAGCTCTCTATCTCATCGACCCGCAGTTTGTATGCCTGACAGGCGGGTTGCTCAGTGACCTGAGCAACGAGAGCATCCTTCAGATCAAAGCCATCTTCAAGGATTGCCCCTATCCAATCGAAGTAATTTCACAAGAGCACCTCTCCCTGCCTGCCAAAGGAGTGGTTCTCTTGGTCGCCGATACCTACATCTCCACCGTACTGAGTGGAATCGACAGGAGATGACCATGAAACAGGAAACATTGCGGTACGTCGGAGGAAGAATCTTCAAGGTTGTATTCACCGTCTGGGTGGTGACAACCCTGATTTTCTTCCTGATCCGGCTCATGCCGTCCAACCCGATCGAACAGTACATCCAGAACCTGGTTGTCCAGTACGGTATGAGCTACGAAGAGGCGAATGCCCGTGCCAAGGCCCTGTTTTCCATCGATTTGGACAAAGGCCTGCTGATCCAATATTTCGATTACCTCAAAGCTGCTGTACAGCTGGACTTCGGCACCTCGTTTCTCTCCCCCGGTGTTCAAGTCTCCACGATCATAGCAAGCCGTCTGCCTTGGACCTTGTTCACTGTCGGTACAGGCCTCATCCTCTCCTTTTTGGTAGGCATAGTCTTGGGAGCCATTTCCGCCTATCGGCGCAACAGCTGGTACGAACCGATCATCTCTGGTTTGAGTTCATTCCTCAGTGCCATTCCCGACTTCCTCATTGCCATTTTTGTCATACTCATTTTTGGCGTCTTCACCTATGGAGGGACAAAAAGCATCGTACCCATCTTCCAGATGAGGGGTAATTTTGATGCCGGCGTCACCGCAGGCTTCAATTGGCCGTTCATAAAGAGCGTTTTGGAGCATGGCTTCGGTCCCATCCTGACGTATTTCCTCTCACAGATCGGCATCTGGGTCATCCTCATGAAGGGAAGCACCACCGGCTGCTTGAACGCCGACTATGCTGTCATCGCCCGGGCTCGGGGGCTCTCCAACCGCACCATCCTTACCTCCTACATCGGACGCAATGCAATGCTGCCCATCGCCACCGAGTTTGCGATGCGCCTGGGCTTCATCATCGGGGGCTCGCTCATCATCGAGCAGCTGTTCGTATACCAAGGAATCGGTCTGGAGTTGCTCAAGGCAACCACCAACAGGGACTATCCATTGATGCAGGGCATCTTCTTGGTCATGACGATTGCCATCGTGCTTGCAAACCTTTTGGCAGAATTGGTATACAGCGTGCTTGACCCCAGGATTCGAGTGAAAGGAGGGGCTTCCCATGCCTGATGATCTACAAGCCTTGGCAAAAAAACATACCACCACCAAGTGGAGCAGAACCTTCCGAAACCTGCGTTCAGCCTTGTTCGGCGATCCCATCGGAACCTTGGGTTTCATACTTCTGATGGCAATCATCCTGATGTCTGCGATCGGGCCCATCTGGTTCCCGCTTGATACCATCTCCGATCCGACAAAACTGCTCATGCCTCCCTCTTCCGAGCACATTTTGGGAACCGACCACCTGGGAAGGGATGTTTGGGCGCAGATTGTCAGCGGCGGCAGGGAACTGTTGGTCATGTCGTTCATGACCGCAAGCATTGCAGTAGTGCTGGGTATAACGCTGGGCTCCCTCTCGGCTTTGGTCGGTGGAAAATTTGATGAGATGTTGCTCTTCTTTGCAGATGTCTGGCTCACCATTCCCCGCTTTCCGTTGTTGGTGGTCCTCTCGGGCTTCTTCACCCTGAATGCAACCACCCTTGCCATCGTGCTGGCAATTCTTTCCTGGGCAGGGCTCTACCGAACCGTCCGGGCTGAAGTTCTGTCGTTGAGAAACCGGGACTTCGTCGAGGCGGCATTCATGCTCGACATGGGAAAGGTGCACATCATATTCAAGGAAGTGCTGCCGAACATGATGGGTTTCGTAGTCGCAAACTTCACGTTGCTCATGCGGGCTGCCATCTACTCGCAAGTCGGGTTGGTCTTTCTTGGCTTGCTCCCCTTGGACCAGAACTGGGGAGTCATGATCAATGTGGCCTGGAACCAGGGGGTCATCTACAACCCCGATGCTATTTGGTTCCTGCTTGCTCCGACCATCGTCATCTGTTTGTTGATTCTCTCCTTGGTGTGGATCTCCCGCTCCATGGAAGAGTTCTTCAACCCTGCCCTGCAAAAGTAAGTAAGAGGAGAAGCCTGCATGCAGAGACCACCACTGTTGGACATACAGAATATTTCGATTCACTATCGCACCAAGCGGGGCAGCCTTGAAGCAGTGCACCAAGCAAGCTTCTCGATCGACCACCAGACTTCGGTAGCCGTGATCGGCGAGTCAGGATGCGGTAAAACCACGTTGGCAACCTCCATTGTACAGATGCTCAGCCGCAACGCTTCGATTGTCGAAGGCTCGATTTGGTTCGCTCCCGAGGGACAGAAGAGCATTGATTTGACAAAGCTGAACGAGAACCAGATGCGCCCTCTTCGATGGAACAACATTGTCATGATGTTCCAGGCTTCGCAGAGCTCTTTCAACCCCGTTGCCAAGATTTATACCCAGTTCCTCGATACGGCGAAAGCCCATGAGAATCCCTATGAACCTGAGAAGGTGCTTGCACGTGCGAAAAAGTTGCTTGAGTTGGTTTATCTGGACAGTGAAACAGTGCTGAATGCCTATCCGCATGAACTGTCCGGCGGCATGAAGCAGCGTACCTTGATAGCGCTCTCCCTGCTGCTTGATCCGCAGTTGGTCATCCTTGATGAGCCGACCACGGCACTGGACCTCATCACCCAGAAGAAAATCCTGAGACTGTTGAACGAGCTTCGCTCATCGCAGGGTTTCAGCATGATGTTCATCACCCATGACCTGGGAATCGTGACCCAGCTTTCGGATCGGGTGGTAACCATGTATGCAGGGACGGTGGTGGAGAACTCTCCGACCAAGGCATTTTTTTCAGATCCAAAACATCCGTACAGCAAGGGGTTGCTGAAGGCGATTCCCAGCCTCGATGCCTCGTTTGAACAACTGTATTCCATCCCGGGTTCTACACCTGACTTGGTGGAGAAGATGCAAGGTTGCTTGTTTGCACCGCGCTGTGAACTCTGCCACCAGCGGTGCAAAATCGAGGTGCCCCGCCTCAAGCAGGTAGGACCTGACCGTTGGGCGGCCTGTCATGCACTCAAGGAGGCACCCAATGGCACTCATTGAAATCAAGGATTTGGAGAAGTCCTTCCACAATCGCAAGACCGGTGATGTTCAAATTCTCCGCGGTATTGATCTCAGCCTTGATGCTTCCCAGACCATCTGCGTCGTAGGGGAGTCGGGGTGCGGAAAGACCACCTTGGGGAAGATTCTGGCGGGGTTGCAAAGTTACAGCGCTGGGTCGTTCCGTTACAACGGCAAGGAAGTTTCAAAACTGGACAAGAAGGATTGGAAAACGTTCCGAACCGATGTGCAGATGATTCATCAAAATCCCTACGAATCACTCAATCCGACACAGATGGTCTTTGATATGATCGCGGCCCCGCTGAAGCGGCATAAGAAGGCTGGTGATTTCGCCTCCTTGTACAGCCAGGTGGTCCACCTGTTGGAGATGGTCGGCCTTACTCCGGTGGATGACTTCATTGACAAGTATCCGGCAAACCTTTCGGGAGGACAGCGCCAGCGGGTGAGCATTGCACGGGTACTCTCCATGAATCCGAAGTTCATCGTAGTTGACGAAGCCACCAGCATGATTGATACCTCGATGCGGATCAGCTTGTTGCAGACCTTGAAAGAAATCCAGCAGAAAATGGGGGTGGCCTATCTGTATATCACCCACGACCTTGCCTTGGGCCGATACTTCGCCTGGGGCCAGCGATTGGCGGTGATGTACCTTGGTCAGGTTGTGGAGATGGGACCTGCCGAACAGGTGCTCGGCAATCCCCATCACCCCTATACCAAGGCAATCCTGGCTGCCGGAAAAATTGATGAGGTTGATGCGTATGAACTCAAAGGTGTTGAGATTCCCTCATTCAGGCATATCCCCCCAGGTTGCAGTCTCTCCCCGCGCTGCCCCGAGGCTATTGCAGGCTTGTGTGAACGCATCACTCCGAATCTACGGCCGATTGACGACTCTTGGCAGGTTTCCTGTCATTTGTATCAGGAGCAGTCATGAAAAAAGGATGGAGTTACCTGATGCTGGGCTTCGGCATTTTCTCTCTGATTCTGTCCATCTGGATGCTTCCCCTTCAGATGACAGGCAGTACCGAGCGCACTATCACCTATGTGAACTTGGTGATTGCAGTGATCCTGATGGTAATAAGTTTACTCTTCTCCGTGAAGGAGAGACGTAATAAGAAAGACTCATACGACGAAAAAGGAGTTTGATATGAGAAAGAGAAGACTAGGTTTTGTACTTGCTATGTGTTTGCTCATTGTAGTGAGCCTCGGTGCAGCAGGAAACGTTGAACCGACCGCCCCTGCTCCTCAAGGACCTCAGCTGGCACCGACGTTCGCCGGAGGTTGGCCGTATTCCATCCCTCCGACCGGGCATTTCAACATGTTCGTAGCCAATGCCATCGAGCTCAAATTCTGGAGAGAGATGCATCAACTGCCCTTGGCTCTGTACCTCAATGCTACCGGGGAGTATACCCCCATGCTGGCAACCGACTGGAACATCGACGATGCTTCAACTGTCATGACGGTGAACTTGCGCAGCGATGCCAAGTGGCTTACCGGCGAGAAGGTGACAGCCAAGGATGTCTGGACCACCTTCTATGTCTATCGCCTGGTAGGCAACCCTGCATGGACGTACATAAGCGATGTGACGGTTGTTTCGGACACACAGGTGAAATTCGGCATCAAGAGCGCCACTCCGTTGTTTATCCGCAATGTGCTGCGCAAGCCCATTGTCGATACCCTGACGTATGGAAGCTATGCAGAGAAGACCGCCGAGCTGGTCAAGAAGGGTCTCGATTCCACCAGCCAGGAGTGGAAGAACCTTGTTGCAGACTTCAACTCCTTCCGCCCCACCTTGGTGAACTCCAGTGGTCCGTACTACATCGATCCTGCCAAGGTGAGCCAGGCAAGCATTGAGATGCCGCTCAACCCCAACTCCTTCCTTGCTGACAAGGTCAAGTTCAAGACCTTGACCATTTACAACGGTGATGTTCCCGATCTTACCCCGCTGGTACTCAGCGGCAAGATCGACTACCTGACCCACGTCTTCCCGGCCTCATCGATGCAGGCTTTCGAGCGGGCGGGATACACGTTTGTCCAACTTCCCGGCGTCGATGGTCTTGCCATCTACTTCAACCATGCCCTCGCCCCCCTCGGTGATGTCCGCGTTCGCCAAGCCATCGCCCATGTCATCGACCGCAACCGCATCGGACAACTTGCTCTTCCCGGAGTATCGGTCGGAGTCAAGTATGCGACCGGCCTTGGTGACAGCGTAACTGAATCCTGGGTCGATGTCAGCAAGCTCAACACCTATCCGGTCGATTTCGCCAAGGCGGAAGCCCTGCTCAAGGAAGCAGGATTGAGCAAGCGCAACAATGTGTGGTACCTGGCAAACGGCAGACCCTTTGAACTGGCTTTGCAGTGCCCCAGCGGATGGGCCGATGCCTCAACAGCAGCTACGGAAGCCGCCCAGCAGTTGACTGCATTCGGCATCAAGACGACATTCCACGGAATTGAATCCACCCAGAGAACCCCGAACATCAACAGTGGCAAGTTTGAGTTGGCCATGTCGTTCTTCGGAACCGGTCAACCGCATCCGATGTACGCCTACGAAGGACCTCTGTTGGCAAGCAACACCGGGGCCGCCGGGGTGGGAATTTCATTTCCGATGGTGCAGAAGACTTCCTTGGGCGAGGTGAACTTCAATACCTTGATCCAAGACTCCGTCAAGGGTTGGGATGTCGATCAGCAGAAGAAAATCATCAGCAAACTCGCCATCGCGTTCAGCGAGACCTTGCCGGTGCTTCCTCTCTACTCCAAGCAGGCCCGAAACTTGACCAGCAATGGCCTGAGGACCATCTGGGAAGGGCCTGAGAACCTGTACCTCAACTCCGCCGGTGATGACAACTTTGTCGTCTACCAGTTGTTGCATGGGATGATCAAGGCAAAATAAACGAATCGAAACGGATCCGGGCCGATGTAACCTATCGGCCCGGTCCAATTTCCTCTACCGGAGATATCCAATCATGTATTTCATTCCCCATCCCAAGCACATCTCTGTTGTTTCACCAGGATTCTGTCATGCAGAGCGTGGCTTCTGCATTGCATCGCTTGATGCTTCCCTCCAGCCTCTTGCTACAGCAATGCTTTCGCCTATCAACAACGATGGCATTCCCATCCGCATTGAGCGAAAGCCTGTCCCGGTACCCGATACCTTTGCTCATCACGACCTGCTGGCCAGAGAAGCGTATCGGCTTACCATCAAAGCCGATGAGGTCATCATCGATGGTATCTCGCCCGCCTCTGTTCGCAATGCCTTTGCCACCCTCGAGCAGCTTGCAAGGCAGACAGACGGGCTGCTTCCGCTCACCCTCATTGAGGACTATCCATCGATTCCCTACCGGGGGGTCATGCTTGATGTCTCCCGAGGAAAAATTCCCAATCGAACAAAAATGGAGGAAGTAACCCGTTTGCTCGCCTCCTATAAATACAATGTTCTGCAACTCTACATGGAAGACTGCTACATACTGCAATCCCATCCTTTGCTCTCTCGTTCCAACGGCTACTACACCAAGGAGGAGGTGGCGTATCTGGATGCCTATTGCAAGCAGTACGGCATTGAGCTCCAGCCAAATATACAATGCCTCTCCCATGCCCACGGGCTTCTGAGAAACCCCGGTTACCATACCCTTGCCGAGTCGGAAGTCTCCTTGTTCAGCTTTGCCGCAGGCAAGCCTGAAATCTATGACCTTTTCTCCGATATTTTCCATGAAGTGCTTCCCTGGTTTACGTCCAAGACCTTGAATCTGAATCTGGATGAAGCGTATGACCTGGGGACCGGATACAGCAAACAGGCAGTAAAGCAGAAGGGCGGGCGCGAAGTCTTCAAAGAGCACATCCAAAGAATTGCCTCCGTCGCCCGCAAAGCGGGAGCCGTCAAGCTCCAACTCTGGGGCGATTGCTTGAACAAGTATCCAAACCTTCAGGACGAATTGGATGATGACTTGGTGTTCATCGACTGGAACTACAATCCTTTGGAGAAATTCCCTTCCTTGGACAATCACGATGCAAGCAAACGCCCCTTCTGGCTGGCACCGGGTACCAGCAGCTGGAATGCACTCTTCCCCCGAACCCAGCAGGCTGATGCTAACATACGAAACTACATCAAGGAGGGTTTTGCCAGACAGGTGCAAGGCGTACTGGTCACCCATTGGGGTGATTACGGCCATCATCAACCGATATCCTTCAGCTATCACGGCTTTGTACGGGGGGCCGAGCACGCCTACAATGGTGCAGTCACCCAAGAAAAAGAGCTGGACGCGGCCTTGCATGCTCTTTTCTTCGCCGATGCCCACCAAAGCAAGGCATATTCGCTTCTTGGCACGATCAATACCCTGCCATCGGTTACCACAGCGTTCAAGACCCAGATTTTCTACGCCTTTTTCGACGACCTGTTCAAAGGCCTGTCCTTGGTCGGCGACGATGCCTACCCCTCTATTTCGAAAGAGACGTTTGCCTCTGTCGAGAGCCTTGCCCGAGAGGCTCTCAACCAACTGGGACAGAGTAGGGATGACTCTGTGTTCCAAGAGGAGCTGCTGCATGCAGCAAGGTGTCTCTCCTTCACCGGGCGAAAAGGGCAATTGAGTCATGCCATCAGGCAGTCTTTCCTGGAAAGGGCAGTCACCGAAGACCAGATTTTAAGCTGGATTCTCGACATCAAGGAGCTGTATCGCGTCTTTCTATCTTTGAGAAACGAATTTGTACGGCTGTGGAAAAATGAGGCGGTGGAGATTGGCTCGGAAGGTGCCGTCTACGCATTTGACAAGGCTGCCAGCCGGTACGCCGAGGCAGTCATCTGGCTCAACAGTCAGCGCCTTGCCCTGCACCAAGGACTTGCACTGGACTACTGGATGGAAACATACAAGGCCCACGAGGGGTATACCACCCTGTGGACCGGCAACTGCACGAACCTATGGGACCGTGCCTATCCTTGGAGGTAATCATGTACACATTGTTTCCCGTTCCCAAGCAGATGACCTATGGGACGAAAACCACCTGTTTGAACTACAAGAGCCTCACGGTCTATACCAACTGCCCCCTGCATATACACTATGTCCTGAAGACCCTCAGCATCGAGACTTTGGATGTGGTCACACTTGGCCACACCGAGGGTGAGTCATTCTTTATTCGATTCGGCTCGGTTTTGGATGCAATCCCCCCACAGCATGATCAAGGCTTCATCCTTGCCATCGAAGAGGATTCCCTTCACCTCTGTTCCCAAACCGAACAGGGGTTGTTCTATGGATGCCTGGCTTATCAGCAACTAGCCCGTCAGGCAAACGAGGACGGGTCCCTCCTGGACGTGGAGATAGTCGATTGGCCGGTTCTTGAAAACCGCGGCCTCATGCTCGATATCAGTCGGGGCAGGGTATATACGCTGGACTATCTGAAACAACTGGTATCGAAGCTTGCCATGCTGAGGATCAATGTGCTGCAGCTTTACATCGAGCACACCTTTGCCTTCTCGTTTCTTGAAGATGTGCATCAAGGCGCCGATCCGATTACCGCAGAGGAAATCCGGCAGCTTGACCAGTGGTGCAAGGAACACTACATCGAGCTGCAGGCGAACCTGCAGTCCTTCGGGCACTGCAATCGCCTTCTCACCACCAAAGGCTACCGGCACCTGCGCGAGAGCGACCTGTACTGGACGCTCTCTCCCGCTGTTGAAGAGACGTACACGTTGCTGGATAGGATGTATGCAGAGTTTCTGCCCAATTTCAGTTCCTCCGTGTTGAACATCGATTCTGATGAAACCTACGACCTGGGCGCTGGCAAGAGTGATGCCATGGTGGAGAGAGAGGGCAAGGGTGAAGTATACCTGGCTCATCTGCTCAGGCTGCGGGAGTTGGCAGCCAAGCAGGGAAAGACCTTGATGGTTTTCGGTGATGTGATTTTGCATCACCCTGAACTGCTGGAGCACATTCCACGAGACATCGTCTTCCTTGATTGGATCTATGACCCGCATGATGAGTATCCGACACCAAAGAAGTTTGCCGCTTCCAACAGGACATTCTGGGTTTGTCCGGGCACCGGGGCATGGAATACGTTGTTCCCCCGTCAGGATGGTGCGGTCAAGAATATCCAGAACCTAACCGTGGAGGGTATCAGGCAGGGTGCAGAGGGCATGTTGCTCTGCGATTGGGGCGACCATGGCAGTTATACGCCGCCGGCCTTCTCGTTGGTCGCGTTCGCTGTTGCTGCAGAGGTGAGTTGGTCGGGCAAAAAGATTGCCCTTGAAGAGCAGCTGGGCCCGCTCTCCCAGGTACTGGGAGAACCAGCGCTGCAGGCATTGCATCTGCTACTTCCTCATATTCATCGTCTTCCTGCGTTCTGGTCGAAGAACCGAAGCCAGTGTGTCATCGCTTTGTTCGATGAACCGCTTACAGGCCGGATGCTCACGAGTGCTCTGCCTCCTGACAATCTTGAAGCCCTCATGCCGCTTCCGGAAGGCGTTGCCGGGGTACTGGACCCGGAGAGCCATCATCTGATGAGGCCGTTGTTCAGTATTTCAGAAGAGAGCATTGAGAAGCTGCAGATAATCGCCCACAAGGCAAGTGCCTTGGTTCCCGACTTGCAGGACTATTTGCTATGCAGCCAGTATCGATGGTTGTGCGATGCATTGTCGCTTGTGTGCACCAAGCTGAGGTTGGGAAGAAGCATACGTACCAGCATGCTGTCTGCTTCTGCCGATTGCGACCAATTCCTGGATTGGGAAAATGAATTGAGGTTGCTTATCGGCCGTTACACCCAACTACAGATTGACTTCATCGGTTGGTGGATGCGAGTTGCCAAGACGTCGGAGATCATGATTCCCCTTTCGTATTTCGCCCATATCATTGAACGGCTCGATTACCTGAAGGGGTGGCTGGGAGCACAAAGAAAAGCCATGGAAACCAATCATGAGGTCGATTGGCCCATGGCTACTTATGAGACGGCAGGTTACAAGTCGCTGCCGACTTACTGAGGCTCTTCCTCCAGGCTCGCTTTCTGCTGCTCCAGAGCCCTCATCCGGCTCTGGTCCCGGTAGATGACAGGACTTGCCCCAAAGAGGAAATCATCTTCCAAGGCGGTGCGCTCCATCTTGATCAGCTCCTTGGTGATGGTGGTGACATTGCGCTTGAAATCGGGGCTGTTGATCTCTTCGACCTTCTTTCCCTTCTTCTTGCGGTAGTGAGCGTAGTGCTTCCACAGGCTGTTCGTGATCTTGGCGGTAGTGGATGGGCGGCGAAGCAGATCCAGAACCTGGGAGCGGAAAGTCGGTTCGAATTGGGCGAAATCATTCTTGGAAAGTGAGGCCAGTGTCCGTCCCATCTCTCTCGCCCAGGTATTGTCCAACTCCTGGCAGAGGAACTTGAGAATGTACCAGGTCTCATAGAGCTCCTGCATGCTGGAGAGGGGATGGTTGGCAAACCAGTGGAAGGCAAGCAGCCTTCGTCTCCAGTCCCACCACTTCAGCGGGCTTTGCAGGTCGCTTGAGGGAATGAGGAAAAAGCCTTCGTCCAGCAGGAGCGAACCAAAGACTCCGGGAGGATTGCCGCGCTTGGTATTCTTGAGCGTAGTTCGGTACACACCGCAGGAAGGACTGCCGTCCATATATATAAAGGCGGTGACACCCGAGCGTTTGAGTACCTCCAAACACTCCAGGCAGCCTTGCTTTATCTCTTTTGTCACCAGCTTGCCCGAGCGGTTCTTAACCTCCGCCTCCCCATTCCAGACTTGCTCCCCGTTCCCTCCGATGAGGTGCACTGGGTCGCGGGTGACACCAAGACCTGCCTGGCATTCAGGGCAGACAGGGAAGAAGGTGAAGTCGTTTTTCTCCCTGCCCAAGGCAGAGAGGACGTCGATGCCCTTCCCGTTATACCGAACCGGGCCACCCATTGCACACAAGCTGATGCCGATGGGTAGTTTCTCTGTAATGACAACTTGCTTTTGCTGCACAGACAGGCCCTCTCTTACTGGTATTGTAGCATTGAAGAGAGGAGAGCAGATGTTTTTATTTGGCAGGGCTTGTAGTACCATCATGCTATGACAGCTGAGCAATTCTTCGAAAGATTTCCTCACTCATTGGCGCTCTATACTTCAGTTGAGAAAGCCCTCAAAGCCCTCGGCCCTTACCGCATGAGGGTTTCCAAGAGCCAGATTGCATTCCTTGCCGACAAGCCCTTTGCCTATGTCTGGATTCCAGAGCGCTACCAGAGGGGAAATACTGCACCCTTGGTGCTCAGTCTGCCGCTATCCTTCAGGGATGAGACAGTGCTGTGGAAGGAAGTCCATCAGGTACGCAAGAGC
>ERZ1645192.1893-NODE-1893-length-17386-cov-4.387168_pt1 | contig 17386 bp, 13 predicted proteins | sample MGYA00575354_ERZ1645192 | MGnify/ENA primary metagenome ERZ1645192 (study PRJEB40844, sample SAMN11349763) | freshwater sediment metagenome | isolation source: river sediment | host: Sediment | place: India: Faizupur Khadar , New Delhi | collected 2017-02-21 ... | reverse complement strand
CCGACCTCTCCCCGCATACCCCGTGGTGGCAGGTGGGGGCCCACCTGATAACCGCTTTCCGGCAACTGGTGGACCCCCAGTTCGACCTCCGCATCGCCCATGACGGGGAACAGGGCCTCGCCCAACTCAACCGCCGCGTCGAGATGCGTAGCGGTGGTGACGGCATTCCCCTACTCTCCGACCTGCGCGACAGCGGCGCCATCGAGCAGGATGCCGACATGGTGATGTTCATCCACCGGGACATGAATAAAGATGCGAAGGAGAAGGATGTCGCCACTCTCTATGTCCGCAAGAACCGCAGCGGACAGACGGGTGAAGTGAAGCTTCGCTTCATCGGACACTTTACGAAGTTCATGCCGTATGAACAGGGCCTCGTGCCCGAAGATGAATTTAAATAGAGGAGTTTTTCATGGAAAACAGCGTTCTGATCAGCATTCTGGTTGCATTTGTGATTTTGTTTTTCGTTTTTCTTCTCATCCGTGAGATGGTCTGTTGGTACTGGAAAATCAATCGCATGGTGGAGTTGTTGGAAAATATAGACAAAAAACTTGGAGCAAAATAAGAGGAGCTATTCCCCGAGAATGGTCCTGACATTATCGGTGATCGTGGCACAGATTTTGTCTGTGGGCAGATCATTCGGGTCGTCGCCAAAAGGATCCTCTATTTCTATTCCGATTTCGTTTATGCCATCCATCACCAATACGATTATGCCAAGGGCGGGAATAGCGAGCCATTGAAGAGAATGATAAAGTCCGAACGGCAATGCCATAAAATAGAGGAACATGAAAAAGGTCAGATGTGAAGCATATGCAAAAGGCACAGGCGTATTCCTGATACGCTCCATACCGCCCATGTTGTTGGTAAGCTCTGACAGATGTGTCAATAACATCTGTGTTTGGGCAACAGGGATAGCATAGTTTTTTCCTGTCTCGCTTAATTTAAGGTGAAGATCTCTCATCAAAGCGTTGGGGATATGTTTTTCTTCAAGATATGCTTCTGCGTTGCCGATACGCAATCCTTTAAAATGTTCTTCTTTAACACCATCACGCAGATGTTCTTTCAAGGCATGATGAAAAGCGGCAAGATGTTCAGCCATAAAGGAACGCAATCCCTTGTCGGAAGAGGGAATGACCGTGTTGAGCAGGAAAGAAAAAGAGCGGGAATGATTAACGCAGCCTCCCCAAAGTTTGCGACCCTCCCAGTAACGGTCATAGGAACTGTTGGTGCGAAAGACCAGAAGAAGACCCATAGCAAGACCTACAATGGTGAACACGACCATGTCCACCTTGACTCCTTTATCGAGTATGCCGAAGGCATATAAAGAAGAGATGCCCCCCGCCCAGATCATAAAGAACAATATCCGCGGAAGCATACGAGGAATAACTGTGCCGGTAAAAGCGAAGACAAGGCGAAGATAGCTTTTGTTGTCATAAACGATCATTTGTTTTATCTCCTACCATAAATAAACAGTGTTTCACGCTCCACGAGGAGCAGGAAGGGGCCATCCCTTTTCTTGATACACAGCATATCCGTTGATGAGCTTCTTGCCTATCCATATGAAAAAAGAAAGTAGAACGATGGCCCAGAGAGCATCGCGCAGACGCATTTTGCTGTCGAATGCCCGACTCACAAGCCCTACAATGATAAGAAGGCCCAAGGTTGCTGCCGCCACTTTGAATATTCCGACAAGAACCCCGAAAGGAAGGTTCTTATTGTAAAAGACACTCATCCGAACAGACCATACGGCTGTTCCGATGGAAATGACGATACCGAGTCCCAGAATGAATATCTGCTGCCCGGTAAGATCTTTTTGTTCCACCTCTGGCCCAAATACTCCCATGAGAATTACGGCACTGACAAGGGAAAGTAAGGGAACCATGGAAAGAGCAAAATCGGCCCCATCAAAATAAACCACTACTTTGTTGGTTGCTCCGAGTACCAGAAGAAGGAGAAAAATAGCACCAAAAAGAAAGAAGAAAACTTGCAAAGTTTGATTGTCCACGAAGCCCTCCCTTGCCGAAGCTGATTATATAAAAACCTCTTTTGGTGTAAAGAAAAAACGCCGCTAAAAAAAGAATGATTTGATTCTAAAAAAAACAAGGCAAAAAATTTGACTCAAAAGCAAGAGGCGATACAATGAGAGGCCTTTGTTATAATTGAGGGGGACTATCTCGTATGGAACACGACATTCTGAAAAAAGGACTTACCAACGCCGAGGTTCTGAAGAGCAGACAAGAACACGGCGAAAACATCTTGACTCCTCCGGAGCGTGATCCTTGGTGGAAATTGTTTCTTGAAAAATTCGATGATCCCATAATCCGAATTCTTATTATAGCCGCCCTTCTTGCCATCGTGATCGGCGTCATAGAAGGGAGCTATGCGGAAGGCATCGGCATCATCGTGGCGATCGCATTGGCTACAGGGCTTGCCTTCATCAACGAGTTTAAGGCAAACAAAGAGTTTGACTTGTTAAGCAGGAAAGATGACGAAAAAGACATAGAGGTCATCCGAAGTGGGAACTTTCTAAAGATCCCTAGAAAAGATATTGTTGTCGGCGATATTGTCATCATAAACATGGGGGAAGAGATTCCGGCGGATGGTTTGATTCTGGAGGCGGTCTCTCTTCAAGTGGACGAATCCAAGTTGACCGGCGAGTCGATGCCGGTTAGCAAAACCGTGAAACATGGAGAGCAGGGTGCAAGTACCGCTTATGCTGAATATTCAGTATTAAGAGGCACGACCGTTCGCGATGGTCGCGGCATCATCCAGATCACCGCTGTTGGTGATAAGACAGAGATAGGCAAGACCGCGCGTGCCGCGGCCGAAGAGACAGGGGATGAAACGCCACTTAACAAACAACTCGAACGCTTGAGCAAGTTGATCGGGGTCATCGGGTTTTCTGTTGCGGTCCTGATATTTGATGCCTTGACGATCCGTGGGGTAATGAACGGAGAGCTGTCTCTTTCTTAGGGACAGTGGTATTTCTTTGCGACGCTGAATCTTGCTGCGGCGATAGCCTTGGTCCGCGTATGGCTTCCAGTAGTGTACGATGCTTTTGAAATGCTGGGCATGGAAAAGGAAGCTCCGGATTGGCTGGAAAACAGTACCCTCGCGGGGTGGGTTAAAACCATTGTCTTGGCCGCCGTCGTGTTCTTCGCGGGCATTGGTATAGGCGCTATGACGGGAATGGTTCCCTTGTCTCCCGCTGAGTGGTTGCCGATAAAGGAATGGCAGGAATTCCTTGAGTTCTTTATGATCGCTGTGACTATTATCGTGGTCGCAGTCCCTGAGGGGTTGGCGATGAGCGTGACCTTGAGCCTTGCGTATAGCATGCGCAAAATGATCGCCAACAACACTTTGGTTCGCCGCATGCATGCGTGCGAGACCATCGGTGCCGCAACAGTTATTTGTTCTGATAAAACCGGGACACTGACAGCTAACGAGATGCGAGTATTCTCTGCAGAGATCCCTTCCATAGGGAATAAGGTCAAGGATGACAAAACATCACACAATCAAATAATAACTATAGAATCTATTGCGATCAACACTACGGCCAACTTGGGGCGCGAGAATGGCAAGATCATCTGCGCCATAGGTCAGCCGACCGAATGTGCCCTACTCACCTGGCTGGATGATAACAAGGTAGATTATTTCGAACAACGGGCCCGTTTCGATATCGAGTACCAGTTGACCTTCTCGACCGAGCGAAAATTCATGGCCACCTACGGGTATTCGCAGGATCTGAAGAAAAAGGTTCTTTATGTGAAGGGTGCGCCTGAAATAGTTCTTAAGAGATGTGCTAAGATGCTGGCGAAAGAAGGGCCTACTACCCTTCCGCATCAGGCTATTATGGGACAGCTGATTGACTGTCAAAAGCGTGGAATGAGAACTCTTGGTCTCGCCTATCGCGAAATGGATGCACTGGTGCAGTGCGAGAATGTTGATAAAATGGCGACCGATCTTGTCTGGATAGGATTCATGGCGATAGACTACCCGATACGACCCGATGTGCCGGAAGCGATTCGTCTGTGCAAAAGGGCCGGTATCGATGTTAAGATGATAACCGGAGACATCTCAGAAACGGCGTTGGAAATAGCTGTTCAAAGTGGACTTATCTCCAACAAGGGCCAAAAAGATATCCATATGACCGGTATCGAGTTTGCAGCGCTTTCGAATGAGGAGGCGCGTGCACAAGTCGAAGGAATAAAAATTCTTTCCCGTGCCCGTCCCATGGATAAATTGCGCATGGTTTCTTTACTTAAGGAAAAGGGACATGTTGTGGCAGTGACCGGCGATGGCATTAATGATGCCCCAGCCCTGAACTATTCGAATGTCGGACTCGCCATGGGCAAGAATGGTGCGGATGTGGCCAAAGAGGCAAGCGACATCATTCTGTTGGATGACTCTTTCACCAGCATCACCCACGCGGTCATGTGGGGTCGTTCTCTTTATAAGAACATTCAGCGTTTCATCCTGTTCCAGTTAACGGTTAATGTGGCCGCGCTGGGCATAGCGCTTTTAGGACCGTTCATAGGCGTACAATTCCCTTTGACCGTCACGCAGTTGCTTTGGGTGAATCTAATAATGGATACTCTTGCTGCTTTGGCCTTGGCCTCGGAGCCGGCCCATCGGGAGGTCATGTTGGAGAAGCCGCGGGATGCGCAGAGTTTTATTATTTCCTCAAGCATGATGAAGAATATCTTGATAACGGGACTCTTCTTTTTGGTTGTGATGGTGGTCTTCCTTATGCAGATACAACAGGACGGTTTGGTTACTCCGTATGAACTGACCATTTTCTTTACCACTTTTGTCATGCTTCAGTTCTGGAATCTTTTCAATGCACGCTCACACGGTTCGGCAACCTCTGCTTTTACGGGTCTTTTTAAGAACCGGGGTTTTCTTGTGGTGGCCACGGCGATATTCATTGGCCAGATATTCATGGTTACTTTGGGAGGAGAATTTTTCCGTACGATCCCTCTTTCTGTAAAGGACTGGGCTATGATAGTGGGAGCAACCTCGTTGGTGCTTTGGCTTGGCGAGGCGCTGCGATTCATTCAACGGCAAACGACGAAAGCTACAGCTTAATATGAAGAGGACCAAGTAGGAGAAAGACCCATGAGAGTACTCTTTTTCGGCGTGATGATTATGTTCTTAATGATTTCTTGCGACCCGCCTGTTCAGGCTCCAACTTTTGGAGATGAAACCACCAAGGAAGACATCTTGGGCTCGAAAGAAGCAAGCCCCAATGCCATAACCATTGACATCTACCTGGACGCTACGACTTCAATGAAAGGGTTTGCGCGGGTCCCGGGAAGTTCCTATGGTAAATTTCTTGATGAGTTGGAAAGCGCTCTTCATACCTCATGGGAAAAAGCAGAGATCAAGTTCTTTAAATTCGGCACAAAAATACGCTCGATCACACGCGACGAGTATAAGTCTGCCGAAAACAACGAAGCTTTCTACAAAGAGAAAGGAATCCTGGAGCAGACCAACATAGATCAGGTCATAGACCAAACCGCGCAGGATCGCATCAGTATGGTTATTACCGATCTTTTTCAGACAGACGGTGATGTGCTAAAGGTGGTCGACAAATTGAAAGAGCGTTGTTTTGGCAAAGACATAGATCTCGCTATTCTCGGCATCAAGAGCGATTACGACGGAATCATCTTTGACACCAAGGTTCCTCCCTTCCCCCTGAACACACAAGGCAACCCCGAGCTCCAGAAAGCGTTCTACGCCATAGTATTTGGGAACGGGCCGAACATAGAACACCTTTTCAAGACACTTAAAGGGACCGCGCTCAAGGAATATGTAAAAGAAGATCAGTTTACCATTATTTCTTCGACAGCGGCCGTGCGGGATTTTGATGCAGAGATTATTAAGTCGAAAACAGCGAAAAACGATCGATCATTTAGGATAAAGAAGAAAGATAAGACAAAAGGATCTCCTATAACTTACGATATAAGCATTGACGATGATAAGGGTCTCAAGCCACTGACCTTCAGCCTTAAACTCGATAAGGGGTATTATCCTCCCATCGGGGATATGGAGGTAAGAGTAGAGAAAATAATGACCGTCAAGGGCAAGGCAAGCGAAAGTCAACCTACAGAAGATTTAAAAGTTAAGACGGTCACCCGAGAAGGCGAGACGATCCTTGTTGAGGTTGAGCTACAATACCCACCCAAAGTTGATGCAGTTTCTTATTCCGTGAAATTCAACCTTTCCAAACTGAATGCTTTTGTAACGCCTGATTGGATTAAAGGGTTTTCCTCTGATAACCCTACTCCGACCAATGAACCCAACAAAACATTGAACTTGGAGCGCTTTGTCCGAGACCTTTTAAGAGCAACGGCCTCGGTGAATGATTACAAAGTTGCAAAAGCGTATCTTCACATAACGACGAAATAAACAACACGACGGAGGAACCATCATGGCTGCAATTAAATGGCTTGTAACACCGCTGGTAATTGGGTTGATCTGGCTAGCTTACATTGTCGGTGTGGTTGACCATTATTTCGCCTATTTCACGCTTGAGGGAATAGAGACAGATCAATTCGTTACGATATTGAGACTTCTTTTTACGATAGCTGCTCTCATAACAATAATCTGCGCCTATATCTGGTTCTATATTGGTGGCCGTAAAGATATCGCTATGAATTTGGCTGGCGCGACCACTGCATGGTGGGTATTATTTGTTATCTCCCTTCTCACAGCAGTTGTTACAGCCTCTTACTATTTCTTGAGGATGCGGAGTGAAGAGTTGGGGTTCAATCAGGAATTAATAATGATCTCTATGTTATCCGGCATCACTTTCATACCGTATTACATCTTAACACTTTTCATGTCCCCGCTAAATGTCAAATATGTCGTGCCGGGCAGAAAACTAATCGGATAAATAAAACAGGGAGAGGTTGTCATGAAAAAGAACTATCTGATAGGCATCGGGGGAACCGGGGCACGAGTCATAGAGTCTGCGGTCTATCTCTGCGCGGCAGGATATGGTCCTGAGGAGCTGAAGATATTTCTTATCGATCCCGATTCGGGCAATGGCAATCTCAACAACACAAAGACGGTTATAAAGCGTTATCAGGAATGTCGGAAACGCTTAGGAGCGCTGGCTGATAGAAAAAATGGAGGCCGAATATTCACCACGCGGATAGAGATTCCGAGTGATGATGGTCTGGTCTGGGGAGTTTTCTCTTCGGACACAAAAAGCGGGCAAGCCACTGCGTTGAAACAGATGATAGGATATCCCGAAATGCAAACTCAGGCCAAGGGACTCTCTCAACTGGTTGATCTTCTATTCACGCAGGAAGAATTGAAGTCAGAGCTAACGGAGGGATTTAGAGGCCATCCCTCAATCGGCGCATTGACCATGTCGGCCGCGATGAGTGATGAAAAAGTGTTTGAAACTGAACCATGGAAGAGCTTCTTCAAAGATCTGGAGTCTCTCACTGGTGGTCCCAGTGAGATGGGCGTGTTCTTGGTAGGGTCGATTTTCGGTGGTACAGGTGCTGCGGGAGTTCCTACTTTTGCACATAAGAAAACGCTAAAGGAACATGACAAAGCTAAACTGGGGGAAAACAAAAGCAGGATCGCTTTAGGTGGCGCATTAGTGCTTCCATATTTCAGTTATGAGAAGGACCCCAAAAAAGAACAAGCCGAGGCAAGCGCCGGCAAGATATTTGCGAAAGTAGAAGAATTCGCGCTGGCGACAAAGGCGGCGTTGAGTTTCTATTCGGAAAAAAAGCTTGGATTTGACCAAATATACTTTATAGGGGACTCCAGCTCTTATAGCGTGGGCAATTTTGCGACGGGACAAGGTGCACAAAAGAACAATCCGCATTATATCGAAATGATAACCGCCCTTGCGTCTTTTGATTTCTACGACCAACCTATTAGCGCGGAGAAACCGCTCGAGTCTCCGATGCATTTCATAGCGTCAAGAAAGGACAATGCCATCACATGGGATTCTTTCCCGGTGGGTAGAGACTCTACCGACATCGGTAAACAGGGAGACCTAAAGAAGAAACTGATATCTATGACCGCGCTTTCATATTCTTATCTTACCTATGGCCTCAGTATTCTGAAAGAGCCCAAGGGTCCCGAGGCCATGAACGCGACATGGCGCAATCAATTGTTTGGCAGGGGAATTCGAGATACCGAGAAGGACATTTTCTACGACACCAATCAGGGTGATCTTGAAAGATATTTTACCCCCTTCTTTAAGAATTACATCTATTGGTTGGGCAGTATAAGTGATCTGCATGAGAGCGGATCAACCGAGCCCTCTAACGATATAAGACTTTTGGTCAACAAGCTGATCTCTGCTGAAGACATGGCGGACGGCAGTGATCCGAAGAAACCGCTTCCTTTCTTTGGAGGCAAGGACACAAAGATCGGCAACTTGATCAAAGAAAGCTCCAACAGCATGGATATGGATACCTATGTTGCTAAATATATTACAGGAGCTATAGCAACCATAGCGAATAAAGACCAAAAAGGTCCGATTGAAAAAATGATAGAACTCTTCTGTTCCGCATCGTATTCGTTCTGTAACGACAATTACACAATAAAGAAGTAGCTAAGGAGAAAAACCATGATAAACGAAAAACATCTTTATCTTCCTAGCTTATCTGCCAAGGCCATTCAGGATCCGCTAGAAAATGGGCTATGGTTTTCTGGCAACAAAGAATTCTTGATGAGCAAAATAGCGGAACACATAGAAGTTTCTGATGCGCTAAAACAATCGACCATAAACTCTATTCCTGATGTCTGGGCTCGTCCCTTGCTTTTTAAATCGGCGCTGACAAACAAGAAACACCCGATACATGAGAAAATAAAGCAGGAATGGCGCGGCTTATTAAGTCTTCTAGCTCTTCATGAGGTATATCAAGAAGAGGTAGAGATAGAACATCTCGATTTGAAGACATACGAAACGAATAGCGTTAAGTTCAAGAAATTTGTGAATGCGTTGTTGAAATTAGACCTTGAACCTGTCGAATGGGATCATCCGTATGAATGGAACCAAGTCTTTTTAATTAAGTTGGATGGCGTCGCAATAGGAGCCTTCAGCCCCCAAACGGTGGTATATACGGGAACGAACTATCAGAAGTTTTTGCAGGGGAAGAAGAATTTCATTCTTAAAGATGAGTTGGGGAATTTGACTCCCCCCAAGACAGACAATCAGGAAGATGAAGAGTATCTTATGGGATGGTTGCAGGAAACATATAACGGGATCAGTTCACACGCAGTCAAACAAGAAAAGGATACTTGCGCCAGTATTATAATCGGGCTTTTGAAAGAGTGGATGGAAGAGCTCTCTTCACGCAAAAGAGTTCCTTCAAAAGAAGGCAGCATTAAGAAAAACAACTCTTTGTTTGACAAGAATCCTTCGGTTCCACCGGAAAAATATAAAGTTTACAGAACCGTTTCTTTCTGTTGGGAAGCAAAAAAGACAGAAAGTGAACGGAGCGATTTCTGTTTAGAAACGGACAAAAACCAGGAGCAGGAGCTTATAGTAATCGTTCCGACATTACTAAGCGAAAAGGGAAAGGCATGGGGAGCGATAACAGACCTCAAGAAATTCTTGAATGACAATCCGGACCAGCTGATACAGAGTTTCTTCTCGGGAGCAGCTTATGGCGAGGCTTTTACGATAGGAAACAAAACATCGCAGTTGTCACAGACAAGGAAGATCGCTTGGATTCGTCCTGAGAAGTTCTTTTTATCAGATGTTCTATTGATTTCGAAAGAGAAAAACAAGCCGTTATTGAATGAAAGTGCGGGATTGTCACAAATAAACAATGGAGCACAATATATTCTTCCTTTAAAAGAAGAAGTGCTCAGGTATTTCAATGCCACCACCATAAAGAAGCTTACTCCTACAATCAAAGAAGATTCTCCCGGGGTGTTGAGATTCTCCATGAATCTGAACATTCTTGATCATAAAAACAACAAGCGTCAGATAACAATAGAAAAGGTCTACAGTACTCGCAACATCAATGGAGAAGGGTTGATAAAAGAGGTTGATATTCCCGTAATGGAACTCTTCCCTCAATACACGGGAGAGAACTGGAGACAGTACTACCTGTTCTACAGCCACGCGGAAAAATATAATATAAAACCGGTTTCTAGCGCGACCCTCGGACAGGACCAGGAGAAAAGACATAATGATATAATGTCTGAAAAAGATTCGAGTGAAAGAAGAGAAAACAGGGTTGTTAACATTAACGGCAAAGGTTGTTATCCGGAAGGACTTGCTATCACAGAAAGAGCCAGCGGAGCAACAATTAGTGCTGGGCTGATTCTTTTGCCCAAAGACCAAACCATCGATGCTGTTCAATACGATGTCAAAAGAACCGTCGGTATCGACTTCGGAACAACCAACACAAATATTTACATTAAAGATGAAAATGATGATAAGCCAAAAATATGGAAGATAGATCTGTCCAAGCATTTTTATCAGATTACCAATGTAGATAACGCCATAAGAGAGAAGTCATTGGAAAAATATTTCCTTCCTAGAAAAGAAATCGCTTTTCCTGTCCCGACGGCGATCCGGATTTATGACTTGACTGTTGACAATAGGTTGATGCTTGATTTTGTCCCCTATTTTATGAACGAATATTTGGTTCCTCCGAATGTTTACACCAATATAAAATGGGAAGAAATATCGCAGCAAGGCCAGACGACAAAACAGTTTAAGTACTTTAAGAGTTTGCTCTTCCTTTTGCTTCTGGATGCAGCTACTCCTTCCAAAGAAGCTGGTAAGGGGCGGGTCGGTCAAATAAAGTTCAAAGTTAGCTATCCCAAGGTGTTCTCGTTGAGCGAACTGGAGACATTCAAGGCAGCTTGGATGCAATCCTTGAAAGAGCTGATCAATGATGAACATCCGGTCGTTGATGTTTTAGATGAGATGGCGCTCGAGAGCGATAACAAGGCCATGAGAATCATGGGAACAAAAAGTAGAGACAGTAAGAAAGATTTAACGAAAGCGATACGGTTCGAAACGGAAGGAAGAGCTGCTGGCGAATACTTCGCTGATACAAAGATCATGAAGGCGGGCGAGGCCTCATTGCATCAGACCTGCGTTTGTTTTGACGTGGGCGGGGGCACCACTGATATTAGTGTCTGGGGAGGAGAGAACGAAATCGTTTCCGATTCCTCGGTTCTGTTGGCAGGGAAACACATAACGCAAATGCTTCAGAATAACGAAAAGCTGAGAGCAATCCTTTTCCCCGGTACCGTACTTGCGGAGTTAAATAAGGTTATAAACGATAACGACAAATTTGCGGCTGCTCTAAATCATGCGTTAAAAACGCTAGATCAAACAGATGACATCAGCAATATATTGATGCAGAATGCCAGCAACAAAGAAATCAAGTGGCTGAAAAAGATGATAATGCTGGAGTTTGGCTCTATTGCATATTATACCGCAATGGTGGCCTACGCCTCTTCAAAAGGAGACACGAGCTCCCCTATCATAGAGAGACTCAACAGCAGTAGATTTAAATGTTATTGGGGAGGGAATGGTGCTCGTTATATTAATTGGCTAGACAGCGGCGTATTCACAGAAAATGGCTTTGCAGATACCATATTTGATAATTTGTTTGGGAGAGCGATATACGACATAAATAAAGAAGTACGACCGAAAAGAATAATGACGATATTGTCGCCTATGTTTAAGTCAGAGGCTTCAGGTGGAATAGTCATCATGGCATCTTACGATCAAGACGAAGAGGAATCAGCGAGACAAAGAAGCGCTGCTCGCAGCAGTGCCGGAGAAAAGCGGTATGACGACGATGAGATAAATGACAGTGATGCCGGGATAAACCTGAGCAAAATAGTGGTCGGCGAAGATCTCGTTATGAAAAGAGGCACCCCGATTAGATTTATCGACGAGATAAACACCAAGAATTTGTATTTCGATGACGAAGCAAACAACAAAAAAGAGTTGCTAGTAAAAGATGTTTCAACTGCGAAATTTGAGCGTTTTATTAAAACAATCAACAAGTATGGGGCCGAGGCAGGATTGTTGGATGAAACCATGCTGTTCAAATTCACAGAAAGAGAACAAGAGATTGTTAAGGACAAAATAATGCAGGCTTTGGTATTGAATCTGAAGAAGCCAAAGAATATGAGAAAGATCGAACCGATATTCATAACGGAAGCAAGAGCGTATATAGAATACCTGATAAGTACGAAAAGCAGCTAATCGTTATGGGCATTCGACAAATCACCTTGTCTTTAGGAAACAGCAGGGTGTTTGCATCTTACTTGGATGACGAAGACGCCGGTACAGTCAAATATATCGGTCCCCATGAAGGATATCGCAATGCGATTTGGTTCAATGGCAAAGACCAATATTTTGGTGAAGTAGCTCTCCAAAAAGCGCTGGCGATAAATTATGAAAAATACGAAAAAGACATTCTGAAGGAATTCTGTAAGCCGTCTGAACAAAGAAAAAAATATGAATATAACGGCATGGAATTTCACCCCAAGGGAATGCTGGCGTTAATACTTTCTGACATCAAAAAACAGATTTGTAAAGAGCTGGGAGTGTTGGATGAAGATTGTTGGCTCAAAGTGCTCTTGGTCGTTCCACAATATGCAATGGCTTTCCTTAAGGACATAAAAGCTGCATGTTACATAGCCAGAATAAGGATCGTCTCTGTCCTGCCGGAACCTTATGCCATATGTATCGCCTATAGGATTAATCCTGAGCGAAAAAAGAAGGTCTTGGTGGTTGACCTAGGGTCGACATTTAAGATAGACTACATTGAAGGTACCGGCAAGGAATACAAGACGCTTGCTTCGTATGTAAATGCTCAATTCTCCGTAAGTGACTTACGGAATCGAATGAAGAATTACATCGCCGAAAAGATAGAGAGCGAATCAGGCCGAAGTATCGATTATGCGGCCGACGAAGATCAAGTTGATTTTAAAGAGAAAATAGAAAAGACTTTTAAAGAATTAATCGAAACAGAAAAAGAGTCGATCGAAGTAGAATTTAATTATCCTGGTTTTTATAAGGGCAGAATCAAGTTATACAAGGAAGAGAGCGAAGGTGAAAGATTCGAAGACTCCTTTGATCAAGATAAGTTCAATATATATAAGAGGCTTAAAAGCGAAATATCAAGCATGGGTTCTATGATATTAGATTTCCTGAAAAAGAACCAGATACAGGCAATGAATGTTGATGAGTTGCTCTATCAGGGCACGGTGATCAGACTCAAACCGATAACAGAGATGATAGAGAAACTCTTAAATGGCATGAAGCCGACACAAATTCCCAAAAGATCATATCTTCCTGAAAAACTGCCGGCAATAGGAGGTTCTCTGTACTATCAAGGTAAAGGGGAGCGTTTGTTAGAAGAAGAAGAAATGCTATCAGAAGAAGACAGAGTGCTAATAGACATTATTAATTCTATCTCTTCTGTGAGAAACAAAGAAAAAACAAGCATGGCTTCGTCTTTCTCGCCAATCATTAAACAGAAAAAAACGATAATAGCAGAAAAAGGCAGCAAGATAAGTCTTTCAAAAGAAAGCATTAACCAACTTCATTTTGTTATCAATGATGCTACCTGTGGCATCAGGATGGTGTCAAGAGGCAAAGAGCCAGCTGGAATTATACAAGATAATAATGCCGGGATTCATCTAACAACAGCGCAACTTGAAAAGATAACACAAGATCTTTCAGATCAAAAAGAGGTAAGAATCGTTGCTTATACTAAAGACAAGAAAAGCATAAGTGAGAAAAGTTTTATAGCTGATGTTTGGAGCAATGAACACACCGGAAATGATATGCCTTGGCTTAGATATACAAATATTGTTGGTACCGGTGGAAAAACAAATGCCATTAACCTGTTTCGGCTGTATAAGTACAAGGAAGAATGGAAAATAGAAATAGTTGCCGACATAGAAGGATATCCGGAGATAGAGTTAATAATAGAACCACGTTCCAAGACAAAGACAGCACCGCCTGTCGTTACTGCCAATATTATTCAGCTTGGCAGTAAATTGATAATCAACGAAGCCGAAAGTAAAAGCATCAAACTATCGACTGACCTAAATGAGATAGAACTTTGTGCCGTGGCCTATGATGGCGATTGCAGGATAAGAAGCTCTATTGGCAGGAATGTCAGAGAAATAAAGGAAAAGATGGTCAAATGGATGGACAACACATTAGAAATAGATATCAAGGAATTGAAAGGGCAAGAACAAATAAGTGCAATAGGTGTTATAGCTAGAAGCAACGAAAAAATAGAAATAGGAAGAAAGCGCTACAGTTTCATAATACAAGACCAGCAAAAAGAAATAGGAAGATATAAAAATGAGGCATGTTTTAATTGCACGGAAGCCATACTCCAGATCGCAAGGATTTATAAACACAAAGATCAAATCAAAATAGCCATAACCGTTGACGAAAAATTAGACCAGAACGCCATTAAGGCTGCCCATATGGCTTTTGATGGTATTGCAGCAGACACGGCACAAGAGAAGAAACAAGTTCAAGAGCACAACACACTGGAACTGGGAACCAGATTGGAATTAACAAAAGATCTTGAGACGCTGGAAATACATGTTGACGACAAGACCGTTCATTTATTGGATGATGAGTATGATAAGAGTGGAGGAAAGATAAAAAAGGGACATGTCCAAAGAATAAAGAAAAGCAATGGTATTGCGATCAAGATAAAAGAAATGATAGCCGATAACAATACAAAAGAAATTAAGCTTCGGGTTACCAGCTCTGACGAGATAAAAGTTCATCAGAAAGATTTTCCCGTCAGAATAATTTTTGGCGAGAAAACGAGCTATCTATACAAAAACAGCAGTCATATAGCAAATACACCAGAGCAAAAGAAATTCGAGAAGATTTTTCTCTTTCACATCTACGAAAAGAACGGAAAGTGGTCATTAAAATTGATAGGCGATCTAGAATGAACATGAGCATCCCAACCAAGATAGGAGGAAACCATGGCTATTAATCTGTCAAAGGGTGATCGTATTAATCTGTCGAAGGACAATCCTGGCTTGCAGAAAGTTCGCGTGGGTCTCTCATGGGACACCAAACCCGGCATCACGGCGGACCTTGATGCTTCCGTTTTTCTCTTGGGAGAAGATGAAAAGCTTATTGGTGATGATGGACTGATTTTCTACAATAACACAACGAGCGCTGAAGGCGCAGTTGTCCATTCGGGAGATAATCGTACCGGCGCGGGCGATGGTGACGATGAAACGATCAACATTGAACTCTCAAAAGTCAATCCGAAAGTAAAAAGCATTTTGGTGGTGCTTACCTCTTATGCGGAACAAGGTAGCGAAAAGATAAATTTTGGCAGGGTTAAAAATGCCACTGCCAGATTGTATGACGGTGCATCGGGGAAAGTTCTGAACGAATTTGATCTTTCCGAAGATATGAGCGATGCTACCTCTATGGAGATGGTGAAGATATATCGCAACAACAACGAATGGAAACTTGCGGCGATCGGTGAAAAAGCAGGGTCCAGTTACAATGGGCTGGAAGATGTCCTTAACCGGTATTCCAAATAAACAACACGAGGGAGGCTTACGATGGATCTGGGAAAAAAAGGTAGCATTCTTAAGAAAGGATCAAGCGTTAACATCTCAAAAACGCATGCAGGTCTCAAAAAATTGCGGCTAGCACTAATGTGGGAATTCAAACCGGGACAGGATGCCGATCTCGATGCGAGTGCCCTAATGTTGGGTTCTGATGGAAAAACATTGGGCGAAGGCACCATGGCTTGGCACAAGAACTTGGTTCATTGTCGGCAGGCCGTGGTACATCAAGGCGACATCCGTTCAGCCGATGATCTCGATGAAGGGGAGAATATGGGCAAGGAAACGATAGACATTGATCTTTCCTTGATTTGCGAACATGTAAAAGAGATCCTTGCAGTTATCACGACCTACTCTGAAGAAGAACCTGTTCTCTTCGGAAGAGTAAAAAATGCTGGTGTCGTACTTAGCAAACTGAAAGAAGGCGGAGCAACGGAAGCTCTTTACAATTGCGACCTTTCAGAAGACATCAGCAACTATACCTCAATGGAGGTTGCCCGTTTCTATCGTGATGAGAAAGGTGAATGGAACTTCCAGCCCGTAGGAAAAGGTATTGGTAAAAGTCCTCTCGGATTCAGAGATGTTCTTCTGAAATATAATCCGTACTTCAAAGAGGAAGAAGAGGAGGGGTAGTAACAACTAGAGGGGAAGAGCATGGCCATGGATTTAAAGAAAGGATCCGGTAAAGCAGATTACCTTAAAAAGGCTCCGTCACCTTCCGAGAATACCGCCGTTACGCCAATACCTCAGAAAAGAACAGAAGGAAAAGCAACCGTAGCAGAAGCTACGGAGAACGGTGAGTCGAAAAAGCCGTGGTGGCTTCTGATCGTTCTTTTGGTAGTGGTGGCGGGTATCCTTTTCTTCCTGTTCGGAGGAGGAGAGGATAGCGACGGAAAACCTGCGGGCGATAAGAGCGCCTCATCAGAAGAACAACAACTTGCGGGAGCCGTTGCTGAAGAAGGCGTAGGGAAAAAGGTCGAGGGCGCGACGGCTGAAGCAAAAACGGGAACCGAGACCGGCGTAGTCGGCGCGAACGCCTCTGCTGATAAAGAGAAAGGAGTTGCTGCTGCCGCTGAGGGTGCTCCTGCCGCCAAGGGATCTCCTGCCGAAACCGGTGGCCAGGCAGAGCCCGAAAAACTTAATGCGGCGAACATTAAAAGCGGGCTTGCTCCGAAAGAAGACTCTTCTCGAAGATCGGCAGGCGAAGCTACGGAACAGCGGGGCAAAGTTTCTGAAACGCGTAGCGTGGCTTCTACTGTTAGCGACGAGGGCGTCGCGTCTCCGGGTGAGGATGGAAGAAAAGTGACCATACACTTTGATCTGAACTCGGCTGAACTCAAAGAAGAAGAAAAAGCGAAATTATCAGCGATTACAGCGCTTTCCGGTCTTAAATCTATCTTGATAGAGGGACATACCTGTAATATGGGCGAAACGGATTACAATAGAGACCTGTCGTTGGCCCGCGCAGTAGCGATTCGTGAACATCTGAAGGGAACCTTTGAGGGACAGACCAAGCTCGTGGTTAAAGGTTCCGGGGCCGAGAGTCCGGCCGCCGACAACGATTCAAAAGAAGGTCGTGCCCAAAATCGTCGAGTAGAAGTCTATTATTGATTCTTGTTATCAGAATCATATCCATATATGGACCTAAGAATCTAATTCTTTAAGACAAGGGGGTCAACATGGATCTCAAGGGGATGGGTAACGCAACGATTCTTTCGCACATTTCCTGAGAGCATCCCCAATCCATCATAATCACACAGCCATTTCTTCGGCAGGCATCTCGCGCAGCCGGTCTATGTTG
>ERZ1645192.1891-NODE-1891-length-17392-cov-8.360039_pt1 | contig 17392 bp, 9 predicted proteins | sample MGYA00575354_ERZ1645192 | MGnify/ENA primary metagenome ERZ1645192 (study PRJEB40844, sample SAMN11349763) | freshwater sediment metagenome | isolation source: river sediment | host: Sediment | place: India: Faizupur Khadar , New Delhi | collected 2017-02-21 ... | reverse complement strand
AAAAGCCAGCGTTGCGCTGGCTTTTGTGTTTGAGAGGAGATGGTGGCTATGGGTGGACTCGAACCACCGACCCCAGCATTATGAGTGCTGTGCTCTAACCGGCTGAGCTACATAGCCGAACGGTCAAAAATAGGTCGGGCATTTTTGATGATCAGGACCATTGTGTCAAGCAGGGAAGCTGCTGTCTTTGGTGAACAGATGATCGAGCACAGGGTGGCGCAAGAGCGCACAGACCACAGGAGAGTTGCGGTGATTGATGAAGATGAGCAGCACAATCCATGGACCACGCTGGAGAGTCGGCAGCTGTATGACAACCCCTGGATTCAGGTGAGCGAGCGGCAGGTGATCAATCCGCGCGGCGGGCGCGGCATCTATGGGGTGGTGCACTTCAAGAGCCGGGCCATCGGCATCGTGCCGGTCGATGACAGTGGCCACACCTATCTGGTCGGCCAGTTCCGCTACAGCCTTGGCAGCTACTCCTGGGAGATTCCGATGGGTGGCTGTCCGCTCGATGAGCCGCCGCTGCGGGCGGCCCAACGCGAACTGCAGGAGGAGACCGGCCTGCGGGCAGCGCGCTGGCGCCATCTGCTGACGCTGCACACCTCCAACTCGGTCACCGATGAGGTGGGTGAACTGTTCCTGGCCGAAGGACTGATCGAGGGCGAGGCCGAACCTGAGGAGACCGAACTGCTGAAGGTCTGGCGCCTGCCGCTGCAAGAGGCGATCGGCATGGCGCTGGATGGGCGCATCACCGATGCGCTCAGCGTGGCAGCGCTGCTGCGTCTGGCGGTGGAACCCGGATTGCTTGCGATGTCATCGGATCAAAAATAAAGTTACAATTGTTACATAGGGTGAGGATGTTCTTATCATTTTGATTTTTATAGAATAAAAATTTTTCTTTATTTTGCATCGCATGGCCTGGTGCCGCACTGATGCAGGCACGCTTTGAGGAGCATCATAGCGGCCCCGTGGAACCGCGCACTTTTTTGAGCAATAACGCAAACTCAAGTCGCCAGGCAGTGCCGAAAAAACCCGCTGAATCTTCCGTCGAGCAGAACGCCGAAGCCGTGGCCATCGTCGGCATGGCCTTCCGTTTCCCGGGTGGCATGGAGGATGAGCAGGCCTTCTGGCGAGCGCTGCAGGAGGGGCGGGATCTGGTCAGCGCCATTCCCGATGAGCGTTGGGCGGTTGAGACGCTGCAACACCCGAAGCGCGGCGAGGCGGGGCGCAGCATCACCTTCTCGGCCGGTGTGCTGTCGCGCATCGATGCGTTCGATGCGCAATTCTTCGGCATTTCGCCCCGCGAAGCGGCCTGGATGGATCCGCAGCAGCGTCTGTTGCTGGAGCTGGCGTGGGAGTCGTTCGAAAACGCCGGGCAGCGACCCTCAGCGCTGGCCGGCAGCCAGTGCGCGGTCTATGTCGGCATCGCCGGGCTCGATTACGGCATGCGGGCGCTGGATGACCTTTCCAGCATCACCAGCCACTTCATGACCGGCAACACGCTGAGCATCGTCGCCAACCGGCTCTCCTATGTGTTCGACCTGCATGGCCCTTCACTGGCTGTCGACACCGCCTGCTCATCATCGCTGGTGGCGCTGCATCATGCCTGCAACAGTCTGCGCAGCGGCGAGGCCGAAGCGGCACTGGTGGGTGGGGTCAATCTGCTGCTGCATCCTTTTCCATTCGTGGGCTTCACCAAGGCTTCGATGCTCTCGGCGCAGGGGCGCTGCAAGGTTTTCGATGCCGAAGGGGATGGCTATGTCCGGGCCGAAGGCGGCGCGATGCTGTTTCTCAAGCCGTTGTCGCGGGCACTGGCCGATGGTGATCCGATCAAGGCGGTGATCCTGGCCAGCGGCACCAACAGCGATGGCGCCCGCAACAAGAAGGGCATCACCATTCCCAGCGTCGAGGGTCAGAGCGAGCTGATGCGCACTGTGTTGCGCCGCAGCGGCCTGGCGCCGCAACAGGTCGATTTCATCGAGGCGCATGGCACCGGCACCGCGGTGGGTGACCCAATCGAGACGAGGGCGATCGGTCAGGTCTATGGCCAGTCGCGCCCAAGCGATCGGCCGCTGCCGATCGGATCGGTCAAGAGCAACCTGGGCCATCTGGAGGCGGCTTCCGGCATGGCGGGCCTGGTGAAGGCCGTGCTCTGCCTGCAACACCGCGCCTTGCCCCCCTCGCTGCATCTGCACACGCCCAATCCCCATATCGACTTTGCCGGGCTGAACCTGAGTCTGGTCACCCGGAACACCGAACTGACGCCCCAGTCCGGCGGGCGGCTGGTGGCGGGTGTCAATTCATTCGGCTTCGGCGGCGCCAATGCCCATGTGTTGCTGCAGGAGCCACCGCTGCGGCTGCTGCCGGGCAGTCATCGACCTGAGCCGGTGGCAGCGCCGCCGCTGTTTCTGTCGGCCCGCACGCACGAGGCGCTGCGGGCGATGGCGGCGGACTACGCCCGGCTGCTGCGCGAACAGCCCGCTGAAGCCTACTACGACCTGGCCTGTTCGGTCGTGCGGGACCGTGAGTGGATGGCGCAGCGCCTTGCGCTGCGGGCCGAACCCACCACGGCACTGCCGGAGCTGCTGGAGCAGTTTGCACAGGCCGGGCAGGCGGCCGAAGTCGTGGTCGAGACCGCTCTGCCCGAAGCAGGGGGAGTGGTTTTTGTCTACTCCGGCAATGGCGCGCAGTGGCATGGCATGGGGCAGCGACTGCTGGGCGAATCTCCCCGTTTTGTCGAACTGCTGGCCGAGGTGGATTCGGTTCTGCAACCGCTGAGCGGTTTCTCGGTGCGGGCCGAACTGGAGTCGGAGGCTTCGCGACTCGACGACACCACCGTGGCCCAGCCACTGCTGTTTGCGATGCAGGTGACCATCACCCAGTTGCTGCGCGAGCGTGGGGTGCAGCCGCTGCTGGTGCTGGGACACAGCGTCGGTGAGGTCGCGGCGGCCTGGTGTGCCGGCGCGCTCGACCTCGAGCAGGCTGCGCGGCTGATCTGCGCCCGCAGCGCCGCGCAGGGGCTGACCAAGGGCAGTGGGCGCATGGCGGCCGTCGCGCTGTCGGCTGCGGAGGCCGAAGCCTGCATCGAGGCGCTTGGCGCTGCTCTGGAAGTGGAGATTGCCGGCATCAACAGTGCCGGCAATGTCACGCTCTCGGGCAGCCTGGCCGACCTTGAAACCCTCGGTGCCGAGTTGACAGCCAAGGGGGTCTTTTATCGGCTGCTCGACCTCGATTACGCCTTCCACAGTCGGCGAATGGACCCGATCGAGCAGCCGTTGCGCGAGAGCCTGGCAGAACTGGTACCGACCAGTTCGAGCGGTGTGCACTTTGTCTCGACGGTGACCGGCGAACAGTTGAGCACAGAACGGCTCGATGCCGGCTACTGGTGGCGCAACGTGCGTGAGCCGGTGCAGTTCGCCAGGGGTGTCGAGCGTGCCATTGCTCTGGGTGGAGGCTGCTTCATCGAAATCGGCCCCCATGCCATCCTGCAGCGTTACCTCGGTGAAGGGCTCAAGTCGGCGAACCGGGTGGGACGGGTGCTGCCGACACTGCGCCGTGACGACGACGGCCCGGAGCGGATCGAAGAGGCGGCCCTGCGTGCCCACCTGCTTGCAGAGCCACCGAACCTTACGGCCTACTTTCCGGCAGTGGGGCGGCGGGTCGCCCTGCCCAACTATCCCTGGCAGCGTGAGCGGCACTGGCATCCGGTTTCCAGCGAAAGCCATGGTCTGATTCAGCGGCGGCGCATCCATCCGCTGCTGGGCTGGCGCCTCTCTGAGCTGGAGGCCGGCTGGGAGAACACGCTCGATCCGCGGTCCTTGCCCTGGCTGGCCGACCATCAGGTGGGCGGCGCCGTGGTGTTTCCGGCGGCGGCCTATGCCGAGATGGCGCTCGCGGCGGCGCAACTGTGGCATGGCAAGCCGCAAACGGGGTTCGAGCAGCTCGATATCGTCGCGCCACTGGTGTTCGATGGTGAGCGGGCGCGGACACTGCGCTTCACCCTCAATCCACGCGATGGCGGCTTTCAGATCAGCAGCCGCCAGCGGCTTGGCGAAGAGCCGTGGGCGCTGTATGCCACCGGCCGCCTGCTCGATCTGCCAAGCAGCGAAGCAGCGCGGTCGATGATCGCCCCGGTCGCGGTGGCCGAGCGCACGGTCGACCATGCCAGCCACTACGCCCTGACCGCCGCAGTCGGGCTCGGCTACGGCCCGGCTTTTCAGGGCGTGCGGGAGCTGTGCATCGATGGCGATCTGCTCGAGGCGCAGCTGAGTGCGCCGGCTGAAGTGGCTGATGACTCCCGCTATCTGCTCCATCCGGCGCTGCTCGATCTGGCCTGTCAGAGCCTGGTCGATTTCTTTCAGCCGCAGATCGAAGCCGGACGAGGCGTGGCCTTTCTGCCGATCAAGATCACCCGGTTGCACCGCCATCGCGAAACTTCGATCAGCTCGCTCCGGGCGCGGCTGCTGCGTCACGGTCTGCGTTCGGTGCTGGCCGATTTCGAGCTGTTCGATGCCGATGGTGCCCTGGTGGCACGGATGGAGGGGTGCCGGTTCCGTGCCGCACCCTTGGTCGTGCCGACGCATGGCGCACCGATGCGCTGGCGCATCGTGCCGAGGCTGCGCCCGCATCCGCGCGATCTGGCGACCAGCCAGTTTCCGGCACCGGCGCAGCTCGCCGATGCGGTGCGGCAGCAGTTTCTGCAGCACGAAGAGAGACTGGCGCGGCAGCTCTGGTTTGGTGAGACGCTGCCGCTGATCGAGGCATTGACGCTGTCGTTCATCCACGAGGCCTTCATGGCCGTGGCGCAACCGGGTCAGGAGGCACTGCAGGCCGCCATGCAGGGGCCGGTTGCCGCGTCGGCCTATCTGCGCTGGATGGCTGAGCTGCTGATCGAGGAGGGATTGCTCGAAGAGGTGGATGGCCTCTGGCGGTTGATTCCGGCCGCAGAACTGCCGCCGGCCGCACTGATCTGGCAGACGCTGTTGCGTGATGCGCCCGCTGCGGTCGCGCAACTGACGCTGCTGGGGCGGGTCGGCTGCCAACTGCCACGGCTGCTCCGGGGTGAGGCGTCTGCCGATGCGCTGGCCCGCGAAGTGAGCCACTCACCGCTGGCCGAAACCCTGCTCGATGAGGATCCGCTCCATCTCGGCAGCGGCTGGGCCGTGCGCAAGCTGCTGGAGCTGTTGCAGGCGGCGCAGCCTGCCGGGCGCCGGTTGCGTGTTCTGGAGCTCGCCTCGGGACCCAGTGCACTGCCGCGCCATTTCGCTGCGGCACTGCAGGAAGAGCGCATGGAGTATCTGCTGCTGCACGGCGATGAGGTGCACTGCCAGCGGCAGCAGGCCGAGTTCGAGAAGATGCGCAATGTCACCGTGCTGGGCATCGACCTGGCCGACTGGACGCTGTCGGCGCAGAAAGTGGCGCTGCAACCCTTCGATGTCGTGGTGCTGCGCCATGTCGTGCACCGTGCGCCGTTTCCTCATCAGGCATTGGCGCAGGCGCGGCAGTGGCTGACGCAGGGTGGCCTGCTGCTGCTGGCCGAGCAGCATGCCGACTGGAGCGCCGACCTGCTGGGTGGGCTCGACGCCGACTGGTGGAGCGAGGATCAGGCGCAACCGCGCCGGCCGCTGTCGTCACTGCAGGCGCCGGAGGTGTGGCGGCAACTGCTGGCCGAAGCGCAGTTCGAGGCGATCGAACTTCTGAACGAACCGACCCTGCCCGCAGGGCTGAACGCTGGCAGCCATCTGCTGCTGGCCCGGCGCCCGGCGCAGATCGAGCGCCGGCCGGTCGAGCCAGTGCCCGAAGCCGAGCGCTGGCTGTTGCTGATCGATGAAACCTCTGCGGCGCTGGCCCACCCGTTGCGACAACGGCTTGAGCAGCAGGGGCAGCAGGTGATGATGGCTGAGGCGGAAACCGAGGCGCAGGCCATCGCGGCCGGCTGTGACCACCTGCTGTTGCTGCGTGGCTGGCAGCCGTTCTGTCCCGAAACCGCGTTGCAGTGGCCGATGGCGCTGCCGGCACTGATCCAGCAGCTGTTGTACAGCGCGACCGAAGTCGTGCCACAGCTGTGGCTCGTCACGCATGGTGGTGCCCTGGCCGATGGGCTGCCTGCTGCGGCAACGGCCCAGCCGCACCAGGGGGCGGTCTGGGGTTTCGGACGGGTGCTGATGAATGAGTGCCCGATGTTCGACTGCACGCTGATCGACATTGCCTGCGATCTGGAGGCCGCCGATCTGGCGGCACGGCTGAGCCAGGAGCTGCTCCAGCCCGACGGTGCCAGTGAAATCGTGCTGACCGAATCGGCGCGCCATGCACTGTGCATGCAGCAGGCGACCCGGCAGAGTGTGGCCGACCCGAACGGTGCAGCCCGCTACCGGCTCGACTTCCACCTGCCCGGCAAGCTGAAAAACCTGCGCTGGCTACCGGCTGCCGAGCAGCCGCTGGCCGGGCATGAGATCGAGGTGATGCCGCGGGCGGTGGGGCTCAACTTCCGCGATGTCATGTACCTGATGGGCCTCCTGCCCGATGAGGCGGTCGAGAATGGCTTTGCCGGTGCCAGTCTGGGTCTGGAGTTCGCCGGGGTCGTCAGCCGGGTGGGCGACGCCGTGCAGGATCTGGCGCCGGGCGACGCCGTCATGGGTTTTGGCGCCTCCTGTTTCGCCAGCCATGTCGTGACCCGTGCCGGCGCGGTGGCCCGCCTGCCGGTGGGCTGGTCCTTCGCCAGCGCGGCCACGGTGCCGACGGTCTTCTTCACGGTCTACTATGCCCTCAAACATCTGGCCGATCTGCAACCCGGCGAGCGGGTGCTGATCCATGGCGCGGCCGGTGGCGTCGGCATGGCTGCCATCCAGCTGGCCCGCCATCTGGGTGCGGAGATCTTTGCCACGGCGGGCAGTGACGAGAAGCGCGATTTCGTGCGGCTGCTCGGCGCCGACCATGTGTTCGATTCGCGCACGCTGGCGTTTGCCGATCAGATTATGGAGGTCACTGCGGGCGAAGGGGTCGATGTGGTGCTCAACTCGCTGGCGGGTGAAGCCGTCCGCTGCAATCTGCGGCTGCTCAAGCCATTCGGGCGTTTTCTCGAACTCGGCAAGCGTGATTTTTTCGAGAACACCCCGATCGGGCTGCGTGTTTTCAAGGAGAACATCAGCTACTTCGGCATCGATGCCGACCAGCTTCTCACCGCGCGACCGGCACTGGCCGAGCGGCTGTTCGGCGAAGTGATGGCGCTGTTCGAGCAGCGCGTGCTGACCCCGTTGCCGCAGCGCAGCTTCACGGCCGATCGGGTGGTCGAGGCCTTCAGGGTCATGCAGCAGTCCCGCCACATCGGCAAGATCGTGGTGACGCTCGATGCACCGCCCGTGCGGATCGAGCCGGATGCGCCGCTGCCGCAGTTGCAGTGCGGCAAAGAGGAGCGCTGGCTGATCAGCGGTGGTCTGAGCGGCTTCGGGCTCGCCACCGCCCAGCGACTGGCGGCGCGTGGCGTGGGCCATCTGCTGCTGCTCGGCCGGCGTGGCGCCGACACCCCGGATGCACGACAGGCAGTGGAGGCGCTGCGGACCAGCGGCGTCGAAGTCACGCCACTGGCCTGTGATGTCACCGATGCGGCGGCAGTTGCCGAGCTGATCGAGCGGATCAAACAGCAGGGGCCACCGCTCACCGGCATCGTCCATGCCGCCATGAGCCTCGATGACGGGTTGATCGGCAGCCTCGATACGCAGCGCATGGCCCAGGTGCTGCGGCCCAAGCTGCTGGGCGCCTGGAACCTGCACCGGCTCACCCTCGATCTGCCGATCAGGCACTTTGTGCTCTATTCATCGATCACCACCGGCATCGGCAATCCGGGGCAGGCCAACTACGTGGCCGCCAATGGCGCGCTCGAGGTGCTGGCGCGGATGCGGCGGGCCGCCGGCCTGCCGGCCACCTGCATCGGTTGGGGACCGATCGGCGATGCGGGTTACCTGAGCCGCAATGAGGCGACCAAGGCGCAGCTCGAACAGCGGTTGGGCCGGCCGCCGCTGACGGCCGAGCAGGCGCTCGATCAGTTGGAGCAACTGCTGAGCGAGCCATGCGCCGGTCCGGTGACGGTGGCCGATTTCGACTGGAAGGTGCTGTCGCGGCTGTTGCCTTCCGCCCACGCCAGCCGTTTTGATGAGCTCAATCGGCAGTTTGCGCAGAAGCAGCAGGGCATGGAGCAGGAGATCGATTTTCGCACCCTGCTGGCCGACAGGACGCCCGCCGAGGCCCATGAGCTGCTGCGTGACGTGGTGCTCCAGCAGGTGGCGCAGATTCTCAGCCTCGGTGCCGAGCGCATCGACCGCAACCGTTCACTGCACGAACTCGGCATGGACTCACTGATGATGGTCGAACTGGCGTTGGGGCTGGAGCAGCAGTTCGGCATTCGCCTGCCGGTGATGCTGCTCAACGAAGCGCCGACGATCGAGCAGGTGACGGCCCGCATCCTCGACCGGCTGTTGGCCGACGAAACCAGCGAGGCCAGCGGCGCCGAATCGCTCGATCTGCTGGTGCAGCAGATGGCCAGACAGCATGGCGAGGTGGCAGATGTGCAGGAGATCGCCGAACTGGCCGACACGGCCAAGGCACTGCGGGACGCCGGGAGGGTGGCCGGATGAGCCAAACTCCGGGCGGTGGCATCGACAAGCAGCGGCTGATCCACCGTGTGCTCGACAGACGCATCGGCCAGGAGCGGCCGCCGGGTGCAACCGGCGTGCGGCGCAACTCCACCTCGGCACAGATACCCGATGAGTTCTGCCGCTTCGATCGCCATCCGCAGTACGAGAAGATCGTCGTGCCCAAGGTGGCGGCCGAGCGCTTCGGCATCGACAACCCCTTCTTCAAGGCCCATGACGGGGTGGCCGATGCAGTGACCCGCATCGGTGGCCGCCCCTTCATCAACTACTCCAGTTACAACTACCTCGGTCTGTGCGGCCATCCCGAGGTCAACCGGGCGGCGCAACAGGCGATCGAGCGCTACGGCACCTCGGCCTCGGCCAGCCGCCTGGTGGCGGGCGAGCGGCCGGTTCAGCGCGAGCTGGAACAGGGCATCGCCGAACTCTATGGCGTGGAAGATTGCATCGTCTTCGTCAGCGGCCATGCCACCAATGTCAGCACCATCGGCTACCTGTTCGGTCCGCGCGATCTGGTGCTGCACGACCAGCTCATCCACAACAGCGTGCTCGAAGGGATCAAACTTGCCGGCAGCGCGCGCCGTGCCTTTGCGCACAACGACACTCAGGCGCTCGATGCCCTGCTGAGCGAGCTTCGCGGACAGTTCGAGCGGGTGCTGATCGTGGTCGAGGGCCACTACAGCATGGATGGTGACCTGCCCGATCTGCCGGCGCTGGTCGAGATCAAACAGCGGCACAAGGCCTTTTTGATGGTGGATGAGGCGCACTCGCTGGGCGTGCTGGGCCGCACCGGCCGCGGACTGCACGAGCAGTGCGGCGTCGCTGCCAGCGCAGTCGACATCTGGATGGGCACGCTCAGCAAGAGCCTGGCCGGTTGCGGCGGCTACATCGCCGGCGAGCGGGCGCTGGTCGAGCACCTGAAGTACGCGGCGCCCGGTTTCGTCTACAGCGTCGGCATCTCGCCGGTGCTGGCGGCGGCCTCATTGCAGGCGCTGCGCATCATGCAGCGTGAACCCGAGCGGGTGGCACTGCTGCAGGCGCGGGCGCAGGACTTTCTGCGGCGTGCCCGCCAGGCGGGGCTCGATACCGGCCATTCACAGGGTTTTGCGGTGGTGCCGCTGCTCACTGGCAGCTCGTTCGAGGCGGTCAGGTTGTCGAACCGGCTGTTCGAACAGGGCATCAACGTTCAGCCGATCATCCATCCGGCCGTCGAAGAGCGGGCGGCGCGGCTGCGATTCTTTATCAGCGCCACCCACACCGAGGCGCAGATTGCCACCACCATCGACCTGCTCACCAATCTGCGCAGTGAAGCCACAGGCATCGAGCGACAGCCTGCAACCACACCGACAACTCACCCGAACGATTCGACATGAAGCTTTCACAACGTCTGCCAGCCGCCCTCCAGCGCATCAGTCCGCTGTTTCTGGCCACCGTGGTCCTGCCGACCCTGCTGGCACTGATCTACTACGGCCTGCTGGCCTCGGATGTCTACATCTCCGAGAGCCATTTCGTCATCCGCAGCCCGGAGCGTCAGAGCACCTCACCACTCGGCTTCATCCTGAAGGGGGCCGGTTTCTCCCGCGCCGAGGATGACGCCCATGCCGTGCAGAACTTCATGCTGTCGCGCGATGCGGTGCGGGCGCTCGATGGCGAGCTGGGCATCAAGCAGGCCTACAGCGCAGCCGATCTGGACCTGCTGAGCCGCTTTCCCGGGCTCGACTGGGATGACAGCTTCGAGAACTTTCACCGCTACTTTCAGAAGCAGGTCACCATCCAGCTCGACCCCACCTCATCGATCAGCGTCCTGACGGTGCGTGCCTTCAGCGCGCAGCAGGCTGAGGCGATCAACCGCCGGCTGCTGGAACTGGGCGAGCAACTGGTCAACCGCCTGAACGAGCGCGGACGCGATGACCTGATCCGCTATGCCGCCAAGGAGGTGAGCGATCTCGAAGCCAAGGCCAAGGGTGCCGCGCTGGCGCTGGCCCAGTACCGCAATGCCCAGGGCGTGATCGACCCGGAGCGGCAATCGAGCATCCCCCTGCAACAGATCGCCAAACTGCAAGAAGAGCTGATCGCCACCAAGGCGCAGCGCCTGCAACTGGAGCGGGTGGCCAGAGAGAACCCGCAACTGCCACTGCTGCAACAGCGCATCCAGCTGCTCGAACAGGAGATCGAGGCCGCATCGATGCGCGTGGCGGGCGGCGACCGCTCCCTGGCCGGCAAGGCGGCGGAGTTCCAGCGGCTGGCACTGGAGAAGGAGTTTGCCGACAAGATGCTCGCCAGTGCCATGAGCACCCTGGAGCTGGCCCGCAACGAAGCGCAGCGCCAGCAGCTCTACCTCGAACGGGTCGCCCAGCCCAGCCTGCCCGACCAGGCGCTGGAGCCGAGACGGATTCGCAACATCGCCTCGGTGCTGGTGCTGGGACTGATCAGCTGGGGGGTGCTGGGCATGCTGATTGCCGGCATCCGCGAACATCAGGATTGAGCCGCCATGACCGGTTCCGGGCTGCTTCGCTCCTTTGCCGTTCAGCGCCGCGTGATCGGCGCATTGCTGCTGCGCGAAGTCATCACCCGTTATGGGCGGCATGGATTGGGCACCCTCTGGCTGATGTTCGAGCCGATGCTGTTCACCCTTGGCGTGGCGGCCCTGTGGTCTGCAACCCGGCTGCACACCGTCTCCAACATTCCGATCATTGCCTTTGCCATCACCGGCTACTCCTCGGTGCTGCTGTGGCGCAACGCGGCCAACCGCTGCGCCAAGGCGATCGAGCCCAACCTGAGCCTGATGTATCACCGCAACGTCAGGGTGCTCGACATCTTTGCTGCCCGGCTGCTGCTGGAGATCGTCGGTGCCTGCGGCTCATTCGCGGTGCTGACACTCTTTTTCGTCTCCATCGGCTCCATCCAATGGCCGCAGGACATCGGCGTTCTGCTGGGTGGCTGGTTGCTGCTGACCTGGTTCGCCATCGCCATGGGGTTGATCATCGGCGCCTTTTCGGAGCGCTCAGAGACCTTCGAGCGCACCTGGCACATCGTCACCTATCTGCTGTTTCCGCTCTCCGGTGCCATGTTCATGGTGCACTGGCTGCCCAAGGCGGCCCAGGAGGCGGTGCTCTGGCTGCCGATGCTGCATGGGGTCGAGATGATTCGTCATGGCTACTTCGGAACAGTGGTACCCACCTATGAAGATCCGGTGTACTTCGCCATTGCCAACCTGCTGCTCACTTTCGTTGGACTGGCATTGGTGCGTGAAACCGGCCGCAGGGTGCAGCCCGAATGATCGAACTGGTCGACATCACCAAGCGCTATGCCATACGGGGCGGAGCGCACACCGTGCTCGATGGCATCAACCTGACCATTCGGCCGGGTGAGAAGATTGGCATTCTCGGCCGCAACGGTGCGGGCAAATCGACACTGATCCGCATCCTGAGTGGCGCAGAGCGGCCCACGCATGGCCACATTCGGCGGAGCATGAGCCTGTCGTGGCCGCTGGCCTTTGGTGGTGCCTTTCAGGGCAGTCTGACCGGGCAGGACAATCTGCGCTTCATCTGCCGTGTCTATGGCGTCGACTACCGTGAAAAGCTCGATTACGTGCAGGAGTTTGCCGAACTGGGCGAGTATTTCCGCGAACCGGTCAAAACCTACTCATCGGGCATGCGTGCACGCCTGGCCTTTGCCATTTCAATGGCGGTGGAGTTCGACTGCTTTCTGATCGATGAGGTGATTACGGTGGGTGACGCCCGTTTTCATGAGAAATGCCAGCGCGAGCTGTTTGAAAAGCGTGGCGATCGGGCTTTTGTGATGGTGTCGCACGAGCCCCATAACATTCGCGACCGCTGTGATCGTGCCTGTGTTCTTCAGTCTGGCAGCTTGAGTTTTTTTGATGACATCGACAGCGCCTACGCGTTCTATCAGGGCGTGATGACATGATCACTTCGGCGATCGAGCGTCGCCTTCAGCCCTACCTCTCCCCGTTGTGGCTTCAGGCCAGACAGGTCAAGCGTCGCCGTCGCGCACTCGATCGTTCTACGGTTTGCTTTGCAGGCACTGAGCGACGACTTTTTGTCGATCTGTCAATTATTTGCAAAGACGATGCAGGGACTGGTATCCAGAGAGTCGTGCGTGGAATCGGAGTGCAACTTGTGCAGGGTCAGCCAGAAAACTGGAAAGTTCAGGCAGTCAATGCGACTCGGCATCGTCCATATCATGCCATTGCTTGGCCCCTGAACCGGATGGAGTCTGCGGATGAGATCACTTTTGAGGGCCGGCCAGGTGATGTTTTTCTCGGTCTGGATTTCGCGCTTGACAGTGTGCGCAGACATGAGCAACAGCTCGTCAAATTCAAGCGGCAAGGTGGAGAAATCTGGTTCGTGGTGCATGATTTTCTGCCAATTCAGAAACCTGCGTGGTTTTCTGATCAAGCGGTCGTTCGTTACCGGAAATGGCTCAGGGTGATTGCTTCGTTGGCTGATGGGTTCTTCTGCAATTCTGAACAGACCCAGAAAGAGTTGTGCGAAGAGATTTTGCCGCGTTATGGGGTGAGAACGGGCATCGAATTCAGAGTGTTGCCAATGGGATGGGATCTTGCGACAAGCCGCCGCAATCAGGGTCTGCCTGTCGGCTTTGAGAAACTTCTGGGTCAGATCGAACTGCGACCCACTGTGCTCATGGTTGGCACGGTCGAGCCACGCAAGGGATATGAGGATGCCTTGACTGCATTCGAAGTGTTGTGGAAAAAGGATTTTCACTGCAATCTTGTCATTGTCGGTCGCCCAGGCTGGAAGACGACTGATCTGCAATCGAGGCTGCGCAACCACCCATTGCAAAACACCAATCTTTACTGGCTTGACGATGCCAGTGACGAAGCGCTACAAAAACTCTACATGGCTTGCGATGGAGTGATGATCGCCTCGCGTGCTGAAGGCTTTGGTCTCACGTTCATCGAGGCGCTTGGGTATGGCAAACCGTTACTGGTGCGCGATCTTCCGGTGTTTCGGAATCACCAGTCTTCGGGTGTCTGGTTCTTTGCAGCGGATGCGCGACCGGAAGAGCTGGCGGATGCCATTGAGCAGTGGGTTGGAGGTTCAATTTCAAAGCCTGATGAAGCAGGGAGTTGCGCCGCATCGTCGTGGAGCGATGCAGCGCGGGTCATATTTTCTGCACTGAGTTTGAGATGTTAATGAAAGCTTGGATGTCTGGTCGATTTTTTTTAAAGCTGGAGATGGTTGGGTGAAAAAAATATTGATTACCGGAGGTGCCGGGTTCGTTGGACGACACTTCACAAGACACTTTCTGGAGAGTGGCGATGAGGTGCATTGTGTCGACAGCGTCGTTCCTTTGACTGGCGGAATTGACCCAGAATTCGGGTGGCCCCTCTTTGATCCCCGTGAATTCGATCGTTTTCACTTCTACCATGAAGATTGTCGAGCATACTTCAATCGGATCAAGGACCGGGATTTCGACTACGTATTTCATCTCGCTGCGATGGTGGGCGGGCGTGAGATGATTGAATTCAATCCACTGGCCGTGGCCGAGGATTTGTCGATCGATGCAGAATACTGGCGCTGGGCCAAGGAGTGCATGCCGGCAAAAACCATCTGTTTCAGCTCCAGCGCGGCTTATCCAATCAAATTTCAGACCCGTGATCATTATTTGCTGCTCGATGAAGAGATGATTCGTTTTGATACCGATGTAGGAATGCCGGACATGAGTTACGGCTGGGCTAAATTGACGCATGAGTATCTTGCGCAGCTGGCTTATGAGCGACATGGTATAAAATCTGTCACATATCGACCCTTTTCTGGCTATGGGGAAGACCAGGACTCTGCCTATCCATTTCCAAGTATCTGCAAAAGAGCGATCGAACATGCCGGGCAGAGCGTGATCACGGTGTGGGGTACCGGAGATCAGATGCGTGACTTCATCCACATTGATGATTGCGTCAGAGGTGTCTTGATGACCATGGACAAGGTGGATGACGGTTCGGCAATCAACTTGTCGACCGGAATCCTCACCAGCTTCAAAGAGTTTGCCAGGATGGCCGCGCGTCAAGTTGGCTATCAGCCTGAAGTGATTGGAACTTCAAACAAGCCAGAGGGAGTCTTTGCCCGAGGTGGAGATACGCAGAAGCAGAGCAGGTTGGGTTTTGAGCATTCTGTCAGTTTTGAAGATGGAATTACGCGAGCACTAAAACATTTCGAAGGCAGGTGAGATGGGAATCATTTCGACAGCGGTTGATGTTGAAGAGAAAATTGGGCTTTTTTCTAGCTCGTTTGTTTTGCCTGAAGGAATGAAGGGCAGATTTGCAGTGGTCAAGCTTTGGCCTAATCTTAAAGCGGCAGAGGATGAGAATATCGCGCGCTTAAAGATCACGGCTTCTCGAATGGGTCTTAAGTGTATAGAGATTACGCCTGAAGGGGAAATTATAGGAGGTCGTGGTTTTTTCATATCGAGTGAAAATTGCGATTTTGTCATACATTTAAATTTCGAAACTCAAAAAATTTATGACGTCTTTTCATTTGTTGCGCTCTGGAACCCTGTTAAGTTTTATCATGACTGGGGGTATGAAAGATTTTCAAAGCATTTGCTGACTCATGATGATTTTTTGAGCTGCAGTTCGACTTGGGCTGATGATCATGTAAGGCGTTTGATTAGTGGTGATCACATCCATCTTCCCCCTAAGTTCACTTTGTATCATTCCCTGTCTGAACCAGTTTTTCAGCCATTGTTGGGGGGGTTGAAATTATTTTACGCAGGGATTAACTGGGAGCGACTCGGGAAAGGCCGTTCTCGGCATCAGGAGTTGCTTGATTTGCTTGATAAAACTGGAGACCTTCGCATTTACGGACCAAAAACTTTTCAAGGAGTGGATGTATGGGCTGGATATGATAGCTATCAAAAAGAGATTCCGTTCGATGGAATCTCAATGATTCGTGAGATAGCGAAGTGCGGTGCATCTCTGGTGTTGTCTTCCGATGCGCATAAGCAATCCGAGTTGATGTCGAATCGTCTTTTTGAGAGTTTGGCTGCGGGAGCTCTGATTATTTGTGATGAAAATCCGTTTGCCAGAAAATATTTCGGGGATTCTATTCTTTATATCGATACAAGAGATCGCGCTGAAAAACAGTATGAAAAGGTTGTTGAGCATTTGGCGTGGGCAAACAGCAACCCTGAGAGCGCCAATGAAATGGCTGTTACAGCGCAGAACATTTTTTTGGAAATTTTCTCTTTGGATAGAAGTATTGCCGAGATTTACAGAGGTTTTTCTTCAAGAAAAAATGAGCTGGAATCTAGAATCTTTCCTGTAGAGGCAAAGAATCCTCTAGTAAGGATATTTTGTCTTGTTGATAAATGCGAAAGAGAGCTGATATGTGATCAAATCAACGCTCTCTCAGTTCAGTCATACAAGAAGTTTTCTGTAACTTTTGTTGTAGAGCCGAATGTGCTGAATGAGTTTAGAGGTGCAATTGATGAAGTTGCAGAGGGTGCTGGATTTGAATATGAGTATTTTTCTTCATCTTTCTTTGAGGGTGAGTTGGGAGAGATCAAGAGGAATCTCTCGATTGGAAAAATTTTACAAGACTGTATAGATAATTTGAGGGGGGAAAATTATTGTCTTTTTCTTGCGCCAAACGAGCGTATGCTTTCTGGCCACCTAAAGGTTTTGGTCGGCGGTGCCCTGCGGCAACCTGGACGGCCAATCTATACAACTGCCTGTCTTTATAGGCACTCTGATGGCGCAAGGATGTATCATGATTATCGTGATGATGTTTTGTTGACTGACTATTTTTCCAATATGCCGAATGGGTTCGGGCGACATCTTATTAACATCGAGTGTCTGCAGCAAGATTTATCTTGTGTTTTGCCATATCTCAATCAGCTCAGCATCATTGCGTTTTTTGCAGACACGGAAATGCAAATTTTGAAAAGCGCTACATTGATAATAGACATTCAAAGGATTTTTCCTGGGGAGGATTTTGATCGAGAAAATGAGTTGTCCGTTCTGTCGGACTACCATCCTTGGTTTAAAAAATTCTTGCAGCAGGAGAAAAAGTTCATTTCGGCAGCTTCAATGGCTTCTTTGCCTCCAGGAACCTCTGTGATGCCCGTTGCTTTCGGATCTTCTGTTATTCTTGGAGATTTGAATAATCTTTCTCCGGCTGCGCTCTCGTTTAAAAATCTCTCCAAAGGTGACAAGGTCAAAATTTTTGCTTCTCTTCTTGAGTCTGTGTTACCGAAATTCGTGACTAGACCAATTTTCTGGATTCACGACATTTTCTCGAAGAATTAGGGTAGGAAGGCGCATGGCGGTTTTGCTGAAAAACTCAATTTTCTTCCATATCGGTAGGACAGGTGGTTACTGGGTTCGTGATGTTCTGGCTGATCTGAATCTTGTGGAAGGGGAAATTGGTTCTTTTCACGCTACTCCACGTCAAGTGCGGGGGGAAGAAGCTGTTAGATCGAGAACATTTAGGTTTTGTTTTGTGCGACACCCTTTGTCTTGGTTGCGATCTGCATGGGTGCATGAGGAGTATAACGGCTGGAGAGATTCTGCATTTCCAAAAGATGTTCACGCTGACTGCTTTGCAGATTTTATTGAGGGGCTGGTTCAGCTTTTCCCTGAAGGCCCCGTAAGCAATTTTTTCAATGATTATATTGAGTGCTGTGATTTTGTTGGCAGGCAGGAGGCGGTTCGAGAAGATTTGTGTGTTGCTCTATTTCGGGCGAAAGAGAGATTCAATGTTTCG